>Ga0209415_10002924_pt1 | contig 31934 bp, 34 predicted proteins | sample PeaSoiSIISIP2007_FD_187696 | JGI IMG/M metagenome (GOLD analysis project Ga0209415, IMG submission 187696) | Peat soil microbial communities from Weissenstadt, Germany - SII-SIP-2007 (SPAdes) (version 2) | ecosystem: Environmental > Terrestrial > Soil > Wetlands > Peat | place: Germany... | reverse complement strand
GAAACTCTCGTCAAGCCCGGGGGTGTCCTTTTGATGGAAATCGCTCCCGGCCCGGGGGAACGATCCCGATACCTGGCCCGGCTGCCGTCGACGGCCGTAGCGCGGCTACTTCGCTCGCCGGCGAAAGCGGTGGTCGCCCGGATCGATCGGGAAGGATTCCGAGCGGAGGCGGAGCGGCATATCACCACCGACACCTTCCGAAGATTCACCGTTCGAGAGCTCCGGGATCGATGGGAGCGCATCGGTTGGAAGCTAGTGGAGGTGATGGCGGTGGCCCCTCTGCTGGGTCCGGATCAGGACCGAACCCGAGCGGTCCGAGCCGATCCGAAGTCGTGGTCCCGCCTTCTCCAACTTGAGGAGGAGCTCGGCCGGCGCCCCGAACGCTGGACCGAAGCCGCGGCAGTCCTTCTGGCCGCCCAGAGCCCTTCTTAGGGCACGAGTCTTAAGTAACCGTCCCCGCCCATTGAGTAGCATAGTTTCCATGCCGAAAGTTGCGGGGGCCAAGGCTCCCGCGCCCGCGACGCGGGCAGTCACGGTCCCCGGACCGGAAGACCTCGAGCTGGCCAAGGACGACGCACTCCTCCAGCTACGGATCGGCCGGTCCGCCCACCTCTACACGGTACTCGCGTCGGCGGCGCTCGCCCTCGATGGGATCCTCATCTTGTTCTTCTTCAGCACGCTGCCCACCCTGGGTTCGGGAGAGTATGGCACGGCGGCTCTCGGGTCGACGTTCTACCTCCTCATCCCGCTCGGGGCCGGGGTCGCCATTTCCGCCGTCGGCCTCGCCGTCAAATGGGAAGTCTACCAGCTCTGGCCCTGGGAGAAACACTTCTCGACGACCGTGGGGGCTGTGGCCGTCAACATCCTCTTGGCCGTAGTCTATGGCCTGCGTATCGCCGGGCAGAGTCCGTTCGCCAGCCTCGACCTGTTCCCCTGGTTCTACGTGGCCGCATTGGCGGGCATCAGCCTCGCGCTCGTGGGGTTCGTCCTCACGTGGACCGCGTGGAGCGGCCGCCAGTGGGCGAGCGCGCTCTGTGCGGTTTTGCCGGTGGCGACGGCCCTGCTCCTCTATTTCCCGCCGTCTGCCGGAGGTACCTCGGCGGCGCTCGCCGTGAGCCTCTTCCTCTCCGCGATCCTCTACCAGACCTCGGGCTCCTTCCTCCACCTGATCTCCTCGGGGACCCGCGTGCACGAGCGCGAGCTCATCACGTCCGGGCAGAGCCGAATGTTCCGGCTCGCGGACGACCTCTCCCAAAAGGAGGAGGCGCTCCACTATCGAGAAGCGGCGCTCGTTACGCGCGAGGCGACCGTCGAAAACAGTGACCTCTCCATCCGTCGCCAGTATGACTCTCTCAAGGAAGCTCGCCAACAGCTCGACGATCTCGAGGAGGACTACCGGAAGCGTTCGGACGCCGTCGCCCAGAAGGAGCGGACGTGGGCCGGACTGCTCGCCGAGATGGACGGTCGGGAGCGGCAAGTCGAGGACAAGACCAAGGCCCTCGAAATGCAGGAGCAGGAGATCTCGCGGTTGGTCCCGCAGATCTCGACCCGCGAGACCCGCCTCGTGGAGCAGGAAGGCGCCCTCACGCACCGAGATGTGGAACTGACCCAACGCCAGCAGGAGGTCGAGCGCCGCGTCGAGGAGCTGAAGGAATCCGAGGCGCGGCTCACGGCGCGGAAGCAAGAGATCGACCAGAAGACGACCGACCTCCTTCGAAGGGAGGGGGAGGTAGCCTCGAGGGAGGCTTCGGGCAAACCCGGGGGGACCCCCGCCACGGTCGCGAGCTCCGACCTCGTCGCGCGAGAAGTCCAACTCCAGCAGCTCAAATCCACGCTCGATGACGCCAACCTCTCGCTCGGCCGCAAGTCCCGCGAGGTCAACGACCGGGCGAAGGCCGCGGAAGAATCTCTCGCCAAAGCCGCGCGCAAAGAGGCCGAGTTGGCGGTCCGCGAGGCCTCCCTGAAACAACGAGACGCCGAACTCGGGGACCTGCTCAAGTCCGCCGATGGGCGCCGAACGCAGTACGACGCCGCTGCGCGAGACTACGAGGCGCGCCTCGCCTCGCTCAACCGCGACCAAGTTTCCGTCGCCCAGAAAACGGCTGACGTCGACCGGAACACCAAGTCGTTATCCGAGCGGGAGGCGGCGTTCACCGACCAAGCGACCCGACTCCGCAAGCTCGCCTCACAGCTGGAATCGCGGGAAATGGAGCTCCACCAGCGGAGTCGCTCGATCGAGGCGGCTGAGGCAGAGGTCAGCCTGCGTCGCCAGGTAGCCGAGCGGGGGAGCGATCTGCCCATCGCGGGTCTGGCCGCTATCGCGGCGGCGGACCAATTGAACGAACCGTCCGGGTCGTCCTCCCGGCGTTCGGGCGGCCGAGGGACCGGCATCCGCGACGTCTCGGGGATCGGAGCCGCGGACACCGAGACGCTGGTCGCCCCCACGGGCCGAAGGTTCCCAGACCGGCTCCCGAGCGGGATTCCCCGTCTCGACGACCTGCTCCTCGGAGGGATCCCACCGCGGGCCCATGTGATGGTGCTCGGCGACGCGTTCGTCGGAAAGGAAGTCGTCCTCTACTCTTTCGTGGCGGAGGGTCTCAAGCGCGGAGAGCCCGTTCTCATCGTGACCGCGGGCCGCTCTCCCGCCGAGATCGGCGAGGCCATGGGGGTCGTCCTCCCGCAGTTCCGGGAGTACGAGCAGATGGGAATGGTCCGTTGGGTCGATGCATCCGGGTCCGGTGGCCCAGGGGGCCCCAATCGCACGGTCGTCAAAGGCGCGAACGACCAGGCCGGCATCCTCACGTCGCTCGGTTCGGTCGCGAGGACCTTCGAATCCTCGAAGTCCGGGGCGTTCCGGGTAGCATTCCTCGGGCTCTCTTCCGTGCTCGCGCACGGGGATGAGCGGGCTGGATTCTCCTTCCTTCAGAACCTGGTCGGGATCCTGAAGCCCCGACCGGCGCTCGCGATGTACTCCTTGGAAGGCGCGGCCCTCTCGGATGCGCAGGTCGAAAGCTTGCTCAGCCGGATGGACGGCGCCATCGTATTCCGTCAGGACCGAGACAAGACGTTCCTCTCCGTGAAGGGGATGGGGGACGTGGAAACCCGGGATTGGGTCGAGTGCCGGGCCACGAATCGTGCCCTCATCATCGGGTCGTTCGCGCTCGAACGTATCCGGTGAAGGCGCGAGCCGTTTCACGACGGCCGACCTCCGGGCGGAAGGTGTCCGTTCCTAGACGTATTCGGAACGGTCGACGATGTACCGGGGTTCCTGGCCCGCGAAGAAGCGCTGGAGGTTCGCCACCGCCCGATCTAGCACGTACTCTTCCACCCCGGGCCCGAATCCGGCGGAGTGGGGCGTCCCTACGAAATTCGGGAGCTCGGCGAAAGGGAATCGATGCTCGAGACGCCCTTGGGCGAAGTCTTCGTGCCACCAGACGTCGAGCGCGGCCCGGAACTCCGGGTGCCCCGCGAGGTGTCGGTACAGGGCCTCCTCGTGGACCGTTCCGGCCCGCCCGACGTTCACGAACACCGCCTTCGGCTTCATCGCGTTGAGGACCTTCGCGTCGATGGTGGCCTCGGTCGAACGAGTGAGGGGTCGCGTATCGAAGACGAAGTCGCCCTCGCTGACCGCGTCCGCGAGGCGGTCCGCCGGAAACATGCCGGCGCACCCGGGAGCCATCCGACCCGTTCGGTTGAGTCCCAGGATCCGGGCATCGAACGCCGCGAGTCGGTGCGCAATCGCTCGACCGATCTCGCCGTACCCGAGGATCACGGCCGCCCGACCCCAGAGTAGCCGCTGCACCGGGGGAGGTCGCAACGTTCCCGCCGCCACGAGCGCGTTCGACCGCGGCAACTCCCGCGCGCTGGCGAGGGCCAAGGCGACCGCGTGTTCCGCGACGAAAGGAGCGTAGGCCCCCACGTTGCCCGCGAATCGCACCGCGGCCGGAAATCGCTCGAACGGCACGCCATCCATCCCGGTGTAGACGCGCTGCACGAAGCGCAGTAGGGGGAGCGATCGGAGATCGACATGGCCCAGATCCCGCTCGACGGAGCCGAGCAACATCGCCTCGACCTGGTCCCAAGTGCCCGGGGGTCCTTCGGTCACGTACTGGCATTCGATTCCCGGCAATCGATCGGTCAGGGTTCGCCCTATTTCCTCCCGCGGGCGCAATGCGACAAGTAAGCGGGGACCGGACATCAGGTCGGCGACAGCAGCGCGGAGGAGCTATTGGGTTGACGGAGGGTCCGGGTCGGCCGGTCGACGGTCAGGGGGCGCCCCTGTTGCCCGTCGCCCACTTATACCGAGGGGCGGTTCGAGGGACCGTTCCATGCCCGCTGTCACCCTCGACCTCTGGCACACGTTGATCTACCTGTCCCCCGAGGACGAGGAGGCGTACATGGCGCACCAGATCGCGATCGGTACGGAGGTCCTCCGGGATTCGCCCCGAGCCCCGGGGGCTCCGGACTTTTCGGACGTCAAGCTCGGCCGGTTGTTCGAGAAAGCGTACGCGAACGCCGTCGCGGAGGCGGGAGAAGGACGGACGGTGACCCCCGCCGAGCAACTGGCCCGGGCAGCCCGGGAATCGGGTCGGTTGGCCGACTCTCAACGGTACCTGGCGATGCTGAAGGAGGAGGTGGCTCGAACCCCGATGCGTCGTGCTCCAGGCGCGGTCGAGGTTCTCGCGGAATTACGGGATACCGGGTATCGAGTGGGGATCATATCGAACACCGTGGGCGAGCCCGGGGCATTCCTTCGGCCGATCTTGACCACCATGGGCTTCGACCCGTTCGTCGAGACGTATGCTTTTAGCGACGAGCTGCCGTGGACCAAGCCGGCGCCGGAGATTTTCCGGACCACGCTGGCCCGGCTCGATACAAAGCCCGAGGCGGCCGTGCATGTGGGAGATGCGTGGGCCGACATCGAAGGGGCACGGCGCGCGGGCTACCGGGGGAGCATCCTGTTCACGGGGCTCCACCGGTACGGTGCACGCTATCGCGAATTGTTCATGCCGGAAGTCCCGGATACATCGCGGAGCGGACCTCGGACCGACCGTCTGGAGGAGGTCTCGGGCCTCGTTCGGCAGCTGCTTCCGCCCTCGTAGGCGCGCCGGAACCTATTCCTCGCCCATATGCCGCGGCTTAGGGACGACCTTCGGCTGGTCAGCTTCCGTCGGCATCCCGGACTTTCCCGCAACGATGTCGCAATCCTTCCAATTGACCCCAACGGTCACCCTGGGGAATGCCACCTTCAGCGTGTAGTTGGCGAGGGTCCCGACGACCAGCCCCTGGGAGCCTGCGACGAGGTTCGGATTCATGACCGAAAGGTCCCGGTTGAGGATCACCCAGGTTTGCCCAAAGACGATGCGCTTCAGTTCTTCGTGGTTCTCCATCGTCCCGCTCGGCTCACGCGTTCCGGACCTTAACGGTGACCGCCGGGCCACGGCCGGTGCCGGCGGTGGTGGAGGAGTGAGTCTGCCCTCTGTAACAGCAATACCTCGTCGAAAAAGGCTTTTATTTAGTAGGACAGCGTGCGCAGCCCTAACATGCCAGCCCCAGACGAATCTATGCAAACGGCGACTGGAATGAAGGAGGCACCTCCGATGATGGAAGAGAAACCAGAATGGTGGGCGAGTCCGGCAGTTGTGGGCCTGATGGGTTTCGGGACCACGACGATGATCGCCGGCCTAAGCAACCTACCCACCCCCTACGGAGCGGGGTTTGGGAATAACTGGGTGGTCTACGGGATGGCTCTCGCGTTCGGCGGCATCGCGCAGCTGATCGCGGGCCTCATCGCGCTCAGGAAGGGGAACATGTTCGCCGGTTCGGCGTTCATGGGCTACGGGGCGTTCTGGCTGGCCTTCACGCTGATGCTGACCACGTTCGTCAATGTGGCCGGCACCGGGGCACCAGTGCTCTATGGCGTCGCGGGCTTTGCGTTCATCTGGATGATGTTTACGTTCAGCTTCCTGATCAACGCGCCGAAGCACGGGTGGGGGATCCTGATGGTCTTCCTCTTCCTGTTCATCGCGTTCATCCTGCTGGTAGTGAAGTTCTGGAGCCTCGCCTCGGGCGCCACCACCTTCGCACCGGACGGAAGCGCGAACTGGGCCGTCGGCGGCGAGATCATCTTCGATGGGTTCGTGGCTTGGTACGTTGCGACGGCGGACCTGACGAACTGGAACTACGGCCGCAAGGTCCTCCCGGTCTAAGTAAGGTCGGGAAGAGCCCCCGCGACCAACCCTTTCACCCTTCCCTTTTTTCGGTTTTCGGGAGCGACGAGAAACCCACGGCGGGGGCCGGGGTTTATGGACTAGTGCGGCTCTCGGCTCCCACCGACAGGGGAGGAGCATCGTGCTCGAGGTCCATCTGGACAGTTGGCTCCGGGAGTTCGGTCCGCCCACTCACATGAAGATTGGTGCTGACTCCGTCGAGCACCTTCTGGACCAGTTGGAGACGCGGTATCCCCGTCTCCGTTTCAAGATCCGCGACGAGACCGGCCATCTTCGCCGATACGTCCGAGTCTTTGTGGACGGCGAGGATGTCAGCGGGACCACGGGGGTGGAGACGCCCCTGAAAGGCGGGCAGGCCATCGACATCCTGCACTCGATCGCGGGTGGATAGCAAGAGGAAGAACATGGCACCAAAGAACACCGTTCGAATACTAGTGGGAACGCGGAAGGGGTCGTATATCGTCGAAGGGGACTCGAAGCGCAAGAGCTGGAAAGTGGGTCCCGCGGGCCACGAGGGGACGGACGTCTACCACATGGTAGCGGACCCCCGTCATCCGGGCGACTTCTACGCGGCCGTCAACTCGTGGATGTGGGGCCCGCTCGTGTACCGCTCGACGAATTATGGGAAGAAGTGGTCGGAGATCGGAACCCCGCTGATGGCCTCCACGAAGACGAGACCTCCCCGGTTCGACGGGAACCCCGACACCCCGGCCCCGGTCTACCCCGTCGGAAATCTTTGGCACATCGAACCAGGGCTTCCGAGCGAGCCGAACACCCTCTACCTCGGCGCGGACCCCCACCTCCTGTTCCGCTCGACGGACCGCGGGTCCACGTGGGACCCGATCGACGCCATCAACAAGCATCCCGGGCGAAAGAACTGGGCGCCGGGAGCCGGCGGCGCCTGTCTGCACACCATCCTCATCGACCCTCGCGACCCCCGACGACTCTACATCGGTCTGTCGGCGGTGGGAACCTTCCGGTCCGAGGATGGCGGCAAATCGTGGAAGCCGACGAACAAGGGGGTGGAGGCGCCGTTCCTCCCGAACAAGTTCCCCGAAACCGGCCAGTGCGTGCACGATGTCGTCGCGGACTCGGCGAACCCGGATACGTTCTATCGCCAGGACCACGGGGGGATGTACGTCTCGCACGACCGCATGGAGAAGTGGGTCCGGATCGGTAAGCCCCTCGGAGACGACTTCGGTTTCACCGTCGCGTCGCCCCGTGCTTCCCCCGGCAAGGCCTATTTCGTCCGGCTGGACGGAATGGCGCGAGTTACGGGAGAGGGCCATCTCCAGGTCCACGAATGGAACGACAAGACCCGCAAGTGGCGCAAGCTGCTCTCGCCCACGGCCTTCCCGGGCCACTTCGGCGTTCAGCGCGAAGGCATGGTGGCGGACGACCTCGACCCGGCCGGCATCTACGTCGGTACGACCACCGGTCAGCTCTTCGTGAGTCCGGACGCGGGGAAATCGTGGAACAAGGTCCCGTTCCAGTTCCCCGCAATCCACTCCGTGTCCGTGGCCACTACAAGGTCCGGAAAGTAACGCCCTTTCTTGCCAGGGTCCGGTTTCCGACGCCGAGTGCTCCCGCGTGAAGCGTCCGGAGGTAGCGAAGCCCCCGGCGAGAGGGGTCGTCGGTCTCGACCTCGCCGGGTCTCCGAAACGGGACACGGGAGCCTGCGCCATGTCGGGACCTCGCCGCCTTCAAGCAGCGGTGCTGCACACAGATCCAGAGATACTCGATTTCGTGATCCAGCATCGACCCCGCCGGGTTGTGATCGACGCGCCTCTGTCGCTTCCGCGGGGTCGGAAGACCATCGAGGACCGCTCGGGGCCACACCTACGGGAGTGCGACCGGGAGCTCCTCCGCCTGAAGATCCGCTTCTTCCCGCTCACGCTGGGACCCATGAGGATGCTGACCGTGCGGGGAATGCGGCTCGCGAACACCTTCCGACGACGCGGGATCCCGGTGGTCGAGGGATACCCCGGGGGAGCCCAGGACCTCCTCGGACTGCCCCGCAAGAAGGCAGGCATCGCTGTCCTGCAACAGCGGCTGCGCCGGAAGGGTCTTGGGGGAGAGTTGGACCGCCGGGCGCTGACCCACGACGAGCTGGATGCGGTCACGATCGCGTGGGTGGGGTGGATGTTCGACCAAGGTTCGGGAATTCTGATCGGGGATCCCTCCGAAGGACTGATGCTTCTACCCGACCCTCGTCCCGGTGGCGGCTGGGGAGGAGGCGTCCCCCGCACCTTCTCCCCGGAATCCCGCCGCACGGCGTCAACCTAACCAAGCTGGGTGGGTTGCGCCCTTCGTGCAACCGGCCCACCCTTGTCCGATCTGCCGGCACCGGACCTCGGAGGATTGCGACGAGGCGGCTCGAGTCGTTCCGGCTCGTGGGCGAAGGGTCTGTGAGCACTGCGCTCATCGATGCCGGGTCGCGGACTCCGTTCCGGCCGCGATGCCGAGGATGATGGGCATCGATCGCGGCAAGGGATGGAGACGGGCCGTGAAGGCAACGCCGCCCGCCGCCGAGTCCTGAATGCGCCGGGAAGTCGTGGCTACGTAGGGGCGGGTCGGGGAGCGGAAGCCCGGAGGAATACCTCGACCCCGCCTCGTACCACCAACAAACTGATCACTACAAGAGGGATGAGAATGAGGTCCGAACCGGGCCAATTCACGCCCGCGGCTTCGCCTCCCCAGAAGACAGCGAACGAGAAGATCACCGAGGTCCCGCCGACCTTCAGCCACGGCACCTTGATCCGGCGGATCCGTTCCTGAACGATCAGAGCCACGACCACGAGCAGGGCCCCGCCCACGAGCGCCCCGACCAGGGCCGAGAACCCGTAGCCGGCGGCGGCCAACGCGAGCAGAACGATGACGGTCTCGGTCGCCTCCACCGCTCCCACGGAGAACCCTCCCGCGAACTGCACCGCCGAATGACCGGTCGGTGCGGGGGGTGCTCCGCTCGCGGCCGCACGACGGCGACGGTAGGTCTTGAGGGTGCTCCGGAAGAGGAAGACCCCGAAGGCGGCCAGGACCACCGCGGATGCCCAGAGGAGGTACGACCGCGGAAAGGCGATGATGAGGGCCCCGAACGCGAGAGCGATCGCGGCGATGACCGCCGTTCCGCCGACCGCACCCAAGGCCCCGTGGCGGACCGTGGTGTGGTCTGCGGCCAATGCGAACACGAGAGCCACGACCTCGGTCATTTCGAGGACCGTGATCAGGAACGCCGCAATGAGGGCGGGGAGGTAGAGTTCGACCAATGCCGTCCGAGGAGCCCTCGGAGTACATCAAATCAGGGTATTCGCGGATGGAGGGGGTGGCGGCCGGGGGTGACCCGACGGAGGCGCGCGACGGAAAGATTGTCTCGCAGCGCCATTTCGAAGGAGTGCGCTTCCCGTGGAGTGACCGGACCGATCAGCTCGAGCGTGATCGCATGTCCGCGCTCGCGGTGGACCCGCCGGACCCTGACATCGGCACGTAGGTCCCCCTTGCCGGACAGCCGGACTGAGAACGATCGAGAGGTGGCGACGCGTCGCCACGCGCTGCTTTCGAGGGCGTTCAACAGATGCCCCACGGGCTCCGCCAGGCGTTCGTGGGCGGGCTCCGGCAGGGGTAACCAACCTCCGGGACGAACCTCCCAATGGTCCACCCGTGAAAAGCCCTGGGCGGCTAGGAGATGGAGAACGGTCGCGACCAGGCGGACCAACCCTTCGACCTCGAAGACCTCGCGTTCCTGGAATACTGCCTCGAGCCGCTGCAGGAACGGGAAGCGCGTCCGACGGAACGCCTCATGAACCAAGTCGACGTCCCACCGAAGCCGATCCGGGCCTTTGGAAACCGCGGGCCGCCCCTTCGTTACGTCTGCCGTACGTCGGACCGGCGCTCGACGCCGGGGCTTTCGTCGTGATGCCATGCTTCGATGACCCGCCCTCTTCCTTCGAACTGGCGGACCGAACGAACTTCCCAATAGCCTATCGTTCGCACGGGAATGGGGGCGACGGGCTTCGCCTTCCGACGAATCGCATCGACGGTATCGAGCCCGCCGGGGGGCGGGTCACGCCGGGAACTCACGCGTAGACGGGGTACTCCGGGTTCCACCGCGCCTGGTGAATGCGCGCCTGAAGCTCGTCGAGCGACATGGTGGGAGCGAGGCCGGCCCGCTGACCCTCCTTGGCCACCGCGAAGGCGATCTCCTCCGCCACCCCGCGCAACGCTCGCAGTGACGGGAGCAGCGGTGCGTGCGGGCTCTCACGCGCGGGGGAGCGGCCCGCCAGGGCCCGCGCTGCCGCTAGGAGCATGGAGTCCGAGACCTTGCGACACTGTCCGGCCACTAGCCCGAGTCCGAGCCCGGGGAAGATGTACGCGTTGTTGCATTGAGCGATGTCGTACCGCATCTCTCCGAGCTGAACGGGCGAGAACGGAGATCCCGTCGCCACGATCGCCTTCCCTTCGGTCCATCGGAGGAGGTCCTCGGGAACGGCTTCCGATTTCACGGTCGGATTCGACAACGGCAGGATCACCGGTCTCGAGACCCAGCGAGCCATCGATCGAACGATCGACTCGGTAAACGCCCCTTTGACGGTGGAGAGTCCGACCAACACCGTGGGGTGTATTTCCCGGACGACCTCCTCGAGGCTGACCTTTTCGCCACCGGAGCGAGCCCAGGCCTGGACGTCTTCCCACGGGTGGGCGTAGACCCGCTGTTCCGGCTTGAGGTCGGTCCGTCCCGAATGGAGAAGACCTCCCCGATTTACAATCCAGACCCGACGCCGCGCTTCGGCCTCCGGAAGCCCGGCCTCCACGAGAGCTCCCGAAAGGAGGTCGGAAACCCCGACGCCCGCGGACCCGGCCCCGAGGATCGCGAAGCGTTGGTCGGCGAGCGGTGTCCCGGTCACCTCCGAAGCCGCCAGGACGACCGAGAGCGTGACCGCCCCCGTCCCCTGGATGTCATCGTTGAACGTCAGCATCTGGTCTCGGTATCGCTCCAGGATCGGTCGCGCATGTTCGACGCCGAAGTCCTCCCACTGGAGGAGGGTGCCGGGGAGCTCCTGTTTCACTGCCTGGACGAAGCGGGCGATGAACGCGTCATAGTCCGGGCCCGTGATGCGGTCGTGCCTCCAACCCAGGTACTCCGGATCGTTCAAGCGGTCCGGGTTGTTGGTCCCGACGTCGAGCACGATGGGGAGGGTCCTCTCCGGGGCGATGCCCCCGAACAGCGTGTACAGCGACAGCTTGCCGATTGGGATCCCGAGCCCGCCGGCGCCCTGGTCTCCGATCCCAAGGATCCGCTCGCCATCTGTGGCCACGATCACGTCCACGTCCGGGTTCGGGCGGTGACGGAGCAGCTCGACGATCGAGTCCCGCAATGGGTAGGAAATGAACAGGCCGCGAGGCCTCCGGTAGATGTGGCTGAACTCTTGGCAGCCAGCGGCCACCACGGGGGTGTAGACCACCGGGGTCATCTCCTCGAGATGGTCGACCAACAATCGGTAGAACAGGACCTCGTTCGTGTCTTGAAGTGCGCGCAGGTAGATGTGGCGCTCGAGGTCGTCGGTCTTCCGCTCGTACGCTTCGTACGCCCGCACGACCTGGTGATTGAGCGTCTCCACCTGCGGCGGCAGCAGCGCGTGGAGGCCGAGAAGCGTGCGCTCCTCGTAGGAGAAAGCGGTTCCCTTGTTCAAGAGGGGTGTATCCAACAGGTCCATCCCCCTCAGGCGGGGAAGGTTCGCCCTGTCGTGGGAGAGCGGATGCGACACGGGTAGGGGGGCGGCTTCCATGGGTCCTCGGACGACCCCGTAGGCCATCTATTCGGGGTCAAGGGCGTTTTACCCCTCTGACCCGCTCGCAGAGGGGTCGTGATCGACCCTGCTGGCATTCCCGGTTCGCGGGTGCGCCCCTGCGTCGCTCCCCGACGCGGAACCGTTACGTTCCGAAGGGAGATGGCGAACCGGCTCGTGACCGATTCGGTGTCGCACGAATCACCCTTCTCCGACGGGTTGATCGACGCGCTCACGGCGGCATTGTTCGTCGGTTTCGTGGGCGTGCTGTTCTTGGGGTATCTGGAACCGAGATACCCGTACAACGGTTTCGCGAGCTTGCCATTGCTAGGTTCGTTCGCGACGCTCTTCTGGGGCAACCTGCGGTCCGACCGAGCGGCCCGGTCGCCCGGCCCCGAACCGGGAGTTTAGAGAGATAGCTCGCGCGCCCCGGCTGCCCGGGGCTGCGCCCCCACCTCAGCCCCACTTCCCCCGAAACGACTTGACCACCCTCTGGGTTCAGGAAATCATGGTCGAACTCGAGAATCCGCCGGAGAATCCTTGCTTCGGTTGCGGCCCTCAACACCCCCGTGGCCTTCGCCTGTCGTTCCGGGAAGAAACCAACCGGGACGGCGTCCGCGAAGTTACCGGGGAGTTTACGCCCCAACCGGACGAAGTGGGTTGGCCTACCCTCTTCCATCACGGTCTTCATTTCACGGTTCTCTACGAGGCCTCCTACTGGGCGGCCCTCACCCTCGGCGAACGATTGTGGGTGAGCCACGGCCCGATCTCCTACACCGCCCATCGGTTGCCCCGGGTCGGGGTCCTGCATGCAGTGTCGGCCCGGATCATCGACCGCGGCGAATCGACCCTTCGGATCCGGGCGGAGACGATCACTCAGGAAGGGAAACCGTGCGGCGCTCTTGAATCCGTCTGGAGACCGGCAAGCCGCGCGGTCGTCGAGGGCGCCGGGATTCCGCTCCCCGAATATTTGATGAAGGAGCTAGGTCCCTGACGGTGACTCGCGGCGGCCGGTGAGCCTGCGGTGTTATCTCCCGGGTAGGTTCCGGCGGTCGTGACGCCCCCAACCCGGTTCGCACCTTCCGAAGCGAACGCCCAGGTCGAGGTCCTCTTCCGGGGATACATCGGGAACCGTGTCGCCTCGACCGTCTCCTATGTCGAGGAAGGCCGTTTCCGCGCGGTCATTGACCCGGGAATGGTGCCATCATCGGGGTCGATTCTGGCCCCTCTGCGCCGCCGAGGGATCCGGCCCGAGCAGGTGACCGACGTCGTCATCTCCCACCACCACCCGGACCATACCCTGAACTGTGCGCTCTTCCCCAACGCGAGGGTCCACGATTTCTGGGCAACCTACCGAGGAGACCGATGGGTCTCACGGCCCGCCGAAGGGCTTCGGCTGAGTCCTTCGGTCGTGCTGCTTGAAACCCCGGGTCATACCCCCCAGGACATCACCACCCTCGTCGGCACTCCGGGGGAGCGAGTGGCGCTCACCCACTTGTGGTGGAACGTCCGTGGTCCAACCCCGGACCCGTACGCTTCGGACGAACGCGAATTGGAACGGCAGCGAAGACGGGTCGCGTCGCTCGCCGACCGGATCATCCCGGGGCACGGGGCCCCATTCCGCCTTCGTCCGAAACGGGCTTAGGACGGGACGGGGACCAGGAACTCTTCCCAGGAAGGGGGCCCGGCCGGGGTCAGGGCGCCGGGCCGAACTTCGATGTCATGCAGCTCCCGTACGGCGGCCGCTATGACGTTACTCGCCCAGATCCGCGCGCGTTCCAGCTCCCCCTCCCGCAGGGGCCCGTCCCGACGGACCGTGAAGAAGCTCTCGCCCGGAACGAGGTTGCGACCTCCGCGCGCCTCGACGGCCCTCTGGATGTGCCGGGCCGATGACCCGGTCACGATGGGGGAATCGTGGAATCTCGTGTCGAAGGCGGCGAACAGGCACTGGGCGACCATCCGATCGGGCATACGGTCGAGGAACACCTTCAGCGACTCGCCCATCTCTCGCCGGTGGGTCGGACCCCCGAGAAACACGACCGCGGGGACCCGGATTTGCGATGGGTCGACCTGGTTCGCAGGTCGGGCGTTTCGCTCATACGACCAGTCCACCGCCCGGGATACCGCGCGGGCAGCGGTGTCTGTGACTCCGCAGGGCGAGGCGAGGACCACGTACACCCACATTGCCCCGGAACCGACCGGTGTTCCCGGCGGGGCTATTTCAGGAACCAGTCAATTCAGATTGACCCGCGTGCTTACGGGGGGACCAGAGCAGCCCGGGGGAACTCCTGCCACGGGGCAGGAGGTTCCGGAAGACCCAGCTCCGCGGCCCAGGGGACGTCCTTCAGGGAATGGGTGAATGGGAAGACCGGTCGCGCGACGCCGGACCACCGGCGCAGGACCAGAACGTCGAACCCGGCGACCTCCGAATCGCGTCCCACCGAAAGGGCGAGGGCGGCGGCGGTGAGGCCGAGGAAGACGAACGCCCCGAGCTCGGCGCACAGAGCGACCCCGATCACGTTAGCCGCGCCCCCGGTCGCGAAGGCCAGCCCGACGATGAGCACCCCGATCAGCGAAAGGGCGGTGCTGTATAGTGCGGGCCCGGCGCAATAGACGTGTTCTCGAGCGGCCCGGCGCTGATCGTGGGCGGCTCGGGCGTATCCCGAAATGATGCCTCCTAAGGGGCTCGCTTCGACGAGGGTCTCCCCCGCCGCGATATGGGCCTGGACGGTCCGCGCGAATTCGAGCTCGAACGCCGTGGCTCGAGCTCGGTCCGAACCGACCATCGAGACGAGGAAGAGAGAGACCACCACCCCGAGCACCAAGTTCAGGGTCACGATCCAGAGCGCCTCGGCCGACAGGGCCGAGTACGCGCCCACGAGTAGCAGGACGTACGCCGTCCCTAGGATGATCCCCCCGAGCACGGCCAGTCCACCGGGCGAATCGGGAGGGGGCAGGCCCACGTTGCGGCGCATCCGTCCAGTCGGCCCAGCTCCCGCGCTCGTCACGACTGAGAGAAAGCGAGCAGGCCCCTTTAGAATCTATCGCTCGTGGCGCTGGACGGCGGACGGGCCGGAATCGGGCATCAAGGGCCGCCGAACCGGCGCCAGTGGTCGAGCGAATCCTGGATCGTCCGTTCCAGGGGGATGGTCGGGGAATACCCCATGGCCCTCAGACGCGAAATGTCCGACCGGATGTCCGGTTCTTCGGTCGGGCGCAGCAGGGCCGGGTCGACTTGGAGGGTGAGGGGGACTCGAGCCTGCTGAACGAGAGATTCGGCGATCGTCCGCATCCGGAAGCTCTGGCCGGCCCCGATGTTGATCGGCTGGAGAGGGTCGCCCCGTTCGAACACGACCCAGATGGCCCGCACGATATCCCGGACGTCCGAGATGTCGCGTCGAACGTCGAGGGTACCGACCTTCAATTGGGCGGGCTGACCCAGACGCTCGAGTTTCGCCACGCGTTGGGCAAAATCGTTCAACGCGTCACCGGTCTTTCCGGGGCCGGTCGTGATGAAGAGCCGACCGCGAACGATCCGTAGTCCGAAGTTGAGCGAGTACTGCATCGAGAGCATGTCCTGACACGCTTTCGAGACGCCGTACGGATTCACGGGGCGTAAGGGCGCGTCCTCGTTCGTCGGGAGCACCGCCACCGTCCCGTACGCGGCGGCGGAGGAGGCCAGGAAGACGCCCTCTCGGGGGGGTTGGCGTCGAAGAGCCTCGTAGAGGTGGATGGTTCCGAGGACATTGGTTTGGAATGTCTCGGCCGGGGCTTCCCAGGCGCGGGAAGGGTAAGCCTGGGCGGCCAGGTGAAACACCGCGTCGGCCCGGGTCGCATCGATTAGTCGATCGAGGCGCGCGCGGTCCAGGAGGTCGAGCTGCTCCCATCGAACCCCGGAAATGGGGGCGGGAAGACGCTCGAGCTCCGATTCGGCGAGATACGTAGCGACCACCTCGTGGCCGAGCTCGAGCGCTTTCGCGGCGAGAAACCGACCGATGAATCCGGAGCCTCCCGTGATCAACACGCGCATCTCGGAACTCCGGAACTCGTCGAACCTGGGGGGATACGCTTCGCACCGCACGAGGGGCGAAGACTCGCGTTCCGGGACGCTCCTGTAGTGTTATAGGGGTTGCTGGAGGAACCGATCGGAGGGTCACCGAGAAGTTGGCGATCCTGCCCCGGCACCTTTCCGACCCCGGGCGACGGAATACTGGAGCCGCTTCGCGAGCAGGAGCTCGGTGAGGAAGAAACGAATGAACCGGGTGTTTTGGGTGACCTTACTCGCGCCGCTGGCCCGCGGCTCAAAGCGGAATCCCACCTCGACCACCCGCTGTCCCCCGGTCATGACGAGCAAGAACAGGAGCAGCTTGTAGCCGCGCCAGGCGCGGTCGAGCGGCTGGAATACCTCACGACGGAAGGCGAACAGGCCCGACACTGGGTCGGTCAGTGGGCGGGCTTCGGACAGGACCGCTTTCGCGGTGAGCTCGGCTCCTCGGGAAATCGTGGCCCGAACCCTGCTCCGGGCCCCGGTCGTGCCTCCGGCAGCGTACCGGCTGCCGACGACCAGGGCAGCCCCGTCCTGCAGGGCTCGGGTCATCGCCGGGAGAACTTCCGGAGGGTGCTGCAGGTCGGCATCCATGACCACGATGTACGCGCCCTTCGAGTCGGCGATTCCCTGGCACTGGGCTCGCAAGGTGGTTTGCTTGCCGTCGTGCCAGAGCAACCGAAGCCGCGGTTCCGACCGCGCGGCTTCGATGAGATACTCACGGGTTCCGTCGGTGCTCCCGTCGTCGACCACGATCACCTCGAAGTTCGGCAGGGGGACCCGCCAGAGTCGATCGAGCAGCAGTGGGAGGTTTTCTCTCTCATTCAGGGTGGCTAGGATGACCGAAACGGCCGGAGCGATACCGGTACCCTCTGCCACCGAGGAAGCCGGAGGGGTCATCCTGCCCGACCCGGCCTAGGTGGGAGGGAGAACCGACCACGTTTGCAGGCCCTCCATCTCAAGGGAGAAGTCGGTGACCCGACCTCCCGCGGCCTGCACGGCTTTCGCGACCTTCGCTCGGCGAGCGAAGTCGCAGAACAAGAGGATGTACCCTCCGCCTCCGGCCCCGAGGAGCTTCCCGCCCAGGGCGCCCGCCTCGCGGGCCCGGCGGTAGAAGGTGTCGATACGTTCGTTCGAGATCCCCTCGGTGAACTGCTTCTTGTGAGACCAACCTTCGTCGAGAAGACGTCCCATCTCGTCGAGATTCCCGCGCAGGAGCTCATTCTTCATGTCCACCGCCAGCTGCTTGGTTGCGTCCAGGGCGGTGACGGTGTCGGCCCGTTTCTCCGAGTAGCTTCGCTGCTGGCGTTCGATGATGTCGTTCGAGTAGTGACTGGTCCCGGTGTAGCACAGCAGAAGCCGGTACGCGAGCTCGTTCACCACTTGCGGGTCGATACGGAGCGGGTTGACGATCGTCTTCGTCCCCGTGAACTCCATGAAGTTGAATCCGCCGAAGGCCGCGGCGTACTGGTCCTGTCGCCCGCCCTTAAGTCCGAGTTCCTCTCGTTCGATACGGTAGGCGAGTTCCGCGACCTCGTACGAGGTCCAGGGCTCGCGCAGGTAGTGCTGGAAGGCCCCGACCAAGGCGACACACATGGTCGACGACGTGCCCAACCCGGTTCCGGGAGGGGCGTCCGAGTGCAGGAAGAGGCGGAGGGAATCGTTGGTTCGGCCTCCGCCGTCGCCGGGGCGGAGCACCTTCAAGGAGGCCTTGACTACGTCGAGGTCGCCGTTGTAGACGAGGTCGGACGGACGCTCGAAGTTGAGCGTCATGTTGTAGTCCAGGGACTCGACCGCGGTCGTTCCCGCACCATCGGGGAGCGCTTCCAAGGTGACGTAGGCGAACTTGTCGATGGTACAGTTGAGTACCGCACCGCCCTTTTCCTCGGGGTACGGCGAGACGTCCGTCCCTCCCCCGGCGAAGCTGATTCGGAGCGGCGCCTTGCTCCGGAGGATTCGCATCGGGCGTGAGACCGGGAACACCGACTTAATCCTTCCCTGAGCGGCTTCCGACACGATTCACGGGATTCCCCTTCGCCCGGGGGTGGGGAGTAGGTTCGGAACCGAGTGATTCCTAATACCCGGTGAGCCTCGCGGAGGTCGTGGCCCCTCGATACCAGAACCCGGCACTCTGTGTCGACGCGGTTTGGATTCGGAGCGGAAAGGTGCTTCTGATCCGTCGTGGCCAAGCACCGTTTCGCGGGTTCTGGGCACTTCCGGGGGGGTTCGTCGAGTATCGAGAAACGGTCGAAGCGGCCCTCGTCCGTGAATTGAAGGAGGAAACGGGCCTCACTGGCCGTCCCATCGGGATCGTGGGAGTCTACTCGGGACCCGACCGAGACCCCCGTAAGCCGACGGCGACAGTCGCGTTCCACGTCAGCGGCCGAGGCGGGATCCCGAGGGGTCAGAGCGACGCATCGGCCGCCGCGTGGGTCCCGCTGAGGGACGCCCGGCCGCTGGCATTCGACCATTCGCGCATACTTTCGGACGCTCGGCGCGAACTCCGCCGCCAAGGGCTTGGGAATCGCAAATCGGCGCGCTAGCTGCGAGAGCGACTCGCGACAGGTCGCCTTCACGGTAGAGTCTTATCGGCCGCCCTTTGTTCTCCTCCGCATGCCTCCCGAGAACGAAGCGCACCCCCACCCGACGGCTCTTTCTGACTTCATTCTCGGAAGCCAGGACGGCCTCGTCAATGTCCTAGGGATTCTTCTCGGCCTGGTCGCCGCGCACGTCGACGCCCAAATCATCATCGTCGCGGGCTTGTCGGCTCTCGCCGCCGAGTCCCTCGCCATGGCGGCGGTGGCGTACACTTCGACCGCTTCCCGGCTCCATCTCTACCGCTCGGAACGCGAGCGAGAGCTCCGCGAGATGCACGAGGTTCCCGAGCTCGAACGCGAGGAGGTCCGTGTGATCCTTCGGGGTTGGGGGTGGGAGGGGGCTGAGCTCGAGGAAGAGCTCCGCCGAATCGAGGCGAAGCCCAAGGCCTGGCTCGACCTCATGATGGCGTTCGAGCTCAACCTATCGTACATCCCGGCCGAGGCGCCCCGACGGAGCGCCTTTCTGGTCGGCTTCGCGACCGTGATCGGACACTTCGTCCCGTTGATCCCCTTCTTCTTCGCTACGATCACCACCGTCCAAGCGGCGATCATCGCCACGATCCTGAGCGCAATCACTCTGTTCGGAATCGGGATCTACGAGGCTCGGGTCACTTCAGCGTCGCTCTGGCGGAGCGGTGTCCGAATGACGATGATCGGACTCGCTTCCGGGTTCGCCGGCCTAGTTCTTGGACACTTCGCGGCGATGTTGTAGGAGAGGCGCGCTCAGGAAGCTCGGTTCGAGCCGACCCGAAAGCTCGAGACCGTTGCGCGCGTTCGGGCGTGGAACCACCGCCGTGTCCCCCTCGTTTCGTGGCGACGGCACCCAAAGCACCAGACCACGACCTCCTCTGGACCCGCAAGCTCGGGGGTCGCGACGTGGTCGGAATCCTCGTGGCGGCATCCGCGGCCGAGGCACGGATGCGGGAGCCGTTGGGACATCATCCGATGTAAATACGTATTGATGCGTATTAAACCTGACGATAGCGGTCCGACGCGACCGCCCGCCGTCTCTAGGGCTCGAGGAGACGGATCTCTTTCGCCGCACGCGCGGCCTTTTCCTTGTCGCTCAGGTCCCGCAAATGGAGGGAGAGGGTGATCTGCCCGTTCAGCTCGATCGTCTCCCGGATCATCGGGAGTCGTAGTGACAAGTGCTCTAGGCGAAGGTCCAGTTCCCCTTGCCGGTCGGAGAGGGCTTCGACCATGTCGAGGAAGAAGTTCGGTCCTGAGGGCTCGATCCGAGCGGTAGGTGCCATGACCCCGGGACGGCCTCGAAGGATACGAACCTATCGGACGGGTCCGCGGCACGCCCGAGTAATTTCAATTTGTTAATCAAACAGTGTATAAATTGACACGCGTTCGGGAACTTGATGTCAGCTCCGCCCGACCGACTCCCGCGGAACGCGTTCTCCTCCCCGAAGCAGGGCGCGTTGACCCTGCTGAAACGCAATCCCAACGCTTCGCTCCAGGAGGTCGCCACCGGCCTAGGGATCTCCAAGGTGGCCGCCCTCGGCCATCTCCGACGTCTCGAGTCGGAGGGACTCGTCGAACGATCCTACGATGCGGGCCATGTAGGCCGGCCCCGGGTTCTGTTCCGGTTGACGGACGAGGCCGTCACACTTTTCCCCCAGGCCTACACCGAAATGTCGCGCTGCGCGCTCGAGTTCATCGAACGTCGCATGGGTCGCGCGGCCGTAGGGGAGCTTCTGTCGCAACGCGCGGGCGAAGTCGCCGACCGGAATTGGACCCGTTTGCGCGCCGGATCTCTTCCCTCGAGGGTCGCCGAATTGGCTCGCATCCGAACGGAGGGAGGGTACATGGCCGAGGTGGCGGGTCGCCGTCGTGGCTCGGTCGAACTCCTGGAGCACAACTGTCCGATCCTGGCCCTCGCAAAGCAGTACCCCGAGGCCTGCGAGACCGAACGGCGACTGTTCGGTTCGATGCTCCGGGCCGACGTCGACGTTTCGCACCGGGTGGTGGCCGGAGACCCGGTTTGTCGTTTCTTGATTCGAGAGGGGAAGTCACCCAAATGACGCCCGGCATCCTCGCCCACCCGCAGGTCGCGGTCGTCACGGGTGCGAGCCGAGGCCTTGGGGCCACGATCGCCGGATTCCTGGTCGGTCAGGGGTTCGAGGTCGTTCTGAACGCTCGAGGCCGGTCCCCCCTAGAATCCCTCGCGCGAACCCTGCACCGGGGGACCCGCCCCGTTCACTGCATCGCCGGAGACGTGTCGGACTCTGAGGTCCGAAACGAGATCAAAATGGCCGTGGAATCCATTGGCCGCCTCGACCTGCTCGTGAACAACGCGAGCGAACTCGGTCCCTCCCCGCTTCCGGCCCTATCGGAGTACCCGGCCGGGGATCTGCAACGCGTCTTCGAGGTAAACGTAGCTGCTCCGCTCGCCCTCATCCAGGCACTGTTGCCCTCGCTGCGGACCTACCACGGGCGTATCGTGAACATCTCCAGCGATGCCGCGATCGGCGGGTATCCTGGCTGGGGAGGATACGGGGCGAGCAAGGCCGCTCTGGACCTGCTTTCACTGACCCTCGCCCACGAACTCCGGGAATCGGGGGTCTCGGTCGTGAGCGTCGATCCCGGCGACATGCGAACATCGATGCACCAGGCGGCCTATGCCGGCGAAGACATCTCCGACCGCCCCTTACCGGAGGTCACGATTCCATTCTGGGCGTGGCTGCTCCACCAGGAACCCTCCCGGATTTCGGGGCACCGCTTCCAAGCGCAAAGTGATCGATGGGAGCTCCCGGCATGATGGGAACGTGGTCGGGTACGGGGGTGGCCTCGGGCCGCGGTGCCGACCGGCCCCCGGAGGATCGAGGACTAGAGCGGGACGGTGTCCGGCTTCTCGTGAGCACTTCGGAACGAGAGGAAACACGGACGTTCCGCGACCTCCCCATGCTCCTTCATCCGGGGGACCTGCTCGTCGTCAACGAAAGCGCAACGCTCCGCGCCAGCCTGCCGGCCCGAGCTCCGTGGGGAGATTTCCTTCTCAATCTCTCCACCCACTATGGCTCGGGTCTCTGGCTTTCGGAGCCACGTTGGGCGACAGATCGACCCGGGCCGCTCCCGCTCGAAATGGGCATGGTTCTCGACGTCGGCGGGATTTCGTGCGAGGTCGTGGCGCCGTTCCCCGGCATCCCGCGTCTCGTCTTTCTCCAGGCGGATAGGGACCTGGACCGCGCCATGGAACGGGTCGGCCGACCCATTCGGTATGGCTACGCCGCGCGCGAATTCCCGCTGGAGGCCTATCAGACGGAATTCTCTCGGATCCCGGGAAGCGTCGAGATGCCCAGCGCGGGCCGGCCCTTCACGGCGCCCCTCCTGGACCGGTTGCGGGGCGACGGCGTGGAGATGGCGAGGGTCCTGCTCCATGCGGGCGTCTCCAGTCTCGAGTACGGAGATGCCGGTCCGACGCACGCCCCCGTGTTCCCGGAACCGTTCGAAGTTCCTCCCGCGACCGTGGATGCGATCCGCCGGGCGCGCGCTCGATGCGGGAGGGTCATCGCCGTGGGAACGACGGTCGTCCGGGCACTCGAGTCGGCGGTCCACCAAGGGGAAGTTCATCCGACCCGCGGGTTCACCCGACTCTATCTAGGACCGGAGCGACCGGTCAGGACGGTCGACGGCCTGCTCACCGGGTTCCACGACGCTCGATCGACCCATCTCGCGATGCTCGCCGCATTCGTCGGTCCCTCGCGGCTCCGACGCGCGTACGCGGTGGCCGCGGATCAGGGGTACCTCTGGCACGAGTTCGGAGACAGCCATCTCCTCTTCTCTTCCACGGCGACATAACCCCACCGGCGAGCGGTCACTCGCCGGTACGAAGACTACTTGGAGAGCCCCGCACGGGCGCGCAACGCGTGGTAGAAGCCCCCGAAGCTGGTGGCGGTGGGGGTCCGCAGCCCCTGCAGTCGCAGCTGCTCGCGCACTTCTTTCGCGCTCTGTCGAAGGTCGAGGGTCTTGGTCGTGTCGTACTTGTACTGGAACGTGCCGGACGGTCCGCGCGGGAAGGAATCCCAGTCGCGCGGGGTCGTCGCGGTGAGCTCGTGGAGCCGCTTGCCTTCCGTGGGCATGAAGGCCGGCATCGTGAGGTGCTCCTCCGTCAGCCAGATCAACGTGGCGTCCCGGATCGCCTGTTGGGTGGTGTCATCCAGTGCCCCCGGAGCGACCTGGGCCTGTACCCAATCCACGAGCGCGTCGAACGTCTTCTCGGCATTGTCTTCCAGCATCTGGAGGACGGCGAGCCGGATCGCACTGCGCCGCAGTTGCTGCGTGCCCGTCTCGCTCAGCCGATACTCCGAGGTCAGTCCGAGCAGGCTCTCGGAGTTGTCGGAAAGGTCCTTGAGCGGAAGGACGAAGAGTGGGGCCGCCGCCGCCTCATCCGCGGGCACATACCAGAGCGAGAACTCATGCCCGTTGGTCAACAGAACGAGGGGAGCCTTCGAATCCTTCGCCGCCTCGACGATCGCCCCCGGCTCCGTGACGTTGGCGGAGCGTTCACGCACGTCCAGGAACAGCCGGGGTTGGCCCTCGGCGTTCAGTAGCGCGTAGTCGATCGTGCCGTGCTTACCCTTCGTGTGGAAATCGAGGTAGACCGCCTTGATGTCGTGTGGGTCCCACCCCAGCGCGACCAGGAACGGGTTCACGATCCAGTGGCGGATCTGCTGCTCCGTAACGTCCTGAACGTCGCGGAGCACTTCGGCCGCGACCTGAGCAAAATCAGCGAGCCTACGACTAAGGTCGACCGCTTCCATCGGGGGAAGCGATGGAGGCGAACGCCCTTAAATGTACCCTCAGGACGGGCGGACCGTCCCTCGAAGCCGCGCAGCCTCCTCTCCGAGGAATGGTTCCAGTGGGGTGAGGGGCGGCTCCAATCCCGCGTAGGGGGAGAGCCCCAGCATGTCCGAGAGGAGCCACTCGACCTCGTACGCATACAGCAGCGAGGAACCCACGCTTTCCAGAAGGCGCGCGAGGCGGATCGCTCCCCGCCCGGAGAGGTGGAAGTACTTCGGCGGAAGACCCAGCGCGGCGAACATGGCGTCCGTGAGGTCTCGATACCGCCAGCGCCGTGGACCTCCGACCGTCACATTGTGCCGCTCGGTCCCCATCGCTTCACGTCTCAGAACCCGAGCGAGGTCCACGGTCGCGATCGGGCTGATGTGGTATCCCCCGTCCTCGAACATCGGGAATCGGTGATACCGCCACATGGTCCGCATCATCACCGTCACGAGCTTGTCGCGGGGCGCGAACAGCATCGTGGGTCGGACGATGGCGTAGGAGAGACCGCTCTTCTCGATCGCCCGGTCGACCCGCCTTTTGCAGTACATGTACGGGAGACTCGATTCCATCGAGACCGGCGAGTCGGGAACACTGATGTGGAGAAACCGAGGAACCTGAACTCGATCGGCGGCCGCGATGAGTCGGAGTAGCCCTTCGGTGAGGGGACGGAACCGCCGAAGGGAGCCGGATCGGTACCATGCGACGTTGATGACCAGGTCGACGCCGCGCAGCAAGGGGGTCCAATCGGAGATCGTGGTGGCGTCCCCGGGAGCGAACACGACCCCCCCTGCAGTCTCGGCGGGCGGAGCGTGTCGATGGAGCGAGACGATACGCCAATCGGGAACGAACTCGGACACCACGTGGCGACCCACGAGACCGGTCCCCCCTCCGACCAGGAGCAGGGTGGGCCGGCGGTCGGCCTCGCTCATGCTCGGGCCGGTAGCGACCCCGAGGGCGGTGAAGCCGTAAGGGACCTTTCGAACGGCCGTCCGAACACCTCGGCCCAGGCGTCCACGACTTGGGGAATCGTGTCGTGGACGGTCGTGGCGCGACCCGTTTCCCGCGCCACCGATGTCATGACCCCCCCCGAGAACCCACAGGGGTGGAAACGGTCGAAGGCCGCCAGGTCAGGGTCGACATTGAGGGCGAACCCGTGGAAGGTGATCCAATGGTCGACGGCGATCCCGATGGAGGCGATCTTCCGTTCGCCCGCAACCCACACCCCCCGTTTCCCGCTGACGTGTCCCGCGGATATTCCGAGCGGCACGAGGGTCCGGACGACGATCTCCTCTACGTGGTGAACGAACTGGCGCACATCTCGGGCCCGAGGTTCTAGGTCGACGATCGGGTAGCCGACGATCTGTCCCGGTCCGTGGTAGGTCGCTCGGCCGCCCCGCTCGACGTTCACCACCGGCAATCCCGACGTGGCCGCGGAACCATCGTCCCCCTCGACTCCTACGGTGACGACCGGCGGGTGCTCCACCAGGATCAGGGTGTCGGGGATCGTCCCGGCACGTCGCGCCCGGACCATGGAGCGCATCTCATCTAGCGACTCCTGATAATCCCTCAGACCCCACTCAACGAGCGCCGGCATCGGACCTCCGGCGGGCGACGTGCATCGGTTCTCCGAGCCAGAGGAGCGCCGCCTCCTGCAGGGCCTCGGAGAACGTGGGATGGGGGTGCACCGTCATCGCGACGTCGCGGACCGTGGCGCCCATCTCGATCGCGAGGGCGGCTTCCGCGATGAACTCCCCCACGTTCATCCCGGCGGCGTGGACGCCCAGGAGGCGCCCGCTCGTCTCATCCCCCACGACCTTGACCCAGCCTTGCAGCGCGTGATTGGCGTGCGCCCGACCGAGCGCGACGAAGGGGAACCGGGCTTCGTGCGCCGAATGACCGTGCGCCTCGGCTTCTGATTTCGAGAAACCGACCGTGGCAAGCTCAGGTGTGGTGAACACCACCGAGGGCATCGCCTGGAATTGGAAGCGAGTGGGCTGACCCGCGGCCGCTTCGGCCGCGACGACTCCCTCGCGGTAGGACTTGTGGGCGAGCATGGGGGGCCGGGCGACGTCGCCGACGGCGAAGATGTGGCGCTGGTTCGTCCGCATTTGGTCGTCCACCGAAATGAACCCTGTCTTGGGATCGATGACGACCCCCGCCTCTTCGAGGCCGAGCTCCTTCGTCCGGGGTTTCTTCCCAACCGTGACGAAGAGGCGCTCCGCCGTGAGCTCATCCTTGCCCGCGCTCCCTTCCACGGCCACTCGCAAGAGGTCAGGCTCTCGTTTCAGTCCGACCGCGCGGGTGCCGACTCGAATACCCACCCCGAGCTTCTCGAGCCCGACAGTCACCTCTCGCGCCAGGTCCGCCTCGAGACCGGGCAACAGTTGGGGCATCAATTCCACGATCGAGACCTGAACCCCGACCCGCGCCAGGAACTCTCCGAGCTCGCATCCCGACACGCCACCGCCGAGAATGAGCATCGACTTGGGAAGGCTTTTCAGCGAAAGGAGCTCCCAGGCGTTCACGACCCGTTCGCCATCGGTCTCGAAACCGGGAATCGTGGAGTGGACCGCTCCGACGGCGATGATCGCCTGTTCGAAGTCGATCCGCTCATGTCCACCGTCCGGGGCAGCAACGTCAGCGGAGCGGGGGCCGGTGAACTTCGCAGTCCCGACCAGGACGGACGCCCCGGCCGATTTCAAGAGCGAAGCGACCCCTTGTCGCTCCTTGGCGACCACCTCGTCCTTCCAGTGCATCGCCTGACCGAGGTCGAATTTCGCGTCCGCGGCCGTCACGCCGATCTCGGGACCCTCGGTCCGCAGAGAGTGGTACAAGTGAGAGGCATGAATGAGCGCCTTGGAGGGAATGCAACCGCGATTCAGGCATTCCCCACCCAGCTCGCCCTGCTCCACGAGGAGCGGTTTGTGCCCGAGCTGACCGAGGCGGATCGCGGCCATGTATCCGCCGGGGCCGCCTCCGAGGACGAGCACCTCCGCGGAGCGAGAGAATGTTCCTGCCATCGGTTTCCCTTCTATCCACCTGGGCCGGCGGGAGCGTACGGGCGCGAGGCATAGACGTCTTCGGTCAACGACAGTTCCGCGGGAGGCGGGGTCGCTTCCGCCACTTCGATGGCCGCTCGGACCGAACGGTCCGCGTCGGCCTCCCACTCCGACCGTTCGCCCTTCGCCAGGAGCCCGTTAGAGTCCATCCAGAGTTCGAGGCGACCGACCGGGTCGTGCCGGGCCGCTCGGGCCATCCAGTCGGCGGGCTGGTATCGAAGGGGGTCATCCGAGCTCGAATGGGGGGTCATGCGATACACGACGAATTCGAGGAGCTCGGGGCCGCCGCCGCTTCGGGCGCGGGCCATCGTCCCGGAGAGCTCATGGAGACAGGCGACGAAATCGGTGCCGTCAATCTGCCGGCCCGGGAAGCCGTAGGCGGAGGCTTTGGAGGCGAGCGTCGGGGCGGCTGTCTGACGAGAGACCGGGACGGAAATCGCCCATTGATTGTTCGTGCAGCAGAATACGATGGGCAGAGCGAACACCCCCGCAAAATTGAGACCCGCGTGGAAGTCGTTCGAGCTCGTGGCGCCGTCGCCGAAGAACGCTAGCGTTGCCGCGGCCTCTCCCCGCAATTTGAGGGCATAGGCCATCCCCGCCGCCTGAGAGATCTGCGTACCGATCACGGAGGACATCGAGACGTAGTGAACTTCCCGGGCAGACGGATGGCAGGGCATGTTCCGTCCGACCGACGGGTCCTTCGAATTCGCGAACAGATGGTGGACGTACGTCTGGAGGGCGTGGCCACGGACGAGCGCGACCAGTTGTTCGCGTAGGCCCGGAAAGACCCAGTCCGCCGGACCGGATGCGAGACCCGCGGCGACGTTGACGGCCTCCTGGCCGGTCGCCGCTCCGTAGAAGCCCACTCTGCCCTGGCGCTGGAGAGCCTGCATCCGGGCATCGAGCGTGCGTCCCAAGACCATCCAGCGATATCCGGTACGAATCCGCTCCCTCCAGTCGGGACCGAGCGCCATCTCGGCACCGGCCGTGTCGTAGGGGAGGGGCTCGACCGGAGTCGAGAGGGTCATGCGAGCTCAGCGAAGAGTTGGTGGGGGTCCTCGAGATATGCCTTCACCGTGGCGACGAACTGTGCCCCCTCGATCCCGTCGAGCACCCGGTGGTCGAGCGAGAGGGAGAGGTTCATCAGGTCCGCGGGGGCGAGCGACCCGTCGGGGCGATACACGGGTCGCTTTATGATCCGGTGGACCCCGAGGATCGCCACCTCCGGATAATTGAGAATGGGAGTCGCGAGCACCCCCCCAAGGGCCCCCAGGCTGGTGATGGTGAACGTACTTCCCGTGAGTTCGGCTCGAGTGAGTTTGCCCGCACGGCCCCGATCGGCCAGGTCCAGGATGTCTCGGGCGAGAGCGACGACGCTGAGACGGTCCGCATTGTGTACGACGGGAACGATGAGCCCGTCCGGCCCCGCGGTCGCGATCCCAATATGGTAATGCGCGCGGACCACGAGCTCTTCGCGAGCATCGTCCATCGTCGCGTTCAACTTCGGGTGCGCCTTGAGGCCAGCGACCACCGCTTTCACGATGAACGGGAGGTAGCTCAGCCGCACCCCCTTCTTCTCGACGTGTTTGGCCATGCGGTCGCGCAGAGTGACGAGCTCGCTCACGTCGACCTCTTCGACGTACGTGAAGTGGGCCGCCCGATGCGTCGCCTCGGACATGTGCTCGGCGATGACGCGACGGATCCCCCGGATCGGGATTCGCTCGAGGACATCGTCCGCGTTCAGCGATGGACGCTGGGGTGGGGATACGACGGCGCGAGGAACGGGCTGGGTGCCCGCCGACAACGCCGGCCACATCGGCGAGGAGGTCGGCTCGCCCGAGGGGGGTTGGGGAGTCTCGAGGTCCGAATCCATGATCCGGCCGCCCGGACCGGAGCCCTTCACCCGCGTGAGGTCGATCCCCAGCTCGGTGGCCCGCCGCCGAACGAACGGAGAGGCCAACGCGTTCCCGGTCGCGGCGGCGGGCCGGGGGGTCTCGTTCGGCGGAGGAGGGGTTGGATGCTGGGTCGGAGCACTCGCCGCTGGCGGAGCGACGGGGACCGTCGGGCTCGGCGGTCCCGAGCCCGGGGCGCCGGCCGGTTCGATGGTGACGAGGAGGCCCCCTACCTTGACCTTCTCTCCGACCTGGGCGTGAATGCTGAGGACACGCCCGGATTTCGGCGATGGGATCTCCACGTTCGCCTTATCGGTCAGGACGCTCACGAGCGGGTCGTCCTCTCGGATCGAGTCGCCCGCTTTCACGAACCACCGAACGACCTCTCCTTCGGCGACCCCTTCTCCGATGTCGGGAAGTCGGAATTCAAACGTCATGGACACTCCTACGAAGCACGAACCGCACTCCGAGCGGCGTGGGCGATCCGCGTGGCATTGGGCAGGTAGACGTTTTCGAGAGCGTACGGGAATGGCGTGTCGAACCCCGTGACCCGGCTCACCGGGGCCTTGAGGGAGTAGAGGGCCTTCTCCGCGATCAATGCGGCGAGTTCCGCTCCGAACCCGCAGAACCGGGCCGCCTCGTGCACGATCACGGCTCGACCGGTCTTTTCGACCGACGAGATGACCGCCGCCTCGTCGAGCGGCACGAGGGTCCGGAGGTCGATGACCTCCGCAGATATGCCCTCCTTCGCGAGCGCCTCCGCGGCCTCGGCGGCCTGGGGGATCATCGCCCCGTACGCAAACAGGGACACCTCCGAGCCTTCTCGGACGAGCCGCGCCCGCCCGAACGGAACTCGCTTTTCCCCATCCGGGACCTCTCCGGTGAGAGAGCGGTAGATGCGTTTCGGCTCGAGGAAGAGGACGGGGTCTTCATCATCGATCGCGGTCAGGAGCATGCCGTGAGCGTCCGCGGGCGTCGAAGGGATGACCACCTTGATCCCCGAGGTGTGGCAGAAGTACGCTTCGGTGCTTTGAGAGTGGTACAGCCCGCCCTTGATCCCTCCGCCGTACGGAGAGCGGATCACGACGTGGGCCGGATACTGTCCCCCGGAACGGTAGCGGAATTTCGCAAGCTCGCTCACGATCTGGTCGAACGCGGGGTAGATGAAATCGAGGAACTGGATCTCCGCGACGGGTTTCAGGCCGTAGAGCGCCATCCCGATCGCGGCGCCGATGATGCCGGTTTCCGATAGCGGAGTATCGATGACCCGGTCCGCCCCGAACTCCTTGAACAGTCCATCGGTGGCTCGGAAGACCCCGCCGTTGACCCCGACGTCCTCTCCGAGAAGCAGGACGTCCGGATCGTGACGCATCGCCTCGTGGAGCGCTCGATTGACGGCTTGGACGATATTCATCTCGGTCATGGTTTCAGCACTCCCTCCCCGGTAAGCGCGTCGGCGTCGTATTCGGCGCGCTCCTCCTCCAAACGCGGGGTCAAGCGCGCGAAGACGTCGTCAAAGATGGACCGAGGATCCAGGGGCTTCGCTTTCTCGGCCGATTCGAAGGTCTGGGCCACTCGAGTTCGGGTCTCTTCCCAGAGCTTTCGGTCTGAGTCCGTCGTAAGGGTCCCCGCCGCGACCAGCCGGGCCTTGAGGAGAGCGATCGGATCCCGCTCCCTTGCCGTTGCCACCGCCTCGTCCGTGCGGTACCTCTTCGGGTCGTCCGATGTGGAATGGGGTCCGAATCGGTACACTTCCGCCTCAATCATGGTCGGTCCCCCGCCGGAAACGGCCCTGGCCCGGGCATCCCGGACCGCAGAGTAGACCGCGTCGAGGTCGTTCCCGTCCACCACTACCCCGGGCAGCCCGTACGCAGAGGCCTTCTCCGCCAGGGTCGCGCTGCGGGTTTGACGGTCTCGAGGCAGCGAGATCGCCCATTGGTTGTTCTGGCAGAAGAAGATCGTCGGAGTGCGAAACACCCCCGCGAAATTGAGCCCGGCGTGAAAGTCATTCGAGCTGGTCGCGCCGTCTCCGAAGAAGGCGATCGTGACGATAGGGTCCTTGCGACGCTGGGCCGCCATCGCGGCACCTACCGCCTGGGTGATCTGGGTCCCGATCGGGCTAGAGGCGACGACGAAGTTCACCTCGCGAAACCCGAAGTGGTTCGGCATCTGTCGACCTTTGATCACGTCGTCGGCGTTGCCGAGGAGTTGGTCGAAGATGGCCTTCAAAGACACACCACGGGCTAGCGCGACCGCGAGCTCTCGATACGCGGGGAAGACCCAGTCCTTCGGGGTCAGAGCGCGGCTCGCTCCGATCTGTGCGGCCTCCTGCCCCATCAAGGGGGCATAGAATCCGATCCTTCCTTGTCGTTGGAGCGAGAGGCAGCGCTCGTCCGTCGCCCGGGCGAGCACCATGAGACGGTACGCGTCAACCAGTTCGCCCTCGGGAAACGCCGGGCGCGAGGATGCGGACGAGGCGGATGCCGACGCGCTCCGGTCGACCATAAGGCACCGCGGACGCGGCGACGGATGCCCGTGATATAAGTTTGGGGATGATGGCGTCGGGGCCAACACTCCCTGGGCGATTGTCCACGTCAGCCGACAGGCCTAATCGATGCCCCGGGGCGAATCCCGCGAAACCCTCCGAGACGGACCTAGACCGTCAGACGCTCTTGCACCGTTTGCCAGTTGACAGGGTCCACGGTTTCGGTAGCGATACGAATCATGTCTCGATACATTTGAGGCGGGCCATCCAACTTCATCCCGCGGAAGAATACGACGAGCTCGTTGACATTCAGAGCGGGAAGGGTCCAGCGCATCCAAATCTCGAGTCGGGCGGGGGGGATGCTGCTGTGGAACCGAGCCCGCATTTGGCGCAGCTGCTCGTCCGTGAAGTGTTCCCACATCACCGGAACCATGGTCGCCTCCTCGTTGTTCAAGTGTTGGAGATAGAACGCGAAGAGGTCATTCGCTTCTAGGTTGAGGCGGTCGCTGACTTCGACCCTTCGGGAGGGGGAAGTCTCGGCCATGACCTCATTGCAGGTGATCGAGAGCTGTCCGATCCGCTTGACCACCTGAACATGCTCCCGCATCATCAGGCCCACCAAGTCGGGGTCGATGGGACGAAGGGGCGAGAACAGGTCGCTCTCCTCGTGACGGGAGTGTTCATGGAGCAGGCACAGAACACAATTGTCCACTGACTGGACCAAGCTGTCGCGGAGGTCCTTCGATATCGCTCGGGCGGCTTGCTCATCCGTGAAATCGGTCGTCTGGAGGCGACGACCAAAATCGTAGATCATCGATCGAATGCCTTTATGGATGGGGCGGAAGAGATTCTCGCGCTCGGTCACAGGAGTCGTCTAGGTTGCTAAAATGACCGCAAGGTGGTTAAAAACTATCCTAACTCGGAATGAGGCCACTTTCCTCATTCTAGGCCCAGGGAGCTTCCCGGGGTGCCCCACTCATCGACGGGTGCGCCGTCGATCGTGTTCGCGGTAATTTCGACGAGGATACGGCTCGCGCCGGCCGGACCGG
>Ga0209415_10002923_pt1 | contig 31934 bp, 30 predicted proteins | sample PeaSoiSIISIP2007_FD_187696 | JGI IMG/M metagenome (GOLD analysis project Ga0209415, IMG submission 187696) | Peat soil microbial communities from Weissenstadt, Germany - SII-SIP-2007 (SPAdes) (version 2) | ecosystem: Environmental > Terrestrial > Soil > Wetlands > Peat | place: Germany... | reverse complement strand
AGCTCGTAGGCCTCCCACGCCGGCTCCGCCATCTCGGAACGGAACTGCCGGAAGGGCCACGGCCAGGCGGCCGGGATGCCGCGGTCGTCGAGGTACCAGCTGCGGCACCCGGTGGCCCAGATGGTGTTCTTGGCCGCCTCCACCCGGGCCGACTCGAATCTGGCCATGGCGTCGGCGGTGGCGCTGATCTGGCGACCGCCCCCCGACCGGAGCCGGTCGATCAACTGCATGATGTAGCCGATCTGGAGCTCGGCCACCTCGACGAGGGAGAAGTTGCCCACCGGCCCGTTGGGACCGTTGAGCATGAAGAAGTTCGGGAAGTCGGGGACCGAGATCGAGAGGTAGGCCTCGGGGCGGTCGACCCACACCTGACCGAGGTCGACACTGCCGCGCCCGACGACCGTGATGGGCCGGACGAACGCGTCGACCTTGAAACCGGTGGCGAGGACCAGGACATCGAGCTCGTGCAGGCGCCCGTCGGCGGTGCGGACACCACCGGGTTCCACGCCATCGATCGCGTCGGTGACCAACTCGGCACCCGGCTTCTGGATGGCCTCGTAGAAGTCGGTCGAGACGATGAGGCGTTTGCAGGCGGCACGGTAGTCCGGCCGGAGGCGCTCCCGGAGGTCGGGGTCGGACACGCTGCTCTCGAGGTTGTCGAGACAGAACTTCTCGATCATCGCCATCTCCGGCGACCGGGAGTCGACGATGCCGTCGGAGAAGTGGTCGAAGAGCTGGGCCACGCTGTCGCGCAGGCCCTCCATGAGCAGCGGATCCTGCCGGAAGGCCGTCTGCTCGTCCGGGGTGTAGGCGGGATTGACGGCCGGCATCACCCATTGCGCCGTGCGTTGGAACAGCGAGAGCTTCCCCGTCCGGTCGACGATGGCCGACACGATCTGCATCGCCGTCGAGCCGGTGCCGATGATCCCGACACGGGCCCCGTCGAGTGCGACGCCGTGGTCCCACCGCGCACTGTGGAAGACGGCCCCGCCGAAGGAGTCGAGGCCCCTGATGTCCGGGTACTTGGGGTGGTGCAGCACCCCGGTGGCGGCGATCACGACGTCCACCTCGTCGTGGACACCACCGGCCGTCGTGAGCTGCCACCGCCCGTCGACGAAGACACAGGCGGTGACCTCGTCGCCGAACCGGACGTGGGGTACGACGCCGTGGTCGTGGGCGACACGTTCGAAGTAGGCCTCGATCTCGGGTCCCGGGGAGTAGAGGTGGCTCCAGCCGGGATTGAGTGCGAAGGAGTAGCAGTAGAGATGGGAGGGGACGTCGCAGGAGAGGCCCGGATAGGTGTTCTCCCGCCAGGTGCCGCCGAGTCGGTCGGCCTTCTCGTAGACGGTGAAGTCCGCCAGTCCCGCCTCTTTCAGCTTGATGGCGGCCAGGATGCCCGCCATACCGCCACCGATGACGGCGAACCGGAGGTGGCGTCGTGCCCGCGACGTGGTCGCTGTCGGGACCGGCTCACTCGGCATGCTCTTACCCCCAGATGTCAGTGGTCGGGCGATATCTGGGTGGTGTCCCACTCGGGGGAATCCCACTCAGGTGGGCGCTGCTTGCGGGCCCGGTAGGCATCCGGGTCCTCGTGGATGAGGTGCCACCACCCGTAGACGGCCAGCAACGCGAACCCCGGCCACTCGGCCGAGTAGAACCAGCTGAGCCCGTTTCCACCCAATGCCCTCGTCACCTGCCACCAACCGGCGATGAGGCACGCCGAGACGAGGAGCGAGAACTCGACGTGAAGCAACACTGCCCTGCGCGAGAACCAGCGCTTCCGCACGCCGACAGCGTAGACCCTGGCCGGTGATCCCTCCCGGGGCCCAGGGACCTTGACACTGGTCGAGAGATCACTAGCGTGACCGCTGTGGCGGGCGAGGTCACGACACCGGGGAGATCCAGCGTCGGAGCCGACGCCGTCATCACCGGAGTGATCGTCGCCATCGAGTACGCCATCGTGGTCAGCCTGCTGATCGTGGCCGGCATCGTCCTGGGACGGACCGTGGTCAACTTTCTCGACCAATGGAACGCATTCCCCGGAACCGTCGTCGGCGCCATCGACGGCATCCTGGTGGTGATCATCCTCCTCGACATCGTCCACACGGTCTTCCAACACCTGCGTTCATGGGCCTTCACGGTCCGGCCGTTCCTGATCATCGGCATCCTTGCCGGGGTGCGGGACATCCTGAGCGCGTCCGCCCATCTGACGCTCAGCTCCCATCTCTCGACGTCCGACTTCCACGACACGCTCATCGGCCTGGCCGTGGGAGTCGGGGTGGTGGTCTTCCTTCTCATCGGCCTCCTCCTGCTGCGCTTCAGCGGGCACAGCGATGAGGACGGCTGAGCCCGCCGCCGGCGGTACAGGGGCACGAACGGTCGTTCATGGGTAGCATTCCGGGAGTGCCGAGTCGGTCGGGGATCGGAGAGTTGCACACCGTCCGGCCCCGCACCCGTGTCGTGGCACGGCTAGAGGAGTACCTGACCCTCACCAAGCCCCGCATCATCGAGCTCCTGCTCGTCACCACTGTACCCACCATGTTCGTGGCCGCCCACCGTGTTCCCTCGCTGCGGTTGATGGTGATGACCGTGGCCGGCGGTGCCCTGGCGGCCGGCGGCGCCAATGCCATGAACATGGTCTACGACCGCGACATCGACGCCCTCATGGAGCGGACGAAGAACCGACCACTGGTGACCGGGACGATCACCCCCCGGTCAGCCGCCGTCTTCGCCGCGACGCTCGAGGTGGCCGCCTTCGTCGTCCTGTGGACGACGGTGAACCCGCTCTCAGCCGTCCTGGCCGTGTCGGCCACGGCGTTCTACTTGGGCGTCTACACCATATGGCTGAAGCGATCGTCGCCGCAGAACATCGTCATCGGTGGAGCGGCGGGAGCCGTCCCCGTGCTCGTCGGATGGAGCGCGGTAACTGGTCATCTCGGCCTCGCCCCCGTCGTGATGTTCGGGATCATCTTCCTGTGGACGCCGCCGCACTTCTGGGCCCTGGCTGTCAAGTACCGCGACGACTACGCCCACGCCCACGTGCCCATGCTCCCGTCGATCGCCGAGCTGCCCGTCGTGACGCGCCGGATCCTCGGCTACGTCGTGGCCGTGTGGGTGACCTCGCTGCTCCTGGCGCCGGTCGCCCACCTGAACGTCGGCTACGTCGTCGCCGCCGTGGTGCTCGGCGGTGCCTTCCTCGCATACGCCTGGGCCCTGCGGCACGATCCCAGTCCCCGCCGGGCCATGAAGCTGTTCGGATTCTCGATCACCTACCTGACCGCCCTCTTCATCGCCATGGGAGTCGACGCCGTCATCCGGGTCCACTGAGATGGGCGGCGGGACACCATCGGCGCCGGCATGTCCACCGGGCTGACCGAGCAGCCGCCGACGTCTTCGTCGTTGTCGGAGGCCGAGCGCGCCGCGGCCTTCCGTCGGACGGAGCCGAAGGTGCCCCGGAACTTCGTCCTCATCGTGGCGGCCGCCTTCGCCGTCCTCGCCCTGGGCGGGGTGCTGGGCGAGCGTCTGCTGTCGAGCGTGGGGCTCAACCCGGCGTCGACCATCGCCACGACGACCACGGCGGTGCCCCGTGCGATCGCCCCGCCGGCGACGGCACCGCTCACACCGCAGGTGGGCGCCTCGCTGTCCCGCTTCATGGGCATCACCCGGCTCACTGGGCGCCCGGCGCCGGCCCTGTCGCTCACCGACCAGACCGGACACACGGTCTCACTGGGCGACCAGCGCGGTGACGTGGTCGTCCTGACCTTCTTCGACTCCCGGTGTCAGGACATCTGCCCCGTCCTGTCGGACGAGCTCCTCCGGGCGGCGACCGACCTCGGTCCGGCCGCCGCCCACGTCGCCTTCCTGACGGTGAACACCGACCCGGTCGCGCTCTCGGCCGCCCCGGCAGCGGCGGCGGGGACAGGTCTGGGCACGCTGGCCACGTGGCACTTCCTGACCTCGAACCTCGGGGCCCTGAACCATGTCTGGAAGGCCTACGGCGTGTCGGTCAACGTGTCGCGCGCATCGGGACTGGTCGCCCACAACGACGTGATGTACTTCATCGACCCCGCCGGTCGCCTCCGTTACGAGGCGACGCCCTTCGCCGACGAGAGCTCGTCGGGGGCGTTCAGCCTGCCCCCGGCGAGCATCGCCCGGTGGGGGCAGGGCATCGCCCGGTACGCCGCCGCGCTGCTCGGGAGTCCGGCGTGAACGGCGTGTCCGGCCCCACCACCGCGGCCCGTCGGTTTCCCCCGGCACCCGAGCCCGTCGGACCGAGGACCCCCTGGTACCGCCGCCGGGCCTTTCTCGTCGCGGCCGCCGTCGTCGTGGTCGTCGTCGCCGCCGTCGTGAGTGATCTCCCCACTCCCACGTCGCGGGCGTCGGACATCCAGGGTGAGGCCGCCATCATCGGTGAGATCAACACCGACGTCGCTCCGTGTGTCTTTTCCGTCCACGAGGCCCTGACCCTCTACGCCGATGAATCGGGCCGGTTGAGCGCCGCCCACCGGTCACAGATCCCGGGCCTGCTGCGAGACGACCAGACCGCCTGCTCGTACACCAACGACAACATCTACGAGCTCTCCGACATCGATCTCATCGGCTCACCGGCGGGCAGAGAGGTCGGCCAGGCGGTGAACACCGCCACCGTCTGGGCTACCTCCGACGCCCTGGCGGCCATCGAGGCCGTCCAGAGCCTGACAAAGGACCCGGCCGACCGACGAGCCCGGTCGAAGCTGGAGGCCGACCGACGACTCCTGGCCGCCGACCGCGACAAGGTGACCTCGCAGATCGACGCCGCCGGCCGCCTGCTCGGGACCCGCCTTCCCACGATCGACATCACCACGCAGTCACTGCCCGGCGTGCCCGCTTCCTAAGCCACCGCGCCGCCGCCCGTCGCGCACGAGCCGGTACAGAGCGTCGTCGGCGCTCTCGTCACCGCGCAACCAGATCACGAAGTTCGAGAAGATGACGGGGAGGAACACGCACAGCGACGTGAACCAGAGGACTCCGGTGGCGATGACCTGGTCGGCCGACACGCTGAGGTCCCGACCGGTCACATGGGAGTAGCCCCTGTACACCGACACGTGCGACAGTCCCACCAGGTAGGCGGTCACCCAGACGGTCCACATGGTGACGGCGGCGAGGGCGATGCGCCCGGGGCGCGACAGGCGGGGAGCGAAGGGGGGCGACTCGACCAACTCCAACCACAGCCCGGTCCCGGCTCCCGCCAGGGTCACGGCCTCCACCAGGCAGACCCACCCATGACGGGCCAGGGCGTCGACGGCGGCGGGCACGCGCCAGGCCGCCACGGCGGCGGATGCGACCACCAGAGAGCCCATGCCGCGCGCCATCTCAGGGTGACGACGACGGGCGGCCGCCATCCGGTCGGCGATCCTCGGCCGCTCGAGGACGGGGCTCCCCTCGGCGTCGACGCTCCCGGTGGCCCTGGCGGCCAGGCCCAGCAGCCGCCAGGGGGCACCCAGGGCGACGAGGGCCGGGACCCCCATCGCCAGAAGGGCGAATTGCAAGGCCTCGAGAGCCTCCACCCGTCTGGCCGCGGTGGACAGCGGCGGCACCAGCGCGGCCACGAGCAGAACGCCGCCCAGCGCGGCCAGGATGAGTCGTGCGCCGCTCTGGCCCAGGGACGGGTGGAACTGTCCGTCGGGCCGCTCGGCGGCCCTCCCGGTCACCGGTTGGCGCGGCGCTGGAAGAAGAACCACAGACAGACGACGGCGAACGTTCCGATCGGGATGGCGAAGGTGAGGGCCTGGGCCCCGACGAGGCTGTTGGTCCCGAACACCGCCCACCACCTTTCGTCTGGGCGCTCCCCGCACCTCCGGGCGGCGCGACGGGCCCCGGTCAGGTAGCGGAGATCCTGGTCAGATCACATAGAACAGTAGCCAAAAGAGCAGGTTCACGACGGCCATGAAGGCCCAGAAGGTCCAGCACCCCTCGAGGTTGGCCCGGAACAACCGGGCCACCGGCATCGTCGAATGGGCCGGACCGCCGTCGTCGACGATCGCCCGACGCAGCCGGAGCCAACGGGCGAGAAGCGTCTCCAGCCAGTACAGCCCGCCGAGCAGCAGGGCGATGTTCATCACCGCCCACCCGATGAAGCACGACGCGTAGCCGCTCGAACCGGGGAAGAACGACAACTTGGTGAGCTCCCACACCTGCAGTCCGAGAGCGATGAGGCCTCCGACGACCGTGGTCCAGCCGGCGACCTCCCAGTCGAGGGTGTCCCCCCGGCGCAGCCGCATGGTCCCGTACCCGTTCAGCAGCGCGCTGGCCACGACCAACGCGGCGATGGCGGCGCCGATGGCGGTGGGTGCCGTGATGTCGTGCGGTCGCCAGAGATCGCCGCTGTTCGTCGACCGCAGATAGAAGTAGGCGAAGGCCAGGGAGGCGAAGAAAAATGCCTCGATACCGATGACCAGGCGCCCGCCGGTCCACATGGCGCCCTCGGCCGATCGCATCTCGTACTCGATCTCCTCCGGCGTCTCGCGCAACGCCGGGGCCTCGTAGGCCATGTAGTCGTCGCCGGCGACGGGTTCGGTCGTCATGCGATCGGGGGCCTCGGATCGGCGGATCCCTCTTCGCCGGCGACCGTCTCCGACCCGAGATCAGCCGACCCGGCGGGGGCGCCGACCCCGGCCAACGACAGGGTGCGGGGTCCGAGGTCGGCCACGGCCTGGCCGTCCGTCGTGCCGTAGTGGTACGGATCGGCCAGGACCACCGGGATCCGCGTGAAGTTGTAGGGGGGAACGGGCATCGGTGTCTGCCATTCGAGTCCCAGCGAGTGCCAGGGGTTGGGCGGAGCCGGCTTCGGGTCGATGAACATCGACCGGACGAAGTTGAAGACGAAGATCAGGAAGGACGCCCCGAGGAAGAAGGCGCTTACCGACGACAAGTCGTTCAACGTCTGGAGGTTCTGGGCGTACTCGAACACACGCCGCGGTTGGCCCAGCAGGCCGACGAAGAACAGGGGGAAGAAGGTCAGGTTGAAGAAGATGAACATCGTCCAGAAGTGCCATTTCCCGAGCCTCTTGTCCATGGTCTTCCCGGTCATCTTCGGAAGCCAGTAGTAGAGGCCGCCGAAGAAGGCGAAGACGAGCCCACCCATGATCGTGTAGTGGAAGTGGGCCAGCACGAAGAAGCTCCCGTGGACCGTGACATTGACCGGGACGTCGGACAGGAAGACGCCGGAGATCCCGCCGATGAGGAAGTTGAAGAACATACCGAGGGCGAACAGCATCGGCACTTCGTACCGGATCTTCGCTTTCCACAGGGTGCCCAGGCCGACGAGGAAGATGAACCCCGTCGGGATGGAGATCAGCTCGGTCGTGAGCATGAACAGCGGTCGCATGTCGGGATTGATCCCGCTTTGGAAGAGGTGGTGCTGCCACACGAAGAACGACAGCAGGGCCACGCCGATCATGCCGGCGGCGGCCACCCGGTACCCGAAGAGAGGTTTTCTCGTGAACACGGGCAGGATCTCGGCCACGATCCCGAAGCCCGGTAGGGCCATGATGTAGACCTCCGGGTGCCCGAAGAACCAGAAGAGGTTCTGCCACAGGTACGAGCTCCCGCCGTGCTCGTTGACGAAGAAGGCGGTCTGGGCCGTCCGGTCGAGGGTGCCGAACAGCCCGGCGGCCACGAGGGTGGGGGTGGCCAGCGTGAGCAGGGCGGCCGTGGCCAGGATCGACCAGACGAAGATCGGCACCCGGCCCCAGCTCATACCCGGTGCCCGGTAGTTGATGATGGTCGCCGCCAGGTTGAACCCGGCGCAGATCATGCCGATCCCGATCACGGCGAAGCCCACCAGATAGGAGTCCATGCCCCCCGAGGCCTGCGTCTGCAGCGGGGCGTACCCCGTCCACCCGGTCTGGAACCCCCCGAGGGGCAGGGCTGTCAGGATGACCAGGTAGCCGGCGGCGAACATCCACAGGGAAAAGGCCTCCACGCGCGGGAACGCCATGCGTCGCGACCCGATCATGAGAGGGACGAGCCAGTTCCCGAGGGGGCCGATGACGATCGACGACGCCATCATCATCATGATCGTCCCGTGTTCGCTGACCACGGCGATGTATGTGCCGGGCCCGAAGACGTGGTTCGTCGGGTTCAGCAGCTCGGTCCGGATGGCCATGGCCAACAAGCCGCCGGTGAAGAGGAACAGCAGCACCACGACCGTGTACTGAAGACCGATGACCTTGTGGTCGAGTGTGGGGCCGAAGTACCGGGTCCAGCTCTTCGACGGGGTGGGGGGCAGCGGCTCGCGCCCGATGATCTTGGCCAACGGGTAGTCGAGCATGCCGGCCCCGGCCAGCCAGCCCACGACCCCGATGGACAGGGCGAGGACGATGGCCACGTCGTTCTGCCCGCTCCCCTGGACGTTGGTGTAGCCACTGGCGACCACGTTGCCGATCCAGTGACCGAAGGCGTAGCCGGCGACGGCCCCGACGAGGGCCCGACCGGCGTGGGGGCCGAGCCACCGCGAGCGCGCCTGCGGCGGACGGGTGCCACCGGAGCGCTCGGCTCCGGTCGACTCCTGCATGTCGAGTGCCATGCCCTCGGTCGTCCTTCCTCTTTCGCTACTTGCTGGGAGTCGTGGCCCCGTACTGCTCCACGTTGCTGTACGGGTCGGCGGTGTCAGGGTAGAAACCGCCGTCGGCGCCGTTGGCGTCGGGGACGTAGGTGTACGAGAACGGCGGCAGGTTCTTCGTGTTGGCCGCGATCTGGTGCTCGGTCGACTGGGCCCAGACGAAGAACTGCGCACGGGGCAGCACCCGCCCGTAGTTGTACATGGCGCCGTGCCACAGGCCGCAGAGCTCCGCACACCGGACGGTGAAGGTCCCGAGTTGCTTCGTGGTCGTATAGGCGATGTTGTCCTCGGAGGGGTTGGCGTCCGCCTTCACCCCGAGCTGATAGGCCCAGAAGGAGTGGATGACGTCGAGAGATGTCACATGGAAGGCGATGGTGGTGTCCACCGGGATCACCAGCTGCCGGGTCTCGAATCCTCCGAACGTCGGGTACCGGTACGTGAATTGCCACTGCTGACCGATGACCTGGATGGGAAGGACGTCGTGCGACGTCGGCGTCCACAGCGGGTCGGGCCCCTCACCTCCGCCGGCGCCGGCATCGGCCAGCTTGATCGAGCCGAAGATGAAGACACCGAGGACGATCACGGTGGTGGTGATGATCCAGCCGACCTGGATGCCGAAATGGCCGCGGGCTTTCGGTCCCCCCTCAGGTTCGACGGCTCCGGCGCGCGAGCCCCGCCACACGATCAGTGCGTACCCCATGTACACCCAGACGGCCAGCATGACCGGGAGCGCAAGCATGAAGAGGACGTTGAAGTCGAACTGCTGGCCACTGGCCGTCGACGTCATCGCCCCCGGCGGCACGTGGGGACCGACGGCGAAGTAGAAGACGACGTCGAGCACCACGGCGAGGACCGCCCAGACGACGATCAGCCGGCGAAAATGGTGGGTCTCGTCGCCCTGGCTCACGCCACGACCTCGAGGAACCCGCCCATGTATCCCACCGTCTGCATCGGACCGCCGTTGCCGTAGAGGAAGCCCAGCCCGCAGGGGACGAAGCACTGCCACGGGTACTGACCCGGTCCCGGCGTCATGAAGGAGAACCGGACGACGTTGTGGGGAGAGTGGGTCGTGCACGGTGCCGCAGAACAGAGATTGGCGTTCGAATTATTGGCGTACAGCGGGACGCTGATCCCCAAGGTGGGTATGGAGAAGGTGTGTCCGACACCGTTGCCCGCGTTGGAATTGATGACCCGGAAGGTCTTCCCGTTCAGCGTGGCGTCACCACCGATGGTGCCGACGACCTGACCGAGTTGCTGGTTGCGCAGTGGCGAACCACTGTCGTACTGGTACACGGTCATGTTGACCCTCGTGTGGGCCGGGAGATCCCACAACGTGGTGTGGATCCACTGTCCGCTCGGGGTCTGCGTGAGGTACGACACCCACGTGGGGTGGGGGCCGAAGCCGATGGAACCGACCGTCTGCACGGTCAGGTCGACGGGCGTCCCCGGCTGGTGACCGGTGGCGAAGTCAACCGTGGAGGGTGACGAGCGGAGGAACGCCATGACGGTGAAGACGACGAGACCCACCGCCACGCCGAGTAGCGCGCCGACGACAGCGAGCCTTCCCCCTCGTCCCACCGTCAACTCCGCGCTGCCACGACAGACACGGCCCCGTCCACCGCCACACTGCCTCCTGCCTCAATCGCTTCCGCCTCTGATGCCCCCCAGTCCTCCCCACGGCGGCCGCTCTCTCGTTGTCGAGGGGCGGCCGGGCCGTATCGGCCCCGGCGGTGACGTTATGCTCGGTATGACTCTTCGTCAACGATCTTCTGGGGCAGTGGGGAGGTCGGGAGGCGGTGGGCCAACCGCTCGAGGACGTTCGAGATACCGCCCTCCTCGGCCATGGCCCGGCGGACCACCACGATCAACGCCGGCACGGCCCAAAAGTCACCACACACCCACAAGATCGCCGCCCCGATCTGCTGGTCGGCGAACGGGGCCAGTGTGACCCCGGGGATGTGGGCGTAGACGGGGTACCACGACCCCCTCGAGAAGATGCTCAGGGACATGGCCAGCACGAACATCACGATGTCCGTGCTGATGATCGCTCCCCCCTGCCAGACGAACGACGCCCGGGGCTTCATCGGGTGTGACGGGATGATCTGGAGCCAGAAGAGGATCCCAGTGACGAGAAAGCTGCCGTGCATGAGCCAGATGTGGACGGCCTGATCGTTCTCGGCCAGGTCGAACAGGACCGGGAGGTGCCAGAGCACCATCACGGCGTTGAAGGCGACCAACGCCGTCCACGGGCTCATCACCACCCGGCCCACGGCCCGGATCAGGCGGGACCAGGAGCCGAGAAGCACGGCCCGCCCGATCCGGCGACGCCACCGCACCGGCAGGGCGAACAGCAGGGGGATCCACGGCGCCCCGGCCACGATCAGGATCGGGGCGTAGAAGGAGATGAGGATGTGCTCGCTCATGTGCACGAAGAAGTAGTCGTCCGACCAGTAGTCGATGGGCGACTCCACCGCCACCAGCAGGCAGACGAGCCCCCCGTAGAAGGCCAGTGACCGCAGGCGCCTCCGCCGGGTCCGCCCGGTGTCCGACCGGGCCCGCAGCCGGGCCAGGCCGACTTCGTGGGCCAGGACCACGGCGGCCACCACGACCAGGAAGGGGTCGAACGACCAGTGCCGGGTCAGGTACGACACGGCGTGGTCCGCCCGGGGCGCGCCCGTGCCGTCCGGCGCGTCCGGGCGTTCACGAGGAGGAACCGAACTGGATCGGCACCGTCACGGTCCCGATCTTTGTCCATGTCCCGGCGGCGGCGCCGAGACGCCAGTCGGTGAGGCGCGTCGAGGCCACCGCCAGCGCGTCGATCCCGCCGGCGGTCCCGACCGCCACCGCGGACGTACCGGGGGGCGGGCTGGGGGCAGCGGCCCAGCCCGTACCCGGCCCCCGCTCCACGTCGAGGGCCAGGGACAAGTGACGCCGGGAGAAGAGGACGGCGAAGCCACCCCCGGACTCGACGCCGGTCGACACCACACGGCTCCCTGGGCCCATGGCGGGGACCGCCGATCGTGACCACGCCCCGCCGGTCGTGCTGGCCACGGCGATCAGACCGGCGGTCGACCCGTGGCCCGCCGCCACCAGCGCGCTCACCACACCGTCGGCGTCCACCAGGCGCAGCACCGTTGTCGGTGCCGACCCGGCCGCACCGGAGAGCCGCGGCCCGACCAGGCGCCAGGTCCCGCCCGCGGTGGCGAAGACGCCCACGACACCCGGCCTCGCGCACGTCGTCCCCACCAGTGCGCCCCGGCCGGCGTCGAGAGCGACGGCGGTGAGCCGTCCGACGCCACACCGCCGACCCGCCGCCGACGCCGCCAACGCCCGCCGGGAGACGACCGTCGACCAGACCGTCGGGTCTCCGGCGCTGCGCAGGATCCGTCCGCCTCCACCGCGCACCAGGGCCAGGAGCCCCGCCTCCGGTGACACGGCCAGGGCGTCGGGCACCACGGCCAGACCTCCGGGGACGAGGCCGGGCGCCCATGACGCCCCTCCGTCGCGGCTCAAGGCGAGCGGCGAGAAGACGAGGTCCTGACTGGGCTCGAAGCCGGCGAGCATCGGCGAACCGTCGGGCGCGTCCGCGTCCGGGCTCACGACCAGACCGCCGTTGTCGGCCACGCCCGGTGGGGTCGCGAGCGTCCAGGCGGACGTGGCTCCCCGCCGGACGAAGAGTTGCCAGAAGGTGTTGAGCGGATCGCCGAGTGTTCCCATGGCCACGACGGCCACCGCACCGGTGGTGGTGGCGAACGAGGTGTCGAGCGGCACCCCGATCGCCGGGGGTGCGGCTCGGGCGGCGGAGGTGCCCGGCGGCGGGCTCGAGCAACCGGTGAGCCCCGCCGACGCCCCCAGGATCGCCACCGCGGCGCCGGCGAGCGTGGGGCGGGAGCCGACCCGCTTCACGCGCCGATGACGCGTTCAAGGGCGGTCGCCAGGTAGACCGAGAACGATGACGACGACGCCGAGCCGGTGCCCGGTTCGGTGCTGATCACCTCGCGGGTGTGCCCACGGGCGTCGATGAGATAGGCGAGCTCGCTGTGGTCGACCATGGCGCCCGCCGGCGAGGTCGCGGCCAGGACGCCGTAGTGCTCCCAGACCTGTTCCAGCGTGGGGACACTTCCCGTGAGAAACAGCCAATTCCGCATGTGGTCGAGGCCCTCCTGGCGGTCGAAGGCCTTCGTGAACGCCGTGGACCGGTAGATCTGGTTGGCCACCACGGCCACGAACACCACACGGCCGGCATTTGCTCCGAGCCGCGCATTGGCTGCCCGGAACTCCTGGGCGATCAAGGGACAGTCGGACGTGCAGACCGGGTCGAGGAAGGTGAGCGCCACCGTCCGGCCACGCAGGTCCGACAGCGACACGGGTCGGTCCCGCTGGTCGATCAGACGGAACGGCGGCGCCGGGAGGTCGACGGTGTTCGGGGTCCCGTCGACGGCCACCGCCAGGATGGGGTCGGCATTCGGGTTGATGGACGCCGACGCCATGGGCACCGCCCCGACCAGCACGACGACCAGTGCCGCCGTCGTGGCCAGCACCCGCGTCAGATAGCCGGGAGCGAGCCGGTCCCACCACGGCCGTCCGTCCGGTACGACGGCGGGGTCGGTGTCGGTGGGGGCCACAGGCGACCGCGCCCCGGTCGGCACCGGCACCGGTGCCGCCACCCGGGCGACGGCCAGGTACCCCGAGACGAAGACGAGGACCATGGGCAGCATGCTGTTCGGATCGGTCCCCACGCCGCCGAGGAACCCCAGGTCCTGCACGAGGACCCAGTCGACCAGACACAGAGCCACCGCCACGTACAGCGCAGGGCGCACCAACCGGGGACGCGCCGACCCGAACGCCAGCCCGATGGCGGCCAGCAGGACCACGACCACGAGATTGATCGCCCACCCGTGCGACGCGTCGAGACGCCCGAACGCCCTGATGGCCGAGGACAGGGGGTGGGGCTGACTGGTCTGCGCCATGGCGCGGACCATCGTGGTCAGGGTCCCGGCGGTGGTCCCCCGCCCCGAACCCCGCCAGAAGCCGCGGCCCGGCCAGGCCTGGAGGACAGCCATGCCGATGAAGAACGCTCCCGTGGCCCTCAGGATGAGCCGGCCGACCCGGGGGTTCGACCAAGCCGCCTCGGGCAGTGCCACCAGAGCGCCCGCCACGCAATAGAAGAGGACGGCACCCGGCGTACCGAAGAGCCACGAGGCGCCCTGGCCGAATGTCCCGCCGAACGACTCACCGAACGCCCAGACGACCAGTCCCCACCCCGTCGCCACCAGCCCGGCGAACCGGGACCAACGACCGCGCGGTGCGAGGAGAAGGACGGCTCCGATGCCGAGCTGGAGCCAGACGGCGGATGCTGCGGCCTCGACGGGGTGGTGTGTCCAGATGCTCACACCGACATGCATGACGTGCTGGACCCAACCGGGTGAGGAATTGGCCGAAGGCTCGAGCACACTGGTGGGCAAGCCGAGCGGCATGGACGATTGGAGCTGGAGAAGTCCATCGAGGATCCACAGGAGCCCGAACCCGATCCGCAGGACCCGACGGGCGACGGGCTCCGGGGGGACGGCACCCGCGGTCCGGGCCGCCGGGACCGTTCCGGCTCCCGCCGTGCGCCGGTACTGAAGCGTTCGGAGGATGTTCCACACCAGAGACAGCGCCACCAGGACGAAGCCGATGAGAAAGAGCTGGTGGAGGAGGGCGGTGTGGAACGACGAGACGATGACCGGGTTCTTCGTCTGCAGGTAGGTGCTCATTCCCGGCATCGCATGCTCCCCATGCCTTGCCGACGCCGCCGCGCAGCCGTCGCCGTGTGCGCATCATTGCAGATCACCATGTCGCGACGAACGTCGGCGGACGACGCCCGCCCGGGCGATCGAGCGGTTCCCTCGGCTCACGTCGACGAGGCGGTCGGTGCGCGACGAGCGAGTGTTCCGCTGCCCATACGGCTCCGGGGGCGGCTGGGACCGACGCGCCAGAGCGCCCCGGTCGAGCGGCTAGGACAGGGGGATGTCCCGACGCGGCTGGCTGCTGTTCATCGCCATGAGCGTCATCTGGGGTACCCCGTACCTCCTTATCCGGGTGGCCGTGCGCGACCTCTCCCCCGCCACGTTGGTCTTCGCCCGGACACTGCCGGCGGCGGTCCTGTTGATCCCCCTGGCCCTGCGCCGAGGTCACCTTCGTCCCCTGCTCCGTCGGTGGGGGTGGGTCGTGGTGTACACCGTGGTCGAGATCGCCCTCCCGTGGCTCTTTCTCTCCCGGGCCGAGGAGCACCTCACCAGCTCGGTGGCCGGGCTCCTGGTGGCCACCGTGCCCCTGGTGGCGGTCCTGCTCTACCGGGTGGTGAGCCCCTCCAGCGAGCGGATCACGAGGCGCCGGCTGGTGGGCCTGTTCGTCGGCTTCGCCGGTGTCGGCGCGCTGGTCGGGATCGACCTGCGGGGGACCGACCTGACGGCCGTGGCCGAGATGGCCGTGCCGGCGGTGGGCTACGCCCTCGGTCCGCTCATCATCAGCCGGCGTCTCTCGGACCTCCCGAGCCTCGGCGTGGTGAGCGCGTCGGTGGCGCTGACGGCGTTGGCCTACGCACCGGCGGCGCTCGCCCGACCGCCGGCGCACGTCTCCCTCGAGGTCATCGGCGCCGTGGCCGGGTTGGCCTTCGTGTGTACGGCGCTCGCCTTCCTTCTGTTCTTCGCCCTCATCGCCGAGATCGGCCCGGCCCGTTCGACCGTGATCACCTATCTCAATCCGGCCGTGGCCGTCCTGCTCGGCGTCGTGCTCCTCGGCGAACACTTCACCACCGGCGTCGCCGTCGGGTTCCCCCTCATCCTGGTGGGCTCGTACCTGGCCACCGGTTCCCGGCCGCCGTCGTCCGGCGATCCGGTCGAACTCGCCGCCGATACCGCGCCAGGTTGACGCGCCGGCCGCACAACCCTGCCGGCCGCACCACCCTGCCGGCCGCACCACCCTGCCGGGACCGGGGGCGGGCGGGGGCCGTGTCGCGATGACGGCGCGTCAGTGCGCCCGGACCGGGACGGGAGACGTGCCTTTCACGCTGGTGCGGAACATCTCACGCCGTTCACCCGGATAGTCGTTGAGCGCGTTGTGCATGGTGCAGCGGTTGTCCCAGATGGCGAGGGTGTGCCGGGCCCAGCGCAGGCGGCAGGTGAAATTCTCGGTGGTGGCGTGACGGTAGAGGTGGTTGAGCAGCTCCTGGGACTCGACGGGGTTCCAGCCGTCGAACCGGGTCGTGTAGACCGGGTTGAGGTACAACGCCGGGCGGTGGGTCACCGGGTGCTCGATGACGGCGGGGTGGACGTGCTCGGCGTAGGCGTCGGGCGAGGGGGCGATGGCCATCGACGTGAGGTCCTTCACCTTGTCCAGGAACCCGTCGGTCCCGTAGGCCATGCCCGCCGAGTGCACGGCCCGCAGCCCGGTGAGGGTCTCGCGCAGTCCCCGCGACAGGGACTCGTAGGCCATGTACTGGTTGGACCAGATGGTGTCCCCGCCGAACGCGGGAACCTCCGAGGCGTGCAGAAGGGTGTACGACGGAGGCTCGGGGAGGTAGCTCAGATCGCTGTGCCAGGCGTTGGCGAAGTTGAGCTGATCCGCCGGTTCCTTGATGACCCGGATGACGAACGGGCGGTCCTCCAGGGGGGTCACGAACGGGGTGGCGTCCCTGCCGCCGAGCAGGTCGGTGACGCGCTCCAGGTCGTCGAGGTCCAGATGCTGTTCGGGCAGAAATACCACCAGGTGGTCGGCCAGCGCCTGACGGACGCCCTCCACCTGCTCGCTGTCGGTCACCCGGTCGAGCTCGATACCGGTGATCGTCGCCCCGAGCGCGCCGGCCACGGGCCTGACCTCCAACGTCACCGGGCCCGGACCCCGCCGATCGACCACACGGGCGCCAACGTAGCGGACCCGCCCGGTGGGGGCGCCGGGAACCCGGCCGTCGGATGCGGGCGGGGCCCCGACGGTGTCAGCCGCCGATGACGGGAGCCACGGGGGTGCAGGCCGGCACCTGGTGATGGGCCGGGTCGAGGGCGTTGAGCACGTCGATGTCGGCGATGTGGTCATAGGGCATCGACAGGTGCTCGCCGAGGTCCAGGGGGCACTGGTTCTGCAACGTGATGTTCGTGACCTTGTGTCCGGAGAGGAATGCCGAGGTGTAGGGGGTCACGACCTCGTCGTACTCGCTCTCGATGACGGTGTACGTCACCGCGGCCACGGTGTCGCCGCCGGTGTTCAGATTCGCCATGAACGAGGAACCGGCTTCCTGCTGCGCGCACGCCGTGCAGACGGCTCCCGTGAATTGGTCGGCGCCGGGGAGGTACCCGGCCAGGGCCGTCAGTCCGTCGAGGGTCGTGCCGTGGTTGGAGGGGGCCAGACCGATCAGGGCGTGGACCTTCGACGCTCCGCCCAGGAACTTGACGTAGTACCGGGGCATCATCCCGCCCTGGGAATGACCGACGATGTCGACCTTCCGGGCTCCGGTGGCGGCGAGGACCTGGGTGACGAAGGTGGCGAGCTGTCGAGCCGACTGGGTGATGTCACCGACGCCGTAGACACCGAGGGCGCCACTGCCGTCGGCCGCCCCGTAGTTGAGGGCGAAGACGCAGTAGCCGTTGTCCACCAGGAGCGGCGACAGAGCCTGCCAGGAGTCGGACATGTCGCCGAAGGTCCCGTGGACGAGAACGACCGGACGGGGGTGGGCGGCACTCGGTCGGCAGGACCAGTTGTTGGCCCCCGGGGGACTGGCCGTGCTGCTGGCCTGGGCATAGCCCACCAGACCGTTGTAGAGAACCGGCAACGGTGAAGCCGCCGCCGGTCGGGGACCGACGGTCATGGCGGCGACGATGAGGGCGGCGATGCCCCAGGAGGCGGCGACCGTCGTCCTCGCGCGTCGCACCGGGAGTGTCAGCCGCACGAGTCGATGATTGGGGAAGTGTGGACAGAAGTCCACCAGCGAAACCGCCCGTCGACGGTAGGTGGTTCCACCTAGACGATCTCGTGCCGGACGTCGTGCCCCACTCCGCTCGGACCGGGGCTATCGCCGACCCGTCGGTGAGCCTGGAGTCAGCGGCAGGGCCGCCAGGCTGAGGAGGTCGTTGGCGCTCCACCGCCTCGGCGAGAGCCTCGGGCCGGGGAGTCCGGTGGCGGCGTCGAACACGGGAGGCGCCGCCGGGAACGACGCGTCCTCCGAGCCGCGCCGGTGGGCGATGGACTCGTCGTGGATGCGTCCCCTGCCGGTGGTGCGCCCACGGGCGGCGGTCAGAGCGGCGCGGCGTGACCGGCGGGCTCGGACCGACAACGTGAACTCCGAGAACGTGAACATCGTCTTCCTCCTTTCAGCCGGTGACGGTCGGCCATTGACCGTCGGCCATCGACGGTTGTCCGTGACAGATCTGGTGGTGCCCGAAGAGATCGTCGGTGGTGATGTGAAGCGGTCGGCGCGAGGGCCCGGAGTGGACGGCAACGACCCGCCGGGCCGTCCGCTACGACCCGGCGGGCACGCTGCCTGGTGGCGCGTACGGGTCTCGCACCCGTGCCCGGATGACGGTCCGGGGCTCTGCGGTCGAGCACGCGCCGGCTCTGCCGGTGACGGCAGGAGGGGGAGGCGGGAGCCCGGTGGTCGCTGTCACCTCGGGAGGGCGACGCCGACAGCCGGCCGGAGCCGGTGGGGGTACACCGGCTTCGGTGGTGGAGGGGACAGCACCGGCCGTCCACCGGGCTCCCGCCTGGGTGCGGGCGGAGAGGATCGAACTCTCAGGGACGTCTCCGTCCACCGGCCCCTGGGGCCGGTGCGTCTGCCACGTTCCGCCACGCCCGCGCTGAACCGGTCCGGTGGCGATGGTGGGCCGGTTCTTTGTTGACGATCTCTTCGGTTTTCAAGGATCTATTTGGGCGCGCACGACCAAGCCCATTTAGGCATTTGGGCGTGTCAGGCTCGCAGGGGCGCGGGGATTCGAACCCCGTGCCGGCCCATCCTGGAGACCGGTCGGTCGCCAGCGCCTCACCCCTCTGGTTGTCTGCGTCCGCTGTGTCCGGCCCGAGAAACAAAAGAGCCGCCTCCTTGTGGAAGCGGCTCCTTGACGGTCCTCGGACTCTTGAAAGTCCTGGTCATCCCGTCAAGGGCGCCTCCGTGTCGAGGTTGGCCGACCCGATGGCGTGGGTGGCGTACGCGTGCTTCGACGCGGACATCCAGCAGCGCGACGTCGCCGGGGTCCATACCCCTTGGCAGCGCCGGGCGAGCCGGCCGTGAGTCGCGTCAGTGAACCGCATGGTCAATAGAGTACACCGATTTGAGACCATATGGGAAGAGCCTTTTCCGTCTTTTCTCCAAATGGGTTTCTCATCACGTGTCGATGCTGATGGTGACGGGCCGGAAGTCGCGCACATCGGGATCGGCGGTCAGGACCCGCTGCCGCTCGTCGCCGGATTCGACGAGTCCCACGCTGAAGCGCCCGAGAACCACGGACAGGTCCCGGACCCAGATGTCGGTGAGCCACGTGAAGGGGAGGCGGGCGCGGATCCCGTCCGGCCCGCGGGTCAGCTCGGCGGGATCGGTGCTGTCGATCATGTCCACGGCGACATCGAGGTGGGGGTCACCGAGCCATGTCCGCAGCGCCACGGCCGCCCGTCCATAGAGCGCAGCGGTGAGGGGCGGGCGCTCGGAGCCGGCGCGCGCATCTCCGGGCTCGATCCCCTGTGCCCAGACGACGAGGATCGTCGTCACCAGGCGATCGGCGAGGCCACCACCAGACAACAGCAGCGAACACGCCTCGTCCTGCGCCATCTCGGGTTGGAGCACGACCGGACCGGCCGTCTGTCATCGTGGTGCTGACCGACGGGTTCACCCCCTGGCCACCGACGCCGCCCAAGGGCATCCGGGTCGTGGTCGGACTCCTCACCCAACCAGGTCCTCCGACCGGCGCCTGGTCGATACCACCGTGGGCCCGGACGGTCCTGATCGAACAGGAATGACTCGAGGTCAGTAAGTACCGAAGACGTGAGAACAGGAGTGCATTGACGATGGTCCGTCCCCCGCTTGCGCCGATATCCGACGTCGGGTCACCCTTCATCGCCGGCACCCGGTTCGACCTCGGACCGCTCGGGTACACCGGGGCCGAGTACGTCTTCACGGGGAACGCGGTCTCCTACGCGCCGACCAGGGCCGGCGTGGCCGTGGTCGAGAATGCCGACTTCGCCACGCGCCTGCTCGTCTACCGGCCCACCGACGACGATGCCTTCAACGGAACGGTGTGGGTCGAGTGGCTGAACGTGAGCGGCGGCCTCGACGCCTCGCCCGACTGGATCTTCACCCACACCGAGCTGATGCGGCGCGGCGCCGCCTGGGTGGGCGTCTCGGCGCAGAAGATCGGCGTCGAGGGTGGCGGTAGCCTCATCGGACTGCCCAGCCACGGACTGGTCGGCACCGACCCCGCCCGTTACGGCGCGCTCCGTCATCCGGGCGACCGCTTCTCCTACGACATCTACTCGCAGGCGGGGGCGGCGGTACGGACGGGCTCGGGGACGATTCTCGACGGCCTGGCCGTCGAGAGGGTGATGGCCATCGGCGAGTCGCAGTCCGCCTTCCGACTGACGACCTACGTGAACGAGATCGATCCGGTGACCACCGTGTATGACGGCTTCCTGGTACACGCACGAGGACGGAGTGCGGCGCCCCTCGATGACGACGAGGATCCGGCCGCCGCCACGCGCGGCGCTCCCGTGACCTTCCACGACGACCTGCGCGTCCCCGTCCTGTGCGTGGAGTCGGAAACCGACCTGATGAATCTCGGCTACCTCGCCGCCCGTCAGGACGACGGAGACGCCTTCGTCCTGTGGGAGATCGCGGGAACGTCCCACGGCGATATATACACGTTCGTGGCCGGTCCGATCGACACCGGACGGCTCCCCCTCGCCGATCTCGCCGCGGCGTGGGTTCCGGTCTCCGAGGTCTACGGCATGGGTCTCGACAGGCCGGTGAATGCCGGACCCCAGCACTACGTGATGAACGCGGCGGTGTCACGGCTCGAGCGGTGGGTGGACGAAGGCTCCCGGCCGGCGGCCGCACCGAGGCTCGAGGTGTCCGACGGCACGTTCGTCACCGACGAGAACGGCAACGCCAAAGGGGGGATCCGGACCCCGCACGTCGACGTCCCCACGGCTGTGCTGTCGGGACTCGGGAACAGCGGTCACCCGATCGCGTTCCTGTGTGGGAGCAGCACGCCCTTCGACGCTGAGACGCTCCGATCTCTGTACGCGTCGAGAGAGGACTACATCGGGCGGTTCACCGCCGCCACGGAGGCCGCCGTGGTGAACGGATTCGTCCTCGAAGACGACGCCCACGAGATGACCGCCATCGCGACCGTCAACGCGCCTCTCTGACCCTCGAACCCTCGCGCGCGTCGTCGGGGCGGACGGGACCGGCCGGAGATACAGTGACCGCCACCTGAATCGACAGGGGGGCAGGGTGGGGCGTCAGCGCCGGAGCCTGGTGGTCGCCACGGCCGTCGTGGCCGTCACACTGACCGCCTGTTCGAATCCTCACGCGTCCCCGACGGCCACGAGAAGCGTCTCGTCGAACGCACCCGGTGTGTCGGCGCACGCGATCATCGTGGGCAGCCTCGCCACCGCGTCGGGGGCTCTGGCCGGTCAGTTCGGCCAGATCGTGGACGGCGTGAAGGCGTACCTCGACGCCGTGGACGCCCGCGGCGGTGTCGACGGCCGGAAGATCTACCTGCGGTACCAGGCCGACGACAACGGGAGCCCGACCGACGACAGCACCCAGGCCCGGAACCTCGTCGAGCAGGACCACGTGTTCGCCGTGGTCGGCGTGGGGACACCGTTCTTCACCGGCGCCTCGTTCCTCGCCGCCGAGGGCACTCCTGTCTTCGGGTACGTGGTCTCGCAGAACTGGAACATCCACCCCAACCTCTTCGGTGCCTACGGGTCCTACCTCACCTTCTCGGAAGTCCAGCCCGGACTGGTGGACATCGCCCGGACGCTGAAGGCGAAGTCCGTGGCGGTGGTTGCGTACAGCATCGCCGCCCAGTCGGAGGATGCCTGCGCGGCGGTGATCCGGGGTCTCAGACTGGCCGGCGTCAGAGTGGGGTTCCAGGACCTCGCCTTCGGTCTCGGAGCGAATCCCACCGCCGACGTCCTCTCCATGAAGGCGGCGCACGCCGACTTCCTGATCTCGTGCATGGAGGGTTCGGACAACCTGGCCTTCGATCTGGCCATGCACCAGAACGGCATGACCTCTGTGCACACCCTCTGGCTCCAGGGATATGACCGGGCGTACCTGAAGCAGGATCCGGCCGACATGGTCGGCGCCATCTATCTCGAGCAGCACGTGCCCTTCGAGGCGGCCGGCCAATTCCCGGGCAAGTATCCGGCCATGGAGCAGTACCTGAAGACGATGGAGAGGTACGAACCGAGTTGGACGTACGACGATCTGGCCTTCGAGGGCTATCTGAACGCCGTGCAATTCGTGCAGGGCCTGAAAGAGGAAGCCGCCACCGGTGCGCCTCTCAGCCAGGCGGACCTGATCGCCGCCATCAATCGGGAGAGGGCCTTTACGGGAGGGCTCACCACCCCTGTGAATTGGAGGACGGCGCACACGTCGCCGGCCTCGGATCTGTGCGGATCGCTGGTGGAGGTCGAGCCGGGGGACGTGCTGAAGGTCGTCGACGTCCAGAAGAACGACGAGGTCTTCGCCTGCGTCGACATCCGCGGCACGTTGATCCCGGCGCCGCCGGGGACGCCCGGTCTCTGAACTCAGAGCAGTCCCGACCAGGCCAGACGTTCGGAGCCGGCGGGGTCGTCCTCGAGGTGACAGGGCACGCCGAAGTGGAAGGTGGCCCGGCGTGCCTCGTCGTACGGCGGCCAGTCGGGCGATGAGTCGTCGACCGGCGAGCCGGTGCGGGCGAAACGGATCCACGCCGCGTGCATGGCCGCGGCCACCGACTGGGGTGGCTCGGGCCCGGTGAGCAACTCCACGCCGCGCTTGTGGAGGTTGTCGAAGACGAACGGGATCTCGAGCGCGTGGCACGAGCCGAGGCGACCGTCGAACGCGGTGGAGACGAATTCGAAGAGATACATGAAGGTGTTCTCGGGCTGGTGCACAGACTGCGCCTCGGCCATCCGGATGGCCGGTATGCGAAATATCCGGTCGGTCATGATGCTCTTGAAGAGTGCGTCGTGGTCGACCTCGCTCCGCGCCGCGCCGTAGGTGGCGGTCAGAGCGTCGGCGCTGTCCACGAACCGTCCCAGCCTCCGGACCAGGGTGTCGGCGTCTTCCACCGGTTTCTCCAGGAGTCCGAACAGGTTCCATTCGTCTCGGGTGGTGCCGGTCAGGAGCGCCACCGCCGCCGCCGACCCGCCGCCGATGGCGTCGAGTGGATGCCGGGGCACCACAGCGCCGTCGACCACCGGCACGAAGGGAAGTCCCGACGCGGTACCGACCGTCCGGCGGACCCGGCCGGTGAGCACTGCCTGTGACACTTCCTGTTGAACCTCGAGGAGACGCTCGGGCGTGGCGGCGAGAACGGCATCGAGGCCACCGCCGCCGAGGGCGGCGACGAACGCGTCGGTGACCACGGCGGCGTCATCGACCGACGACACGGCATGGGCCGCCCCACTCTGGGCAATGGCCTTTGCGAAGAGCCCCGCCGCCGACGGGGTGCCGAGCAGGGTTCCGATGCTCATCGCCCCGGCCGACTCCCCGAAGATGGTGACGTCGTCGGGGTCGCCGCCGAAGCCGGCGATGTTGTCACGCACCCACCGCAGCGCGGCGATCTGGTCGAGGAGACCGTTGTTGGCCGACGAGGCGTACGTCGGGTCGAGGTGGCCGAGGTGCAGCCAGCCCAGGGCGCCGAGCCGGTAGTTGATGGTGACCACGACCATGTCGCCTCCACGGACGAATTTGGCCCCGTCGTACCAGGGGATGGCGCCGGTGCCGTTCACGAAGGCCCCTCCGTGAATCCACACCATGACGGGCCGTCGGGCATCGTCGAGAGCCGGGGTCTGGATGTTCAGGAAGAGGCAGTCCTCGCTCCAGTCCGATGCGGGGGCGGCACCGATGGCCGCCAGACCGTCGCCCACCTGGACGGACACCTTGCCGAAACGTGTGGCGTCGCGCACGTCGTTCCATCCCGGATGGGGCTCGGGAGCTTTGAAGCGGCGCTCCCCGACCGGGGGAGCCGCGAACGGCACACCGGCGAAGAGGAGGAGACCCTCTTTCTCTCGCCCGGCGATCTTTCCCGAGATCGTGTCGGCGATGACGGCCATGGGTTGTCCCCTCTCCCGCTCGGCCCGGGTGGGCCCGGTTCTTCCCAGGATGCCTCACACAGGCTCTCGGCCTCGTGCCCTCGACCCCGGCCCGGCCCCGCCCGGCCCCGCCCGGCCCCGGGGAGAAATAAAACAAGTGATCACTTGTTTTAATCAGCCGAGGGGCGCATGCTGTCCGAGGCCCTGCGGGGCCCGGCCGGAAGAGGAGGGTGGTCATGCCGGTAGCGATCGTCACGGGAGCGTCCAAAGGGCTCGGGAAGGCCCTGGCACAAGGGCTCGCGAGGCAGGGGTGGTCCCTCGTGCTCGACGCACGGGGTCGGGCCGCCCTGGAGTCGACCGCCGACGGGGTGCGGGGACTCCTGCCGGCGACCGCGCAGGTCCGGGCGGTGGCCGGCGACGTGACCGACGTCGGACATCGACGGGCCTTGATCCTGGCGGCGGAGGAGCTCGGAGGCCTCGACCTGCTCGTGAACAACGCGAGCACCCTCGGCGCGAGCCCCCTGCCCCGGCTGGTCGACCTGGCGCCCGGGACGCTCCGGCGGATCGTCGAGGTCAACACGATCGCACCGCTCGCCCTCTTCCAGCAGTCCCTCCCGCTCCTGCGGCGTTCGGCCGACCCCCGCGTACTCAACGTCACCTCGGACGCATCCCTCGAGCACTACGACTCATGGGGCGGCTACGGATCGTCCAAGGCGGCGCTCGACCACGTGAGCGCGACGCTCTGCGTCGAGGAGCCCACCATCCGTGTGTGGGCCGTCGATCCGGGAGACATGCGCACCGAGATGCACCAGGACGCGTTCCCCGGCGAGGACATCTCGGATCGTCCCCTTCCCGAGTCGGTGGTGCCCGCACTCCTCGGACTGGTCGCCTCGGACACACCCGGCGGACGGATCAGAGCCGCCGAGTTGGTGCCCGCGACGGGAGGGCCACGATGACCCCGACGCTGACGCCGATGGTGGTCCGTCCGCTGACCGGGCTCCACGACTTCACGCTTCCCCCGGAGCTCGAGGCGACCCGTCCGCCCGAGGCCCGCGGCATGACGCGCGACGCGGTGCGGATGATGGTGGCCCGGCGCGCCGCGGGCAGCGTGCAGCACACCAGCTTCACCGAACTCCCCCGTCTGTTCGAGGAGGGCGACCTGCTGGTGGTGAACACCTCGGGGACCCTGGCCGCCGAATTGCAGGGGGTCGATCCCCACGGTCAACGGATCCAGATCCACCTGTCGACGGAGCTGCCTGCCAACCTGTGGACCGTCGAGCTGCGTCGCGACGGACACCCCGTCTTCTCGGCCTCGGCCGGCGACACCGTGGCGCTGGCCGCCGGAGGGCGGCTCGACCTGCTCACGCCGTATTCGCGCCACCCCGAAGGGGTGCGGTTGTGGGTGGCGACCCTGTCGGCGCCGGTTCCCCTGCTCACATTCCTGGCCGTGCACGGCGAACCGATCCGCTACGGCTACGTCCAGGGGAACTGGCCCATCACGATGTACCAGAACGTGTACGCCACCGAGCCCGGTTCGGCCGAGATGCCCAGTGCCGGTCGGCCCTTCACACCCGAGATACTCACCCGGCTCGCGGCGCGCGGCGTGGGGGTGGTGCCCGTCGTGCTGCACACCGGGGTCGCCTCTCTCGAGGCCTCGGAGCCGCCGTACCCCGAGCACTACCGCGTCTCGGCCGGCACCGCCCACCGCATCAACGACGTCCGCCGTGAAGGCGGGACGGTGGTCGCCGTCGGCACCACCGTGGTGCGGGCGCTCGAAACGGTGGTGGACCTCCGCGGGCACGTGCACGCGGGGAGCGGATGGACCGAGACCGTCATCACCCCCGACCGGGACGTACGCTCGGTGGACGGCCTGTTGACGGGATGGCACGAGCCCGAGGCCTCCCACCTGGCGATGCTCGAGGCCGTCGCCGGTCGAGATCTCCTGGAACGGTCGTACGCTGCGGCTCTGGAGGAGGGGTACCTGTGGCACGAATTCGGCGATGTCCACCTGGTCCTGCCGTGAGCGACCCGCCGGCCACCGTCGATCCGCCGCTGCAGGCCGTGCCCACCACGCGGCGCACCATCCTCGTGACTCTGAAACGGCGGGGGTCCCAACGGGTCCAGGACCTGGCCGCCGCGCTGGGGCTGACGGCCGCCGCCGTCCGCCAACAGCTGGCCCGGCTCGAGTCCGACGGGCTGGTGGCGCACCGTCGCGACGCCGACGGTCGCGGCCGTCCCACCCACGTCTACGAATTGACCACCCTGGCCGACTCCCTCTTCCCCAAGCGCTACGGGGACCTGACCACCGAGCTGCTCAGCTATCTCGGTGGGTCCGATTCCGAACAGGTCGACGACCTGTTCGAAAAGCGTCGGCGGCGTCGGCTTCGCGACGCACAGGTCCGGTTGGACCAGCAGGCCCTCGAGGACCGGGTGGCCGAGCTCACCGCCATTCTCGACGAGGACGGCTACCTGGCCGACGTGGAGCGCCTCGACGACGGTGGATGGCGGATCACCGAGCACAACTGCGCCATCTTGTCGGTGGCCAAAGGGTTCCGTCAGGCCTGCTCGAGCGAGCTGTCGTTCATCCGCGACGCGCTCCCGGGTGCCGAGGTGCAGCGAGTCGCCCATCTGATGGACGGCGCCCACGTGTGCGCGTACGAGGTCCGACCGGCGCGCACCTGAAGCCGGCGCTACCTTGAGGTCGACGCTCCTTCCGGGACCGTCACCCGAGTTCGAGGACTGAGACCACCCATGCAGATCGGCGTCGTGTTCCCCCAGACCGAGATCGGCGGTGACGTGGGCGCCGTACGCGCCTACGGGACGGCGGTGGAGGAGCTCGGCTACTCCCATCTCATCGCCTACGACCACGTCGTGGGGGCGGACCCCGCTGTCCACAAGGGTTGGAACGGCCCCTACGACCTTCATTCCACCTTCCACGAACCGCTCGTGCTGTTCGGCTACCTGGCCGGGTGCACGTCTTTGGAGTTGGTGACCGGCATCATCATCCTGCCCCAGCGTCAGACGGCGTTGGTGGCCAAGCAGGCGGCCGAGGTCGACCTCCTCACGGGCGGACGGTTCCGGCTCGGTGTGGGTCTCGGATGGAACGCCGTCGAGTACGAGGCACTGGGCAAGAACTTCTCGGACCGGGGGAAGCGGGTCGAGGACCAGATCGAGTTGCTCCGACGGCTGTGGACGGAACCGAGCGTCAGCTACGAGGCCGACGGCGAGCGCGTCACGGGAGCCGGTCTCGCCCCCCTGCCGGTTCAGCGACCGATACCGATCTGGTTCGGGGCCGCGTCTGCGCCCGCCTACCGGCGGGCCGGACGGCTGGGAGACGGCTGGTTTCCCCTGGTCCCTCCGGGGCCGAAGCTCGACGAGGCGCGCGCACTGGTCGACGCGGCGGCCGTCGACGCCGGCCGGGACCCGGGCACCCTCGGCCTCGAGGGCCGGGTGAACTGGGGGGCAGGAGGCGTGAGCACGCTGGCCGACCACGCCGAACGGTGGCGGAGGATGGGAGCCAGTCACCTGTCGGTCAACACCATGTCGGCCGGATTCGGCTCGGTCGAGGCCCATATCGACGCGCTGGCGGCGTCGGCCGAGGTCCTGGGCGTGCGGGGCTGACGTGCCCGAACTCGATCAGCCGGACTGAATCGGGAAGCGGAGTGCACCGTTGTTGTCACAGGACGGGGGGCCCTCTCGTCTCAATGGGCGTGAACCGAGGGAGTGCTCCCGCCGTGGTGGGTGGCACCGAGCCAAGGAGGCGTCATGGCACATGTGACCCTGGTCGAGAAGCCCGCCGGCCTGATCCCCAGACTGGCGTCGCGCTATTCCCACCACCGCTTCGGGCGGGCCGTCGAACCGGTGATGGCCGCCTCCCACCACTCGGGGGTGCTGATCGCCATGGGCGCATTGGAGACGGCCGCCGAGCGGGGCTGGAAGCGGCTCGATCCACGTCTGCGGTGGCTGGCCATCCAGGCCGCGGGCGGCGAGATCGGATGCTCGTGGTGCACGGACTTCGGCTACTACGAGGGCATGCAGCAGGGGATCGATCCCCGCAAGGTCCGCGACGTCCCCCGTTTTGGCGACAGTGACGTCTACGACGAGGCCGAGCGGGTGGTCCTCGAGTACGCGGTGGCGGCCACGGGCACGCCGGTGGTCCTCGCCGACGAGCTCGTCGAGCGGCTCCACCGACACCTGAGCGAACCCGAGATCGTCGAGCTCGCCGCCTGGGTGGCTCTCGAGAACCTGCGCTCACGGTTCAACGCCGGACTGGGCCTCAAGAGCCAGGGCTTCTCCGATCGGTGCGAGGTGGCCCCGCTCCCGGTCGCCTGAGATGGGCGACCTCGAGACGTTCCTCGGGCTCCGGCGATCGCTCTTCGCCGTGGCCTACCGGATGCTCGGGAGCGCCACCGAGGCCGAGGACGTCGTCCAGGAGGCCTATGTCCGGTGGTCCGGGCGCGGCCAGGGTGAGGTCACCGCTCCCACCGCCTACCTGACGACCGTGGTGACCCGCCTGTGCATCGACCACCTGCGCTCCGCGCGGGCGCGGCGTGAGACGTACAAAGGTCCGTGGCTGCCCGAGCCGGTGGAGGCCGGGGCTCCCCCTCCCGGCGAGAGCGCCGAGTTGGCCGACTCGCTGTCACTCGCCTTTCTCGTGCTGCTCGAGGAGCTCCAGCCCGTTGAGCGCGCCGCCTTCCTCCTCCACGACGTCTTCGACTATCCGTACGACGAGATCGCCGCCATCGTCGACCGGACCGAGCCCGCGTGTCGCCAGCTGGTGTCCCGGGCCCGCCGCCGGGTCGATGCGCCGAAGCACCGCTTCGATGCCGACCGTGCCCACGGGCGTGAGCTCACACGCCGCTTTCTGGCCGCCTGCGGCAGCGGGGATCTCGACGGGCTCCTGTCGCTTCTGGCCGACGACGTGACCGTGTGGACCGACGGCGGCGGCAAGGTGCGCGCCGCGCTGCGTCCCGTCACGGGCCCACCGCGCGCCGCACGCTTCTTGCTGTCGGTGGCCCGTCGGATCCCCGCCGGGGTGGCGGCCCGGGAGGTCGACCTGAACGGCCAGCCCGGTCTGGTGTTCGAGGACGGGGACGAACAGGTGACGGTGGCGCTCACGCTGGATGTCGTCGACGACCGCATCGTCGACGTGCGGGTGGTGACCAATCCGGACAAGCTGCTCGCCCTTCAGCCCGGCCGCCGCCCCCACCTGTCGGAGCTCTTCGCACCTTGACGGTCCCTATCGGCCCGTATCCCCGCGATCCTCAGCGCGCCCGGGCGGATACCTCGCTCGAGGCGGGCCCCGTTCCCACGGAGTTCACAGCCGCCACCGTGTAGAAGTACGTCCTGCCGGCCCGGGCATGGCGGTTGGTGAAGGTGCAGGTGCCGGCCGTGCATGCCACCGACGTGTAGAGGGTCTCCGCACCCGAGGAGCGCGCCCGGAAGATCTTGTACCCGGTGACGGCCGCGCCGCCGTTGTCGGCGGGAGCCTGCCAGCCGAGCACGATCCCCTTGGTGGTGGCGGGAGCGGCGGTGACGCCGCGCGGTGCACCGGGCACCGAGGCTCCGGACCCGCTGCCGAGCAACTTCTCCGCCTGTGTCCAGGTGAAGACGACGTCGGACGGGGTGGCCCCGCAGGCGCCGACGACGATGGCGGCGAGCGACGGGCTGTAGCCGGAGCCGGTGGCGGCGTTGCCGGCACCCATGTACTGCTCGGCCTGTCCGCAGTTGGCGAAGGAACCGAGAATGGCGTCGCGGTGCCCCCAGCAGCCCGGGGACGACGGCGTCGTGCAGGATCCGTTGGGCGAGCCCGGCCCGTCGTCGTACATCCAGTAGTAGTCCGCGCCGAGCGGGTTGGCGGTGCCGCCGGCCCAGATCGACGCCCACGAGTAGACGGTGGCACCGCCGGTCAGGGTGGAGGAGGACATCTCCGGGTCGGTACCGTCGGTCGCCCCCGTCTGCGCCACGTTGTCGAGTTGCGTGGTGAGGCCGGCCAGAGGGGCGAGTCCGCGGTCCGTTCTCTCCAGATTGGCGATGACGAAGAGCTGCTCGGGGACGGTCATGGCGTCGTAGGCGGTCAGGTTGAGCGAGAGCGACGACAGGCTCTCGAGAACGGATCGTGCGTTGTCGATGGCCGTCACGACATCGGCATTGCACCCCTCGGAGTCGTCCAGGGTGCTCCGCCCGCAGCTTCCGTCGGAGAGGAAGCTCGGGCTGGGCGGAAGGCTCGTCGACGGATTCTGCGGAGGAACGATCCCCGTCGTCGCCACCCGGCTGTCGGTCGTGTGGGCGCGGGACACCGTGGCCCCGGAGATCCGCACGCGCGTCGATGCGCCGCTCACCGGTGCCGTCACCACGCCCGCCGCCAGAATGGCCACGCAGGCGCCCACTCCGGCCAGCATCTTCGAGCTTCTGGCCTGCACTGTCCGTTGCATCGGACGGTGCGCCGTGGCAGATGAAATCAATTTCACGACAATCACGTGCCTTGAGCCCCCCACATCGCCCCCCGTACATGATCCCACGGAACGTCGGAGAACCGCTCAGAGTGAAATCACCTGTGTCGATCGTCATGCATCCGGGCCCACTAAACCGAAGCCGCCAAAAGGGCACGAAACCGTCCGAATATCGACGAAACCCTGACCTAGGGTGGTGGGTACCACTCGGAACGCGTGAATCGCACTCGTCGCGCCTTCCCCACGACATCGGACGGACGTCGGAAGCGGGCATCGGCGCCGTCGATCAAGGGAGTCCGATCAAGAGGAGCATGCGTGCTGCGGGACCGGTGTGATCTGCGGAATCGACCACCACGATCTCGACGCGGCGGTGCCGGACCGTGGGCCGGCGCGCTGGTCGTCGTCCTGATCGTCTCGGGGCTCACGGAGATGGCCACACCACTGCGGTCGGCGGCGGTCACCGTCAGTCCGGGCACGACCCCCGCATTCGCCGGCGACGCCGGCGATCCCGACGTCGTCTACTCATCCGGGACCTACTTCGCCTTCACCACCGGTACGCCGCTGGGCAATCACATCCAGGCGCTCGTGAGCACGAGCCCGTCGGGCGGCTACCACAGCTACACGGGAACCTCCTACGGTTCCACCGCACTGGCCGCCACGCCCGGTTGGGAGACGACCAACACCCAGACGTCGCCGGGGGTCTTCGACTGGGGCGGGCACTGGTTGATGTACTACGACGCCGCCCAGTCCCCGTACCCGAGCGACAGCGGACACGACTGCATCTCGGTGGCGGTCGGCGGCGCCACCCTCTCGCCCTCGTCGCCGCAGTTCACCGACACCTCCGTCGGCGGCATGATCTGCCAACCCACCGGGTCCATCGATCCCAGCCCGTTCGTGGATCCGGCGTCGGGTCGGGCCTATCTGATCTGGAAGCAGAACGACGGGGGGTCGAGCAGCCAGGCGACCATATGGTCGGAGCAGCTGAGCGCCAACGGGCTCAGCCTCGTCGGATCCCCGAGCGAGCTCATGTACAACGACACGGCCGCCTACCCGTGGGAGACCACGGTGGAGGACCCGTCCATGGTGGATGCCGGCGGGACCTACACCCTGCTCTTCTCGGCCGGGGTGTACACGACCACCGGCTACTCCGAAGGCCTCACCTCCTGCGCCGGGCCCGCTGGCCCGTGCGGCACCGACTCCCGCATACTGACCACGTACGGCTCCGTCCTGGGTCCGGGGGGCGGGTCCCTGTTCGTCGACGCGTCCGGGGCCTTCTGGATGGACTACGCGGCGTGGCAGGGCGGGAGCGCCGGCTGTACCGGATACGACTGCGGCGCCACACGGGATCTGTTCGTCACCCCGATCGGTTTGTCGCTCCAGGTGCACTGCAGTCCGCCGGCCTCGAAGAACGGGTACCGCTTCGTGGCGTCCGACGGTGGCATCTTCGACTTCGGCACCCTGCCGTTCTGCGGTTCCATGGGCGGCCAGGTCCTGACCAGGCCGGTCGTGGGCATCGCCTCCACCCCCGACGGGGGGGGCTACTGGGAGGTGGCCTCCGACGGCGGGATCTTCGCCTTCGGTGACGCCGCCTTCCACGGTTCGATGGGGGG
>Ga0209415_10002922_pt1 | contig 31941 bp, 30 predicted proteins | sample PeaSoiSIISIP2007_FD_187696 | JGI IMG/M metagenome (GOLD analysis project Ga0209415, IMG submission 187696) | Peat soil microbial communities from Weissenstadt, Germany - SII-SIP-2007 (SPAdes) (version 2) | ecosystem: Environmental > Terrestrial > Soil > Wetlands > Peat | place: Germany... | reverse complement strand
AATGCGCGGCGGATCGCTTGGTCGAGGGCCTGATCGGTCGGGGCGCGCCAGGATCGCCAATCGAGATGGTGATGCTAGCCACAATTCGGCCATGAACCGAGTGCTTCCCGCAAACGTTATCACGATGACGGCCCGGTGGTGTCCAGGCCGCAGCGGCCCTGCTAATTGGGCGCGCCGATCGAATGGAGGGTGGCGGCATGCGACATGCAGAGGGGCAGCCCGTCCGTGATGCCCTTCGCGACGTGATTTTCTGGCGCCATCCGCTTCTCAGCGGACTCGCGATCGTCATTGCGTTCATCGTGATGGCGGGAGACTGGGATTGGCTTCGTCCGCTGGTCGAACGTGCGGCGTCGACGGCAATCGGGCGCGAGGTAACGATCGCCCATTTCGAGGTCGAGAATCTGCTTTCGCCGGCGCCGCTGTTCGTCGCCGACGGCATCACAATCGGCAATCCCGCTGACTTCCCGGACGAGAGTCGGTTCGGTTCGATCGACAGGTTGAGCGTGCGCCTCGACGCGCTGGCGGCGCTCAACAGTTACGGCGACGACATCGTCCTGCCGCAGATCACCGTCGAGCACCCGCAGGGCGATCTGCGGCTAGGGCGCACGGGCGATCCGAACTGGGTGTTCTCCATGCCCGCATCATCCGGCAAACCACCGCGGATCGGCAGCCTCATCGTGACCGACGGAACCCTCCACATCGTCGATCCGAAGGTCAATTCGGATTTCACGGTGGCGATCAACACGGCGCCGCCGGGCAAGGACGGCGAAGCACGCATTGTCGCCCGGGCCCGCGGCACCTATTCCGGCGCACCGATCAACGCGGAATTTATCGGCGGCTCGCTTCTGTCGCTGCGCGATCCGGCCAAGCCCTATCCGGTGGATTTCAAGGCCGCCAGCGGCAGCACGCGCATCGCCGTGAAAGGGACCGTTCGGGAGCCTTTGCACCTGAAGGGGGCCAATCTGCATCTCGATCTCGTCGGGAAAGATTTGGCCGATCTCTATCAGGTCCTCGGTATTCCGCTCGCGCCGACCCCGCCCTATCACTTGAGCGGTCAGCTCGATTATGCCGACCAGAAAATTCGCTTTCGCAATTTCACCGGCACCGTCGGCAACAGTGACTTGGAGGGCGATTTCGAGGTCGAGCCCGGACGCGAACGGCCTGTCATCACCGCCGATCTGACCTCACGCCGCGTGGTTCTTGCCGACCTCGCCGGATTCATTGGCGCGGCCCCGGGGAAGAGCGACAATCCCAACCAATCCGAACAGCAAAAGATCGCGCATGCGCGTCAGGAGGCGAGTCCCAAACTGCTGCCGGACATGCCAATCAACCTTCCCAAGATTCGCGCGGCCGATTTCAAGGTGCATTACAAGGGCCGGCGGATCGACAGCAAAGCGACGCCGCTCGATAATCTCGAAGCTTACCTGACCATCGATGACGGCAAGGTGGCACTTCACCCCCTGAGCTTCGGCGTCGGGACGGGCGAGATCTCCAGCGACATCGCCCTCGACGCCCAGCGAAATCGCGTTCATGCCAAAGCACGGATCGATTTCCGCCGAGTCGATCTTCATAGAATTATGGAATCGACCAAGATCTTCGCGGGCGCCGGCGTCATCGGCGGTCGCGCCGAGATCGACGGAAGCGGCAATTCGCTCGCGGAACTCCTGGGCCATGGCAACGGGAACCTGAAGCTGTTTATGAACGGCGGCGACGTGAGCGCACTCCTCGTCGACCTCGCGGGACTCGATTTCGGCGGTTCGCTGAAATCTGTTCTCGGATTGCCCAGCAAGACCACGATCCGCTGCATGGTTTCGGATTTCGAGCTGAAGCAGGGGGTCCTTCAGACGCAAGCTCTCGTGTTCGACACGAAGGAAGCAAACATCATCGGCACGGGCTCCGTCGACCTCGGGCAGGAGACGGTGCAATATCGATTGACCCAGGAACCGAAGCATTTCAGCATCGGCGCCTTCCACGCCCCGATCGATATCGACGGCCGCTTGAAGCGCCCCTCGATCAAGCCCGATCCGACGATCCTTGGCGCGCGCACTGGGGCGGCGGTGCTGTTGGGTGTCCTGCTGACGCCGGCGGCGGCGCTGTTGCCCACGGTTCAGCTCGGCCTAGCCAACGACAACGATTGCGATCAACTCACACGCTCTGCCGTTGCTTCGACCATGGCCGCGCACGCCCTGGCTCGTGCGCCGAATTGACTGGGCAAGCCGCCCCCGTCGCGCGATCCATTCGCCCACCGGCAAGCTGAAGGCGCGCTTGCGTGCGAGGGGCTCTGCGACCGCGGCCGGCTCGCCCGAGCCAGTACCACAGCAGCCGCATGCCGACGCCACGGCGCAGCGTGAGATCGTTGGGCAGGCGGAAAGCGAAATCCGCTACCGCTACGGATCGAGAAATTGTGTGCGTCGGTGGCGGGGCGTCCGTTGAAGCGAGCGACGATGTTCGGATAAAGCGATCGATGCCCAGCCCGACCCGACCGGGAACCAACCGCACCTTAACGCGTTTATGTCGCCGAGGGCTGCTGCTTTGTGCCGCAGCCATTTCGTTGTTCGCGGGTCGAATATCCAAGATTCGCAGGCACGAGTGCAAGAGGTACAAGGAGGTACAAGATGCAACGGAAGCTTCGTTTGGTGGTGAGCGCTCCCGCTTTGGCCGCCGGCATGTTGGCGCTCGGGACGGCAGCGCAGGCAGATCCGATGGGCGTCAAAGTCGGCGTGCTCTCGTGTAATGTCGCCAGCGGCTGGGGCATCGTCTTCGGGTCCTCTCGTAGCCTCAGATGCAGCTACGCTCCGCGGCCGGGTTATGGCGAGCATTACATCGGCAACATCTCCAAATTCGGCGTCGACATCGGCTATCTGAGCGGCGGCGTGATCGTGTGGGCCGTGCTTGCGCCCACCACTGATTTGGCGCCGGGATCGCTGGCCGGTTCCTACGCCGGCGTGACCGGAGGGGCCGCGGTCGGCGTTGGTGCCGCCGCCGATGTGTTGGTTGGCGGTTCCAACCGCTCGATCTCGTTGCAGCCGGTGAGCATCGAAGGCATGAGCGGGGTCAACGTGGCTGCCGGCATCGCAGCGATGACGCTGCAGTATCAGCCGGAACCTCAGGTCGGAGCGATGGCGCCGGCTCCCATAGCCCCACCGGCGTCGCCCGCGCGCTGAATGGAGCGGCGAAACGGGTAGGTCAGGATTCGCTTTCGCCGCTCCATTGTCTTGGAGCCCTGCCTTGGCTCTCCTCTCTCCCCGAGGCAGGCTACTCAGGGAAGACCCGGTTCCCGCCGTGGGTGACTGTTGAACCGGGTCTCCCCGCTTCTTTCTCGGCTGTCAAATCTTCGCGCCCTTCCGGCTTGAAGGAGCGATGAACGGATCCTGCCCCCAGTCGTTGATGCTGCATGACACGGTTGACCATTTCGGACGCGGTCTCGGCGGCTGAGCAAATTTCGGCAACGCCCGACCGTAGTACCGTCGGAACCGCGATCGGGAGCGAGCGCGAGCGGCCCATCCTTTCCGACGACACATCGAGCCGAGGCCCGCAAAACGTAATGCTGACGCTTTGCGCCATCGCGGTGGCAGCGACCTTCATTATCGTGGCCGCATCCTATGCGCTGCGGCAGCCCTCGGTTCGCCAGGATCTGGGCTTAAGCCTTGCGCCGGCGCGAGAGCTGGCACGAGCGCCCGCCCTGTCCCCGTTCGATCTCGGCGGCGCCGAGGCGCGCGCCGATCGGTTGCCGGAGGTGCCGCCGGCAACGGACGGCACCATCGCACCATCCAAGCCGGCGTCAGCGGCAACCGCGGCGGTCGCCACCATCGCTCCCGGCAGGGACAAATCGACCGCTCGCGGAAGCAAGACTTCGACCACTGGCATTGCTGACGACTTGCCCCCGATCAATGCCGCCGAACTTCCGCCCTTGCCCAGCGCAACCGCGTCGCCCGGCGCCCAGCCGCAACAGGAAGCCGCCGAGAACGATGATCCCGCAACCACAATCGGCCCGCCCGTTTCGTTGCTGCCGCAAGGCCGTTAGAGGCGGCAGGTTTCAAATTCGCGGACCGCAACCGCCGCGGCCTTCACGCTGCTCCCGACGCGCCGGGCACGATGGTGCAGCTCCGCGCCGTCGCCAGCGCGCGCAACGCGTCGGACACTTGGGGCTTGCGCTGCGAAGTCCGCGAGAAGCTGATCCCCTGCCTGCAGGCCGAATATCCCGTGCGCTGCCGCGGCACTAAATAAAGGGCAGGGCCGGTATTCTTGATCTATGGCTTGGGAATTTCATCTTTTTGCCACCCTGTTTACAATTTTTTACATATCTCTGCGCGATCGCCATCATCGGGTTACATCGCTTTCCTAGATTCATGGCGAGGAACATTTAGGCCTCGCCGTTTCAACATCGGGAAAGGACAAGCGATGACCGATACAACCGCTCAGGATTTCGGCCAGATGCTCGAGGCGCAGATACCGCGCTTGCGGCGCTACGCCCGCGCGCTCACCCGCGATGCCGTCCGCGCTGACGATCTCGTGCAGAATTGTCTTGCGCGCGCGCTCGCGAAAGCGCGGCTGTGGCAGCCAGGCACCGATCTCAGAGCCTGGCTTTTCACCATTCTACACAATCAGCACGTCAATGACGTGCGCCGCGCCGTGCGCGAGGGAGTCAGCGTTCCGGTGGAGGATATGGCGCCGCATCTGAGCGCGCCGGCGACGCAAATAGCGAACTTGCAGCTCCGGGATCTCGATCGCGCGCTGGTGCGCGTGCCGCAGGAACAGCGCCAGATGCTGCTGCTGGTCGGCCTCGAGGGCATGCGCTACGACGAGGCGGCCCATGTCCTGGGCGTACCGGTCGGCACGGTGCGCTCGCGCGTCTCGCGCGGGCGCGGCATGCTGCGCCGACTCATGGATATGGAGCCGGAGCAGGCCGCGCTCGGCGCGCCTGCGAACGAAAGCGTCCTGCGCCGGCCGCGTCGCATCGCCGCCTGAAGCCGGTGTGCGCCCCCGCGCGCCGTGTCGAACCCGGATACGTCACGGCGGTTGCTCCTGTCCGATCACCATCAGATCGGAGCGAGACCAAGCGCCCGCGGCGGGCCGCGTTTCGAGGTTGGCGACCTTCAAATCATGTTCACGAGGTGAGAGCGGAGGCCGTTCAACCCCAAGAGGGCTCAGCTTGAGGAATGCAGGCATCGTCTTAATGTTCGCCGCGTTCTTGTGCGTGGTTCCACCGGCTATCGGATGGTTAGAGAACGGGTATTGGGGTTTTTCCGGATTCACTATCGGCGGAATGTTGGATTCACTGTCGCTAACGAAGAGGCTGGGTCCGCTGCAGCCGATCCTCAATCCATTCCTGCCCCTCAATCCGGGGTGGCTTCTGTTCCTGCTTGGTCTGATCTGCCTCATAGCAGCGCTATCCCGAGAAGATTGACGTCATCGATTGCAATTGTTGCCACGCGGGGGTGTCTCGGCATCACCGGCGCTCGGTGCCGTCGCACGCGGTCTCGGCGCGCCGGATGGTGGACCTTGCGGGAGAGGCCGGCGGGAACGAATACATGCCGCACGCTGTTTTCGAGCGGTCGCACAACCCAGAAAATCTCCGACAGCGGGCGCCCCTCGGCGCGCAAGGGAGGAGAGGACAGGATCATGAACAGATTGCTCATCGCCATTCTCGACCTGCTGAACAAGCTGCTTGCTATCGGCATCGTCATTTCCAGCACGATTTCCGGGTACTATGAAAACCCGGCCTACCTCAGCCTGGTTTACGAAGGGCCCGGAGCGCGCATCATCATGACCGGGCTTGGCTTCCTATTCGGCGTTGCTTTCGCCGCCCTGGTGTCCGGAGCTCTGGCAACGATTATCACCATTGCCCGCGAAGCCATCGCAATTCATCAACTCCTGCACGCTCGCATTACGACTGTCGTAGCGCCATCGCAGGTGAGGTAGCGAGCCTTCACCCTGAGCGACACGCCGCTTGTGCCGCGCGTCCGCGTGACGGTGCCGATGACCATCGCCGAGATCGCGTCGAGAGAGTTCTCGAGCGCAAAAAATTTCCCTGCCGGCGACGTGAGCGCTTTTGCGGATTCGGGAACGCGCGGCGCGTGCGCGGCGTTTGCCTGAATATCTGGTTGCTGGAGGAGGCCATGATGCGTGTCTATGTTCTGATAGCTTTCGCAACATCCCTTGCATTGACGGGCTGCTATAGCCGCACGGTGGAGGAGAAACCGGTGATCGTGCAACCGCCGCCGCAACCATCGCGCACCATCATTGTCCCGCCGGGATCGACCGTGGTGTGCCCGGCCGGCGAAACCTGCTGAGCAAGCCTTTGCATCGACTGGTTGGGAGATCAATCATGCCACCGAAAACGTCGGCTCTGTTGGCATTACCCATTCTTGCCACTCTTGCCGCGACAGCGAGCGCGCAGACCGTGCTCGTCGCGCCGCAGGCGCCGCCACCGCCGCGCGTGGAAATCATCCCGCCGCCTCCGCAGCAGGAGGCCGCCATCGATGATTGGCGCCCGGGACACTGGGACTGGAACGGCGCCGATTGGGAGTGGGTCCCCGGCGTTTATGTCGCGAGGCCGCGGCCTTCGGCGGTTTGGCAACCCGGACATTGGATCGAGGAATCCAATGGCTGGGCGTGGCAAGAAGGCCATTGGGAGTGAGCTGATTTAGGGCCGGATGCGCTGGAGCGCATTCGGCCCTTCAATCTCGATCGGCATTCAGCCGAGAGAGGCCGCTTCCGAATCGAAATCGTCCGTTAACCGCGCGCGCACGCGCCCTGGCTCCGCGATCGCCGCAGCGATGGCATTCGCCAAGGCCCGCAAATGATAGGGTTTCTCCAAGAGCACAAAGCCCTCCGCCGCCATCGGAGGACCATATTCGCTGTAGGCCGTCGCCAGCAGAACCGGAAGATCTGGCCGACGATGCCTCAAGGTGCGTGCGAGGTCTGCGCCGCTCAACTCCCCTGGCATGATGAGATCGGAGATCACCAGCCCCAACGCGGGATCGTTCTCGACGGCAGCGAGCGCGCTGCGGCCGTCTGCCGCCTGCAAGACCTCGCAGCCGAGTTCGCGAAGCAGATCCTTCGTCGCGCCCGCGACGGCATCGTCGTCCTCCACGAGCAGAACTCTGAGCGGGGGTAGCGGATCAGAGCCGTCCCCATCGTCGTCAGCGATCCCGGCGATATCGGCGGTCTCGCTAGCGACGGGAAGGAATATCGTGACGGATGTGCCTTTTCCAAGCTCGCTATCAAGCAGTGCCGTACCGTCGCTTTGCTTGGCGAAGCCATAGACTTGCGACAGCCCGAGGCCGGATCCCCGACCCACATCCTTCGTCGTGAAAAACGGCTCGAATGCGTGCGCGACCACTTCCGGCGTCATGCCAGTTCCGGTATCGGAGACCGTGAGAGCCACGAAATCGCCGTGCAAGCCGGTCTGCGCCGCATTTTCTTCCCCGTGGCAAGACACGTTCCGCGCCGTGAGCCGCAGCGTGCCGCCGTTCGGCATGGCGTCGCGAGCGTTGACGCCGATATTGAGGAGCGCAAGCTCCAATTCGGCGCGATCAACCGCCACCGGCCTAAGATCCTCGCCCATGTCGATCACAACCTCGATGTCTTCGCGAAGCGAGCGCGACAACATGTCCTGCGAATCCTGCACGAGTTGCCGGAGGTCGAGGCGCTCGGGCCGCAGCATCTGCTGGCGCGAGAATGACAGCAATTGCCGCGTCAGGCGCTCGCCGCGTTCGGCAGCGCGCCGGATGGCAGCGACGCGGCGGAGCGCGCGATCATCAAGGTCATGGTGATGCAGCAGCTCGGCATTGCTACTGACGACCATGAGCAGATTGTTGAAGTCGTGGGCCACGCCGCCCGTGAGCTGACCGATCGCCTCCATTCTCTGGGCTTGACGCAACGCCGCTTCGGCATGCGCCCGCTCATCGATCTCGACCTTGAGCCGCTGGTTTGCGCTTTGAAGATCGCGCGTCCGCTTCTCGACCAGCCTCTCGAAGGTGTGGGTCTGCCCCGTTCCCAGCAGCAGCAGGGCGCCGAGGAGCCCGGTGCTGAACACACCGGCGACCAGCACGGCCCAGCTCTGCCAGGCGCGATGCGATGCCCAATAGGCGCCGGTCGGGATCGTGCGGAGAAGATAGTGGCGCGTGCCAAAATCGAAAGCCTGCTCGTCGGAAGCCGCGCCTGGTGCGACAGACCAGTTGCCGATGAGCGCCACGCCGCGGTCGCGATCGATGAGCTGAAGGCTCAGCTCGTTTGCGGTACCAGCAAGCAGCCCGTCGATAAAGGCGCCCATACGCAGCACGGTCAATACGATGCCCGGCCCATCCGCACCCGTCCTCACCGCGTCCATCAGGAGCATTCCCGACTGCTCGCCTTGTTCTTGGACAAGGCGAAGGGGTGCCGTGGCGCTGACCGTGCCCGAGCCAAGCGAAGCGCGAATTGCGGCATTGCGGTCGGGTTCCGACGCCAAATCGAAGCCCTGCGCTTCGGCATTGCCGCTGAGCGGCTCGACATAGGTCACGGGATAGTAAACAGCGCGATTTGCGGCCGGACGCTCGCTCCCACTCGCATCGCGTTCGCTGATGAAGAACCCGGGCGTCTGGCTCCGTTGCGCGGCCTCGAATCTGGCGCGCTCCGCAAGCTCGACCCGCGGCGCCCATTCGACGGCCTGAATCGTCGAGAGCCACTTGGGGAGCGGCAGCACCAGCCTGCGGAAATTCTCGCGCGTTATCGTTGTGCGGCCGTCAAAGGAGCGCTCGAGTTGTTGGAGGAAAAGTTCCTGCTCCCGGAACCCCGCTTGAATTCTATCCGCCATTTGCTGTGACAGCAGGCGGAATTCGAGCAATGATTGATCGCTTTCCCAGGCGCTGACGCGAACGAAAATCGCAACGAACAGAGCGAAAAAGATGAGAATGGGCAGGCCGACCGTTCGCGCGCGGCTCCGCCACTGCATCCGCGGCTCGCCGACGGCAATGAGAAGCAACGGCAGGACCAGCAACACCCCGAGCGTGTCGCCGATCCACCACGTGATCCAACTGGTGACGAGTTCGCCGGGGGGCACGACGCCGAGTGCGGTCATGCCGCTCAGCGACAGGGTTGCGCTGGCGAGACAACAGAGCGGGGCGAGAAGCAGGAACCGCGAGAGATCGCGCCCATTGTCGAGCGCGGTCGGATATCCGATCGCGCGACGCAGCATGAATCCCCCGAGGGCTGCCTGCAGCGTCGAAGCACCGGCGATGACCGTAGCGACCGCGACCTCGATCGGCTGGAGGTGATGGTCGAGGGAATAGGCGGTCCAGGCATTGAGAAGGAAGGAGCCGATGAAGGTCCATGGCAGCGTGGCACGACCCGCGATGAGCATGGCCCCAACGGCGATGCCGGCAGGCAGGAAGATTGCGGTCGCGTAGCCAGGAGGCACGGCGAGAAGCAGCCCCAACACGCCGCTGATTACATAGGCAATCGTTAGCGACAGGTAAGGGAGCAGCCGCAGCATTGCGATCCCCTCGACAGTCGGTTGGTCGGTATGCCCGGATCACCGGCGATCCAAACGAAGGGATCCCACTTTGGCCCAAGCCAGCAACGAACGGCAAGCACCGGTGTCAACGCCCGCGATTAATCCACAGTTAAGCCTGCAGAAGTGGGTGTGGCTAACGAATTGAAGCGACCTACAGAGGTGCGCAGGGTGTCGAAGTCGGAGAGACATATAGCAGTAATTTCACGCGCCTGACCGCGATGTCTAAGCTTGGGGCATCCCGAGTTCAGCCCCGTGCAATTGCGAAAGTGGGACGGGCCGCGGTTGACGGCACCGCCCCACCCTTGCCTCCCGCTTTAACGCGGGTTCACGCAATCAGCGCGATTGCGCAGCGTTGTTGGAATTCGGCGCCGCCATGCCCGGCGCCATGCTATTGCCCGGAGCGGCGCCGCCCGCATTGGCGGGGCCAGTCGATGGCGTCGCGCCCGACGAGGGTCCCGAATTGTCGTTCGGGGCAACCCCGCCGAGGCTCGACCCCGACGAGTCGCTGCGGTTCAGATCGTTCAGAGTCTGCTCGTTGAGCGCGGCAGTTTGGGGCAATCCGTTCTTCTTCTGGAACTGCGACACCGCGGCCCGGGTCTGCGGCCCGAACTTGCCGTCGATTTGGCCGTTGTAGAGTCCCTGCTGCTTCAGCGCGGTCTGTGCCTGCCGCACCTGGGTCGACGACAGGTTCTGCGAGGACTGCGCGCGGCCGGACATGTCTGCCGAGCTCTTGTTGCTCGGGCTGTTCGCGCCCGCTGCCGTCCTCGGCGCGGTCGATTGCATTTGGCTCTGGGATCCGTTCATGCTGTTTTGCGCGAGCGCCGCGCCGCCGAGCGCGAGCGCGCACACGGAACTGGCTACCAAAAGACGCTTCATCAGAGATCCTCCATCCTGCTGCGCCAAATGGTCGAGTGGCGCTATCGAGAGCCAACAGCAGCCAATCTGCCGTGTTCCTCGCTTCAACTGCTGGTTGCTAGCGGTCTCGTCTAGCGACCCACCACAGGTTAGAGGCCGATCGCGCCGGCCTTGCGCCGAGGAAATTCGCTCGTCCCGCCGGCGCAGCGGCGATCGCCGACGAACCGGTGAGTGGTGATCGCGGCAGGGAACCATCGGTCTCCGTTTGGCGTTCCACTTTCTGCAAAGACCGGTTCACGACACTTTCCGCATGGAGGTGCGCATGTCGTTGATCAGCACTCGCGACGCCGCTCGTCTCGTGCTTGTCGGCACGCTCGGCTCCGCGCTGGCGGCGTCCGCCGCGCCAGGCTCCTGGGCTCAGACCGCCGAGCCGGCCTTTGTCCCGATGGCCAAAGTGACGGTCGCGAACAACAGTTCGCAGCCCAAGGCGGTTGCGGGCACGAACGTCGCTCCATTCATCCTGGGACCGCATCAGCAGGCCGAGCTCGACATGTCAATCCCGCCGCCCAGCGGTCCGGCCGGCGCCACGATTCGCTATCCCAATCCTGTACGATTTGACTTTTCCGTCGGTACGCCTTCGGCCGCCTATTGCAAGGGCAATATCGACATGAGCCTTCGTACCGAGGTTTACGCCGCGACCGAGAACAAGGTCACGAATTGCGTCGCACATTCGCTCGGCACGAACGGAGCAAATTGCCAAATCGCAATCAGCGCCAAGGGATTTGCGTGCGAAGGCGGGTTGGCCTTTACGGCCCAGTGAGTGGGGCGTGACTTGCCAGGACTACTGATTTCGTGAGGAGGTGATGATGCGAGGTCATGCGCTGATTGCCATTGCGACATCCGTGGCACTGGCGGGCTGTTCCGCCGAGACGGTGCAGGATAAGCCGGCGGTCGTGCAGCTGCCGTCGCAGCCGACGAGCGCCGTCATCATTATTGCGCCGCGCGCGCCGCCGCCGCCGCGCGTGGAAGTCGTCCCGCCGTCGCTGCCCCAAATGGCCGCCGTCGACGTATGGCGCCCGGCCCATTGGGACTGGAACGGCACCGATTGGGACTGGATCCCCGGAGCCTATAGTGCGAGGCCGAGGCCCGCGGCGGTGTGGTATCCCGGCCATTGGCTCGAAGGGACGAACGGCTGGGTCTGGCAAGACGGCTACTGGAACTGAGTCAGGCGAAACACCTGTTCCTCGATCGAGTCCGGCGATGGTCGATTACGCGCTCCATTTCGTCGATGCAAACGGAAGACGCTTCGCCGCCGACACAATCGAAGCGGCATCCGATGCCACAGCCATTGACTATGCGTGCTTTCGTTACTGCCGGCGCGCCGGCTTTCCCCGCTTCGAGCTATGGAATGGGAGCAGACTGGTGTTCGACTCGGCATGCCGAACGAAGCCGGCCGGCGACGGCTGAGTTGCAACCCGGTTGGTTTCGGCGCAGTCTCGTCAGACGGAAGTGCTGGGCAGATGCTGCAAGCCGGAACCCGTCGGCCGGTCACCGAAAATTGCCGCCGCATCGGCTTGGCTTTTCGCGGATCGTTCGCAGGAGTGGAGGGCGCCGCGATGAGGGTGTCGGATTCAGCGGCGCTGAAACCAGAGGGGATCGGTCTCTTCCTCGACGTTGACGGCACCCTCCTCGACTTGGCGCCGCGGCCCGATGCCGTCGCGGTTCCCGCCGCCCTTCTCGACGAACTGGCGTCGGCCGAGCGCCGTCTGGGCGGGGCTCTCGCTCTCATGAGTGGTCGTCCGATCGACGAGCTGGATCGACTATTTGTTCCATTGCGGTTGCGAGCGAGCGGCATCCACGGCGGCGAAATCCGATACTCGCCTAACGGCGCCACCCGATCGCTCGTGCAAGGTCGATTGCCGGAAAATGCTTGGGTCAGCTTGATCCGCCTGCTCGACGGCTTCCCCGGAACCTTTGCCGAGAACAAGGGCGTGAGTTTCGCCGTACATTACCGGGCTTCGGATGCAGCCGCGGAAAGACTGCCGCTGGTCCTCGAGCGCTTCATTTTGGAGTTCGCGGAGCTCGAACTCGAGGTGATCGCGGGTGATCATGCGTTTGAGATCAAACTCGCCGGGTTTGACAAAGGTAAGGCGATCGACTGCTTCATGGCGCAGCCGCCTTTCGCCGGTCGATCTCCCGTCTTCATTGCCGATGATCGAATGGACCGGGCCGGTTTCGACAGAGCGCTCGCTCTCGGCGGCATGGCATTTTCTGTCGGAGCCGAGGTGCCCGGACTCTCCGGCTGGTTCTCGCGGCCGGCGGCGGTAAGGGCATGGCTTGGAAGGTTGGGCTCATGAGTGCGATAGCCGCGAATGTTGGCAGGTCGGCGGGCACGCGGCCCCTCGACCTCGCACTCATCGGCAATTGCCGGGTCGCGGCACTGGTCGACTCCGCCGGCCGTATCGTCTGGTGGTGTTTCCCGCGCTTCGATTCCAATCCGGTTTTCTGTCGGCTCCTCGCCGGCGACGAAGAGAAGGGCTTCTGTGACGTCGTTCTGGCGGGCCTTGCTCATGCCAGGGCGGCTTACCTCCGCAACACGGCGATCGTCGAGACCGAACTCGAGGATCGCCAAGGTGGGCGGCTTCGCATCACTGATTTCGCGCCCCGCTTCCCGCGCTACGAACGGATGTTCCGACCGCCGCAACTCGTTCGTCGGATCACGCCGCTCGCGGGATTGCCCAGGGTCTGTATCAGAGTTCGGCCCACTCACGCCTATGGCCGGCAGGTCACCGACCTCTCGCTCGGCTCGAACCACATTCGCTATCAAGGCTCGGGGCCGGTATTGCGGCTCACGACTGACGCGCCGCTCTCTTACGTCGCCCATGAGACGGAATTCCCGCTCACGCGGCCGCTTACGCTCATCCTGGGTCCGGACGAACCATTTCAGAGCGCGCTCGACGGCGCCGGACGCGAGTTCGAGGAGCAAACGCGAGACTATTGGCACGGTTGGGTGCGTTCGCTTGCGCTGCCGTTCGAATGGCAGAGCGCGGTCACACGGGCGGCGGTAACCCTCAAGCTCTGCAGCTTCGAAGAGACGGGCGGCATCGTCGCCGCCCACACCACCTCGATTCCCGAGGCGCCCGGCAGCGGCCGGAATTGGGATTACCGCTACTGCTGGCTCAGGGATGCCCATTTCGTCGTCCAGGCGTTGAACCGGCTCGGCACGACGGAGACGATGGAAGCCTACATCAACTACATCATGACGGTCGGCGCGGACTTGGACGCGCCGCTTTGGCCGGTGCATTCGATCGTCCCCGGCAGCAAGCTCCAGGAAGAGACGGCTCCCGACCTTGCCGGATTCCTGGGCCACGGTCCGGTGCGCGTGGGCAATGCCGCGGCAATGCAGAACCAGCATGATGTCTACGGCAGCGTCGTTCTCGCCGCAACGCAGCTATTCGTCGATGAGCGTTTGCCGAGGATGGGTGACGAGGCTCTTTTCGGGCGTCTCGAGCATCTCGGCGAGCAGGCAGTGAAGCTGGCGTTGATGCCGGATGCAGGCATCTGGGAGTATCGTGGGCGTCAGCGGATACACACCTATTCCGCCGCCTTGTGTTGGGCGGCCTGCGACCGTCTATCGCAAATTGCGGCGCGCCTGAAAATCGAAGGGCGGGCCGCCTTCTGGGGCGAGCATGCGGAGGCGCTCCGGGAACCCATCCTCGCTCGAGCATGGAACCAGGCCAAGGGGGCTCTTGCGGGCGCGCTCGACGACCAAGAGCTTGATGCGAGCGTTCTGCTCCTGGCCGAGTTGGGGTTGCTCGCTCCGCAGGATCCGCGCTTCGTTGCCACCTGCGAGGCGATCGGGCGGGAGCTGAAGCGAAATGGCCGGATCATGCGCTACGCCAGCGAAGATGACTTTGGCGTGCCCGAGACGGCATTCCTGGCGTGCAGCTTCTGGTACATCGATGCGCTTGCGGCGATCGGCCGTCGCGATGAGGCGCGTGCGCTGTTCAACGATCTCCTCGACCGTAGAAACTCGTTCGGCCTCCTCTCCGAAGACATCCATCCGGAGACCGGAGCATTGTGGGGCAACATCCCGCAGACCTACTCGATGGTGGCCATCATCCATTCGGCCATGCGACTCTCGGTGAAATGGGAGGATGCGTGGCGCCGCGCCTGATCCTAGTCTCAAATCGGGTCGCCGTTCCCGACCCCGAGGTGCCTCGTCAGGCCGGGGGCCTGACCGTCGCCGTCAACGCGGCGCTGAAACACCGGGAGGGCGTGTGGTTCGGCTGGAGCGGGAAGGTGAGCGAGGATGGCGCGCTCGGCACGCCAACGATCGTCCAGCGTCGGAGACGGACCTTCGTCACGGTCGATCTGTCGGCGACCGATGTTCAGGAATACTACAACGGCTTTGCCAACCGAGTTCTGTGGCCGATCTTTCACTACCGCGTCGACTTGGCGGAATTCAATTCGGTCGAACTTGACGGCTATCTGCGCGTGAACCGGCGTTTCGCGGAAGCCTTGTCTCGTTTCGTCGTCCCCGACGACGCGATCTGGATCCACGACTTCCATCTCTTGCCGCTCGCCAAGGAGCTCAGGGCGCGGGGACATGACAATCCGATCGGCTTCTTCCTTCATATTCCCTGTCCGCCGCCGGACATTCTTCAGGCTCTGCCCCAGCATGCCGAGACACTGGGGGCGCTCAGCTACTACGATCTCGTGGGCGTACAGACGGAACAGGATGCCGACAATCTCGGGCGCTATTTCGAAAATCCGGGCGGCGGCTCCCGACGATCTTCCGGGGTCTTCGAGTTCAACGGACGGAGGGTGCAGGTCGGCGCATTCCCGGTGGGCATCGCGACCGCCATCTACGCGCGTGTCGCGCGCAGCGCGGTGAAATCGCGTTTCGCCGAGGAACTGCGAGAAAGTCTCGGCCGCAGACGTCTCATCCTGGGCGTCGATCGTCTCGATTACTCGAAGGGAATCCCCCATCGTATTCAGGCATTCGGCCACTTTCTCGACAATCATCCGGCGTGGCGGGGCGAAGTGACGTTCCTCCAGGTGACGCCGAAGAGTCGCGTCGATGTGCCCGAATATGCCGACATGGAGCGGGAATTGAGCATGCTCGTGGGGCAGATCAACGGCCGCCACGGCGACCCGGCTTGGACGCCGATCCGCTACGTCAACCGCTCCTATTCGCGAGCGTCGCTGGCGGGGCTTTATCGCTCCGCGCAGGTGGGTCTGGTGACACCGTTGCGCGACGGAATGAACCTCGTCGCCAAAGAGTATGTTGCCGCGCAGGATCCCGAGGATCCCGGTGTCCTCGTGCTCTCACAATTCGCGGGCGCGGCCGAGAAACTCGATGGCGCCCTTGTCGTCAACCCGCACGAGCCGGAGGCCATGGCCAAGGCCATCAAGGAAGCGCTGGAAATGCCCTTGTCGGAGCGCAGGGAACGTCACCGGCGGATGTTTGATTACTTGGCAGCGAATGATATTGATCGCTGGGCCGAACGCTTTCTCACGGCGCTCAGCGACTGCCGGCAACAGCCCGGACTGCTCAACGGCTTGCGCCGGCTATTTGCGGCGCGTGCGTAACGGGTCTGTCATCATCGCTGGCTGCCGTCGCCGCCGTCAGATGGGGCCGAGTACACTTCGCTCGCCGACAAGGGCAGATCACGGAGCGGCTCCGCGTGCGTCGTCGCGATCCTGCCGCAAGCAGGATCAGAGCACCTCGACGGAGGGCGTGAAAATGTAGCCGGTGCCGCGAACCGTTTTGATGATAACGGGCTTGTCGGGATTGGGCTCGAGCTTGCGGCGCAGGCGGCCCACCTGCACGTCGATGCTGCGGTCGAAGGGTCCCCCCTCGCGGTTGCGCGCCAAATCGAGCAGCCGGTCGCGGCTCATCACTTGATTGGCGTGGTTGACGAAGGCAGCGAGCAGATCGAACTCACCGGTCGTGAGCGGGACTTCGTCGCCGTTCGGCGAAGTCAGTGCCCGCGTCACGAGATCGAAGTGCCAGCCGGCGAACCGCGCCTTGCTCCGTCCGGAGGCGAGGGGCTGCTTCGCGTCGGCGCGGTCCGAGGCGCGGCGCAGCACGCTTTTCACGCGCGCCAGGAGCTCGCGCATATGGAAGGGCTTCGGCAAGTAGTCGTCGGCGCCCATCTCGAGGCCGATGATGCGATCCACCGTCTCGCCGCGGCCGGTCAGGATGATGATGCCGACGTTCGACTCCTCGCGCAGGGCGCGTGCCAGAGTCAGCCCGTCCTCGCCGGGCAGCATGAGGTCGAGGATGACGAGGTCGATCCGACCCTGCGCCATCGCCCGTCGCATGTCGTTGCCGTCTTTGGCGACGCTCACCCGGTATCCTTCATCAGAAAGATACTGCTGGACGACGTCGCAAATCTCCTTCTCGTCGTCCACGACGAGAATGTGCTCGGTCGAATTCATTGCGCGCACTCTGGTTGCTCGCGGCGGCTGACCAGTGCGATGACCGAAGCGCCATGCACCTGTGTCGCACCGATCGCGACAGACCCCACTCCGCCAGTGTCGCGGGAGCGCGCTCCGATTCGGCCCCGCGGACAAAGACAGCATGAGGATGCCGCCCGCCTCAAGGGCGGCGAAGCTGTGACTGTCGGAGTCAGGACCTCCTCAGACTGGTTTTCCATCGTCAAGGCAGTCTACCCCAATCGCTTCGACGACACATCATCCATGAATGCCGGATGCTGGCGCCGGCAGCGCGCGCTATCGTTCAATGGTCAACGAAAGTTTCGGCAGGATATCGGCGAACGGATGCCACGGCACCGCGACGTGGGCCATTCGCAACATGACCGAACGGCCGAACCTCGGCACCTTCGCACCGATCTTAGTGAGTTGTTCGCGCAAGCTGGTCATCGACGCAATTTCAAAAAGCAACATTCCATAATAGCGTGGCAAGCAGTCGGTTGGCGCCACGGCCGATTTGACGATTTGAGAGAGCGTCGCGATGCAAGTTGGGAAATTCGACATTCTTGTCGTCGACGCCGTGGAGAAAGGGCGTCTGCGGGCCGGAGTAAAAGCGCATCAGGAATGACACAAAAAGGCCCCGCGAGGGAGGGTGTCCCTTGTTGTCCCTACCAGAAACTACGTGCGACAGTATAGAGCCGGCCGGCGTAGCAGCGGCACGCTTCGAAGCGGATCTTTGAGCGTCCGCGCGACGAGTACGGCTACGCTGGCCGGCTGACAGTGACCCGTTGCTCATCATCCCGTCCGGCGTCCCGTTCTTAATGTGGATCAATGGGGCGCGCGCGGCCGGCATACCCTGATCCATAGCATCAAACGGTTGGAACCAAAGGCGTGGGCTTCGGGAGCGTCGCTCCTGGTGCGCTCCCTCGATATGACCCTAGACAGGCACGCAGATCGAAAACTGTCAGTGGTTGCGGCCCCCCCCCCGCAACCACCTCCGCACATCAATCCAGCCAATTACCCAAATGGCCCGACCGGCGAATGGCAGCGCCGCAATCGCAGCACCAGCGCTTTGCTGGCGCGCCATTTGCGAAGCGGCGCCGAAGTCTCAACGCTTTTTCTAGGCCCCACCCTTTGCTGACTCACGCCTCGATGATGACGCGGATCGGCGTAGGGTTGTAATCGTTGCAGGGGTTGTTGATCTGCGGGCAGTTCGAGATTACGGCAAGCGCATCCATCTCGGCGCGCAGTTCGACATAGCTGCCGGGCGCGGAATCGCCGCGCGCGATCGCCGCACCGCCGCCGCGTTCGACCGGAACGCGCATGAAGAAATTCACGTTGGGCACGATGTCGCGCCGGCCCATGCCGTGCGATGCCAGGGCCTTGAGAAAATTTTCTCGACAGCCCGGCGAATCCTTCACACCGTGTAGCAGGAGATTGCTGGGCGCGCTGCAGCATCCGCCGATCGTGTCGTGCGATCCGTAGCTGTCGTCGATAATTGTGAAGATCGGCCGGGCGAGATCGGAGTAGAGCCGGTGCCCCTTGGTCAGCGAGATGGTGCCGGCCGCCTTGATCGTATTGGGCGCGTTATAGCGCTCTTCGCGGTCTGCCGCATTGTAGCAGAGAAAATCCACGGCCTGGCGTCCCTCGAGGTCGATGATGCGCAGCCTTTGTCCGCGCTTGATCAGGCCCGACCAGGGTTCCCGCGCGGGAACGACGGTGTCGACGAGGGTGTGCCGCGATCCGTCTTCCCTATCGGCCATGATGCCACCTCTCCTGCGGAATCCGCTTAGCGATCCAGAACTCGATCGAGAACCCAATTGTCGATCCGATGAACCAGCGGCTCGCGATGGGAAAAGCGGCCGGGCTTGCTCAGCGGCGAGGCCAGCCCCTTTTGCTGACGCTCCGAGGCGAGGATGTCCTCGTCGGTCGTGACATCCCAGCGCTTGTAATAGTTTTCCATCACCTCGGCGAAATCGGGCCGTTGCAGGCGGCTGCGCGGCACCAGCGAGCCATGAACGAGACGCGTCCGTCCGGGGCCGAGGGGGTGCAGCTCGAGATACCAGATGCAATCGATGGTGCAGCCGAAATAGGTGCTGGGATAGAGCAGCGGCGCGTAGGTGCCGCCGGCCTCGCGCCGGCCTTCGAGGCTTTCGATGGTGGGGAAGCCCTTGTCGCCCTTGAGCAGCGCCATGCTGCCCTCGTGCTGGGCGAAGGTCGCGCAATAATCGCCTTTGGTCTCCTCGACCCAATAGCCGGCCGCGCGCGCCGAGGCGTATTTGTTGATGGTCTGCCGGTGCACCGTGGCGATATGATAGGATTCCTTGGCGTTCTCGACGAACAGCTTCCAATTGCATTCCATCATATAGTCGCGGCGGCGAACGCAGGCCATCTCTTCCGTCTTGTACGGCGCCAAATTGACGGTGAGATCGCCGAGGTAGTCGAGCAGGCCCGGCGCCTCATTATCGAAATTGACGAAGATGAAGCCGCCCCAGGTCTCGAGCCTGACGGCGACGAGGCCGTATTGCGCGGGATCGAACCCCTCGGTCTGGTTCATCTCCGGCGCGCCGGCGAGCGCGCCGTCGAGGCCGTAGGTCCAACTGTGGTAGGGGCAAATGATGGTGCGGCAATTCCCCGTTCCCGAGAGCAGCTCGGAGCCGCGGTGGCGGCAGGTATTGGCAAAGGCCCTGAGACGGCCGGCCGTGTCGCGCAGGATGATGATCGGCACGCCGGCGAAGGTCACGGTGAAGTAGTCGCCAGGGTTTGGAATTTGCTCGGCGGAGCCAAGAAAATTCCACACCTTCATGAAAATGTTCCGGACCTCGCGGCGATAGAAAGCCTCGGAGGAATAGCACCAGGGCGGCAGCGTCTCGGCCTCGAGCAAGGGCCGCCGAACCGCTGCGTAATGCGCGGGATCGAACATGTCGTGTTCCGATATCATGGTTCGCCTCGCCGCATCAGCTCTTGAAGCTCACCACCAGCTGCACTTCGATTGGCACGCTGTTGGCGATCTCGTAGATGCCGAGCGCAAGGCGCGTATGACGGCCGCGATCGCCGAAGACTTCGACGAGCAGATCGGAGGCGCCGTTCACGACCTCGGGCTGACGACGAAAGCCGGGCGAGCTGTTGACGAAGCCGACCACCTGCAACACCTCGTCGACGCGATCGATATCGCCGAGCGCGTCGCGAATCATCGCGAAATGATTGAGGATGCAGTTCCGGGCGGCCTTGTAGCCGTCCTCGACCGAGCATTCCTGATCGACCTTGCCGAGGAAGGTGTGGACGCCGTTGAGCCGCGGCACGGCGCCGGCTAGATAGAGAATCGATCCGGCCTTTTTCCACGGCACGTAATTGGCGACGGATTTCGGCACATTCGGTATCGCCAACCCAAGCGCGGCGAGTTTCTCCTCCGCGTGCATCATCCCTCCTCCGCTCACCAACGGCGCGATGCCGCCGGACTCTCGCACGACGTCCCTTAGATTCTATCGAATTTGTCGCCTCCTGGGCAAGCCGGACATGCCCTGCGCTGCGCCAAGCGCTTGATGCGCCGTGCGCCGCTCTCCCATTATGGGTTTCGATCCGCTCACCGCACTACGCCTCGGACATGACCCAATACCCATCGCAAACGCCGTTGCATCTGCATTTCGAGACTCGGCGCGACAAGCCTCCCGTGTTCCGCATGACGGAGCGATTGGTCGCGGAAGCGGCAGCCCGCGCCGGCGCCGTCGCAGCCGAGCTTCTATTGACGGTCGGTGAGGATTGCGACGATCTGGCTGCGCTGCGGACGGCGAGTGTTCTCGTCACTTCGAATGACGTCATGCGCGACCCGCGCTTTCCCTTGCACGGGCTGGCAGCGGCGGCGCCGGAGCTTCGCTGGATCCATATCATCGGCGCCGGGATCGAGCCGCTGCTGCCGCTCGACTGGATGCCGGCGGGGGTAGTGCTCACCAACAACAGCGGCGTTCACGTCGAGAAAGCCCGCGAGTTCGCCACCATGGCTCTGCTGATGCTCAATTGCCGCCTGCCGGCGATGGTCTGGCATCAGCGCCGGCGCCAATGGCACCCGATCTTCACTGCCACGCTCGCGGGCAAGACGGCGATCGTCATCGGGCTCGGCGACATGGGATCGACCGTGGCGCGCGCAGCGAAGCGATTGGGGCTCCATGTCGTCGGCGTGCGCCGCCAGGCAAAGCCGCACCGCTCCGCCGATGAAACCGTCTCGGTCCGGCAACTCGACGAGGTTTTGCCGCGTGCCGATTTCGTCGTGGTGGCCGCGCCGCTCACGCCGGCGACGCGGCATCTCATCGGCAGCCGGCAGCTCGCCATGATGAAACCGGACGCGAGCCTCCTCAACATCGGCCGTGCCGGCGTGGTCGATTACGCCGCCTTGTGCGCGCGGCTCGGCGAAAGGGCGCTCGCCGGCGCCATCATCGACGTCTTCGATCCCGAGCCCCTTCCGGCGGACTCGGCGCTGTGGGATACTCCCAATCTGATCATCACGCCGCACTGCTCTTCGGATGATGTCGATCGCTATATTCCGCTGACGCTCGATCTCGTCTTCGATAACGTCAAGCGGCTAGTCGCGGGCAAGCCGCTGAGAAACCGAATCAAGCCGCAGCATGGCTATTAGATCCGCCGCGAACCAAAAAGGACCCGCAATGGAGCCCCGGCCGATGCCGATCGGCAATTCCCGTGGCTGACCCAACGTCGGTCGCATCGCATCCTGCGCTCGCCGCCTATGGCGACGCCGGGCCGGGCGGGTGCTATCGCGACCTGCACGAGCACGTTCTCGCCCTCGCGGATGCCGGGCTGCTCATCGTGGTGGACGAGCCGATCGACAAGGATACGGAGATGCATCCCCTGGTCCGCTGGCAATATCGCGGCGGAATTCCGGAGGCACAGCGCAAGGCTTTTCTCTTCACGCAACCGACCGATGCCAAGGGCGGGCGCTACGGCGCCGCCGTCCTGGTGGCGGGTCTGGCGGGCAATCGCGAAATCTATCGCATCGGCTTCAACAAGCCGCTCGAAGAGATCGGCGCGGCGTGGGTGCGGGCGATGGCGGCGCCGCTGCCGCCGCGCCTCATCGACCAGGCGGTCTGCCAGGAAATCATCCGCGTCGGCAGCGCCCTCGACGCGCCGGGTCAGGGCCTCGATGGGCTGCCTGTCCCGATCTCGACGCCGGGCTGGGATGCCGCGCCCTTCCTTTCGGCCGGCCACTTCATCACCCGCGACCCCGACACCGGCCGGCAGAACGTCGGCACCTATCGCGGCCAGATCAAGGCACCGCGCCGCCTGGGCATGAACGCGTCCCTGGATTTTCGGCCCGGCATCTATCGCCATTGGGAGAAATGGAAGGCGCGCGGCGAGCCCATGCCGACCTGCGTCGTCGTCGGCTGCCCGCCGCTGGTCTCCTATGCCGCCTCCTACAAGGTCCCCGAAGCGCTCGACGAGCTCGCCGTCGCCGGGGCGCTGGCGGGCGGTCCCCTGAACGTCACGCGCGCCAAGACCGTGGACCTCCTGGTTCCGGCCGAGGCCGAGATCGTCATCGAGGGCCATATCAGCACGGAATTCCTCGAGCCCGAGGCGCCCTTCGGCGAATCCCACGGTTATGTGAACCTCCAGGAATACAACGCCTTCATGGAGGTGACGGCGATCACCCATCGCCGTCATCCGATCCTGACCTCGATCATCAGCCAAGTGACGCCGAGCGAATCCAGCACCATCCGGCGCGCCTCGATGGAGCCGGCGTTTCTTCATTTCCTCCGCACCGACCTGGGGATTCGCGGCGTCAGGCGCGTCTTCATGCACGAGCCGCTCACCGCGGTGCTGGCCGTCATCGCCATCCAGTTCGAGCGCAATACCCCGGAAACCGAGATTTGGCGCGCGCTCTACGGCGCCTCGAGCCTGCACCGTTTTGCCGGACGGTGGCTCATCGCGATCGATGAGGACATCGATCCCGAAAACACCGACGCCCTTCTTTGGGCCATGTCCTATCGCTGTCAGCCGCAGCATGACGTGAAAGTGCTCGATCGCAAGGACCCCGGTCATGGCCCGCACGGGCCGCGGGATCACGGCGAGACGGCCGCGGTCCTCATCAATGCGACGCTCAAAGGCCGTTATGCGCCGATCGCCTTGCCGAAGCGCGCCTTCATGGAGAACGCCCGCGTGATCTGGGACCGGCTCGGCCTGCCGCCGCTCAAACCGGAACCGCCTTGGCACGGCTACGACCTCGGCTATTGGCCGAGCGCCTTCGAGCGCCAGGCGCAGATGGCGACGCGCGGCGACTACTTTGCTTTGGGCGAGGAATTGGCGCGGCAGCGACGCAACGACGTCGCCATGAACACGCCGGTGATCCCCGATCCCGAAGAGGATCGCTCCTGAAGCCGCGGCAGGCGGCGCCGGTCGCGATCGGCTCAGCGCGCCCGCTCAGCCCGGCCTTTTCCCGGAAATCCCGGCAAGTGCCGCGGCGCGCGCTATTGCCGCCTTGCGGTCATAGGTGCCGTAGAGCGCGGCAGCTTGCGCTGCGAGCGGAGTTTCCGCGAACATCTGGTAAAGCTGCGTGCGGCCGGCGAATTGCGTCGCCGTCAGCTCCGAGACGAGGTGCATCGTGCGCGCGCGCTCCTCCGCATCGACATCATCGATGCGGAAATATTTCTGCACGTCGGGCCCGACTTCCGGACTGCGGAGCGTCGCTAGATCGGGCATGATCACCGCCGAGCCGCCGCCGAGGTCCCTGAGGATTTGCACAGCTTCGTAATAATGCGCGGTGGCGAAGACGCGGCCGGCGTTCTGGATCGCCTGGTTCGGCAAATAGAGTCCCGTCTCCGTGCGCTCGCAATCGGCCTCGGCGGCGAGCACGAAAGCCTTGATCGCCTGAGCGTAGCTCATGAGCATCGCAATCCGCTCGCGGATCTGCGGGATGGCAGCGAGGCCGGTTTGCTCGGCGATGAGGCAGGCCGCGCCGACGAGAAGGTCCGCCTTCACTTGCGAACGCAGCAGAAAGCCTTGCGCGCCCCACCAGGAGAGCGATTGACGAATGAGATTCGCCAGCTCCGGCTGGCGACAGAACAACACGTCCTCCCACGGAACCAGCACGTTGTCGAAGACCATGAGCGTGTCGATCTCGTCCCAGCGGGAACTGAGCGGGTATTCGAAAATGCTCCTCTTGGGAACGAGCGGCCGCCGGCAGATCTGGCGCAGGCCGGGCGCATCCATCGGCACGATGCAGGCGACGGCGAAATCGCGGTTCTCCGGCAGCCATTGCCCGACGGTCGGCTTGACGAAGGCGACATGGGCATAGGAAGCGCCGGTCTCGAGCTTGGCGCCGCGGATGACCATGCCGTCGTCGCGCTCCGCCACCACCCGGAGATAAACATCCTGATCGCGCTGCTGGTAGGGCTGCTTGCTGCGATTGCCTTTGGGATCGGTGTTGCCGCTGGTGAGAAACAGGTTTTCGCGCTGCAGCCGCTTGAGCCAACGCGTCACGTTCTGGTGGTATCGCTTATCGAAGCGGTCGAGGAGCGCCTTTTGGTCGGCGAGCACGAACAGAGGCGAGACCGTCTCATCGCCGAAGCGGTCGATCACCGGGCTGATCTCGTTCAGAATCGACAAAGTCATCAGCCGGCGATACTTCAGATCCTCGGGCTCGGTCGGAAGCTTGTAGAACCGGCTCGCCGGCTCGCCGTCGGGCAGGGCGTAAGTGAGATATTCGGCAAAACCGCGCTGCGTGTGCAGGTCGTAGATTTGCGCAATCGTATCGATCATGGGCATGAAGGCCGCATGCGTCGTCACGTCCTTGACCCGCTCGCCCTCGATCCACACCTGGCGGCCATCGCGCAAGCTTTCGCGATAGGTTTTGCCCGTCATCAAGGCCATTCGACCGCTCCCCGGGACGCCGTTCGGCATTCTGCATGCAGCATGCCAAACGCTAGCATCCGGGCTTCCGCCCTGTCAACGCATGCGGCCGGCTGCTACTCTTGCCCGACATGGGGCCCGGGGAGATGAGCAGCGGGACGATCCGATCCGCCGCCAAAGTCGAGCTTGCCGCGCCGGCGCGCCGCCCGGGCGCGACGACGCTGGCGCGTTTTGTCGTCACGCGCGGCGAGCGGGTCGCCGACCAGGTCTATCGCACCCTGCGTCGCGCCATCATCATGGGCGAATTCCAGCCGGGAATCCGGCTCCGCGAAGTCGAGGTGGCGGCAGCGCTGAAGGTTAGCCGCACCCCGGTCCGCGAGGCCATTTCCCGCCTCATCGGCGCCCGTCTCCTGCGCGAATTGCCGATGGGCGGCGTCGAGGTGGTGGATGCGACCGCCGAATTGTCGGAGATCTACTACATTCGCGAGGCGCTCGAGAGCTGCGCCGCGCGCCTCGCCGCGCTGCGCATCACCGAACCGCAGCTGGCGCGGCTCGATGGGCTGATCGCCGCCGCCGAGGCGGCCGGCACCAGGTCGTTTGACGAGCGCGTGCGCATCAACCAGGAATTCCACATGACCATCGCCGAGGCCGCCGCTTCGCCCCGGCTCATCGAGATGATCGGCGGCTTCCGCGAATTCTTCATGAATGCGCGGTGGCTGAGCCGCTACGACCGCAAGGGTCTGAGCCGCGCGCTGCGCGAGCACCGGGGCATCGTTGCGGCGCTGCGCGCCGGCTCGTCCGATCGCGCCGAACGCCTCGTTCGCCAGCACCTGAAAGAGGCTTATGCGAAGCTTCTTGCCGAACCGCGCAAGGCCAGGAAGCGCGTCTGATCGGGTGCCGCTAGCGCGGCGCGCCGGTCGCGCGATCGGGATCGAGAGCGCGGATGACGAACTCGTCGATCCAACCCGAATACTCCCGCCACAGGCTTTGCAGCGCCGCGACGGGCCGCTCCGCAACATCGACGCGCAGATCGACCAGAGCAAATTGTTCGTCGGCGACGACGAGAAGGGCGGCCGAGCGTACCGCTGCGGGCTCCCCCCCGGCGTCGAGCCCCGCCGCCAAGGCGGCGACGAGCCGCTCGCCGAGATGCGCGCCGGGATCGGCGGCGAAGGCTTTGGTCATTGCCGCCGGTACTAGCGCGTTGGCGAGGATATTGCCGATGGCGACGCAGCCCTCGGCCTGCGCTTGGCCGAGTTCGGGCTTGACGTGGCGACCGGAGAAGACGGCGGTCCGGGTTAGCGCGTCGATGATCGCGAGCTGGCGCCATTCCCGATGGATGGTCGAAGCCACCAGCCCGTCCAATGCTTCCTGCGCGCTGCAGCCGGAGGCCAGCAAATCCAAGCCGCGCGGACCGAGACGCGGGTCGGTGCGATATTGCGACAGAACCGCTCCCACGCCGGCGCGCGCGAAGAGGCAGCGGCTGCCGACCGCAAGGCTCGAAGTCGCGCTCGCGGCGCCGAACTGTCCCGTCCGCGCGCAATGGCCGATGATCGAAAAGGTCATTTTCCGCCCCGGGCTGGCGCGAATGGTTGACTCAACCTATCGCGCAAGCGATAGGCTTTGTCGAGAGCGGCATCGTCATACCGCAAGGCACGGTTTCTCTTGTCCAGCGGATTCGAAGCGGCGGCTGCGGAAATCTGGCGCGGTCGCGACATCGTCGAGGATTTCGACGCGCTCTGCGCCTGCGGCGGCCGTTTTGCCGGCACCCCGAGCGAGGGGCAGGCGCGCGAGTTCCTGGCGCTGCGGCTCGCCGCGGCCACCGGCGGCGCGGTCCGCCGCGAGGCCGTCGCCTATCGCGGCTGGGACCGCGGCCCGGCGCGTCTGACCCTCGGCACGGGGCGGCATTTTGCGGCCACGGGCCTGGGGCGTTCCGCCGCGACGCCGGCCGGAGGATTGCGCGCCCGTCTGCTCGATCTCGGTCGCGGCGCCCCGGCCGACTTCGCAGCGGCGGCTGGCGCGATCGCCGGTCGGATCGTGCTGGTGCAGCACGAATACATGCTGGCCTCCGGCCACATCCACCGCCGGCGGAAATACGAGATGGCCAAGGCGGCGGGCGCCGTCGGCTTTCTCATCGCTTACCAACATCCGGGCGGGCTTCTCGTCACGGGCTCGACCGGCACGGGCGGCGCAGGCGAGGTGCCGGCGGCCGGAATCAGCTACGAGACCGCCGCCGTTCTCGCGGAGCAGCCCGATCCCGAGGTCACCTTGGAAGTGGCAGGGCGCTTCGTCGAGCGGACCGCGGAAAACCTCTTCGCCGACATCCCCGGCCGCACCGGCGAATGGGTCGTTCTGTCCGCGCATATCGATGGTCATGATCTGGCTCAGAGCGCCATCGACAACGCATCGGGCCTCGCCTGTGCGCTCGCCGTGGCGCGCGCGCTGCGCGCCGTTGTGCCGAAGCGCCGACGCGGCCTTCGCATCGCGCTCTTCAACGTCGAGGAATGGGCGATGATCGGCTCGCGCGAGCATCTGACCCGGCTCTCCGCACCGGAGCGAAGCGCGTTGGCCTGCAACGTCAATCTCGATTCGGTTGCCGGCGCGTCGGCCCTGGCGGTCATGACCAGCGGCATTCCAAGCGCCGAAGCGCTGGCGGCGGCAGCCAACGAGGCGCATGGTTTCGGCCTGCGTCTCGTGCGGCCCTTCATGGGCAATTCCGATCATGGCAATTTCATCCGCGCCGGCATTCCCGCGCTGCGGCTCTGCGCGGGTTTCGACGAGCCATCGTCGAACCTGCGCTTCCAGCTCACTCCGGGCGATACCGCCGACAAGGTTCATCCGCTCGAGCTCAAGGCCGCCGCCAGCGTCGCGGCCGCCTTGACGCTGTTGGCGTGCGAGCAGGAAATGACCGCCCTTTCCGCCGCCGACATCGCGCGCATCGTCGGGGACACGAGTCCGTGAGACCGCTCGGCGCGCGCGCAGAGTTCAGGGTTGACGCCCCATCGGGTCCATGTTCGAATGCCGCATGCAGGATACATAAGAGCGGCGCCACTTCGATCCGGCCGAGCCGGGCCTTGATGAGAGAGTCCGTCCCGACACCCATGGTGGGCCTCTCCGCCACGCTGAGCGGAAATGCGTTGGGAGGCAACGCAGCGACGGCTTCATCCGGCTGGAGAGGAGCATGCTGACAAGTTTGCGGGCGCTGGTCGGCTATTTGCGCGAGCAGCAGAAACTGCTCGTGGTGGAGCGCGAGGTCGACCCGCGCTTCGAGCTCAACGCCGTCATCCGCAAGATCCAAGCCGGGGCGAATTTGCCGGTGCTGTTCAAGCATGTGCGTGGCACGCGCTTCCCGGTGCTGAGCAATGCGCTCGGTAATTATGGGCTGGTAGCGCAATTGCTCGGCGTCGAGATCGGCCGCCTCGCCGCGCGCTGGGCCGAACTCAGCCTGCCCAGCGGCGCGCCCGTGACGGAGGAACATCCGAGCGAGACCGCCGATTGGCAGGAGATCTCGCTGCGTGACCTGCCGCACATCGTCTTCTGCGAGAAGGACGCCGGCCCCTACATCACCGCCGGCGTAGTCATCGCCCGCGATCCCGATTCAGAGGTCGTCAACCTGTCCTATCACCGCCTGCAGATGATCGGACCAGACGAATTGCGCGGGCGGCTGAGCACCTCGGGCGATCTCTATCGCATCCAACAGAGTGCCGAAGCCCGCGGCCAAGCCTTGCCGGTCGTCATCGCCATCGGTTTGCCGCCGGCAATCATGCTCGCGGCCGGCACCACGGTCGGCCCCGACCACAGCGAATACGAGCTGGCGGCGCGGATCTCCGGCAAGCGTTTCCCTCTCGTGCCGTCGCCGCGGCTCGGCTTGCCCGTCCCGCCGGCGACGGAGATCCTGATCGAGGGCGAGATTCTGACGGACGTGCGGCGTCCCGAAGGGCCCTTCGGCGAGTGGATGGACTACTACGTCCCGGTCACGGACAATCACGTCTTCCGGATCGATCGCGTTTATGCACGCAAGGACGCGATCTATTACGCCGTCAGTGCCGGCAACACCGAAGAGGGCGTGATGATCTCGGTGCCGATGGCCGGGACCATCTACACCCAAGTCCGCACCTGGGTTTCGTCCGTCACCGACGTGAGCTGCTTTCCCTTCACGCAATACTGCGTGCTGCAGATGAAAAAGCAATTCGAGGGGCAGCCGCAAAAGGCGATTCTGACGGCCTTCGGCTCGGAGCTGAATCACCTGCTCTATTGCATCGCCGTCGACGAGGACGTCGACATCCACAACTGGCATGATGTGCTTTGGGCGATGGCGACGCGCTGCCGGCCGGATCAAGGCATCTTCCAGATTCCGGGCGTACCCTCCTTCTCGCGCGATCCGCACAAGATTCATTGGGGTCGCCTCGGGATTGACGCAACCAAGCCAATCGCGCACGCTGCCGATTTCGAGCGTAAAACGACACCAGGATTGCGCGAGCTGAGGCTGGACGATTACCTCAGCCCGAACCCGTGACCGGCAAACGATAGGCGTCGCAGGACACAGCTTGAGAAGGCCGCCGATCTCCCGATCTCGCCTTCCCCCGGCGGACGCAGCATGATGGCGCGCGCCGAGGTCGCCGCGCGACCGGCATCGATCGAAGCTGGAAAAGCGGCGGCAATCGAGCTGGCGCGGATCAGCAAGTCCTTTCAGTCGCGGATCGGCCGCGTCGATGCGCTGGACGGGATCGACCTTGTGGTCCGCTCGCAAGAATTTCTCTGCATCATCGGGCCGAGCGGCTGCGGCAAATCGACGATCCTGAGCATCATCGCCGGGCTGGTCGCGCCGACCGAGGGCGAGGTTTCGATCAACGGCATGGCTGTCGCCGAGGCACGGGCGGCGCATCAGATCGGCCTGGTGTTTCAGGATGCCGTGCTTCTCCCCTGGCGCACGGTCACGGAGAATGTCGAGCTGCCGCTCGAAGTGCTGAAGGTGCCGAAGCGGGAGCGACGACGCCAGGCACGTCAGATCTTGGAGCTGGTGAAGCTCGATGGCTTCGAGCGGCGATTTCCGCACGAATTGTCGGGCGGAATGAGGCAGCGGCTCGGTATCGCTCGCGCGCTGTCTTTCGATCCGCAGATTTTGCTCATGGACGAGCCCTTCGGCGCGCTGGATGCGATCACGCGCGACAAGATGACGTTGGAGCTGCTCAAGATCTGGGAGCAGCGGCAGAAGACGGTCGTTTTCGTGACCCACAGCATCGCCGAGGCCGTGCTCCTCTCCGACCGCGTGGTCGTTATGTCGCCGCGGCCGGGTCGAATCCACACCATCATCGAGAATCCTCTGCCGCGGCCGCGGACGCTGACGATCCGCGACGACCCTGGCTTTATTTCGCTGTCGCGACGGCTCAGAGAGTTGCTGGAGGCGGAATGAAGCGGCTCTGGCTCGCCAGCGCGGGACAAATCTCGACTATCCTGACGATCGCGGGTTTCTTTCTGTTTTGGCAGCTCGCCGTGATGGTGCTGCGGGTTCCGGATTGGCTGGTGCCGGCGCCGACGACGGTTTGGGTCACCTTTTTGAAGAATGCGCCCAGCCTCGGCAAGCATTTCGTCGCAACCGGGGAGGGCGCGATCGGCGGCCTTGCGATCGGCGCGCTCGTCGGGATTGGCTTAGCGACGATCATGGTCCATTCGCGCCTGCTGCAACGGGTGGTGATGCCGCTGCTGGTAATCGATCAAAGCATTCCGAAGATGGCGCTGGCGCCGCTGTTCGTCATCTGGTTCGGCACCGGAATGGAATCTCGGGTGTTCATCGCGCTGGTGATCTCGTTCTTCCCGATGATCGTGAACGCGACGCGCGGCCTGACGACGATCGACACGCGGATTGGGGCGCTGATGGAAACCTTGTCGGCGAGCCGGCTGCAAATCCTGCTCAAGGTGCGGCTGCCGAACGCGGTGCCTTATCTGTTTGCCGGCCTGAAGGTCGCGGTGCCACTGTCGATTATCGGCGCGGTCGTAGCCGAATTCGTCCAAGCGGATTCCGGGCTCGGCTTCGTCGTGATGATCGCGGTGAGCGAGATCAACACGCCGCTGGTCTTCGTCGCCGTGCTGCTGATGGCGATCATGAGCCTCGGGCTCTTCGCCATCGTATCCGGCTGCGAGGCGCTGCTCATGCGGCGTCGTTTCGCCTATCTCATGCCCGAGAATTTCCCATGACGATTGTGCCGATCAGCGGAAGGAGAAAAACGATGGACCGTATTGAAAGCGGAAAAACGGGACGGTATTGGCTCGCGGGAATGATCGCCGTCGCCGCAATGCTGTGCATCGACGGCGCCGGCGCCGCCGAGCAGGTCACCCTGCGGCTCTCCTATACGCCCTATGCCGCACATATCCCGGCCTATGTCGCCAAGGCCCGGGGCTATTACGACAAGGCCGGGCTCGACGTGCAGATTTTGCCGGGACGTGGGTCGTCCGTCGGCGCCGAGCTGGTCGGGTCCGGCAAGGAGCCGTTCGGCCTGTTGGATCCCGCGGCGGTTCTGGCTGCGCGCTCCCAAGGCATCCCGATTGTCGTGGTTGCCACCCTGTCGCAGGACGGCGGCATGGCGCTCTTCGCCACTGAGCAATCGGGCATCAAAAAAGTCGAAGACATGAAGGGCCGCAACGTCGGGGTCTATACCGGCAGCACGACCACAATCTTCCTGCAGGCGCTGCTGACGGAGCATGGCCTCTCGATGGATGACATAAAGCCGGTGACGGTACGCTCCGGCACCGATCTCCCGCTCGTCCTCGACGGCAAAATCGATGCGGAGGTGACCATCTACACCAACGAGCTCACGGCGTGGAGCATCACCCATCCGGAGCTGAAGTTGCAGATATGGCACATGGCCGATCTCGGCTTCAGTGTGCCGGGCACCTCGATCGTCACCAACGAGACCATGATCAAAACCAAGCCGCAGCTCGTCAAAGCTTTCACGCTCGCGACCATTCAGGGGCTCGATTTCGCCTTGAAGCATCCGCAGGACGCAATCAAGGATTTCGTGGCCGCGGTGCCGGAGCTGCAAGCGAACGTCGAAACCGCGAAGTGGAACGCGACGATTCCGGCGGCGACCAGCGCGACCACGCAGAAGGACGGGCTTGGCGCCTTGGATCGCGCGAAATGGGAACAGCTCGATTCGCTTCTTGCCACTTATGGAGCGATCAAAGCCAAGGTCGATCTCGGCGAGTTGCTGAAAGACGAATCGCACGGCTAGGGCCTCAGGGCGTTGACGGAAGGGTGATCGATGGAGGCGGAAAAACGTCTCGAGGCGCTGGGGATC
>Ga0209415_10002921_pt1 | contig 31953 bp, 31 predicted proteins | sample PeaSoiSIISIP2007_FD_187696 | JGI IMG/M metagenome (GOLD analysis project Ga0209415, IMG submission 187696) | Peat soil microbial communities from Weissenstadt, Germany - SII-SIP-2007 (SPAdes) (version 2) | ecosystem: Environmental > Terrestrial > Soil > Wetlands > Peat | place: Germany... | reverse complement strand
CGTATCGCCGACTTCCAGTCGGCAAAGCGTGCGACACGCGCTGGCACTCCACGCAGACGGATGGCCGGCGGATTGGAAATCCGCGATACAGGAGACTGGAAGTCTGCGCTACGGGAAGGGCGCAGGTCCGGCGGCGCAATGCGGCGTAGCGCAGGTTTCCAACCTGCCGTATCGCCGACTTCCAGTCGGCAGGCTGTGCCTGCTTGGTCGCATCTGCGGATTGGAAATCCGCGATACGGCAGACTGGAAGTCTGCGCTACGCCTTGCCCGCCACGGGTTCACACTGATCGAACTCATGATCGTCATCGGCATCATGGGCATTGTCATGGCGATGAGCATGCCCATGGTCTATAAGCTCTGGCATAAGGCCCCCATGATTAAGGCGGTCCGCGATGTGACCGAAGTCCTCAGCCGCGCCCGCGCCCGCGCCATCCTGCAAAACACCGTCGCCGAGGTGACCTTCCAGCCTCGCGAAAGAACCATGCAGGTCGGCGCCGCCGCCAGCCCCGTCCGATCGAGCCGGTCCCGATTTGGCGACCTCGGCGCTATCGCCGTGAGCCCCCCGCCCCCCCCGGCTTCCGGCCTGAGCGCGACCCTCGACTCCTCGATCTCCATCGAGATGCTGGATGTCAACCTGACGGAGTACAAGGACGCCGACGTCGCCAAGGTGCGCTTCTTTCCCAACGGCACCTGTGATGAGCTGACCCTCATCCTGCACTCCGACAAGGGCGAGTGGTACAAGATCACCCTCGAAATCACCACCAGCCTCGCCACCGTCGGCCCCATTGACCAGTGAATGCCCACGCCCGCGCCTTTTCGCTCCTCGAGGTCCTGATCGCCCTGGGCATCTTTTTCATGGCTATCTTCAGCATCCTGGCCCTCGTTTCCGGCTCCCTGCGGAGCGCCCGGGGGTTGCGCCGCGTCGAGGTCGATGCCGGCATGGTCGCCGCCCAACTCCTGATCAAAACCAACCGCTTCAGCGAAGGCTCCCAATCGGGCGACTTCGGCCAAATGTATCCCGATTACACCTGGGAGTATGATTGCAGCATCGTGGAAACCAACGGCCTGCTGCAATTTGACATCCGGGTCTTGCACAGCGGCAACCGCCAGCCGGTGGATTCCACGAGCATCCTGCTCTTCTCGCCGGACTCCGCAGCCCAGCAATTCGGAGCCCCACGCTTCCGATGAAGACCCGCGCCTTACAGTCCACAGTCCACGGTCCACAGTCCACAGTCCAGCGTCCGGACGTCAACCGAACGCTCCCGGCGCCGGCGGCGCGCGGCGCGCCTGGCGGCGCTTTTACGCTGATCGAGATGCTCATCGCCGTCTCCATTTTCTCGCTGGTGCTTTTGGCCATCCATTCGAGTTGGACGGCGATCCTGCGCTCGTCCAAGTCGGGACTGCGGGCTGCCGCCACGATGCAGCGCCTCCGCATGGTCGTGCGCGTCCTCGAAAGCTCGCTCGGCTCCGCCACCAGCTTTTTCCAGAACTACCAATACTACGGCTTCGTGGCCGAAAACGGCAGCGACCCTACGCTGAGCTTCGTCGCCCGCCTTTCCAAAGACTTTCCACGCAGTGGAAACTTCGGCGACTTTGACCTCCGCCGCCTGATTTTCTCCGTCGAGACGGGACCCGATTCCAGCCGCCAACTGGTCCTGCGCCAAGTCCCCATCATGATGAATCTGAAGTCCAGTTCGGACAACCCCATCATGGTGGATGAAAAAAACCATCCCGTGGTGCTGGCCAAGAACGTGCAGGAATTCAAGTTCCTGCTCTGGGACCCGCAGCAGAACGACTGGGTCGATGAATGGAAGCAGACCAACCAGCTCCCCCGGGGCATCGTCGTCACGTTGCGACTCGCTGACACCTCGCGTCCGGGCGCCGCCCAGGAAGAAATTACGCGTATCATCAGCCTGCCCGCGACCGGCGTGTCGCTCATCTGGGAGATGCCCCGAGGCATGCCGGGCGCGCCGGGGATGCCCGGGATGCCGGGGATGCCCGGGATGCCCGGCGGAGTTCAGCCTCCGGGAGCACTGCCCGGCGTCATTCAGCCGAGCCAGGTCCCGGGCGCAACCAAAGGAAGCTCCCCATGATGACGCGCTCCACACCCCGCACTTCGCACTCGGAAAGTGGCATCGCGCTGATCATTGTGATGATCTCCATCATGGTCCTGGCTATTTTGGCGGGCGGCTTCGCCTATTCGATGAAGGTCGAGAGCAAGCTCGCGCGCAACGTCAACAGCGAGGCCCAGCTTGAATGGCTCGGCCGTTCCGGGGTGGAATACTGCCGGTGGATTCTGTCCGAACAACTGCGCATCCCGGGCGAGCCTTATGATGCCCTCAACCAGATTTGGGCGGGCGGTCCGGGCGGCATCGCCACCACGAACAGCGCCCTGCTCGACGTCCAGAAGGAAGTTACCCTGGGCACCGGCAGTTTCACCTGGAAGATCACCGACCTCGAAAGCAAATTCAACATCAACACGGCCCCGGAACCGATCCTCCAGCAGGCCCTCATGCTCATGGGCGTCGACGCCTCCCAAATGACCCCCATCATCGCGTGCATCCAGGATTGGATCGACCCCGATGACAACCCTCGCATGGACGGCGCCGAAAGCGAATACTACCAATCCTTGCAACCCTCTTACCTTGCAAAAAACGGGCCGATCGATGACCTGTCCGAATTGCTCCTGATCAAGAACATCACCCCCGACCTCTACTGGGGGGCCGCCTACACCAACCATGCCTCGCGGGCCTTCCAGCCAAGAGCCAGCTACTTCGCCGCCGGCGCCCCCATCAGCACGATCAACTCCGGCTTCGTCGACCTCTTCACTCCCTTGTCCAGCGGCCGGATCAATATCAACACCGCCTCGCCCGAGGTGCTCCAGCTCATCCCGGGGGTCAATGCCATCATCGCCCAGGCCATCGTCGGCGCCCGCCAGGGCGAAGATGACGGCAGCGGCCTCACCGGCCCCTACCGCAGCGTGGCCCAGGTCCAGCGCGCCCCGGAGGTCCCGCTCTGGCTCGCCGGCGCCCTCGGCCCTTACTGCGATGTCCGCAGCCGCACTTTCCAAGTGCAAATTGACGCCCGCGTCGGCGCCGCCAAACGCCAGTTCATCGCCCTCCTCGGCCGCAGCAACCCCCGCGACATCCAGGTCCTCAGCTTCTATTGGAAATAGTCATGATGGAAATAAAGCGAATTAGCCCATCCCTTCTCATGCTATAAAATACCACTGAGCTGAGGCAGTTTCCACCAGGTCGAGCCGCGAAGGCTACGCATCGGGGTCCGACTCCAAATGCCTTTCGACGACCTCTTTAACATAGCTCGGGATATTCCTCTGGAGACGGAGCCTCCGTTCTTTGAGCCTTTGGTAAACCTCGACCTCGGGTCCCGTCCACAGGATGTCGGCGCGCCGGACCTCTCGCATGGCAATGTGCGTGTACTGGTCAGGGTACGGCCAGTAGCAGTTTCGGCAGATTTCCGGCTGCTTTAGTTCCAGCCAATTGACGCAGTGCTCACACGACCAGGACTTGGCCCGGTTGGCCGAGCCGCACAGCAGCATGTAGTGATCAATGTTTGCCTGAGTCCCCGCAATGTCACCGAGCACTTCGAAGGGGATGCGGTGATCGATCTGCAGTTCCCGCTCCGCGAAAGGCTCCAGGTGAATCGCGCAACGCGCGCCGTGCAGCGCAATGAGCTTCGCCTTTAGTTCCTTGCCCAAGACCGTCCGGCCGGCCTGTTGGCCCGCTCTCACTCGGCCCGGATCACCGAAGCGATAGGCGGCGATCTTCCGGCCATCGCTGCCTTCGACCCGGAACATCTCGATGGGGATGCCGTGCTCCTTCACATCGCGGACCGCCCGCGGCGGATGATTGTAGCCGTACTTGTCCTTGAGATCCTGCGTCGTGATGAAGCCATGCCGGAGGAGGTGGTCGATGACTGTCTTGGGACGTTTCGCCGTGATGGCCCGGCAGAGCTTGACGAACTCGGGCGGCAGCTTGCGCTTGGTCACCGCTTTGCCTCCAGCAGGACCAACTGCTCCGCCGCCCGGCGAGGATAGCGGCGACGGAGGTGAAGCGACTCCTCGAGCGCAGGCGAGAGATAGAGCGATTCCACCGTTACTTCAGCCCGCCCCAGGAGGGTGGCCTGCGAGGACCGGCCCGCGTCCAGTTCGATTAGGCGCAGCCGCAGGCGCTCAGGCAGTTTGCGCCCGTGGACTCGCCCGCCCGTCCGCCCGTCGTAGCTGACCAAATACTTGATGTCGCGGTAATTGAGTGATTCTAGGACTTCGACGAATTCATCGTAGAGCACGCCTTGGAGGTAACGCTGATCGCGCTCCCCGCAGACACCCTGGTACGGCGGGTCCATGTAAATCAAGTCCTTCGGCGTCGCCTGGGCCACCACGTCCCGGTAGCCGAGCGAGAGGCACTTTGTCCGGCCCTGGAGCAGGTGGGCGGCGCCCAGGATATGTGCCCGCATCGTTTGCGGCAGGGCGCCCATCCGGCGATTATCCGGGCTCTGATTGAACTGACCATTGGCGTTGTAGCGCACCGAGGCCTTTACGCAACGGGCCAGCAGATAGAGCAGGCAGTCCGGCCGGCCTGTGCGATTGAAGTCGTCGCGGACCTGGTCGTAATACCGCCGCCGATTCTCGTGCTGCGCCCGCCAGAGGGACTCGTATTGGCGCGCGAGTTTCTCGGGCGACTCAGTGATGGCCAGCCATAATTCAACCAGCGGCCGGTTGAGGTCGTTGATGACGTAATGCTGCGCCAATCCTCGCGCCGCCGCCGCAAGGGTCACGGCCGCCGACCCGGCAAAAGGCTCGATTAGGACGGCGACTTTCGCCGGGAAATAGCCAAGAATGGCCGACGCCAGATTGCGTTTGCTGCCTTGGTAGGGAATTGGATGCGGGACTCTCATGGCCTTACCGCTGGCGAAAGGGCGCAACGGGAAGCTGCCCAAAGCCACGGGAGCCATTATTCCGGTTCCGGTCGCGCATAGGTCACTGAGGCCACGATAAGGCGGTCCCGGTTGTGCGGCAAGCCTGGATCGCTGCGTGATTGAAGAGAGTTGAACTTTTCCCGTCATTGACTAGGCTGACGGGGTGACGGTGACGGAAGTACTAGCGGATGAAGAGTTGCGCCGGAGGGAGTTTCCGGTGGCGCGCGAACAGGTTTTTCTCGCCCACGCGGGGGTTTGCCCCTTGCCGCGGCGGGTTTCCGAGGCGGTGTCGCAATACGCGCTTCAGGCGGCCAAGGGCGACCAGGAGCGGTTCATCTATCCGAAGATTTTGGAGCATGGACGCCAAGTGGCGTCGCAAATGCTCGGGTGCGGGACGGATGAAGTGGCCTTTGTCGGGCCGACGTCGCTGGCGCTGAGTTTCATGGCCAGCGGTTTGAAGTTTCGACGCCACGATAATGTGCTGGTCTATTTCGACGATTATCCCTCGAACGTGTATCCCTGGATGGCGTTGGCCGAGAAAGACGTGGAAGTCCGGCTCGTGAACACGCGCGGGCTGGGCCTGATTCGGCCCCAGGACGTGATGGGCCAGGTGGACGAGAACACGCGCCTGGTCGCACTGGCCTCCTGCCACTTCATCAGCGGCTACCGGCTCGATTACCAGGCCATCGGCAAGTTCCTCCACCAGCGCAACATTCTCTTCTGCCTGGATGGCATCCAAACCCTCGGCGCCTTCCCGCTCTCGATGGAGGACGTGGACATGCTGGCGGCCGACGCCCACAAATGGCTGCTGGGCCCGTGCGGTGCGGGGCTGATGTACGTCCGGCGCTCGATCCAAGCGAGCCTCACGCCCCCCATTTACGGCTGGAACAATGTCCGCTGCCCGGATTTCGTGGCCCAGGAACAGATGGTGCTGCGCCCGGGCGCGCAGAAATACGAGGCCGGGACTTTCAACCTCCTCGGCCTCGTCGGCTTGATCCGCGGCATTGAACTCCTCCTCGAGGCCGGCGTGGACAACGTCGCGCGGGAGTTGTTGCGCAAACGCGCGCGCGTGGCCCCGGCCTTGCAGGCCAAGGGCTACACCGTCCTGCATGCGGAGGCGCCGCCCGAGAACAGCAGCGGCATCGTCTCCTTTCACCGGCCGGGCGCTGACCTCGCCCCCGTTCACCAGAAACTGCTCGACGCCCATATCGTGACTTCGCTTCGCACCGACCGCGCCGGCCGGAAATTCATCCGCCTCTCGCCGCATTTCTACAATACCGACGCGGAACTGGACCGCGCGCTGGAACTGCTATGATCGTAGGAGTTCCTAAGGAAATCAAAGACCAGGAACCTCGCGTGGGCTTGCTGCCTTCCGCCGCGTACCAACTGGTTCAGCGCGGGCATCAGGTGCTGGTCGAGCGCCAGGCCGGCGCCGGCGCCGGCTATCCTGACGAGGATTACGCGCGCGCGGGCGCCACGCTGGTGGACGACCACGCTATCCCGTTCGAGAAGGCGGAGTTGGTGGTCAAGGTCAAGGAGCCGCTGCCCTCCGAATACGGGCTGCTGCGGCCCGGGCAGCTCCTGTTCACCTACCTTCACCTGGCGGCCAACCGCGCGTTGACCGAGGCGCTCATCAAGGCGCGCGTGACCGCCCTGGCTTATGAAACCGTCGAGATCAACCGCCGCCTGCCCTTGCTCGAGCCGATGAGCGAGATCGCCGGGCGCATGTCGATCCTGGTGGGCGGTTATTTCCTGGCCAGGCACGTGGGCGGCAGCGGCGTGCTGCTGGGCGGGGTGCCGGGCGTGCTCCCCGGCCGGGTGGTGGTGCTCGGCGGCGGCACCTCGGGCATCAACGCGGCGCGCATGGCCCAGGGCCTGGGGGCCGATGTCACGGTCCTGGAAGTGGACTGGGAACGCATGCGCTTCCTCGACATCACCCTCCACACCGCGCACACGCTCTACTCCGACGAAGCGCATCTGCTCGAACTCCTGCCCTCGGTGGATTTGCTCGTTGGCGCGGTGCTGGTCCCGGGCGCCAAAGCCCCCAAGCTCATCCGCCGCGACATGCTCCGCCGCATGCCTCCCGCGAGCGTGCTCGTGGACATCGCCATTGACCAGGGCGGCTGCGCCGAGACCTCCCGTCCCACCACCCACGACCACCCCGTGTTTGTCGAAGAAGGCGTCCTCCATTACTGCGTGGCCAACATGCCGGGGGCTTACGCCCGAACCGCCACCCAGGCCCTGACCAGCGCCACCTACCGCTTCATCGAATGGCTGGCCGACCTCGGCCTGGCGGAGGCCTGCCAACGCCAGCCCGCCCTGCTCAGCGGCATCAACGTCATGGACGGCCGCCTTTGCAACCAGGCCGTCGCCCAAGCCCACGGCCTGACCTGGACCAGCCCGAAACTGTAACCGGTTTTGCCAGAACCTTTGTCGGAACCCTTTGTCGCTCCTTTGTCGCAGCCTTTGTCGGGTTCCTTTGTCGGCACCTTTGTCGGGACCAACGACAAAGGAACCCGACAAAGGAAGGCGACAAAGGTGCCGGAGGGGGTCGGTCCCGCATAGTCGCGTGTTCACGGCTGGGGGCTACTGAGCCTGAGGCGGTTGACGGCGGGGCCTGCAGCGCCCAAGCTCAGCTTAAGGGCAATCCAGCCCCAGGTCATGGTTGTCTCGGCCCGCAGGCGCGTTTATCCAGCTTGAATCTCTTGATCCGATGTGGCATACACCAGGATATGAGTGCCGATGAACTCCGAAATCTCCTCCGGGCGAATCCGTTCCAGCCGTTCACCGTTTACCTGCCCAGCGATAAGCCTTTCACCGTCCCGCACCCGGAGTTCGCGGCCCTGACTCCCCCGGGCCGCACCTTGGTCGTGTTCCACGGCGAGGACAACGGCTTCGATCTTTTGGATGTGCGCCTCATCTCGCGCGTGGAACTCCACGAAGCCAGCTCCAGCGGCGAGTGATACTGGGTTTATGCTAGAGCCATCAGAAGCAGCCTCACAGTCTCTCAAGGTTGGGTGAAACGGCTTTCAGGCCCTCGAAGTCCCGGTGCGCGTGCAGCTTCAGGCTGGCCGCAATTTCCTCCGGGTAGGCGTCCGCGTAAGCCAGCGCCATTTTTACGACTGGCTCCGGTTTTTCCAGCCGTTTAGCGGCCTTGGCGGTGTTCCCGCCCAGGTCCTTGACCAAATCCACGACCATCCAAACCGGCCACCGCGTGCCGGTGACGTAGGCTACGCGGCCGGGAGCACCGTCGCGAAACTCGATTGCGGGAAAACGCGAGCGTTTTACACCTTCTTTAACGTAAGTTGCCGCCAAAGTCCCCGGCGGCTGGCCCGTCAAGGCCGCAGCGGCCTCCAAATCCGCCCTCTCAGGTTTGGTCAAACGGAGCGTGACGCTCTCCTCTTTAGTCATTGCTGCCTTACAATGCAAACAATCGCATCTGGCCGCCAAAGTTTCAAGCCCTGAGCTCGTTTCCCTGCAAGCTTTTCCATACTGACGCCTGTTTTTTTGGGTAAAAAACTGGCTAGAGCTTGTGACGCGCGATGAACCGCGAAGGTGGGATTATCTCGATTCCAAAAGGTTTTTCCAGCTCAAGCAGATCGCGATCACTGGACACAATAAGCCTCGCTCCCGCGGACAGAGCACAGGCAAGAAAAATATCGTCCTTCGCGTCCCGCGAGACCGGTTTCCTGAGCGGCGCAGGGTCAACGACAACCGCGTGCTTTTCAATCCACGACAACAGCCCTGCATAGTTCTTCCCCGCGAAACGGGGTCGCTGGCTTACGCCGCGGTATTCCTCCAGGATCGCGGGAGATACAGCCAGCCGGAAACGGCGCCGCGCCACGCCCGCGAACACCCGCCGGGCGTGCGCATTGATTCGCCAGCCAGCCGCGATGAAAGTGTTGGTGTCGATGACAATGGTTTTCACCGGCGGGTGCGCCATGCATGAATTTCAGCCGCAATGGCACTGCTGTCCGGCGCGTCTTGGTCCGGAGACTCATCGAGTTGCCCGAACGCGGCGCGCAATTCCGCCGCCGGGTCTTCTGCAAAGGCTTTCCAGGCGGCGTTGCGAACGGCCTCGGAGAGATTGGAAAACCGGCCCGACGCCACCTCGGCTTCCAGAAGTTCAGCAATCTGCGGAGTCAATGTGATATGCACCGTCTTGTGCTTGGCGATCATGGCGTTAATCTGCCATAAAATGGACCGAAAGTCAACCGTCTTGGGACGCGCGGGGTCGGTCCCGCCTAATCGCATTCTCACGGCTCGGGGCTACCGAGCCTGGTCCGGTTGGCGGCGGAGCCCGGAGCGCCCAGGTTCAGCTCATCTGGGACTGATCCCGCCATTCAGGACCTTTGTCGGAACCCTTTGTCGCGGCCTTCGTCGGGACCTTTGTCGGGACCAACGACAAAGGAAGCCGACGAAGGAACCCGACAAAGGACGTTCAGCGCAACTGAAGAGGTCCAAATCTATCAACGGCCCTCAGGCGCCGATGGCTTTTTGATCTCCGCGTCGAAGGTGCCGGCCACGAAGCTTTTGGAGGGATCGGGCAGGCCGAGGTAAATCTTGCCCGACACCCGCCCGTTGGCGGCCTGGCGGAAGGCAAGCTTGAGGGCGTAGCCGGAGGAGATGTCCTCTTTCCCGGGCCGCTCGCGGGCATCCTTCCAGTGCAAGGTGACGCGCGGCAGCGGCGGGGGGCGCGCAGGCGTGATCTCGATGGTCTTGCCGCTCAACTCCTCACCCCGGCGGGCAAAGAGATGAATGGTCACGCCCATGACCGGCGCCCCGCCGGGCCCTCCCTGGCGCAGCGTCAGTTCGCCGCCGTGCAGCGTGGCTCGCTCGCACTTGAAACCGATGCTGTCGAGCCTGCCTGCCGCCACGGTTTCGGGAAAAACCGCCTGCGTCAGGCTGAGCGTCCATTTGATGTGCTCCGGAACCGGATAGACCAGCCCGGAAGCGCCGGGGCGCGAAGGTTGCCGCCAGGCAGCATCCGCGAGGAGGGTTTTGCCCAAGAGCGCCCAGAAGGCGGCCGCGGCCGCACAGAGCAGCACCACCAGCAGGCCGGCGCTGCTGATGCTCTCGAGCACCGACGCCCAGGGCCGGCGTCCCGAGCCCTCATCCAGCCTGGCCGGAGCGGGACGCGGGCCGGCCACCTCCGCCGCCGAGAGAATCAGCTTGGTTTCCTCCGAGGCCGGGGCCTGCGGGACAACAATCTTTCGAAAACAAGTCGGACATCCGATTTGCTGGCCGCTGGAGCCGGAGTCGGTCGTGATATGTTGGCCGCACACCGGGCACGCAAACTTGAATTCGCTCATTGCCTCACTTATTTAGACCATTCCATAGCCTTTGAGGCACGACAATTCTTTTTTTGAGGATTTGACCCGGGGCTGCCGGCTGAAGGCGGCGTTCCGGGGCTGGCCGGGAGTTAACCGCTAATCTGCGCTAATCTACGCTAATGAAGCTGGCGTTCCGGGGCTGGCCGCGAGGGAAGACAATTCTTTTTTTGAGGATTTGACCTTGCGCGCCCCATTGCCCTACAATCTCCCCTTCTTATGAGAGTGCTCATTTGTGACCCTTTGTCGCCCAAGGCCATTGCGTTGCTCCAGCAGCGGCCCGAGTTCGAGGTCGTCGTGCTGCCTCAGCGGCTTTCCGAGGCGGAGCTGCTCCCGATGGTCAAGGACGTGGTGGCCATGTTGGTGCGCTCCGAGACCAAGGTGACGCGCCGCGTCATCGAGGCTGCGCCCAAGCTGCGGGTCGTGGGCCGCGCCGGCGTGGGAGTGGACAACGTGGATGTCGAGGCCGCCACGCAGCGCGGCGTGGTGGTCATGAATACACCCGGCGGCAACACGATCTCGACCGCCGAGCTTTCCTTCGCCTTGATTCTGAGCCTGGCGCGCAAGGTGCCCCAGGCGTGTGCCTCGATGGCGGCCGGCAAGTGGGATCGGAAGCAGTTCCAGGGCGTCGAGTTGATGGGCAAGACCCTCGGCGTCCTCGGCATGGGCCGCATCGGCAGCGAGGTCGCCCGCCGCGCCCTGGCCTTCGGCATGAACGTTCTGGGCTACGACCCCTTCCTCACCGAGGAGCGCGCCAAAGCGCTCGGCCTCACGCTCGTCGCGGACCTCGACGACGTTTACCGCGATGCTGATTTCATCACGGTCCACCTCCCGATCACGGACCAGACGCGCGGCCTGCTCAATGCCAACGCTTTCGCCAAGATGAAACCCAAGGTCTGCGTGGTCAATTGCGCCCGCGGTGAAATCATGGTGGAAAACGACCTCCTGGCCGCGCTCGATTCGGGCAAGGTCGCCGCGGCCGCGCTGGACGTCTTTCCCGCCGAACCGCTGGCGGCCGACCACCCCTTCCGCAAGCACCCGCGTCTCACCCTGACTCCCCACCTCGGCGCCAGCACGGTCGAGGCCCAGGAAAAATGCGGCGTCGAGGTCGGCGAAGTTATCGCCGGCTACCTGTTGACGGGCGAAGTCCGCAACGCCGTGAATCTGCCCTACCTGGACGCCAAGACCTACGAGCAGATCCGCCCCTACCTGGTCCTGGGCGAAAAGCTGGGCAAATTCCTGGCCCAGCTCGCGCCCTCCCAGGTGGATGGGCTCTACATTACGTACGGCGGGAAGGCCCAGGAATTGCCCAATATTGACCCGGTGACTCGCGCGGTCCTGCTCGGGTTCCTCTCGCGCGCCACGGTCAAAGACCTCAATAACGTCAATGTGCGCAGCATCGCGGCCACCCTGGGCATCAGCGTGCAGGAAAAGCGCTCCGGCGAACCGGTCACTTTCAACGAATGGCTCCACGTCCAGGTCTTCCGCGGGGGAGAGAAAGTCGTCTCCGCCGGCGGCACCTTCTTTGGCTCGCCTGATAACCCGCGCATCGTCCGCGTCTTCAGCCAGCCGACCGAAATCGTCCCGTCCGGCGTCGTGCTGCTGCTGCGCAACAAAGACCGCCCCGGCATGGTCGGCTACCTCGGCACCCTCATGGGCCGGGCCAAAGTTAACATTGCCAGCATGAGCCTGAGTCGCGATACTCTGGGCGGCAAGGCCTTGACGGTGTTCAATCTGGACAGCGTCCCTCCGCCCGAGGTGCTCGAGGAAATCCAAAACGACCCCGACATCAGCAATGTTAGAGTAGTCAAACTGTAAAACCGTGTTATCATCCAAGCTTGTGTCTATGAAACGAACGACCTTTTCACTCTTCTTGCTCGTGGGCGCCCTGGGCTTCAGCCCGTGGCCGGACCCCTTGCGCGCGGCCGCACCCGCCGCGCCGGCCAACCCCGCCGACCTCTTCCCTGACACCGTCATCGCCAAAGGCAAGGGCGTGGAAATCAAACGCAGCCAGCTTGACGACGAGATGATGCACCTCAAGGCCCGGGCGGCGGCCCAAGGCCAGAAGCTCAACCCCGAGCAACTGCCCCTCTACGAACAGAGCCTGCTGGAAGACCTTATCCGCATCCAGGTCCTCCGCGCCCGGGCTACGGCGGACGACAAGGCCACCGCGCAAAAACTGGCCCTCAAAAAAATGGAGGACGCCCGTGCCGAGCTCGGTTCCCAGGAAAGCCTCGACCGCCAACTCAAAGCGGTCGCCCTCACTCCGCAGGAGTTGCTGGGCAAATGGACCGACGCCGCCACCGCCGAGACCGTCTTGAAGCGCGAACTCAAGGTCAACGTTACCGACCCGGAGGTCAAAAAGTTCTACGACGACAATCCCTCGAAATTTGAACAGCCTGAAATGGTCCGCGCCAGCCATATCCTGCTGATGACCATCGATCCGAAGACGAAGGCGGAGGTGAGCAAAGAGGTCAAAGACGCCAAACACAAACAGATGGAAGACATCCTCAAGCGCGCCCGCGCCGGCGAAGATTTCGCCAAGCTCGCCAAGGAGTTCTCCGAAGACCCAGGCTCGAAGGACAACGGCGGAGAATACAAGTTTCCCCGCGGCCAGATGGTCCCGGAATTCGAGGCCGCCGCCTTCTCGCTCAAGACCAACCAGATCAGCGACATCGTCACCACCCAATACGGCTATCACATCATCAAACTCAGCGAAAAGATCCCGGCCGTGAAAATCGAACTCGCCAAAGTTGCCGACCGGGTGAAACAAAGCCTCGAGCAGCAGGAAATCCAGAAGCAATTCCCCGCCTACTACGCGAAGGTCAAGCAAGGGGCCGACGTCCAGATCCTCGATGACAAACTCAAGCCCAAGGATAACCCGGCCCTGCCCGCCGGACACCCGCCGGTCGGTTCAAATGCGCCCCCCAGGACCAAGTGAGCGGCGGGCGCGGAGGGTCCGCACCTTTGTCGGGCACCTTTGTCGGGCACCTTTGTCGTTCCGATTTCGCATCGGGATTTCGACAAAGGTTCCCGACAAAGGTGCCCGACAAAGGTTTTCCACAAAGGCCCGGGATCTTCAGGACGCCGCCGGCTGCTCCTTGAGCAGCCAATCGTATCCCTTATCCTCGAGTTCGAGCGCCAGCCGCTTGTCGCCGGTCCGCAGGATGCGGCCCTCGGCCAGGACGTGGACGAAGTCCGGCACGATGTAGTTGAGCAGGCGCTGATAATGGGTGATAACCAGTTGCGCGCTGTCCGGGCGACGCAGCTTGTTGACGCCCCGGGACACGATCTTTAGAGCATCGATGTCCAGGCCGGAATCCGTCTCATCCAGGATGGCGAGGCGCGGCTCGAGCACGGCCATCTGGAAGATTTCGTTGCGCTTCTTCTCGCCCCCTGAGAAGCCCTCGTTAACGGAGCGCCGCAGCAGCGGCTCGCCGAGCTCGAGCAGCGCCATCCGCTCCTTGACCATGTCGAGGAACTCCATGGCGTCGAGTTCCGGCTCGCCCCGGTGCTTGCGAATTTCGTTGAGGGCGGCTTTCAGAAAATAGGTGCTATTGACGCCGGGGATTTCAACCGGGTACTGAAAGGCCAGGAACAATCCTTCGCGGGCGCGTTCCTCAGGGTCGAGTTCGAGCAGGTCCTGTCCGTTGTAAAGGACCTGGCCGGAAACCACCTCATAGCCCTCGCGCCCGGCCAGGATCGCGGCCAGCGTGCTCTTGCCGCTGCCGTTGGGACCCATGAGCGCGTGGACTTCGCCCGCGCCAATAGTCAGGTTGATGCCTTTGAGTATGGGTTTGCCCTCGACCCCCGCGTTCAGATCCCTGATTTCAAGTAATGGTGGTTTCATGCTTAGCCGACGCTCCCCTCGAGGCTCACGCCCAGGAGTTTCTGCGCCTCGACCGCGAATTCCATCGGGAGTTCGCGGAAGACTTCCTTGCAGAAGCCGTTGACGATCATGTTCACCGCGTCCTGGGTGGAGAGCCCGCGCTGGTTGCAATAGAAGATTTGATCCTCGCCGATCTTCGAGGTCGAGGCCTCGTGCTCGACGCGCCCGCTGGTGTTCTTGACTTCGATGTAGGGAAACGTGTGCGCCCCGCACTGGTCGCCGAGCAACAGGGAGTCGCACTGTGAAAAGTTGCGCGCGTTCAGCGCGCTCTTCTGCACCTTGACCAGCCCCCGGTAGCTGTTCTGGCCGTGGCCGGCCGCAATGCCCTTGGACACGATCGTGCTGCGGGTATTCTTGCCCACGTGCAACATCTTGGTGCCCGTGTCCGCCTGCTGGAAATGGTTGGTGACCGCCACCGAGTAGAATTCGCCGATGGAATTGTCGCCCAGCAGGATGCAACTCGGATATTTCCACGTAATCGCCGAGCCGGTTTCCACCTGGGTCCACGAGATCTTCGAGTTCCGTCCTTTGCACAAGCCGCGCTTGGTGACGAAATTGTAAATGCCGCCGCGGCCCTGCTCGTCGCCCGGATACCAGTTTTGGACCGTCGAGTACTTGATCTGCGCGTTGTCCAGGGCGATCAACTCGACCACGGCCGCGTGCAACTGGTGCTCGTCCCGCATCGGCGCCGTGCAGCCCTCGAGGTAGCTCACCGACGCGCCGTCCTCGGCGACGATCAGCGTCCGCTCGAATTGGCCGGTGTTGGCCGCGTTGATGCGGAAATAGGTCGAGAGCTCCATCGGACACCGGACCCCTTTGGGAATGAAACAAAACGACCCGTCGCTGAACACCGCCGAGTTGAGCGCCGCAAAAAAGTTGTCCGTGTACGGCACGACGATCCCCAGATACTTCTTCACCAGTTCCGGATGCAGTTGCACCGCCTCGGTGAACGAGCAAAAAACGACGCCCCGCTCCGCGAGCTTCTCCTTAAAGGTGGTCCCGACGGAGACGCTGTCAAACACGGCGTCCACCGCCACGCCGGCCAAGCGCTCCCGTTCCTTGAGCGGGATGCCCAGTTTCTCGTAGGTCTCGAGCAGCTTGGGGTCCACCTCGTCCAGGCTCTTGGGCCCGTCCCCTCGCTTCTTGGGCGCCGAATAATAAACGGCCTTCTGATAATCGATCGGCGGGTAGTGAACGTGCGGCCAGCTCGGCTCCTTCATGGTCAGCCAGTGCCGGTAGGCCTTGAGCCGCCACTCGAGCATGAACTCCGGCTCCTCCTTCTTCGCCGAAATCAGCCGGACGATGTCCTCATTCAGCCCCGGTGGCGCCGAGTCCGCCTCGACGTCGGTGTAAAAGCCGTACTTGTACTCTTTCTGGACCAATCCCTCGATCGTTTCCGTTGCGGTGCTCATTATTCAGTTTAACTCTCTCAAAATCCGGCTAGCCGCTCGGCGCCTTATTTGGCCGCCCCAGCGCACGTCGCGCAACGCCCGTGAATGGCAAGGTCGTACCGCGACGCGCTGAACCCCTTCGGGAGCGGAACGCCCGTCTCGGACGGCAGATCGATATCAAACACAGACCCGCAACCATCGCAGTAAAAATGACAATGCTCCCGCATGTTCGGGCAGTACCGCGCCGCGCCCCGTTCGAGCGTCACCTGCCGCACGAGCCCGCAGCGCACCAGCGCATCCAGGCAATTATACACCGTGGCCATCGAAATATCCGGTATTTCGCGCTTGGCCCGGATGAAGACATCCTCGGCCGTCGGGTGGTCGCGCCTCTGCAACAGGACGGCGTAAACGTGCTCGCGGTGAGGCGTGAAACGAAAACCGCCGGTTGCCAAGCCCTGGTTCAACCGCTCGCTCCGTTTCAGCTTTTCGCCCGAGCTAACCGTCATGCGCCTCAACCTAGCCCAAGCCTGGCGATTGTCAATACTTGGAATAATTCCAATCTCGTTTTCCCGCTCGACAAGCCGCCCATCCGCGGGCTACCCTCGCGGCCAGAGCGTTTAGATGACATGAATCGTAACTGTTCAGGTCGCCGTGAGACGCGCCGCCGCATCGGAGCGCGGACATTCTTGTCCGCTTCGGGCGACCTGCCACGTTCGGCGGACAAGAATGTCCGCGCTCCTACGCGCGAATAGTTACCCTGAATCTTATGACCACCCAAGCCCTGACTTCCCGCCGTCATTTCCTGAGAGCCTCGCTCGTGGGTGCCGCCGCCTTCACCGCCCCGTGGGGCCTGCCCCGGGTCCTGGCGGCGGGGCCGGAAGCCGCTTCCGCGCGGCTGGCCAGCCGCGTGGCCCTGAGCGCGGGCGATGACCGCGCCGAGCTTGCCTTCCGAGGGCTCAAGGCCTTCGAGAAAGGCATCGCGGCCGCCATTGGCAACAAGCGGGTCATCATCAAGCCGAACAATGTGGCCATTGACAACCAGTTGGCCGCCAGCCACGCGCAAAACCTCGAGGGAATCCTCGAGTTCCTCAAATCCATTGGCAAGCGCGATGCGGCCATCGCCGAATCGGCCGCCAACGGGCCGACGTTCGATGGGTTTGCCAATTACGGTTACGACAAAGTGGCCCAAAAGTACGGCGCCAAGCTGATCGATCTGGATGAGGCAGGGTTCGAGCTCGTGCATTGCTTCGATGAAACGGACTTCCGGCCTCACCCGTGCCGCGTGTCCAAGGTGTTGCTGGACCCGAACAACTTCATCATCTCGGCGGCCAAGTTCAAGACCCATGACCTGGTGGTGGCCACGCTTTCCTTGAAGAACATCGTCGTCGGCGCGGCCGTCAAAGATGCCGGTTTCCGCTGGGGCTCCGGCGCCCGGCCCGGCGCCAAGAACGACAAGCCGGTCATCCACGGCAACGGCTTCCGGGGCATCAACTATAACCTCTACGCCCTGGCAGCGCGCCTGCATCCGCACCTCGCGGTCATCGACGGCTTCGAAGGCATGGAAGGCGAAGGACCGGTGGGCGGCACGCCGGTCGATCACCGCGTCTGTGTGGTCAGCCAGGACTGGCTGGCGGCCGACCGCGTGGCGGTCGAGTTGATGGGCATCGATTTTGCCAAAGTTGGCTACCTCAATTATTGCCGCCAGACCCGCATGGGCGAGGCCGACCTCGACCGAATCGAGATCGTCGGTCCCGCCATCAAAGACCACGTGAAAGCCTATAAGCTGGCCCGCAACCTGGATGAGCAACTGATCTGGATGCGGCCGGCGAAAGGGTAATTTAGATGACCTCTCGACGTCATTTCATCCGGACGACAGCGCCCGCCATCGCGGCTTTGGGCCTGGCCCCCAAAGCGGCCAGCCTGGCCTTCGGCGCCCCCCGCTTTGCGCCCCCGGTCGCCGTGTTCAGCAAGGTTTATCAGGAATTGAAACTGGATTTCGAACAATCGGCCGAGGTCACTGCCGAAGCCGGCTTGGACGGGATCGATTGCGCCGTGCGTGACGGCGGCGAGATAGTCCCGGCGCAGGCGGCCGACAAAATGCCGCGTTACGCCGAGGCGCTGCGCCGCCACGGGGCGCGCATGTTGCTGCTGACCACGGGCATCCGGGGCGTATCCTCAGCCCAGGCCGGTGAAATCCTGCGGACCGCCAAACAGTTGGCGATTCAATACTACCGGCTGGGCTACTGGTCGCACCGACCCGAGGTGCCCCCGGCAACGTTGCTGGCAGAAATTCGCCCCAGCCTCAAAGACCTCGCGGCCATGAACAAAGAACTGGGCGTCTGCGGCGTGTACCAAAACCATTCAGCCCCCCAAAACCATTCCCGCCGCAATGCCGGCTGCGACCTGGCGGAGCTCTACGAGATGGTCAAGGACCTGGACCCCGAGCAGATCGGAGTGGCTTTCGATCTGGGCCACGCCCTCATCGAGCACGGCGACCAATGGCGCGAGCATTTTGAAAGGCTCAAGCCGCATATCCGGGTCGTGTACGTGAAGGATGTCCAACGCAATTCCGGCTTCGTTCCCTTTGGCCAAGGCGAGTTCGCGCGCAGCGGCTTTTTCCAATTGCTGGCGCGGATGAACTATCGCGCCCCGCTCTCGATGCACATTGAATTCGACTGGGCCCCGCCCGGCGGCAAGACCCGCCCGCTCCTTGTCCAAACCCTCAAAGAAAGCCGGCGCGTCCTGGGCCAGTGGCTGGTCTGAAGAAATGCAAACTTCAGGCGATGTCGAACAGGGGGCGATGCCCACCCCGGAGTGCGACAGTTCCTTGTCTGCCTCGCGCCGGCTGGGCGAGCTACCGGCGGTCTTTTGCGAACGCGACCAGGGAATCGCCGAAGCCGTCAGCCGGGATGGCGATCGAGAGCAAGACCCGGCGGGGACATTGACATATCGATGTTAACGATTCTTTTCTGGAACTTGGCCAAGGGCAACCTCGCGACTGAGGTGTCTGCTTTGGTTTTCGAGCATCACGTCGATATTCTGCTTTTGGCAGAAAGTGCAGTTCCACCCGGCCATTTGCTGCAATTGCTAAATCCACCCGCCGCGACGCGCTACAACTTTGTTCCTTCGCGCGACAGCAAGATCCGCCCGAGCAAGATCCAGATATTCTTTGGTTTTGGCCCGCAGTTTATTAGCTCACGAACAGATACGGGTCGGGCGACGATCCGCGAAGTCCGTCTGCCAGGGCGAACACGCTTCTTGCTTTGCGGGGTCCACTTTCAGTCTCGTCCAGTTTGGGGGGAAAAGGACCAGGCGCTTGAGTCCACCGAGTTGAACAGAACCATTCGAGAGGAGGAACGCAAGGCAGGCCATTCGCGCACTATTGTCGTGGGCGATTTCAATATGAATCCGTTCGATCTTGGCGTAACTTCTGCAAGTGGATTCAATGCCGTCATGACGCGACAAATAGCATTGCAACGGAAACGCACCCTAGCGGACAGGGACCACCCATTTTTCTTTAACTCGATGTGGGGCCTGTTCGGTGACGGCTCTTCGCGGCCGGGCGGAACCTTTTTTCTTCCCTCTCCGCAATACGCATCGATCTACTGGCACATGCTCGACCAAGTTCTCATAAGGCCCGACCTAATTCCCGAATTCGAACCTTCCAGCCTCAGGATTTTATCTGAGTACTCGGGCGGCCGGCTTACCGCGGCAAACGGAAGACCTTCCGTCTCTGACCATTTACCAATCCTGTTCAAGATGAATGTATGAGTAACCAAGCGCCCAAATCCCAAAATCTGCCACCCCCCAGCCCATCGCGGCCCGAGAACCTGTGGCCAAAACTTGCAGTGCCCCCCAAAATGAGAACGCCCGCTGTAATCCTGAAAGAACAAGCGGGGCTCCTCGGCCAGATGACTCACAACATTGTCAGGGCCGAAGTCAAAACCTTCAAGTCAGAAACCGGAGATATGCTGGTTTACGCTTTTGCCCTCGTTGCGCCCGCTCTGGACAACTACACGGTTTATTTATTCCAGGTCTATCACAAGCCCACGGAGCTGTACCCTTTGAAAATTTACTCCGATGTGATTGTCTCGGCCGGCGAGACTCGGCGGTCCTGGTCAGCGCCAAATGAACAGGAGTTCAAGAGGATTTTGAAGATCATATTTGCCCACCCAAAAACCTCGACGGCAATTCGCTCACTAATGGCGCAGAGCCAGGGCGCACCGACGTCCGGCGAGCCTCCCAGCGGTGGCCCCGTTCCAATTCAGGATTAGCCCTGCCTGATGGCGTCAGGCGAAATTGATGCGGCGGCGAATCCCAGTCGCCCGGGCGTTGGCGAGAAGTCCCAGGAACCGAGCAGGAAGGTCACGCCGGGGCCTCGGCCATCTGGCGGGCGATCAGGTAATCAATCTCCGCCCGATGATCCTCGTAGTAGGCGAGGCATTCATAGGCTTGCGCTCGGGTCAGTCCGGGTAACTGGCGGGTGACCGAGTCCACCGTCTCCCCGTTTTGCAGCAGACCGATCACATCGTGGACGGCTATTCGGCTGCCTTCGAGGCGTGGGTTTCCCCCGCAGACCCCCGGGGTCCGGATTATGTAGCGGTAGGTCTCGGCTGCTGTCTTCATGGGCCAAACATATCCCTGCCCGCCGGCCATGGCAACGCCGGGCTTGACCTCAAGGGTGGTTCCGTGGGCTGACACGCTCCGCGCTCTCGGCGTGGGCTCTCCGCTTAAATCGGCTCGGAACGCGGCAGCCGGGCCAAGCCACGCGCCGAGATGGCGAAGAACTCTCCACAACGAGCAGAAAGAGCCAATACAGCCAATACAGCCAATGTAGCCAATGGAGCACTTGCCCCACCGTCACCAACCATGCCAAACTCATTGCATATGAGTGCGACACAATTCGCTTGCTCAAGTGCTCAGGAGCCAAAGCAATTTGGTTTTCGGCAACCTGACGCCGCGTTCTCGGCGACTGCCGCGAGCGGGCAGCATGTGCCCAAACCACAAACACCCGGTAAAATGGGCCTGCGAGCGCAAAAACCGCGCAAATGTGCGGAAAAGCGCGGAAAAAAATAAAAAATGAAAACGACCCAGCTCAGCCAACCCACAAACAGAGGCCAGAACTCCCGGCGCGGCTACGGGTCGCGTCGCATTGTCTTTTCCTCGCCAACCCCGTATCCTGTTCTCCATGAAGGCAGCAACGCTTATCACTGGCCGGGAAGCCCGCGGCGAGCCCGGTCCCACTTTCTTTCCGCCCGCCGGGCTAACCTTCTTTCCAGGCCGTTAGACATGGAAAGGTTTCGGTTCCATCCCATCATTGCGCGATGGTTCGAGCAGAAGTTTGGTTCTCCCACCGAACCCCAGGAACGGGGCTGGCCGGCGATTCAATCCGGCGCGCACACGCTCATCGCGGCGCCGACCGGTTCCGGCAAGACGCTGGCCGCTTTTCTGGCTTCGCTCGACGCTCTTTTCCGCGAAGGCTTGAAGGGCAGGCTCAAAGAGGAGACCAGCGTGGTATACGTCTCCCCGCTGAAGGCGTTGAGCAACGACATTCACAAAAACCTGGAAGAACCGCTGGCCGAACTCCGGGCGGCAGTAAGGGCTGCCGAAGGCCGGGACGTCGTCGTGCGCGCGGCGGTTCGGACGGGCGATACTCCCGCGGCCAAGCGCCAATCTATCGCCCGACACCCGCCGCACATCCTGGTCACCACGCCGGAGTCGCTGTATCTGCTGCTGACGTCGGCCTCCGGTCGAAACCTGCTTCCGACCGTCCGCACGTTGATCGTGGATGAGATACATGCGGTGATCGGCAACCGGCGCGGCTCGCACCTGGCGCTGAGCCTGGAACGGCTGGCGGCCCTGGTCTCAGGGCCGTTGCAGCGGATCGGCCTCTCGGCGACCCAAAAACCGATCGACGAGGTGGCCAGGTTCCTGGTGGGCGCCGGCAACGTGGACGAGGCCGGCAACCCGCGCTGCAGGGTGATCGACGCCGGGCATTTGCGGGCCATGGATATAGCGGTGGAGCTTCCGGGTTCCCCGTTAGAGGCGGTGATGTCCAATGAGGTATGGAACGAAGTTTATGAACGGTTGGTCCAGTTGATCGAGGCCCATCGGACCACCCTCGTGTTTGTCAATACGCGGCGACTGGCTGAGCGGGTGACGCATCAACTCTCGACGCGATTGGGCCAGGACAAAGTCGCCTCCCATCATGGGAGCCTCTCGACCAAGCTTCGTCTCGAGGCGGAGCACCGGCTCAAACGAGGGGAACTGAGGGCGCTGGTCGCCACGTCGTCACTCGAATTGGGCATTGACATAGGCTCCGTCGACCTGGTCTGTCAGTTGGGGACCACGCGCTCGATTGCCACGTTTCTCCAACGCGTCGGCCGGGCGAAACACCAGCGGGGCGGGTTGCCCAAAGGGCGATGGTTTCCGCTGACCCGCGATGAACTGGTGGAGTGTGTAGCGACCCTGGCTTGTGTCCGGCGCGGAGAACTCGATGCGCTTCACATCCCGCCCCAGCCGCGGGACGTCCTGGCGCAACAAATCGTGGCCACGGTCGCCGGTGAAGATTGGGAGGAAAGGAAGTTATTTGAATTGGTGCGCCAGGCCTATCCCTACCGAGAGCTTGAGTACGGGGAATTCCGGGAAATCATCCGCATGTTGGCGGAAGGATTCAGCACCAAGCGTGGCCGGCGGGGCGCGCTGATTCATCACGATGCGGTGAACGGGCGCGTGCGGGGCCGGCGCCACGCGCGGTTGGTGGCGCTGACTTCGGGCGGCGCCATCCCGGACAATGGGGATTACCGGGTGGTGGTCGAGCCGGGAGAGACGTTCATCGGCACCGTCAATGAGGACTTTGCGGTTGAAAGCATGGCGGGCGAGATTTTTCAACTCGGCAACGCGTCCTGGAAGATCCTGCAGATCGTTTCGGGCACGGTCCGGGTTGCGGATGCGCAGGGTCAGCCGCCCGGCATCCCCTTCTGGCTGGGTGAAGGGCCGGCGCGGACGACCGAGCTTTCGCGGGCGGTCTCCGATTTGCGGGATGAGGTTCAGGCTATAATCGAGCAGACCGGCGGCTCGGAAGAGCAACTCACGGCGTGGTTCGGCCGTGAGCCGGGCCTTTCTGAAGCCGGGGCGCGCCAACTGGCAGCTTACTTCGGCGCGGGATACAAAGCGCTGGGGGTCATTCCGTCACAAAAACGAATCGTGATGGAAAGGTTCTTCGATGAATCCGGGGGGATGCAACTGGTCATCCATGCCCCGTTTGGCGCCCGGATCAATCGGGCTTGGGGGCTGGCCCTGCGCAAACGATTTTGCCGGTCCTTTAACTTCGAGTTGCAGGCGGCCGCCACGGACGATGCCATCGTCGTTTCACTAGGCACTCAGCATTCGTTCCCAGTCGAGGAAGTGTTTCATTATCTGAGCAGCAAGAGCGCGCGCGAAGTGCTGGTGCAGGCCCTGCTTGACGCCCCGATGTTTCCCATTCGCTGGCGTTGGAACGCGACGCGGTCTTTGGCGCTTCCGCGACAGCGCCACGGCCACAAAGTGCCCGCGCCCTTGCAACGCATGGAAGCGGAGAACCTGCTGGCGGCAGTATTTCCGGACCAACTTGCCTGCCTGGAAAATATCGTGGGGGATCGGGAAATTCCGGACCATCCGTTGGTGAAGCAAACCATCGAAGACTGTTTGCATGAGGCGATGGATATAGAGGGTCTGGAAGCGTTGTTGCGCCGGATGGAGGAGGGGAAAGTGGACTGCGTGGCGCGGGACGTGCCGGAGCCGTCGCCCTTGGCCCACGAGATTCTTAACGCGCGTCCGTATGCGTTTCTGGACAACGCTCCGCTGGAGGAACGGCGCGCGCGGGCGGTCTATACGCGCCGGGCCGGCGACTCGGCCGGGGGGAATGAGTTGGGGATTTTGGATGCCGCCGCCATCGAACGGGTATGCGCGGAAGCGTGGCCGCAGGCGCGGAACGCGGACGAACTGCACGAAGCCCTGTTGTTGCTCGGCGTGATGACCGCCGACGAGTGTGGCGCAGGCCTCCAGCCTGCGAACCCGCATCCCGGGGACGCCCGTTCCCTGCTCGATTCGCTTGCGGCTGAGCGCCGGGCCGCGCGCCTGAGCGGCCCGCGCTTATTCTGGGTTGCCGCGGAACGGCTTGCCTTGGTCCGCACCGTCTATCCTGACGCGCAAATCGAGCCGGCCCTCGACCCCAGCCTCGGGACGCTGCCGCCTGAAGGCGGCGCTCCGAGTTGGGAGCGTCCCGACGCGGTGCGAGAACTGCTGCGAGGGCGCATGGAGGTGGCCGGTCCGGTCACGGCCGGCACGCTCGCAGCCTGCCTCCGGTTGCCCGGCGCCGAGGTTGAGGCTGCTTTGCTGGCGCTGGAATCGGAAGGCTTTGTGCTGCGCGGGAGGTTTCATCCGGCAGTGCAGGAACTCGAATGGTGCGACCGCCGGCTCCTGGCCCGGATTCATCGGCTCACTTTGAACCGCCTCCGCGCGGAAATTCAACCCGTATCGCTGGAGGATTTTCAACGTTTCCTTTTGGCGTGGCAGCGAGCCGATGACGAGCATCGGGCCGAGGGTCCGGCGGGGGTCGAAGCCGTGCTTAGCCTGCTGGATGGAATGGAACTGCCGGCGGCGGCGTGGGAACCGGAAGTGCTGGCTCCGCGCGTGAAGGATTACACACCACAATGGCTCGACCAACTTTGCCTCACGGGCCGTATCGGCTGGGGCCGGTTGTCCTCCTCGCAAAATCCGAATTCACGGGGCTCCACCCCGTTGCGTTCGACGCCCATTGCCGTGTTTGCTCGGGAGAATCTGGCGGCCTGGCTGGACCTGTCCGGCCGGCAACTCCCAACGGGTTTCACCCCGGACACCGAAACGGTTTTGCGGACCCTGGCTCAATCGGGAGCGATGTTTTTCAGGGAACTCGTGCGCGCGACCAAGCTCTTGCCGTCCCGGGTCGCGCAGGCCCTCGGTGAGTTGGCCGCCCGGGGATGGGCGGCCTCAGACGGGTTTGAAGGATTACGCGCGCTGCTGATCCCCTCCGAAAAACGAGCCTCGTTCTCCCCGGCGGAACGCAAGCGGCGGCACAAGGCCGTAACCAGCGTGGAATTTGGCGGCCGGTGGTCGTTGCTAAGAACCTGGACCCCTTTGCCCCCGCTCGGAGCGCCGGCTTTAGCCGGCAGCGGCCCGTCCTCGCTCAGAAAGGGGGCCCCTTTGCTGCCCGAGGGAACGGCCTTGCCGCCGCCTGGCGAGGCCGCCGTCGAAACCTTCGCCAGGGTCTTGCTGCGTCGGTACGGGATTGTATTCCGCCGGGTGCTCGAGCGGGAATCCTTGCGCGCGTCCTGGTATGAATTGGGTCGTGCATATCGGCGTCTTGAGGCGCGCGGTGAAATTCGCGGCGGACATTTTGTCAATGGCGCCAGCGGCGAGCAGTTCGCCTTGCCGGAGGCGATTGGCCTGTTGCGTTCGATTCGCAAAGCCGGCCCCGCCGGCGAATTGACGGTCATCAATGCGGCCGATCCGTTGAATTTGCTGGGCATTCTCATTCCCGGACCGCGCGTCGCCGCCATCACGGCCAACCGCATTCTCCTGCGAGATGGAACACCCATTGCCGTGCTCGAGGCCGGTGAAATCAAAGGCTTGAAGGAAATTGCCGAGGTCCCTCCAGCCACCGTTGAGCAGGCCCTGCGCGTCGGGAGAATGCCTCCTTCCTTGCGCCCCTACTACGCTTAGGAGCCGTAAAGAAATAGCCTTTACAAGGTGACGCCGGGATTTTGGCGGCTGGCTAGGCGCGAGCGAGGAGCATATCCCGGATCTGTGACGAGCGAGCAACGCCGCCAGCCGCCAAAAGCACAAGTCAAGTTGTAAAGGTTATTTCTTTACGGCGACTTAGTCGCCGTTTATGCCAGCGCGAACACATCCAGCGGGACAGTCTTGGCAGGCCGCGCATCATGGACGAGACGGCGAACCTTTTCCGTGGTTTCTCGCGAGAAGGTTGGTTCGCCGCAACGCTCGCAGACCTGCGCGGGAATCTGTTCCACCAGGACGCGCCGGGCGTCAATCGTGAATACTTCGCTCACGAACTCGTTTTTTGCGGCAGTGCCTCCGCACACGTGACACTTAAACATGGCTACCTCCGTTTTCGATGATCGATCCATTTCCGCCTCGGCACCGCGCTGCTTCGCCGCGAGGATGAGGTCAACCATCGGCCAATGCGAACTGCATTTCGCGTGTCCGGTCCACGACTTTCGAGGCGTCGAGCACCTCAAAGCGCACCACGCCGCCATCGTAGCCAAAATCGGCAATGACACCGGGGCGCACTTCATCGCTCTCCCGAATCCGCGCCTCGCGGAGCGTGATGGTGAGCGTGTCCGTTTGCGGATCGTATTCGACTTTCATATCGGTCCTTGCGGCAAATACTTCTTCACTTTCGACGTTTTGTAGAGCGTGGCGACGGCGATTTCACTCTCGCTCTCTTCTATCACCGCACGCAAGAGCATCGTTTCTCCCGTAACTTTATCAAAATACGGTCGCGTGACAATCTCTCGCGGTGGCCGGGCAGGCTCGCGCCGGGCCGGGTTGCGGATGGCGGCCTCGGCCTCTTCACGCGCGATCTCGCGCGCCTTCAGGTTTGCTTCGGCGTGCGGGCTGAACCGGATGGGTTTCATTTGGTTGCGCCCTCCACGATTTTGCTCTCCTCCGGCGTCAGGCCGCCTGCCTGCCGAAGCCTCGGCCCGGCAGGTAGAGCGCATACACCGGCTGGTCTATCTCCCGCTCCATCGCGCCTGCGTCCGCTCCGGCGTCCCGCAAGTCCGCGTCAGCGGAGCGGCGGGATCCTTTCCTGGCCGGCGCGGTTTGCGCGGTCAGAGGCCAATTTCTGAAAATTGCTGCTGGGCCCGCTGCGCGTGCCGGGTGTCGCGCGCAGTTTTCTTGTCCGCCCAGCCCTGCTTCCACGGTTTGCACAAGCCGCACGCGGACGATTTGCGCGCCTTGATCCGCCGTTGCGTGAGCTTCGTCTTCATGGCGTTTCCCGACCGATGCGATTGGAGCAGGTTAACTTGATTCTGAACCCCTGTCAAATCCCATTGCTGGCCGCTGCCGGGCGAGGTGGGCGTTGGGCATGGAGGAGGGCCAACACCGGCGGAGCGGAACCGCAAGCATGGATTACACGCCCGCCCTCACCCCGGCCCTCTCCCCCAGGAGAGGGGGAGGCGCTCGCGACGTTTGTGGAAAGCGACGCGCCCGGGTATTGGCGCAGCTTTTGTGCGAAAGGGCAACCACGCGACCGATGGACCCAAGGCCATCGAGCTTTCAAATAACGCCCGGACCCTCTCCCTCTCCCCGCCCGTCCTCCGTAGTCCCGCTCCGAGCGGGACGGAGGGTGGAGGGGAGAGGGCCGGGGTGAGGGCGAGCCTCCCTGGATGGGGTCAGACCGTAGAAAACTCCGCGAGGAGCGCCTCGGGGTGCCCTTTTCTACGGTCTGACCCCTCGCATGGGGATGAAAGCCGGTAGCCGTGGGTGGCAAAATCCTGCCGGTCCACATCCGTCTCAAAAATGTTCCCCTTTCCGCTGGCGCGGCTCATCACGCCCGTCCCGCCGTAGCCTTGGCGGAGGCGGATGACAGATCGCGCCGGGGTACCCGACTCTCAGCCTGCGCGGCATAAAGAGGAGTCCACGAGGGTTGTTCCAACGTGGCCAGACTCTAGTTTGACCCCTTTTCCGCTAGTTTGACCCCTTTTCCGCCGCCAAAGGCCTTGTTGGCCAGTTTCGCGGTCACTGACTGGAATGCCTTTGACAAGGCTGCTTGGCTGAATTGATGAACAAGCAATACCAGTCAGAAAATGTAAACTAAGCCCGCAGCGACGAAATAATCAAAGCCCGCGGCTGATCTGTTTACGTTAAGTGGCGCCAGCGCGAAAGCGCGCGCGATCAGCACAAAGACTCCACTACCGAACCAGAAGACCAAACCCATTAACGCACCGATTTCCGCCCCGCGAACCGTGTGTGCCCAAACGGGCTGAAAAAGAGTTCGGATGGCGAAGGAGGACCTTGCCAGCGACTCGGACACTCTCTTCCACCTTATCTCCTGTGCCTTTGCAGCATTTGCAAGGCCGGTAACGCGACGACACTCATAGTCTGGCTTGATCTCGTCAGCCATAATTGCTCCGACGATCTCTTTCTCTTCAGACAGCGAATGCACAGAGCCGTCAGCGAACTTCACCTCCCAGCAAGCTCTCGCCTGTTCCCTCTTGTCCGTGTTGTCCGAATTCTGGTTGGAGGCGCCAGCTGCTTCGGTTACTGGGGCAACCGCTGCCGGAGCGAGGTTCCGCTTTTCGAGTTCTGCCTTCACTTCTCCAAAGTGCCCCAGGGGACCAAGACTCTTGTCGCGCGCGACCATTTGCAGCAGTTGCTGATTAGACATCTTTGCCAGTGCCAATTCTCTAATCCCCTTGGGCCGCAGGACGAAGATCGCGATTACGGATACAGCCCCGTAAGTACAGAATCCGCCGAAGGGGACCAAGAAAACTGCGTTCTTCGAAACGCAAACGGAAGCTGCCAGCAGAGCGCTTTCGACGATTGTCCAGACGAGAACCAGACCGAACGCAGCAAAAACCAAGCCCGGCGTGTCCCCTTTTGTCAGTATCAAGGTCACAACCAAAATTGCAGCTGACGCGATGAACACCCAGGCGGCATAACCTGAGCGCCTTCTGCGCCGTTCCAACTTCGAGACGAGCCTGGCAACGTTGTCTGCCGGCTGGCTCGCGAATTGCTGCGGCATGTTCACAGATGAAGCCCTTTCGTGAGGCGCCTCTTGTCAGTGATCAATGGCCTCTTCGTGTTATTGGATTGATTTGTTGAGCATTTCCCTCTCGCTGCGCCACCGGTGTCGACGCTACGCGAATGATGGGGAATTGATTGTCCGCTCACAGCCATACTGGCGGGATGGTGTGAGAGCGGCACCAGGACGTCAAGTGGCAACTGGCAAATTCTGCGATTCAGACACTGGGGGAAGGAATATGGCGCATATGGGCGGGGGGAGTTTTTGGCGACACCTCACCTGACCGCCGTGGGCTGGATTCAAAGTTTGGCGGGCTGGGCACCCGGCAACGGGATGGACGGTTTTAAACGGGTCTGGGGTTGGTCGGTAATGTCAGTAGATTTTGTTCCAGAAAGGGCTCAAACTAGGGCCTGGACTGCCGTTTAGTGGTTCCATTGGCTTTTCTCCATCGAAAACGCTTGGCATTAAGGCTCTTCCAGGTTCCCGTGTGCAATCGGGCCGCAATCGACGCGGCAGCGACAGCGTCGTTCCCCGGCGCAACCGCGCCGCCCTGGCCAGCTTGGCGGGGCCGCTTTTGGGGCGTTGGCATCAGAGCTTTTCTGGAGGACCGTTTTTTGCTGGTTTTTCCTCGGCCTCGGCTTCGTAGGTGGTGGCGGCGCGGTGGCGCAGCACGTCCATGCTTGTCAGCGCGTGTAGAGCGCTTTCCAGAGTTCCGGGGAGGCGCGAAAACTGGTTTTGCGCAGGAGATCGAGAACCGCAGGAAGTTTGAGAAGTCCAGCTTGGGCTGCTTCGCACAAAACGCCCAGCGTGCCGGAAACTTTCACGCCGCGCTGGTCGGCCAGCAGACGGGCGGCGGATTCATCGAGCAGCACTGGGATGATCATCAGCCACGGGCGGCGCGCAGGGTGGCGAGATCGCGCTCCAGATCCTCCTCGGTGTAATGCAGGTAAGCCTGAACGCGCTTGAGAAACGACTCGGTTTCCCAGCGTGAACCGTGGCCCAGCAGTTCGCCTACTTGAAACGTGGTGAGCGCGCTGGAACGGTAAGCCTCCGCCGCGACCGCTTCAAGCACCCGCCGGGGAATATCCTGCCAGCACGAACGCAGGGGGGCGGAGACGGTTTCTGGAATTTCAATCTCGATATTCATTGCATGAAAACGATACCCGGTTGCGCGGCGATTGCAAAGGGACTAATTCGCGTTGCCTCAGGGTTTTTCGCCTGCCGGTCCATATCCGACGCTGTCACTTTCAGGGAGGCTCACCCTCACCCCGGCCCTCTCCCCCGGGGAGAGGGAGGGGTTACGGGCGCTATTTGAAAGCTCGATGGCCTCGGTTCCATCGGTCGCGTGGCTGCCCTTCCGCTCAAAAGCCGCGCCAATACCCGGGAGCGTCGCTTTCCACAAACGTCGCGAGCGCCTCCCCCTCTCCTGGGAAAGGGGTCAAACCGAAGTCTGGACTGTCGTTTAGTGGTTTCGTTGGCTCTTCTTCGTCTATAAAGCGTGGCACTAAGGCTCTCCCAGGTTCCCGTGTGCAACCGGGCCGCAATCCACGCGGCAGCGACAGCGTCGTTGCACGGCGCAACCGCGCCTCCATGGCCAGCTTGGCGGGGCCGCTTTTGGCTCGTTGGGACAGTTGGCCCTCGCTCCAACCCGGGCGTTCGAGCTTCTCGCGGATAATGCCTTCGGCCTTGGCCTCCGCAGTCTCCCGCCTCTGCTCGCCGGTCCACATCCGTCTCAAAAATGCTCCCCTTTCCGTTGGCGCGGCTCATCACGAGATAAATCGCGCCGGGATACCCGGCTCTCAGCCTGCGCGGCATAAGGAGAAATATACCACGGTTGCTCAAGCGTCGCCAGACTCTGGTTTGACCCCTCTCACGGGCCATCGCCTCCCCATGGCCCCCGGCCTTGAAGCTGGCCGGACTGATAACAGGGCCTGTGCCGGTGGATGTTGCCGAGGCGAACGCGGAATGCCGTTCCGCCTCGAGGGGTGAATGACTTTTGCTTCGGAGCAGGGTTTGCAGCATCCCTGGCTTGACAGGAGGCGTCGTTAGAGTAAATTCCAACCATGTTTAAGCTCTAAAACCGACAATTGCTTCCAAAGCAAGCGCCACCCCGGAGGAGAACAAATGCCCAAGTTCAAACTGTCCCATGATGTCACGGTCCGCACCTACCCAGTGCCCCCAGCCGGGTTCGATCTGGCCACCGCAAGCACCCGCGAGCGACTTCGACACGGGATTCCCCGCTGCCCGGTCGAGTTCCCGGAACTTGCCAAACGCTGGGAGGCGAAGCTCAGGCAGCGTCCCCTTAAAATCGTCGAGCCCGTCTTCCGGCTGATGGACTACAAGCGGCATCATTTGATCAAGCTGAAGAAGGGTCACGGCCCGCAAACCACGAGTATCTGGTCGGGTGGCATTGTTTTTCCACCGGGCGGCGATACGATGAAATGGATTGAGGGCACTTGGAAAATGCCGACGGCCTCGCCGCCGAGCGGGGCTGTCGACGGCATCTGGTATTCCGCGTCGACCTGGATCGGAATCGATGGCGACTACGGTTCCGGCGATGTGCTGCAAGCCGGCTGCGATGCCGACGTGATCATCTCGGGCGGGGTCGTCCAGCACCAGTTCAATCCGTGGTGGGAGTGGTATCCGGCGGGCTCCTACTGGATCAGCACGATTCCCGTTTCTCCCGGTGACGAACTGACCTGTCTCATCTGCGTCCAGGCTGGCTCGACAACGAACGGATTTATCTTCCTGTCCAATGTCACCACGGGCGTTGGATCCTTCTTCTCGGCGACCGCGCCTGCCGGCACGACGTTACAGGGCAACTGCGCCGAATGGATTGTGGAGGCGCTGGAAATCGACACCAACGCGCCGGAGCTTGCCAAATACACGACCGTTGACTTCACGGAGTGCAGCGCCGGAACCGTCGGCGGCGCCACGGTCCAGGCCGGCAGCGGAAGCACTATCGATATGGTCGATGGGAGTGGGAGCGTGATTTCAGAAGGCGAGATTCTGGGCGCAACCGAGGTCCAGGTAAAGTACGTATAGCGATCCTGTTCCTGGCCAAGAAATCAGCGCCGGCCTTCACGAGCTCGCGCCCAAGAGACCACCTCCCTGGTGCGACCGGGCGGCTTTGCTCCAACTGAATTTGGTTTTTTGCCGGGCCCCCGGTTTTGACGCCGCGCGGGTGAACCCGAGACCCATTGTCTCGGAAACGGGTCAAACTAGAGTCTGGACTGTTGGTTAGGGGTTTCGTTGGCTTTTCTCCATCGATCAAGCTTGGCACTAACTCTTCCAGGTTCCCGTGTGCAACCGGGCCGCAATGGACGCGGCAGCGACAGCGTCGTTTCCCGGCCCAACCGCGCCGCCATGTGCAGCTCGGCGGGGCCGCTTTAGGGTCGTTGGCACAGTTGGCCCTCGCTCCAACCCAGGCGTTCGACCTTCTCGCGGACAATCCCTTCGGCCCCGGCCTCCGCACTCTCCCGCCCGCTGGTCCACACCGTCTCAAAAATGTTCCCCTTTCCGTTGGCGCGGCTCCTCACGCCCGTCCCGCCGACTCGTCTCGCCGTAGCCTTGGCGAAGGAGGAAGCCTTGGCGGAGGCGGACGATAAATCGCGCCGG
>Ga0209415_10002920_pt1 | contig 31954 bp, 33 predicted proteins | sample PeaSoiSIISIP2007_FD_187696 | JGI IMG/M metagenome (GOLD analysis project Ga0209415, IMG submission 187696) | Peat soil microbial communities from Weissenstadt, Germany - SII-SIP-2007 (SPAdes) (version 2) | ecosystem: Environmental > Terrestrial > Soil > Wetlands > Peat | place: Germany... | reverse complement strand
GGCGCTGGCGCGCGCCGGAAGAAAGGCTCGCCGAGCACGAGTACTCCACCGACCCGCAGCCACTCGAGGCAGCGGGCGGCGGTGGCCTCGAGCGAGCCGAACGGAGGAACCGCCGGCCCGACGCACAGGATCGCATCGAAGCGCCGGGCCGGCACAAACTCCGCCCCCGGTCCAACCGTGAAGTCGACGCGCGCGGCGAGGCCCTCGCCGGACGCGGCCGCGCGGGCCGCCACCGCGAGCGATTCGCTGGCGACGAGTCCGAGGTCCCGGCAGTCATGGAGCGCCACTGCATCGAGCAGCAGGCCGCCGCTCCCTGCGGCGAGATCGAGTACGCAGCCAGCTCGCGGCACGCGCAACAGCTCGATCACGGCGAGCGCACGCCGGGCCGAGACCGGCGCGGGATAGCGCCGCGGGTCAGGGGTGAGGGCGGGGAAGCCTTGAACACCGAGCATCCGGGCAAGTGTATCGTCGCCCCCGGGGCGCGGGCCATCGGGGCCTGCCGAGTCGCCGGGAGCCGCGAACCGCCGTGCCGGAAGGGCCAGAGATTCGTCGTGCCGCCGAGCAGGTCGCGGCCGCTGTCGCCGGGCGGACCGCGATCCGCGTGCTATTCACGCTGCCGCGGCTCGGGCCGCACGGGCCGCGGCTGAGCGGAAGGCGGGTGCAGGCGGTCGAGGCACGTGGCAAGGCACTGCTGGTGCACTTTACCGGCGGTGACAGCATCTATACCCATAACCAACTCTACGGGCGCTGGTACGTGGTGGCGCCCGGCCGACTCCCGGCGACCGGCCGCGAGCTTAGGCTCGCAATCCATACACGCACCAAGTGGGCCTTGCTCTACAGTGCGTCCGACATCGCGGTGCTGCCGCGTGCCCGGCTCGGCGAGCATCGCTACCTCGCGCGGCTCGGGGTCGAGCCGCTCAACTCCCATACCCGCCTCGCCGACGTACGCGCGGTGCTCGACGCGGCGCGATTCGGGCGCCGCTCGCTCGCCGCGCTGCTCCTCGACCAGGGCTTTCTGGCCGGGATCGGCAACTACCTGCGCAGCGAAATCCTGTTCGCCGCGCGGTTGGCGCCTGAGAGGCGACTCGGGGCGCTGTCGCCCAACGAGCGCGACCGGCTGGCGTCCGCGGCGCTCAAGCTGACGCGGCGTTCCTACCGGACCCATGGCATCACCAATGACCCCGAGCGCGCGGCGCATCTGAAGCGCTCGGGACTGCCATTCGCCCGATACCGGCACCAGGTCTTCGACCGCGAGGGCGAGCCCTGCTGGGAGTGCGGCACGACGATCATGCGCGAGCAGGCTGCGGGCCGGAACCTGTATGCCTGCCCCCGCTGCCAGGGCCGACATGCGTAGCCGGGAGCCGAGCGAGACGATCGTCGCGATGGCGACGCCACCCGGGCGCGGCGGCATCGGGATCGTGCGGGTGTCCGGGCCCGGGACCCGGGCGCTCGCGGCGGCGGTGCTCGGCGACCTGCCGGAGCCGGAACGCGCCGTCGTGCGAGGCTTCCGCGGACTGGACGGCGCCCCGATCGACCAGGGTCTCGCGCTCTTTTTCGCGGCGCCGCGCTCGTTCACCGGCGAGGACGTTCTCGAACTGCACGGGCACGGCGGGCCGGTCGTGATGGACCTGCTGGTCGCGCGCTGCCTCACGCTCGGCGCGCGCATCGCGCGGCCGGGCGAGTTCTCGGAGCGCGCCTTCCTCAACGACAAGCTCGACCTCGCGCAGGCCGAGGCGGTCGCCGACCTGATCGAGGCGGGCTCGGCGGCGGCCGCGCGTGCGGCGCTGCGCTCGCTCGCCGGCGAGTTCTCGGTGCGCATCGAGCGCCTCGCGACCGAGCTCGTGGAACTGAGGACCCACGTCGAAGCCTCGATCGACTTCGCCGACGAGGATCTTGAGCTGCTCGCCGACGGTGCGGTGGGCGTGCGGCTCGCGCGCCTGCTCGAGGACTTCAGGGTGCTCGCCGCGACCGCAGAGCAGGGGCGACTCTTGCACGACGGCTATGTGCTCGTGATCGCCGGGCGCCCGAACGCCGGCAAGTCGAGCCTGATGAACGTGCTCGCGGGCCACGATGCGGCGATCGTGACGGCCGTCCCTGGTACCACCCGCGACGTGCTTCGCGAGCGGATCGACATCGACGGCCTGCCGATCACGATCCTCGACACGGCGGGCCTGCGCGACAGCCCGGACCTCGTCGAGGCCGAGGGGATCCGCCGCGCCCAGCGCGAGATCGCGCGCGCCGACCGCGTGCTGTATGTCGTCGACGGCGCGGATCCCGCCGCGCTCGCGCTCCTCAGCCGCGACCTGGCGGCGCTGCCGCCGCAGGTACCGGCGACCGTCGTCGTCAACAAGTCCGACCTCACACCCCGCACGGCGCCGCCGACCGTTGGTTCCGCCCGCGCGCTCAGCATTTCGGCGCTGACCGGCGCGGGGCTCGCGGAGCTGCGCGCGCACTTGAAGGACGCTGCGGGCTACCGGCCCACTGAGGCGGGAGTATTCAGTGCGCGGCGCCGCCACCTCGATGCGCTCGGCCGCGCTTTCGCGCATGCCGCGGCGGCCGCTGCCGAGCTCGGCAGCGGCGCCGGGACCGAGCTCGTGGCCGAGGAGCTCAGACTGGCGCATGAATCGCTCGGCGAGATCACCGGACGGTTCACGAGCGAGGACCTGCTCGGCCGGATCTTCGCGAGCTTCTGCATCGGCAAGTAGCTTCGCTGAGTCGCCGAGCGATTCCCTCTGGGTCCGTGCCTTCGCCCGCATCAGGCGCCGTCGAGATAGCCTTCCCACAGGTCGGCAGAGACGCTGTCGCGGGGATCTGCCGAGTCGCCCCACAACTCGGCGGCAGCGAAGCGCACGCAGTACAAGCGCTGCGGCTGCTCGCCCAGAAAGTGCGCATTGCTGTCGGGGAACACGTGCACGCCGTGATCGGCGGTCACGACGCCGGTATGGCCACGCGCGTACCGCGGCAACCGCGTGTGTCCGGTCGGATGCAGGTTCCTGGCCCGAACGCGGCTGCCTAGCGCGAAGCGCGCCGGAACCTCCACGGTGCGAGTGAACGGCGTACCACGATCCAGCAGCGCTGCCACCTGGCCGGCGAGCAGTGCCGGCCTCGCGATCGCGGTACCACGCTCCGGGCGGTCGCTCACGATCTCGGCGCGGGTCACGAGCTTGGACTTGACGAGCAGTTCGACGAGTCCGGCCAGCCATTTCTCGTAGTAGCTCATCCGCAGGTAGTCCGGGCCGGGGATGAGTTCGCGCTGATGGCGCGAGGCATCGATGTTCCACAGGCCCCAGGCGCCGCTCGCCAGCACGAGCGCGAACGTTCGCGCCTCCCAGCGCGTGTGGAACACCGGCTCATTTTCCTCCCGGGCGATCGCGCCGAGCCCGTCCATGCCGCCCATGTCGTGAACGCCGTTCATCGCGCAACGCCAATCATCGCATCGCGTGTCACGAGCTTTGCGAGCTCAGCCTCGGCAAGGCTCTCGGTGCCCGCGGGGCGCTCCGGCACCACGAGGTAGCGAAGCTCGGCGGTCGAGTCCCAGACCCGCACCTCGACTCCAGGCTCGAGCTCGAGGCCGAACTCGCGCAGCACGCCTCTTGGGTCGATCACGGCGCGCGAGCGGTAGGGCGCGGACTTGTACCAGTTCGGCGGCAGACCGAGCACCGGCCACGGGTAACAGGAACAGAGCGTGCACACGACGAGGTTGTGGATGCTCGGCGTGTTCTCGACCACGCGCATGTGCTCGCCGGCGCGGCCGCCAAAACCCAGTTCGCGGATTGCGCTCGTGGCATCACGCAGCAGGCGGGCCTTGTAGGCGGGGTTGGTCCACGCCCGGGCGACCACGCGTGCGCCATTGCGCGGTCCGATGCGGTGCGCGTAGGCATCGATCAGCGCATCGAGAGCCGCGGGATCCACCAGCCCTTTCGCCACGAGCAGCGATTCGAGCGCCTTGACCCGCAGCGCCGGTTCCGACGGCAGGTACTGCGCGGCGTCGTCATCGTGGCCGTGGCCGCTGTCGTGACCCACTGTGGTCCCGGAGTTTCTGCGGGCGATAGCCCCCGGCGCCGGTCAGCTCAGGCGGCGCGGGTCACTTGGCGAGCTGGAACAGGACCGAGGATACCCAGCCCTTGTTGCCGAGCTCGTCCTCCACTTCCCACATCATGTCCTGCTTCTCGCCGGTCGGGTACAGCATCATGCCCGGGTCGAGCGTGCGCACGACCTTGCTGGTGGGCGAGGCCGACACATACATTCGGCCGGGCTTCGCCATCGTGACCGATTGCTGCGCGTTGGCGGCGCTGGCGCTGTCCGGGAGTTCGGAAAACTTCTGGATGAGATCGGTGTAGGCCTGCAGGTAGGCGAGCGTGACGACTTGGCCGATCTCGGTGTCGGCGTAGCCGGTTGCGCCGCCCGCCGCGAATGCGCCGCCGGCGAACAGGCCGCCGCCGGCGCCCCAGCCGAGATCGGTCTTGGTCGAATGGCCCTCGCTCAGTGCCACCTGCTCCGAGGAGCGCACGTCGGTGACCGTCAGCACCACGTCCGCGGTCTTTTTCTTGATGCTGATGCCGCCGAGCACGGCGCCCGCGACGCCCGGCAGGAACCCGCCGAGCATGCCGCCGATCTTGTTGCCGCCGGCATCCTTGTTCTGTGAGATCAGGTCCGGCACCAGCACGTAGTCGGCAGCCTTGACCTGGCCCTTGCCGACGTTCGAACGGCCGCGCAGCTCACCGCTCGCGGCGAGCTCGCGCTCCGCCTTCGCCGCCGCCATGCCCTTGCCGCGGTCGACCAGCGTGAAGCAGCCCGACTTGCTGACGAACACCTTGATGAGTGCCTCGGGCGACCCGAGGCCGTACTGGACCCACCACTGCTTCTCCGGCTCGACCACCGCGAGCGCGCCGTACTTCTTGGTGCAGGTCGGGATCTGCGCTTCCTTCTTGGCGCGCTCTTCCTGCGCGGTCTGGGCGGCGAACGACACCACCGGCGCGAGCAGCACCACCACCGAGGCGCAGCCGGTCAGGGCCGGACGCAGCGCTAGCCAGGATTTCATTGCGAGTTCTCCTTGTAATGCTTTTCGTATCAGGCCGGGACCCGCAATATATCCCACGTCCGGTCCAGCTCACTAACCGGCCAGCGCGCGGTACCGGGCGCAGGCTGTCGCGCAGGTGTCGGCGAGAATGCGCGCCAGCGCCCGCGTTGCGGGTCCGGCGCTGTCGGGGTCGGTCTGGACGAGGTGCAGCTCCGCGCTGCGCGTGCCGCCCTCGGTGAGCGGCAGGGGCTTGAGCGTCCCGGCCTCGAGCTCGGCCCAGATGTGCTCGCGCGGGACCCACGCGAATCCGAGGCCGTTCTTCAGCATCTCGATCGAGGTCTTGAGGTGCGACACGGTCCAGCGTTCCTCGGCGCCGAGCCAGCCCGCGTCGATCCGCCGCTTCGAGCCGCTGTCGCGGACGACGATCTGGCGGTGGCTTTTGAGATCGTCGGTGCCGAGCGGCCGACTGAGCGCGTGCAGCGGATGATCGGGATGCGCGACCGCAATGAACTCGACGGGCATCAGTCGCGTTCCGAGAAAGCCCGGCGGCACGGGGCTGACGATCGCGAGATCGACCTCGCGCCGCAGCAGTGCTTCGGTCGTGCCCGAGAGGACCGATTCGACGACCTCGAGGCGCGTCGTGCGGCCCACCGGCGCGAATGCCCGCAGCGCCTCATAGAGAAGGACGGGCGGAAAGATGCCGTCAACGGCAATCCGGATCTCGGTCTCCCAGCCGGCGGCGAGGTTCGCGGCGAGCGCCTCGAGGCTGTTGAGGTCCTCGAGTACCGCGCGGGCGCGGCGCAGGAGCGTGGCGCCCGACTCGGTCAGCACGGCGCGCCGGCCGTGCTGCTCGAGCACCGCCACCGGCAGCTGCTCCTTCAACTCGCGGACTGCGTAGCTGACCGCCGACTGACTCTTGGCGAGGGCGTCGGCCGCGGCCGCAAAGCCCCCTTCATCGACGATCGCCGCGAGGACGGCCCATTGCTCGAGCGTGGTTCGGGGGAGTCGTGCCACGATACATCCGTAAATCAGATCGATTCGAGCTATTTTTAGCACTTGATGATGCTGATAGCGAATATATCTTTGACGCGAGATATCCACGACCGGAGCACACCGATGGCCCAGCTGCTGCAGATCAACTCGAGTCTGTCCGGGGAATCCGCCTCCTCGACCGTCCTCGCCGACCGCCTGGTCGGGGGACTGAAGGCTGCGGACCCCTCGTTGGTCCTGGTCCGCCGCAACCTCGGCGGCGCCGAGCTGCCGCACCTCGATGCGGCCCGGCTTGCCGCGCTCGCCAAGCCCGCGGCCGAGAGGACCCTGGAGGAGGCCGCGTTCGTCGCCACGGCCGATGCGCTGATCGCCGAGATCGCGGCGGCCGACACGCTCGTGATTGCGGCGCCGATGTACAACTTCGCCGCCCCGAGCCAGCTGAAGACCTGGTTCGACTACCTGGCGCGCGCGAACGCTACCTTCCGCTACACCGCGAGCGGCCCGGTCGGTCTGCTGACCGGCAAGCGCGCCGTGCTGGTCACGACGCGCGGCGGCGAGCACCGCGGCAGGCCGCAGGACCACCTGGTGCCCTACGTGCGCACGATGCTGGCGTTCCTCGGGATTACCGACCTCGAAGTGATCTATGCCGAAGGGCTCGCGCTCGGCGACGGGCCGCGCCAGCACTCGCTCGAGCGCGCGCGACTCGACATAGACTCGCTGGCCGGGCGCCTCGCTGCGTGAAGGAGCTGTGATGACAAGCCGAACCGTTGAACGCGTACTGACCGGGCGTCCCGCCTCGGACGGTGGCGGCGTCCGGCTCACCCGCGTGATCAGCCCGGAGCAGACCCTCGACCCGTTCCTGCTGCTCGATGAGTTCGACTCGAGCCGCGCGGGCGATTACATCGCCGGCTTCCCCTCGCATCCGCACCGCGGCTTCGAGACGGTCACGTACATGCTCGACGGCCACATGCTGCACGAGGATCACCTCGGAAATCGCGGCGACCTGACCGCGGGCGCTGTGCAGTGGATGACCGCGGGCCGCGGCATCATCCACTCGGAGATGCCGCAGCAGACGCACGGGCGCATGCGCGGCTTCCAGCTGTGGATCAACCTGCCGGCAGCAGCCAAGATGCGCCCGGCCACCTACCAGGATCTCGCGCCCGAGCGCATCCCGAGCGTCGAGTTGCCGGGGGTGCGTGTGCGCGTGGTGGCCGGAACATTCGAGCCGCTCGCACCGCCCGCGCGACCGGTCGCGGGGCCGGTCGGCGGCGGGGCCACGGCGCCGCTCTACCTCGACGTCGCGGTGGACCCAAACGCCAGCCTCACGCTCGCGACTCCCGCGGGCCACCGGCTGCTGGTCTATGCGTTCGACGGAACTCCGGGCGTCGGCGGCCAGATCCTCAACAAGGGCCAGCTCGCGATCCTGACGCCCGGAACGACGCTCGAGCTGCGCGGCGGCGCGGGCCGGGTCCTCGTGCTCGGCGGCAAGCCGCTCGGCGAGCCGATCGTCCACTACGGGCCGTTCGTGATGAACAGCGTCGCGGAGATTGAACAGGCGATCCGCGACTACCAGAGCGGGACGCTCACGGCCGCAGCCTGAGTACACCAGTCGCGCGGGATCGGCGACCGCCCGGCGGCCCATGCGCTACGATCAGGGCGCGGCGGCATCCCCCGGGCAGCCGTCGCGGAGGTGCCCCGTGAATGCAAGACCCGTGCTGCTCCTCGCCTGCCTCGCGCTCTCCCAGCCGGCCGCCGCCGACGTTGCATCGGCCGGCCCGTCTGGATTTGTCCTCCGCATCGAGGCGGTCACAGACCGGGGCCCGGCGAGCGCCTGGCAACGGCTCGTGCGCGTGCAGGACTGGTGGGACAAGCAGCACACCTATTCCGGCGACGCGGCGAACCTGTCGCTCGATCTGAAGCCCGGCGGCTGCTGGTGCGAGAAACTCCCCGGCCGCGGCTTCGCGCGCCACCTCGAGCTGGTGTACGTGGTGCCGGGCAAGGTGCTGAGGCTCGTCGGCGGTCTTGGGCCCTTGCAGGGGATGGGCGCGAGCGGCGCGCTCACATTCACGCTCAGACCCGCCGGCCAGGGACAGACGGCGGTCACGGCCGAGTACGCGGTCAGCGGATACCGAGCGGGGGGTTTCGAGGACCTCGCCGCGGCCGTCGACGGCGTGCTCACCGAGCAGGTCAAGCGCTACGCCGCCCGCTGAACCGCGAGGTCCACGCGGCGCGCGTCAGCCGAGGATCTGCTCGCGTCGGTAGCAGCGCGCGGCGATGAACGCGAGCAGCGCGCCGAACGCCAGCGTCGAGGCGGCCGAGACCAGCACGCTCGCAGGCACCAGCGACTCGGCCTTCAGCAGCGAGCTGATCAGCAGGTGCTGGCTGAGCGAGGGAATCCACATCAGCCCGAGCCGCGCCGGCACCTGGTAGAGGGCTGCGAACATGATCGGCACGGTCGGGATCAGCAGCAGCGCCGTCAGCCAGCTCTGGGCTTCGCGGTAGCTGCGGGTGAAGGAGGCGACCAGGGTCATCAGCGAGGCGCCGAGCAGCACGAACGGCAGCATCACGCCGATGGTCGCGAGCGCGACGTGGGGGCCGAAGTTCGCCGCCATCCCGAGCGCCTCGAGGCGCAGGAACCGGAGGCTGACGGCGAACGCAGTCACCGTCAGCGTCAGCGAGACGATCATCCAGGCGCAGGTCGCGAGGATCTTGCCGAGCACCAGCTCGCGACGCGCCACCGGCAGCGTCAGCAGCGGCTCGAGTGAGCCCCGCTCGCGCTCGCCGGCGGTCGTGTCGATCGCAACGTACAGGCCGCCGATCAGCGTCGCGAACACGATGAAGTAACTCAGCATGCCGAGCAGCGTGACCGCGCGGCCGGCCGGCGTCGACACGTCGACCTGATCGACGATCAGCGGGCGCGACAGAGTGGGCGCCAGGCCGCGCGCCGCGAGCCGCCAGGTCGCGATCTGGTTCGCGAAACCCCGGATCAGCGACTCGGCCCGCACGCGATCCCCGGCGGCGCTCGTGTCGGACGCGTCGGAATACAGCTGCACGGATGCCGGCAGCCCCGACCTCAGCCGCGCACCGTAATCGGCGGGGATCACCAGCACCAGACGGCGCTCGTGGGCCCGCACCGCGCGCGCGGCGCCGTTGGCATCACCGCCGAACTCGCGGACCTCGACGCCTTCGCCCTTCAGGAACGCCACCAGGTTCGGCGCCTCGCTGCCGCCGGCGATGGCGAGCTCGAGCGGCGCCTCGAAGCCGTGACGCTCGCGCTCGAGCGTGACGTTCATCAGCACGGTGAACAGCAGCGGGGCGCCGAGGGGCCCTAGCAGCAGCGCCGAGGTGATCGTGCGCCGGTCGCGAGCGTTCTCGACGACTTCCTTCAGGAACACCGTGCCAAGCGCGCGCATCACGCCGGCGTCACCCGTTCGAGCGCGGCGACGAATGCGTCCTCCAGCGAGCCGCTCGCGACGGTGCTGGTGAGCTCGGCGGGCGTGCCGTGCGCAACGACGCGGCCGTCGCTGATGATCACGATGTCATCACACAGCGCTGCGACCTCCTGCATCACGTGGCTGGAGAACAGCACCGCGTGGCCGGCATCCCTCAGGCGCACGATCAGCTTCCTGAAACTGCGGGTCGCAGGCACGTCGAGGCCATTCCCCGGCTCGTCGAGCACCAGGTTCTGCGGCGCGTGCACCAGCGTGCGGGCGAGGGCGACCTTGAGGCGCTGGCCGTGCGAGAACCCCTTGGCGCGCCGGTCCGCGAACTCACCGATCTCGAGCAGTCCCACCAGCTCATCGATGCGCCGCTCGAGGTCGGTCCCGCCGAGACCGGAGAGCCGGCCGAAATAACGCACATTTTCCCGCGCGGTGAGCTGCGGGTAGATGCCGGCGTTGTGCGGCAGGGCGCCGAGCCGGCCGAGCGCCGCCACCGGTTCGCGGGCGACGTCGAGGCCGTCGATCAGCGACCGACCGCGGTCCGGGCGCAGCACGCCGTACAGCATGCGCAGCGTCGTGCTCTTGCCGGCGCCGTTGGGCCCGAGCAGCCCCGTGATGCGCCCGTCGGCGGCGGTCAGGTCGACACGCCTGACGGCCTCGACCGCACCGAAGCGCTTCGCGAGCGCCTCGAGCACGATCACGGCCCGGGTCCCGCGAGGTCGATCACGAACGGACTCGCGGCCGCGGCCGCGAGGCAGCCCACATCGAGGCCCCGGGCCGTGCCCGCGGTCAGGAAGCGCGCGATCACCCGCGGCGCGCAGCCCGTGGCGAGCTGGCCGTGGCCTTGGCCGGGCAGGACGACGTGCAGCACGTCCCGGAAGCCGCCCGCAGCGCGCGCGCCGGCCGCCGGCGGCGTGATCGGGTCGGCCTCGCCCGAGAGGACCAGCGCGGGCACCGCCGAGTGCAGCGGGGCGAAGAGGTCGGCATCCACGACGCCCTTCGGCCAGCCCTCGCACAGGATCGAAAGCTCGTCGATCTGCTCGACCCCGACATAGGTGCGTGCGAGCCGCGCCCGGTCGATGTGCGCGAAGGCCGGCACGTCCTCGGTGCACTCGACCGCGGCGTTCATGCCGTAGGCGACCTGCGCATCGAGATTCTGGCTGACGAGCAACAGCTCGCTCGCGATCGGCGCGTAGTCGCCCTTGGTCGCGCGGTCGATGAGGAGCGGCAGCAGCGCGGTCGTCGCCGAGTCATAGTTGAGCAGCCGGACGACGCCCGCCAGCTGCGCCCGATCGAACGCAACCGTGCGCAGCGCGCCGGTCGACGGATCCGCGAGCATCACGAGGCGCGGCCGGCCGCCGAGCTCGGCGAGCAGCACCTCGAACCTGCGCGCGAGGTCCGGGAACGCGGCGTTGCACGTCTGATCCGCGCGACAACGCACGAACATCAGGTCGAGCGCCCGCTGCGCATCGAGCGGCGTGTCCGGGCCGAGCGCCCGGTCAGGCGGCACGACGCCGTCGAGCACCACGGCGGCCGTACGCGACGGGTAGCGCCTCACATAATGCTGAACGACGCGCGTTCCGTACGACACGCCGTAGAGGTCGATCCGCTCATAGCCGAGGGCCGCCCGCACCGCGTCGAGATCACGGACCGCGACGCTGGTCGTGTAGTACTGTGGCCGGCCGTGGAGGCTCTGGCGGCATTTCGCCGACAGCTCGCGGATCGCCGCCGGCGACTGCGCCGCCACGTCGAAATCGTCCGGAAACTCGCACCCTAAGCGGTTCGAGCCGCCCGTGCCCCGCTGGTCGACGAGCACGACGTCGCGGCTGCGCGCGACGGCGCCGAACGCCGCGGCGTAGGTCGCGTAGAAATCGGCCGCCGACTGGCCGGGGCCGCCGGGAACGACGAACAGCGGTGGCGCGCGCTCGGCAGCCGCGAGCGCCGGCACGACCGCGACCGAGAGCGAGATCTGCGTGCCAGCCGGATCGTTGGGGTTCTCGGGCACGGCGAGCGTGCCGCACCGGGCCGGCACCGAGCCGAGCCCGGCCGGGTGCTGCAGCCGGCATTCGACGAGCGCGAGACGCTCGCGCTGGCCGGATGCGGCCACCGCGAGGGTGGCGGTGCAGGCGGGCCAGGCGAGCGCCCACAGGGCCGCCGATCCCGCGGCGAGGCAGGCCAACCGGTTACAGGGCATGCGGGCATTGTTTCATTCGGGCCGCGGCCGCGCCATCCACGCTAAAATCGCCGCGATGCGCCACCCGGACTCCTTCGACGTGCTGGTGATCGGCGGCGGGCACGCCGGGACGGAGGCGGCCCTCGCCGCTGCGCGCACCGGTGCCCGTACGCTGCTGCTCACCCAGAGCGTCGAGACGCTCGGGGCAATGAGCTGCAATCCAGCGATCGGCGGCATCGGCAAGAGCCACCTGGTGCGCGAGATCGACGCGCTCGGCGGGGCGATGGCCCGGGCCGCCGACCGGGCGGCGATCCAGTTGCGGGTGCTGAACGCGAGCAAGGGTCCGGCGGTGCGCGCGACCCGCGTGCAGGCCGACCGCTCGCTCTACCGGCGCGCAATCCGCGCGCTCATCGAGAATCAGACCAACCTATCGGTGTTCCAGCAGGAGGTCGCGGACCTCGAGGTCGAAGGCGGCCGGGTGACGGGCGCGGTGACGACGACCGGCATCCGTTTCGCGGCGGCCTGCGTCGTGCTGACGGCGGGCACGTTCCTCGGCGGGCGGATCCACGTGGGGCTCGATAACTACCCGGGCGGCCGGGCCGGGGATCCGGCCTCGAACCGGCTCGCGGCGCGGCTGCGCGAGCTGATGCCGCGGGTCGGAAGGCTCAAGACCGGCACCCCCCCGCGCCTCGACGGGCGCAGCCTCGACTACTCCGTGATGCTGCCGCAGCCGAGCGACTCGCCGCTCCCGGTTCTGTCCTACCTCGGTCGCGCCGGCGAGCATCCGATGCAGCTGCCGTGCCACATCACGGCCACCAACGAGCGCACGCACGCGCTGATCCGTGCCGGGAGCGACCGCTCGCCGATGTACACCGGCGCCATCGCGGGCGTGGGTCCGCGCTACTGCCCGTCGATCGAGGACAAGGTCGTGCGGTTCGCGTCCCGCAGCTCGCATCAGATCTTTGTCGAGCCCGAGGGGCTCGATACGCACGAGGTCTACCCGAACGGGATTTCCACGAGCCTGCCCTTCGACGTGCAGCTCGAATTCGTGCGCAGCATCTCGGGCTTCGAGCGGGCGCACCTGACGCGCCCCGGCTACGCGATCGAGTACGACTTCTTCGATCCACGCGACCTCGAGTTCAGCCTCGCGACCCGCGCGCTCGCGGGCCTGTATTTCGCGGGGCAGATCAACGGCACGACGGGCTACGAGGAAGCCGCCGCGCAGGGGCTGATCGCGGGCCTCAATGCCGCGCGCGCGGCGCGCGGCGAGGCGCCCTGGTGGCCGCGGCGCTCGGAAGCCTACATCGGGGTGCTGATTGATGATCTGGTGACCCGCGGCGCGCCGGAACCGTACCGGATGTTCACGAGCCGCGCCGAATACCGGCTGAGCCTGCGGGAGGACAACGCTGATGCGCGCCTGACGCCGGTCGGACGCGCGTTCGGCCTCGTGGACGATGAGCGCTGGGCCTTTTTCGAGGCGAAGCGGGCGGCGATCGCCGCAGGCTTCGCCGATCCCGCTGCGGATGATCGCCTGGCCGGCCAGGTCGCGCTCGCAATCGCCGTCGCGGCCAAGTACTCCGGCTACCTCGCCCGCCAGGAAGCCGAGGTGGCCCGGCTCGAGCGGCACGAGACGACGGCGATGCCCGCGGCCCTGGATTACGGCGCCGTCAAGGGCCTGTCGACCGAAGTGCGCCTGCGCCTGCTCGAGGTGCAGCCGCGCACGCTCGGCCAGGCGGCGCGGATCCCGGGGCTCACGCCCGCGGCGATCTCGCTGCTGCTGGTGCACCTCAAGAAGCTCGGCCAGGCTGGATAAGGCTCGACGGGCGCCTCGCGTGCGCGCTACTCATCGCAGCGCTCGCAGTCGGCGCCTGCCACCGCGCGCCGCGTCGCGCTCGAGGGCGCCGAGCGCACGATGCTGGCCGACGCACCGGTCGTGCCGCTCTACTTCTATGTCAACAAGCACCTGGTCGCGCCCCGACTCAGGGGCTGGCACGATAATGTCATGAACGTCGTCGACACCAAGGACGTGGCGCTCGAGCGCTGAGACGCGCACCGGCGTTCGGCCCGCGCGACGTGCCTCGGCGCTCGCGAGCCTCGCATGCAAGGAGTGGCGAACATGGCGGATTTCTACGGCTTTCGCGTCGCGAGTATCGACGGCGGAGCGGACCTGCTCGGCACGCTCCGCGGCAAGGTGACCCTCGCGGTCAACGTCGCGAGCCAATGCGGGCTCACGCCGCAGTACGCCGGCCTCGAGCGGTTGTACCGCGAGCTCAAGGACGAGAACTTCACGGTGGTCGGCCTGCCGTGCAACCAGTTCGGCGCACAGGAGCCCGGCAGCGAGCGGGAGATCCAGACTTTCTGTGCGACGAACTACCAGGTCAGCTTTCCGATGTCGGCGAAGCTCGACGTCAACGGCACGACCCGCCATCCGCTCTACGCATGGCTCACGGATCCGGCGAACGGCCATCCGGGAGACATCGAGTGGAACTTCGAGAAGTTCCTGATCGGCCGGGACGGACGCCTGCTGAAGCGCTACCCGCCGACGGTTCCCCCGCAGGACAAGGGCCTGCTGCAGGACATCGCCGACGCCCTCTGAGCGTATCGGTCAGTCGCAGCCGAGCGCATGGCGTGCGGCCCCGGCAGCGCCGGCCGCGAGCTCGGCCGCCGCGGCCCGCGCCGCCGAGAGCTCCGCCGGCCTGAGCGTCCGCTCGAGGCCCGCGCGTACGCTGAGCGCCTCGGCGGTCGTCCCGAACTCGAAGCCAAAGCAGCCGTCGCTCGCAAGCTCCTCGGCGAGCGCTGCCCACGCATACCGTGCCGGCGCCTCGACGCCGAGCGCATCGGGCTCGCGGGGCGGGACCGGGACGACGAGTGCATCGGCGGGCGACCAGCGACCGAGTTCGTCGGCGTTTGCGCCGGAGGCAAGGAGCCCCAGCGCATAGGGCGCGCCGCGGCGGGCGGCTGACTCGAGCGCCGCGCGCGCCGCGACGGCATCTGCCGTGCCGAAGCAGCCATTCAGCAGGCACACGCCGTAATAGGCCTCGGCATCGGCGTCCCCCTTGGCCGCGGACTCCAGCCACGCGCGCGCGGCATCCGGCTGCTTCGGGAGGTTCTCGAGCGCGAGCCGGAACTGGGCCCGCGGGCTGCCGAGCACGGCGGCACTCATCAGGCGGCCGAGCGGCTGGGGGTCGAGGGCAGCGAGCCGTTCGAGACTCGCCACATCGCCGTGGGCGGCGCTCGTCGCCAGCCGGCGCTCGAGCAGTGCGCGGTCGAGAGTCGTCGCGGCGCAGCCGGTCGCGAGGCGCTGCGCGAAGGCGTGCCGCGTCCCGATCAGCGCTGCGAGCGTCGCGTGCGCCGCCGGATCACTCGCCGTCGCCTCGAGCGCCGCCCGCTCGTCGGCCAGCGCCGGGCCGGACCCGCTGTCGGGTACGCACAGCCCCGCCAGGTCCCACAGCCGGGCCGCGGTGCCAGGCTCGTCCCCGGCGGCCAGCTGCCGGGCGACAGAGGCGACGTCGCCCGCGACCAGCCGGTCGAGGAGTTCGCGCGGCGGCGCAGTGCCCTGGAACCGCCGCAGCAGTGCGGCGCGCACGGCCGAGGACCGCGCCGCGGCCGGCGCCGGGCCGGCCGCGGGCAGCGGTTGGGCTGCGCCCCCCGGCACCGTCCACAACGGCGCGTGGGCTGGCGGCCCGGCCTCGGGCTCGGCGGGCGGAGTGCCGCGCCACAGCCATGCGGCGATCAGCGCGCCCGCGCCCGCGAGTCCGGCGAGGGCGAGGACTGTTCGCCTCAACGGGGCGTCGGTCCCGGCACGAGGTCGAAGATTGCGTTGACGGACGCGCTGAACGTGAGCTCGCCCGACTGGTACGTCTCGGGTGCCTCGGCGGCCGCCGCCGCTGCCATCGCCATGCGCCGCACCGGCACCAGCGAGGGACTGCGCGTCGCGGTGGTTGCGACGCTGCGCGGCGCGCCGACGCTCGCATCGAGCGCCTTGGCGACCACGGCTGCGTTCTGGCGCGCATCGGCGACCGCCCGGGCCAGCGCCTCGCGCTCCAGGTCGTGGCGCTGACCGGAGTCGAGGAGCGGATCGCCGACGACGTTGGCGCCGGCGGTGATGCCTTTCTCGAGCAACTCGCCCAGCCGGTCGAGGTCCCTGAGCTCGACGAGCAGCTGCCGCCGCACCGCATAGCCAACCAGCCGGTTCTCGCGCTTCGGCTCGTTGCGGGTGTACTCGGGGTTGACGCTGAGCCGCGTCGAGTGCACCAGCTGCTCGGCAATCCCGAGGTCGCGCGTGAGCTTCAGCAGTGCCGCCATCACGCGGTTGGCGCCGGCGCGGGCTGCCTCGAGCGTCGGCTCGCGCGACACGATGCCGAGCGTCACGATCGCGCGGTCGGGTTGCGCGCGCACCTCACCTTCGCCGCTGACCGACAGCACGCGCGGCGCGGGCTCCTCGGCGCGGGCGTGCGCGGCCGGGAGCAGCCAGGCGAGCACCAGTCCTGACATCAGCAGCGCGGAACGAGACATCGGTGGCTCCCTGTGCGGCCGGCGGGCCGCCTCACGATACAACGACAGCGCCGCCGCCGCGGGGTTCGTGGCCGGGTGGAATTTTCCGGGGGGGCTCCGTACCATGCGGCGGCTTTCGCCACCTGCCGGTCGAGTCGGCGCAGGGGGATCGAACGTGAGGGTGTTCGGATTCAGCACGCGGGCGCACGATGTCCCGCCGCACGCCGCGGCGCTGCGGGCCGCACGCACGGCGCCCGCGCCGTGAGCGCGCCACGCGAGGCGACTGGCCCCGAGTTCCCGCCAATCATCGATTACGGCGACGGCATCAGCGCCGTCGACACGCTGTACATGCGGCCCCACCTCGACGCCAGCCACCTGATCGAGCACGGCGGCCGCGCCGCCTTCGTCGATACCGGCACGGCGCTGGCCGTCCCGCCGCTGCTCGCCGCGCTCGAGCACAAGGGCATCGCGGCCGAGGCGGTCGACTGGGTGTTCGTGACGCATATCCACCTCGATCACGCCGGCGGCGCCGGGGCACTGATGCGGCACCTGCCAAACGCGCGGGCGGTCATCCATCCGCGCGGCGCCGCGCACCTCGCGGACCCCTCGAAACTGATCGCCGCGACCAAGCGGGTCTACGGCGAGGACTTCTACGCGCGCCTGTACGGTGAGATCGTGCCGATCGCGCCGGAGCGCATCGTCGTGACCGAAGACGGCTCGCGGCTGGCGCTCGCCGGCCGGACGTTCGAGTTCCTGCACACGCCCGGGCACGCGCTGCATCATTACGTGATCGTGGATCTCGACACGGACGGCGTATTCGCGGGCGACAACTTCGGCGTCTCGTACCGCGAAATCGACGTCGACGGTCGCGCGTTCGTCATGCCGGCGACGACCCCGCCGCACTTCGACCCGGAACAGCTTCACGCCTCGACCGACCGAATCCTCTCCGTCCGGCCGCGGGCCGTCTACCTGACCCACTATGGCCGGGTGACCGACCTCGCGCGCCTTGGACGGGATTTGCACGCCGGGATCGACGCGTACGTCGAGCTCGCGCGACGCCACGAGCGCGATCCCATGCGCACCGCGCGGATGACCGAGGACCTGTTCCGCTGGGTGTCGGCGGCACTCGATGCGCACGGGTTCGACCCGGATCCCGCGCGCCGGCACAGGCTGCTGGATATGGACGTTGAGCTCGACGTGCAGGGGCTCGACGTGTGGCTCAGCCGCTGCCCGGCCTGAGCATGGCGGGAGGACAGACGATGCCTACCTTCAGGGCTTTCCGGATCCACGAGATCGACGCCAAGATCGTGGCGCGCTTCGACACGATCCCGCTCGAGGAGCTCTCGCCGGGCGAGGTAGTGATCCGCGTCCGATACTCGACCATCAACTACAAGGATGCGCTCGCCGCCACCGGCACCGGGCGCATCCTGCGGCGCTATCCGCTGGTCGCCGGCATCGACCTCGCGGGCGAGGTCGAGTCCTCGAGCGATGCGCGCTTCCATCGGGGCGATGAAGTGCTGGTGACCGGCTGCGGGCTCTCCGAGACCCACGACGGGGGCTACGCCGAGTACGCCCGGGTCAACCCCGAATGGGTGATACCGCTGCCGCAGGGGCTGACGCTCGCCGACTCGATGCGCATCGGCACGGCCGGCTTCACCGCAGCGCTCGGGATACACCGGATGGAGCAGAACGGCCAGACCCCGCAGCAGGGCCCGATCATCGTGACCGGCGCGAGCGGCGGCGTGGGGTCGCTCGCGATCGACATGCTCGCTGGCCGTGGCTACCAGGTCGTCGCGGTCAGCGGCAAGGCCGAGGCGGGCGGCTATCTTGAGGCGATCGGCGCGGCGCGGGTGCTCAAGCGCCAGCAGATCGACCTCGGCAAACGGCCGCTCGAGGCGGCACAGTGGGCGGGTGCGATCGACAGCCTCGGCGGCGAGATCCTGACCTGGCTCACGCGGACGGTCGGTTACGGGGGCAACATCGCGAGCATCGGACTCGCGGCGAGCGCCGATCTGCATACAACGGTGATGCCGTTCATCTTGAGGGGCGTGAGCCTGCTTGGAATCAACTCGGTTGCCAATCCCCGCGAACAGCGGCTCGCGGTGTGGGCGCGGATCGCGACCGACCTTAAGCCCCGGCACCTCGAGCGGATCTGCGCGCACTCGATCGCCTTCGATGAACTGCCGGGCGCGTTTGCCGACTACATCGCCGGCACCGTCCAGGGCCGGACGCTGGTGCGGATCGGGTGAGCTACAATCGAGCGTGCACGACTAAAGGCGCTCACGATGTCCAAGATCCCCACCTCGGCCGGGGCGCGCCTCTGGGCCGCGCTCGGGCAGGAACGGCCGCTGCAGGTGGTCGGCGCCGTCAACGCCTACAGCGCACTGCTGGCCGGGAAGGCCGGGTTCAAGGCCCTGTACCTGTCGGGCGCCGGGGTGGCGAACGCCTCCTTCGGCCTGCCGGACCTCGGGATTACCTCGCTCAACGACGTGTGCGAGGACATCCGCCGGATCACCGGGGCGACCGAGCTGCCGCTGCTGGTAGACGCTGACACCGGGTGGGGCGCGGCATTCAACATCGCGCGGACGAGCCACGACTTCATCAAGTCGGGGGCGGCGGGGATGCACATCGAGGACCAGGTGCAGGCGAAGCGCTGCGGCCACCGCCCCGGCAAGGCGCTGGTGTCCAAGGAGGAGATGGCCGATCGCATCAAGGCGGCGGTCGATGGCCGCACCGACGATGAGTTCGTGATCATGGCCCGCACCGACGCACACGCGGTCGAGGGGCAGCAGGCGGCGGTCGACCGCGCGCTCTGCTATGTCGAGGCTGGCGCCGACATGATCTTCGCCGAGGCGCTGGTGACGCTCGAGGAGTACCGGCAGTTCACGAGCGCGATCGCTGTGCCGGTGCTCGCGAACATCACCGAGTTCGGCAAGACGCCGCTGTACACGCTCGCGGAGCTCACGTCAGCCGGCCTCGGCCTCGTGCTCTATCCCCTGTCGGCGTTCCGGGCGATGTCGCGGGCGGCGCTTGCGGTCTACGGCGAAATCCGCCGCTCCGGCACGCAGCAGGGCGTGCTCGACGGCATGCAACCGCGCGCCGAGCTCTACGAGGTGCTCGGCTACCATGCCTACGAGCGCAAGCTCGACGAGCTGTTCTCGAAATGACCGTTCCCCCCACGCAGCGGAGGACACCGTCGTGTCGGATGCCGTGAACACGCCTGGATCGGCAGGCCCTCGTCCGAAGAAATCGGTTGCGCTGTCCGGTGTCGCCGCCGGCAACACCGCGCTGTGCACCGTCGGCCGCACCGGCAACGACCTGCACTACCGGGGCTACGACATCCTCGAGACGGCCGAGAACGCCGAGTTCGAGGAGATCGCCCACCTGCTGATCCACGGCAGCCTGCCGAACGCCGCGGAATTGGCCGCCTACAAGCTGAAGCTCAAGCGCCTGCGGGGCCTGCCCGACTCGGTGCGCCGCGTCCTCGAGGCGCTGCCGGCGGCGTCCCACCCCATGGATGTGATGCGCACCGGCGTCTCGGCCCTCGGCTGCGCGCTGCCGGAGAGGGACGACCACGGCGCGGCCGGCGCACGCGACATCGCCGACCGGCTGATCGCGAGCCTGGCCTCGGTGCTGTGCTACTGGCACCACTACAGCCGCGGCGGGCGGCGCATCGAGCTCGAGACCGACGATGACTCGATCGGCGGGCATTTCCTGCACCTGCTGCACGGCAAGGCGCCGCCGGCGGACTGGGTGCGGGCGATGCACACCTCGCTCAACCTCTACGCCGAGCACGAGTTCAACGCCAGCACCTTCGCCGCGCGCGTGATCGCCGGAACCGGCTCCGACATCTACTCGGCGATCACCGGCGCGATCGGCGCGCTGCGCGGGCCCAAGCACGGCGGTGCCAACGAGATGGCCTTCGAGGTCCAGAAGCGCTACGTGACGCCCGACGAGGCCGAGACGGACGTTCGCCGTCGCGTCGCGGCCAAGGAAGTGATCATCGGCTTCGGCCATCCCGTCTACACGATTGCCGACCCCCGCAACGAGATCATCAAGCGGGTCGCGAAGCATCTGTCGACGCTGGCGGGCGACACCCGGATGTTCGAGGTCGCCGCGCGGCTCGAGGCCGTGATGCGCGACGCCAAGAACATGTTCCCGAACCTCGACTGGTTCAGCGCCGTCAGCTACCACATGATGGGCGTGCCGACGCCGATGTTCACGCCGGTGTTCGTGATTTCCCGGACCACCGGCTGGTGCGCCCATGTGATAGAGCAGCGCGAGGACGGCAAGATCATCCGCCCGAGTGCCACCTACACCGGACCCGAGCCCCGGCCGTTCGTCCCGCTTGCCGAGCGCCCTTGAGCGGCGGGAGGAGAGCCGCAGTCGCGACCGCGATGCGACGACCCGCCCGTGCGGCGCGACGAACGCCGTGACCTGAGGACCGCTGATCGCCGACACTTCCGGGCTTCGCGTCCGGGCATCGGCTGCGGGCCGGAGAATGGACACCGGGGCGGGTGCCGGGGCGCCGCCCGCGACGGCCGTGACCGAGCCCACGCCCAACAGATGATCGCAAAGGGGTTTGCTGCATGAAGAAGGTCTGGAAAGTCCTTGGCTGGATCGGGCTCGCGGTGCTCGTGGTCGGCGGCTACTGCGCGTACCGGATCGGCTTCGGCAAGCCGTTCACGATCAATGAGCTCGCCAACCGCCAGGCGATCGTGTACCTCACCCGCAATCCCGAGGTGTTCACACAGGTGGGGATCGTCGACGGCACAATCTTCGACCGCCATTCCGGCAAGCTCGCGGAAGTCGGCGTCAAGAAGCGCGACGATGACTATGCGCTCGCCGAGCGCTTCGCGGCCGAGGTGAGGCGGTTCGACCGCGCCCAGCTCGATCGCCAGGACCAGATCACCTACGACATCCTGCTCGACCAGTGGGAGACGCAACTGGCGTACAAGCGCTTCGACTGGCTGTCGTCCGAGGGCCTGTACCCGATCGCCCCGATGTGGGGGGCGCAGGAGGCGCTGCCGAGCTTTCTCGAGACGGGGCATGTCGTGAGGAACGAGAAGACCGCGCGCAACTACGTCAAGCGCCTCGAAGCAATGGGCGGCAAGCTCGACGGGCTGACCGCCGAGATGGAGCGCCAGGCGAAGGCGGGGGTCGTGCTGCCGGTGTCGCTGCTCGACAAGGCCGAGGCCGGCATCAAGGACACCATGAGCCCGAAGCCGGAGGACAACCCGCTCGTCGTGACCTTCGTCGAGCGGATGAAGACGGCCAAGGGTCTGGCCGCGGAGCAGCAATCGGAGCTCGCGCGCCAGGCGGCCGCGGCCCTCAAGGACGGCGTCTACCCGGCCTACGCGCGGATGACGGCGGCGCTCGAGACCGAGCGCCCTGCGGCCGCGACCCAGGGAGCAGGCGTCGGCAGGCTTCCGGACGGCGCGGCCTACTACGCCGTGACCCTCAAGCAAATGACGACCACCGATTACACGCCGGAGCAGGTGCATCAGCTCGGACTTCGCGAGGTCGCGCGCATCGACGCCGAGCTCGATGCGCTGCTGAAAAGCCAGGGGCTGACAACCGGCACGGTCGCCGAGCGCATCCAGGCGCTCAGAGCCGACCCGCGGTTCCTCGTCTCGGACAGCGATGAGGGCCGCAAGCAGCTGCTGGCGCGATACCAGCAGATCCTCGACGAGGTCACCGCGCGCCTGCCCGAGTACTTCCGGACGCTGCCGCCGACCAAGCTCGCCGTCGAACGGGTGCCGCTTGCGGCGGAGAAGGGCTCGGCGATGGCCTACTACCAGCCCGGCGCGATGGACGGCACGCGGCCGGGGACGTTCTTCGCGAACCTGCGCGATGTCCGCGAGACGCCCATCTGGGTCATGAAGACGCTCGCCTACCACGAGGGCATTCCCGGCCATCACTTCCAGATCTCGATCGCGCAGAACCTCAAGGGCCTGCCGCTGCTCCGCCAGCAGACGCTCTACACGGCCTACGCAGAGGGCTGGGCGCTCTACGCCGAGCGGCTCGCCTCCGAGATGGGCATGTACAAGGACGATCCGTTCGGCGACGTCGGACGCCTGCGCGACGAGATGCTGCGCGCGGTGCGCCTGGTCGTCGACACAGGGCTGCACGCCGAGGGCTGGAGCCGCGAGCAGGCGATCGACTACATGGTGACCACGACCGGCCTGCCCGAGAGCGAGGCCGTCACCGAGGTCGAGCGCTACATGGGCAATCCGGGCCAGGCCTGTGCCTACAAGGTCGGTCAGCTCAAGATTCTCGAGCTCAGGGACAGGGCCCGCGCGGCGCTCGGGCCCCGGTTCGACCTGAAGGACTTCCACGCGGTCGTGCTCGACAATGGCGGCGTGCCGCTGACGCTGCTCGAGAAGCTCGTCGACGAGTGGATCGCCAAGACGCGGGGCTGACGGCGAGCCCCGCCTCTGGACTCGTCCCCGGACCACGGCCAGCCACCGCAAGTCCGCAACTTCACCACTGGCAGCCGCCGGCCGGCTGTATCAACATCGCGGGCCGCTTCCCGTCACCAGCGAGCCGTCGCGCCATGTCCAGCTCCGATTCCAAGTCCGCCAAGCGCCCCGAGCCCGATCAGGTGCTCGTCGATATCGCCGAGTACGCCGTTCACGGCCGAAACTTCAGCGAGCTCGCCTACGACACCGCCCGCTACTGCCTGATGGACACGCTGGCCTGCGGGTTCCAGGCGCTCAAGTACCCGGCCTGCACGAAGCTGATGGGCCCCGTCGTCCCGGGCGCGACGATGCTGGGCGGTGCGCGGGTGCCGGGCACGAGCTACGAGCTCGACCCGGTGCAGGCGGCGTTCAACATCGGCTGCATGATTCGCTGGCTCGACTTCAATGACACCTGGCTCGCGGCCGAGTGGGGGCACCCGTCCGACAACCTCGGCGGGATACTGGCCGTTGCGGACTGGCTGTCTCGCAAGCGGCTCGCCGAAGGCGGCGCGCCGCTGACCGTGCGCGACGTGCTGACCGCCATGATCAAGGCGCACGAAATCCAGGGCGTCACGGCGCTTGAGAATGCGTTCAACAAGGTCGGACTCGACCACGTGATCCTGGTGCGGGTCGCGAGCACCGCGGTCGTGACGGCACTCCTCGGCGGCACGCGCGAGCAGGTCATCAACGCCGTCTCCAACGCCTGGCTCGACGGCGGCGCGCTCAGGACCTACCGGCATGCGCCGAACACCGGTTCCCGGAAGAGCTGGGCGGCCGGGGATGCCACCAGCCGGGCGGTCCGCCACGCGCTGATGGCGCTCGCCGGCGAGATGGGCTACCCGTCGGCGCTGACCGCCCCGACCTGGGGCTTCTACGCCGTCGTGACCAAAAAGCCGCTCGCCTACCCGCAGGGCTTCGGCAGCTACGTGATGGAGAACGTGCTGTTCAAGATCAGCTACCCGGCGGAGTTCCACGCCCAGACCGCGGTCGAGGCCGCGATCGCGCTGCATCAGGAGGTCAAGGACCGGCTCGGCGAGATCGAGAGGGTCGTGATCGAGACGCAGGAGCCGGGAGTCAGGATCATCGACAAGACGGGGCCGCTGGCGAATCCGGCCGACCGTGACCACTGCATCCAGTACATGGTCGCGATCCCGCTGATCTTCGGGCGGCTCACCGCCGCCGACTACGAGGACGCGGTCGCGCACGATCCGCGGGTCGATGCTCTGCGCGCGAAGATGCAGGTCCGGGAGAATGCGACCTTCACCAAGGAGTACTACGAGGCCGACAAGCGCCACATCGGCAACGCCGTGCAGGTGTTCTTCGCGAACGGCGCGACACGCCGCGTGCAGGTCGATTTCCCGATCGGGCACCGCAAGCGTCGCCAGGAAGGCACGCCGGTGCTCATCAAGAAGTTCGAGGCATCGGTGGCCGCGCAGTTCCCGGCCAAGCAGAGCGCGAACATCGCCGCGCTGTTTGCCGACAAGGCGAAGCTCGATGCACTGCCGGTGCCCGACTTCATCGCGGCGCTCGTTCGGAACTGATCCGTGCCGGTCGCACTGGTCACGACCGCGGCGGCCCGCGAGCTGGACGAGGACTATGCACCGCTCGCCCGTGCGTTCGAGGCCCTGGGCCACGCCGTCGAGGCGCCCGGCTGGGACGATCGGGGCATCGCCTGGGGGCGCTTCGAGGTCGTGCTGCTGCGCTCGACGTGGAACTACACTGAGGACCTGCCGGCGTTCCTCGACTGGGCGGGCGCGGTGAGCGCGCAGACGCGGCTCTACAATCCGGTGGCGACGCTGCGCTGGAGCACCGACAAACGCTACCTGTTGGAACTCGAGCGCGCCGGCGTACCAATCGTGCCGTCACGGATCACCGCCAAGGGCGAGGCGTGGGTCGCGCCCGAGGCGGCCGAGTTCGTCATCAAGCCGTCGGTGGGCGCGGGCGCGCGCGGCGCGCGGCGCTTTGCGCGCGCCGAGGCCGCGGCAGCGCGCGAGCACGTCGCGCGGCTGCACGCCGCGGGCTATCAGGTGCTCACCCAGCCGTACCTCACGTCGGTCGACGACTACGGCGAGTCGGCGCTGATGGTGTTCGACGGCGAGTTCAGCCACGCGGTCCGCAAGGGGCCGCTGCTTGCGCGCGGCGCCGGGGACGTGCAGGGGCTGTTCGCCAAGGAGACGATCGACCCGCGGGTGCCGGGCGCAGATGAGCGGGACGTCGCGGCGCGGGCCGTGGCCACGATTCCGGGCGGGCCGCCGCTGTACGCCCGTGTCGACCTGATCCGCGACGACCGCGGCACGCCCTGCGTGCTGGAGCTCGAGCTCGCCGAGCCCTCGCTGTACTTCGAGCATGCGCCGGGCAGCGCCGAGCGACTCGCGCGCCGCGTGCTGGCCCGGCTCGACGCGTAGCGAGCGCGATGAAAATCACCCCGCGCGCGACGCTAGTGGCCGGCGCCGCCGAGCTTGGCCTCGCGCTCGATGTGGTCCAGCTCGATCAGCTGCTCGGGCTCCTCGATCTGCTGGCCGAGTGGAACCAGAAGTTCAACCTGACGGCGATCAGGGAGCCGCTCGCGATGGTCGAGAAACACCTGCTCGACAGCCTGACCGTGCAGCCGTGGATCAGGGGCCCGTTCGTCACCGACGTCGGCACCGGCGCCGGTTTCCCTGGGCTGCCGCTCGCAATCGTGAACCCGGAGCTGCGGTTCACGCTGCTCGACTCGACCGGCAAGAAGATCCGCTTCGTCGAGCACGCCGCGCGCGCCCTCGGCCTCGACCACGTGACGGCGATCTGCGCCCGCGCCGAGAACTTCAGGCCCGAGCAGCGCTCGACGACCGTCATTTCGCGCGCGCTCGCGGAGCTTGCCGTGTTCGTCACGCAGGCCGGACACCTGTGCGCCAAGGCGGGCAGACTGCTCGCGATGAAGGGGCGCGACCCGGCCGCGGAGCTCGTGAACCTGCCGCACGGTTGGCGCGTCGCGGGTATCGAAAGACTGCACGTCCCGGGCCTACCGGATGCCCGGCATCTGGTGATCCTCGAGCGCGAGAGCTGAGGTGACTGCCGCCCTCAGCTATCCGATCGCCGCGCCCCCGGAGCCGGGGCAGGCCATACCGCTTGCGGCGGGCGTGCACTGGGCGCGCCTGCCGGTGCCGGGGCCGCTCAGGCATATCAACGTGTGGCTGCTCGAGGACGGCGATGGCTGGACGCTCGTCGACACCGGGATGGACGTCCCCGCAGCCCGCGCGGCCTGGGAAGGGACTCTGCACGCGTACCTGGGAGGCCGGCCGCTGACGCGAATCATCTGCACGCACCACCACCCGGACCACGCGGGCCTCGCTGCCTGGTTGTCCGAGCGGCATGGCGCGCCGGTGTTCATGAGCGGCCCGGAATTTTCGCTGCTGCAAGGGCTCCTCACGACCGCGGAACGGCCGGCCGAGCAGGCGCGGCGTCTCGCCGCGTTCGCGCGCGACGGCCTCGATGCGACCGACGCGATGCGGCCGGCACTGTCGGGCCAGAGCTACCGCAAGATCATGTCCGGCGTCCCGGCCGACGTTCGGCTGCTCGGCGATGGCGATGTCGTCGCGACCGGTCGCACGCGGTGGACGGCGCGCCTGGTCCGGGGCCACAGCGACGCGCAGCTCGTATTCCACACCGAGGACCCGGCGTTGCTGATTGGGGGCGACCAGGTGCTGCCGCGGATCTCGAGCAATATCGGCATCTACCCCGAGCGCGCGGACCCGGACCCGATCGCCTCGTTCCTCGCCTCGTTCGACGGGCTCGAGGCGCTCGTCCCCGAACCGCTCGTGCTGCCGTCGCACGGCTCGGTGTTCAGCGGCCTGCGGCTGCGGCTCGCGGAGCTCCGTTCCCACCACGCGACGACGCTCGAGGCGGTGATCGGCCTCGTGACCGCCCCGGCAACGGCCCGCGAAGTCGCCGAGCGCCTGTTCCGGTCGCCCCTCGATTCGCTCAACCTGATGCTGGCCGTCGGGGAGTCGCTGGCGAACCTCGAACACCTTGCGGCGAGAGGCAGGCTCGCGGTCACCGAGGCACCGGGTGGCCCGCGGCGCTACCAGCCGCGCCGCGCCTTTTAGCCGGGCGGGCGGATGCTATTCTGACCGGCCTATGCACCGGATCATCGCCGTCACCAACCAGAAAGGGGGCGTCGGCAAGACCACCACGGCCGTCAACCTCGCCGCCTCGCTCGCGGCGACGAAGCGCCGCGTGCTGCTGGTCGACCTCGATCCGCAGGGCAATGCGACCATGGGCTGCGGCATCGACAAGTCGGAGCTGGCGGCCTCCAGCTACGAGGTGCTGCTCGGAGACTGTCCGGCTGCGGCCGCGATCCTGAGGGCGGACCCGGGCGGGTTCGACGTCATTCCGTCGAACCAGGACCTGACGGCGGCCGAAGTGCGGATACTGACGCTGCTGACCGGCCGCGAACTGAAGCTGAGACACGCGCTCGCCCCGATCAGGCAGCGCTACGACATGATCCTGATCGACTGCCCGCCGGCGCTCAATATGCTGACCGTGAATGCCCTCGTGGCCGCGGACACGGTGCTGATCCCGATGCAGTGCGAGTACTACGCGCTCGAGGGGCTGTCGGCGCTGTTGTCGACGATCGAGCAGATCAAGGTGGGCATCAATCCGGGGCTCAAGCTCGAGGGTATCCTGCGAACCATGCACGACCCCCGCAACAACCTCGCCAATGAGGTCAGCTCGCAGCTGATCGAGCACTTCGACGACAAGGTGTTCAGGACGATCATTCCGCGCAACGTGCGCCTCGCCGAAGCCCCGTCGTTCGGTCGCCCGGCGCTGTACTACGATAAGGAGTCGCGCGGCGCGCTAGCCTACCTCGCGCTCGCCGGCGAAATGATTCGCCGCGACGAGGAGCCCGTGACCGCGTTTGCCGACCACCCGGAGGTCGATCCATGAGCGTCAAGAAACACGCACTCGGACGGGGCCTCGGAGCGCTGCTCGGCGAGGCGACCGCACGCCAGGTCGCGGCGAGTGCCGCGGGCCTCGCCCCGGCGCCCGGCGATGAGCTCGTGCGCCTGCCGCTTGACCTGCTGCAGCGCGGGAAATTCCAGCCGCGCCTCGACATGCGCCCGGAATCCCTGGCCGAGCTCGCCGCCTCGATCAAGGCGCAGGGAATCGTGCAGCCGATCGTGGTCCGGCCGCTCGGGACGCCCCGGCCCGCCGAATCGCAGCGCTACGAGATCATCGCCGGCGAGCGGCGCTGGCGGGCGGCGCAGCTCGCTGGGCTGATCGAGATCCCGGCGATCGTCCGGCGCGTGCCGGACGAGGCCGCCGTTGCGATGTCGCTGATCGAGAACATCCAGCGCGAAAACTTAAATCCCCTGGAGGAAGCGGGGGCGCTCGACCGGCTGATCACCGAGTTCGAGCTGACCCACCAGGCGGCCGCCGATGCCGTCGGCCGTTCGCGCACGGCAGTCACGAACCTGCTGCGGCTCCTCGAGCTCGCCGACGAGGTCAAGGCGCTGGTCGCGGACCGCTCGCTCGAGATGGGCCACGCCCGCGCGCTGCTCGGTCTCACGAACCGCCGCCAGCAGGCGGAGGTCGGGGCGCTGGTGGCGAAGAAGGCGCTGTCGGTCCGGGAAACGGAGGCCCTGGTCCGACGGCTGCTGGCGCCGCCCCACGGGCGGTTTGCCGCTGAGGCCCCGGTCGATGCCGACGTCAGGCGCCTCGAGACGGAACTCGGCGAGAAGCTCGGTGCCAAGGTCGCGTTCCGCCAGCAGGCGAACGGTCGCGGCCAGCTGATCATCAGCTACTCGAGCTTAGATGAGCTCGACGGAATCCTGGCGCACATTCGCTGAGCGGTTCAACCCGGAAAATGTAAATAGGTACAGGTACTTAAGGCCGTCAACCGGGCGCCGGCGCGTTGTTGAAGCACTGCAAGAACGTGCCTATAATGCGCGCGCTTTCGGGGGCGCTGCCGCGCTTCCCACAGCCAGTGCCACTTCCGAGCGTCCAGCCGGCGCATCGAAGTGGTTTTTTTGCGCGCCCGATTCCGCGGCTGAGGATACTGAGGCGAGAGCTCGGATGTCCGTCGCCACAGGGAGGGATCACCGCCAGCGCGGGCGGCGCCTGGTACTCCGGTTCGCCGGCGTGCAGCTGGCGGCGACGACAGTCGCGGCGGTGACCGCATTTGCGCTCGCCGGCGCCCGCGCTGCGGGCGCCGCCTTCGTGGGCGGGCTCGTGGTGGCGGTCGGCAATATGGTATTCGGCTGGAAGCTGTTTGCGCCGGGCGTGGCGCCGGTGGGGACGCTGGTGCGCGCGGTCTACGCCGGGGAAGTGCTGAAGTGGCTGTGGCTGGGGCTCGCGTTGTGGGCGTCCCTCGGGCCCGCGCACCTCCCACCGCTGCCACTCGTCGCGGGTTTGATCGCATCGCAGATCGGTTTCTGGCTGGGGCTCGCGATCATCAGGTGAGCCGGGGAGATGGGGTAAACACGATGGCGGCCGCAGGCCCGGAGAACATGACGGGGTACATCAAGCATCACCTCGAGCACCTGAGCTCGGGTGAAGGCTTCACTGCGCTGCACCTCGACAGCATCTTCTTCAAGCTGCTGCTGGCCCTGCTGTTCATCACGTTCTTCCTGCGCGTCGCGCGCCGCGCGACGGCCGGCGTCCCGGGCAAGCTCCAGTGCGCCGTCGAGATGCTGGTCGAGTACGTCGACGGCCTCGTCAAGGAGACCTTCCACGGCCGCAGCCGATTGATCGCGCCGCTCGCGATCACGATCTTCTGCCTGACGTTCCTGATGAACTTCATGGACATGCTGCCCGTCGACCTGCTGCCGACAGCGGCGAACACGATCGGCATCGGGCACCTCAGGGTCGTGCCGACCGCGGATCTGAACACGACGTTCGGCATGTCGATCTGCGTCTTTCTGCTGATCCAGTACTACGGGGTCAAGCACAAGGGCGTCGGCGGCTTCTTCAAGGAATTCCTGCTGGCGCCGTTCCACGCGGACGGGGTGGCCGGCAAGGTGATGCTGGCGACGCCCAACCTGCTGCTGCGGCTGATCGAAGAGGCGGTGCGGCCGGTGAGCTTGAGCCTGCGACTGTTCGGCAACATGTATGCCGGCGAGCTCATTTTCATCCTGATCGCCTGCATGACGCTCGGGTCGACGCTCGGCTCCGGCCTCACCTATGTCATGGCACCGCTGCAGTTCATCGCCGGGTTCGCCTGGACGGTGTTCCACATCCTCGTGATCACGCTGCAAGCGTTCATTTTCATGATGCTGACTGTCGTTTACCTGAGCATGGCCGCCGAACACCACTGAGATTTCCATCCAACCGGACCTATTTGAAAGTACGGAGAAGACAATGGCTATCGAGAACGTCCAACAGATCGCCGAAGTGATGAGCCACACTCTCATCGCCGCCGGTCTCCTGATCGGGCTCGGTGCGCTCGGCACCGCAATCGGCTTCGCACTGCTCGGCGGCAAGTTCCTCGAGGGCGCCGCGCGGCAGCCGGAACTCGCGCCGATGCTGATGACGCGCATGTTCATCGTCGCGGGCCTGTTGGACGCCGTGCCGATCATCGGCGTCGCCATCGCACTGCTGCTGATCTTCTCGAACCCGTTCCTGGCCATGCTGGGCGTCAAGTAAGCGTCCGGCGGGCGACGCGCGCAGGCCGGCGCCGGCGCCAGCCGCGATCTGTCGGGAGACAGGCATGAGTATCACCATCACGCTGATCATCCAGGGGCTCGCGCTGTTCGCAGTCGCGCTGCTGGTGATGAAACTGGGCTGGCCGCAGATCATGTCGGCCATCGAGCAGCGCCAGAAGCGGATCGCCGACGGCCTCGCCGCCGCCGATCGCGGCGAGAAAAACCTGGAGGACGCCAAGGCAGCGGGGCTCGAGATCGTCAAGGAGGCGCGCACCAAGGCTGCGCAGATCGTCGAGCAGGCGAATCGCCGCGGCGGCGAGGTCGTCGAGGAGGCGCGCGGCACCGCACTCGCCGAGGGCGAACGGCTGCTGGCGACGGCCCGCACCGAGATCTCGACCGAGACCGCCCGCGCGCGCGGCGAGCTGCGTGGCGAGGTGGCCAAGCTCGCGCTCGCCGGCGCCGCGCAGCTGCTGAAGCGCGAGGTCGACGCCAAGGCGCATGCCGAGCTCTTAAATGAGCTCGCGACGCGGATTGCGGCGGGCTGAGCCGATGGCCGAGAAAGTGACCGTCGCCAGACCCTACGCCCGCGCGGCCTTCGAGTACGCGCGCGAGCACGGGGCCTTCGCCGCCTGGTCCGAGCTGCTCGCCGCGGGAGCCGCCGTCGCCCACGCGCCGGGAGCCGAGGATCTGTTTGGCAACCCGCGGGTCGGCGCCAAGGAGCTCGTCGTGCTGATAGCTGGCGTCGCAACCGACAGCGGCGCGACGGTCGGCGCGGACGGCCGCAACTTCCTAGGGCTGCTGGCGCACAACCACCGGCTCTCGTTCCTGCCGGAGATCGCCGCGCATTTCGAGGGGCTCCGGGCCGAGGCCGAGAACACGATCGACGTCGAGGTCACGACCGCGATGGCGCTGACGCCGGAACAGCGGGCGCGGCTGCGGCAAGCGCTCGAGCGGCGCTTCGCCCGCCAGGTGCGGCTCGCCGAAGTGGTCGATTCGGCGCTCGTCGGCGGTGCGACCGTCCGCGCCGGCGACCTCATCATCGACGGATCACTGAAGGGCCGCCTCGAGCGGCTCGAGCAGCGGATTTCCGAGCCGTGACCCCGCCCCGGTTCGCGGCCGACACGGGTAGCTAAGGAAAGCAGCATGTCCATCAAGGCGTCCGAGATCAGCGACATCATCAAGGCCCGCATCGCGCAGTTCGACGCGGCTGCCGAGGCGAGCAACGTCGGGACGGTCGTCAGCGTGACCGACGGGATTGTCCGGATCCACGGCCTCGCGGACGTGCGCTACGGGGAGATGATCGAGTTCCCGGAGAACACCTTCGGCCTCGCGCTCAACCTCGAGCAGGACTCGGTCGGTGCGGTCGTGCTGGGCGATTACGAGCACATCACCGAGGGCAACCAAGTCAAGACGACCGGCCGCATCCTCGAGGTGCCGACCGGCCCCGAGCTCCTCGGCCGCGTGGTCGACGCGCTCGGCAACACCATCGATGGCAAGGGGCCGCTGAAAGCCTCAAACCGCTCGCCGATCGAGCGCGTCGCGCCGGGCGTGATCTACCGCCAGAGCGTGTCGCAGCCGGTGCAGACCGGACTCAAAGCCATCGACTCGATGGTGCCGATCGGCCGCGGTCAGCGCGAGCTGATCATCGGCGACCGCCAGACCGGCAAGACGGCGGTCGCGATCGACACGATCATCAACCAGAAGGGTACCGGCGTTAAGTGCATCTACGTCGCGATCGGCCAGAAGCAGAGCTC
>Ga0209415_10002919_pt1 | contig 31969 bp, 23 predicted proteins | sample PeaSoiSIISIP2007_FD_187696 | JGI IMG/M metagenome (GOLD analysis project Ga0209415, IMG submission 187696) | Peat soil microbial communities from Weissenstadt, Germany - SII-SIP-2007 (SPAdes) (version 2) | ecosystem: Environmental > Terrestrial > Soil > Wetlands > Peat | place: Germany... | reverse complement strand
GGGAGCCGCTCGGCAGACAGGGGCTCGCCGCTCGCGAACAGCAGCTGCCGGCGCACCGTGCGCTCGCGCGAGCGGATGTGCAGCTCATTGGCGAGCTTGTAGAGCCCGTGGTTCTCGCGCGGATCGTCGAGATTGAAGATGTTCTGGACGTAGACGTCGATCCGGCCGATCGATGCGCCATGCGCCTCGATGTCCGCGATCGGCGGCACGCCCGGCGGGCTCGCGGCCGTCGCCGGCCGCTCGCTCGCGAGCGCCGCCCCGCTACTCAGTGTCCCCGCGACCAGGGCAGCACCGATGAGGCGGCTCAGTCCGTTCAGGGGATCAGTACCGTCGAGCCCGTTGTACGGCGCGCCTCGAGGTCAGTGTGGGCCCGCGCCGCGTCGGCGAGTGCGTACGTCTGTCCGATCCGGACCTGCACGACGCCGCTCCCGACGACCTCGAGGAGCTCCCGCGCTGCGCGGTGCAGATCCCCTTTGGTCGCAATGTAGTGGAACAGGGTCGGTCGCGTCAGGAACAGCGAGCCGCGCCGGCTGAGCTCGAGCGGCGACACCGGCGGCACTGGTCCCGACGCGTTGCCGAAGGTCACCATCAGCCCGAGCGGCCGCAAACAATCGAGCGAGGCCTGGAACGTGTCCTTGCCGATCGAGTCGTAGACCACTGGCACGCCCTTGCCGCCGGTCATCTGCCTGACCCGCGTCACGATGTCCTCGCGACTCGTGACGATGACGTCGTGGGCGCCGTGCGCGCGCACGACCTCCGCCTTCGGATCGCTGCCGACCACCCCGATCACGTGGGCGCCGAGGTACCGGGCCCATTGCACGGCGATCAGGCCGACGCCGCCCGCTGCCGCATGGATCACGACCGGATCGCGCTTCTTGACCTTGTAGGTACGCCTCAGCAGGTACTGTGCCGTCAGGCCCTTCAGCATCACTGCCGCCGCCTGCTGGTCGGTCACGGTCGGCGGGAGCTTCACCAGCCGATCGGCGGGCACGTGGCGCTCCTGCGCGTACGAGCCAGGGCTCGACAGCACGTACGCGACGCGATCGCCGACGGCGACGCTCTTGACACCCCGCCCGACCTCCTCGACGACGCCCGCGGCCTCGCGCCCGATCCCCATGGGCATCTGCCCCGGGTACAGGCCGTTGCGGTCGTAGACATCGATGTAGTTGACGCCGATCGCGGTGTGCCGCACGCGCGCCTCGTTGCGCTTCAGCCGCGGCAGCGTGATCTCGGTCCACTCGAGCGCTTCGGGCCCTCCCGTCGCGCGGATCAGAACGCCTCGTGTCATGCCTCACCTCCCGACGGGAGTCGCGAGCAGTCTAACAGTCCAGCCGGGACCTCAAGAGCGCGCGAGCGGGCTGGCCGCGATCGCAAGCTCCGCCACCGGTCGGCCGCCGATCAGGTGCTCGGCGATGATCCGCTCGAGGTTCGCGGGCGTGCAGTCGCGATACCAGGTGCCTTCCGGATAGACGACAGCGACCGGGCCGCCGTGGCAGATCCTCAGGCAGACGGCCTTGGTCCTGAGAATGCCGCCGGCCGCATCGACGAGCCCCAGCTCCCGCAGCCGCTGCTTCAGAAACGCCCACGACGCCTCGCTCGCCTCGACGCTGGCGCACCGGCCGCCGCCGACGCACAGGAACACGTGGCGGCTCGCGCTCGCGAGCTGGCGCGAGGCGAGGGTGGTCGCGAGTTCGTCCCCGGCAGTGCTCATCGCCGCGAGTCTATCGCAGCGACCGGCACCGCGGCGCAGCGTCAGAGCGCCTGTTCGTCCGATTCGCCGGTGCGGATCCGCAGTACGCGATCGATGTCGGAGACGAAGATCTTGCCGTCACCGACCTTGCCAGTTCGTGCCGCCGTGACGATGGCCTCTACGACCTGATCGAGCAGTTCGTCCTTCACCGCGACCTCGACGCGTGTCTTCGGCACGAAGTCGACGACGTACTCGGCGCCGCGGTAGAGCTCCGTGTGCCCTCGCTGGCGGCCAAAGCCTTTGACCTCGGTGACCGTCATGCCGGAAATTCCGATCTCCGACAGCGCCGCGCGGACGTCGTCGAGCTTGAATGGCTTGATGATCGCGGTAATCATTTTCATGTCGGCAGGCTCCTGTCGCCCGTCTACTCTAACGAAAATTGTGTTCACCCGTCGCGATTGCAGCTTCCGTGCCGCCTCTAAGGTCGCCCTCGAATCATGCACTTAGCGCCCACGGGCCGCGGCGGCCCGCACCACGGTAGCGCGGCGGGAGCGCGCGATGCGCGCCTTTGGTGCGGCAGCGGCTGGTGGTGCGCGCCGGCAATCCGGCTTGCATCGGTCCGGGGGCTGGCTAGAGTGACGGGCGGTTTCGGGGAACACCATGCAGGACACTTTCGTGATTGCGGGCGCGGGCCAGACCGCCGCGCAGGCGGTCGACAGCCTGCGGCGCGCCGGCTTTGACGGGCGACTGGTCGTCGTGGGCGAGGAGCCGTGCCTGCCCTACCAGCGCCCGCCGCTGTCGAAGAAGTTTCTCGCCGGGGAGCTGCCGGTCGAGCGTCTGACGCTCAAGCCGCTGAGCTTTTATGAAACGGCGCGCGTCGACCTTCGGCTCGGGGTGCGGGTCGAGGGGCTCGACCTCGCTCGCCGGGAAGTGAGCCTGTCGGACGGCGAGCGCCTCTGCTACGAGCGCTTGCTCTTCGCGACGGGCACGGTGCCGCGCAAGGTCAGCGTGCCCGGCGGTGAACTCGCCGGTATTCATTACCTGCGGACCGTGGCCGACGTCGGGCGGATCCGCGCCGAGCTCGCGTCCGCGCGCGAGGTGGTCATCGTCGGCGGCGGCTACATCGGGCTCGAGGCCGCCGCCACCTGCCGGGGCCTCGGCAGCGAAGTGGACGTCGTCGAGATGGCCGACCGCGTCATGAACCGGGTCGTCGCGCCGGAGGTATCGGCCTTTTTCACCACCGAGCACGCGCGCGCGGGCGTGCGTATCCATACGCAGACGCTAGTCAGCGGCTTTCGGGCCAGCACCCGCGACCCCGGCCGCGTGGCCGCCGTCGAGACGCTCGATGGCCGCGAATTCCCGGCGGACCTCGTGATCATCGGCATCGGAGTCGTGCCGGTCACCGGGCTCGCCGCCGCCGCAGGGCTCGCCTGTGAAGATGGAATCGCCGTCGACGAGCACTGCCGGACGAGCGACCCGTCGGTCTACGCGGCCGGCGACTGTTGCAGCCACCCGAGCCCCCGCTATGGGCGCCGGGTCCGCCTCGAATCGGTCGACAATGCATTCGAACAGGCCAAGACCGCCGCCGCCAACATGGTGGGCGGCTCGGTGGTCCACGATCGCGTGCCCTGGTTCTGGTCCGATCAGTTCGACTTGAAGCTCCTGATCGTCGGCCTGAACTTCGACTACGACCAGGTCGTGCTGCGCGGCCGGCCGGAGGCGCGCAGCTTCGCCTGCTGCTATCTGCGCGGCGGCGAGTTGCTGGCGGTCGACTGCATCAACAACCCGAAGGACTACATCGCCGCAAAGAAGGTGATTGCCGAGCGGCATCGGTGCGACCCGCTGCGGCTCGCGGACAGCGCAATTGCGCTCAAGGACACCGTGATTTGAAGCGGCGGTCCCGGGATGACCGGCTTTGCTGCACTGCAAGATAAAGGCTATACTGGCTCACTTGAGTGACAGGCTGGAGACCCCGATGGCCGACCCGACCGCCCCCACTCCCCCGACGCCCGCCAGCGGCCTCGAGCGGTCCATCCCGGGTGCCACACCACCGGCACGGGCACCCTCGACCGAGGCGATCGACCTCGCATTTCGCGCCGCGCTTGGCAAGCTGACGGGTGGCCTCTCTCCCACTCCGTTCGCGACCGCCTGGGCCGACTGGGCCATGCAGCTCGCCGCCTCCCCGGGGCGTCAGTGGGAGCTGCAGCAAGACGCGCTCAAGCGCGCGGTCGACACCCTGGGCTTCAGCGCCCGCGCTGCGACCGGCGAGAAGCTGTCGCCGGTGCAGGGGCTCGACGGCGAGGCCGATGCGCGCTTCGAGGGCGATGCCTGGCAGCAGTTTCCATTCAACGTGTGGGCGCGCAGTTTCCAGAACGGCGCCGCGTGGCTGCAGCAGCTGCCGAGGGATGTACCCGGCCTGCGTCACGACTATGCCGAGCTTGTCGACTTCACCGTCCGGCAGTGGCTCGACGCGCTGGCGCCGAGCAATTACCTGCCGACCAATCCAGAACTCCAGGAGCTGACCCGCGCCGAGGGCGGCCAGAACCTGCTGCGCGGTGCACAGAATCTCGTCGAGGACCTCGTGCGCCTGGTGGGCAAGCGGGGACCGGTGGGCACCGAGGCGTTCGAGCCAGGCAAGGGCGTGGCGCTCTGCGAGGGCAAAGTCGTCTACCGCAACGCGCTGATCGAGCTGATCCAGTACTCGCCGGCGACCGCGGACGTCTATGGCGAACCCGTGCTGATCGTGCCGGCGTGGATCATGAAGTACTACATCCTCGACCTCTCCCCGAAGAACTCGATGGTCAAGTACCTCGTCGAGCAGGGTCACACGGTGTTCATCGTCTCCTGGAAGAACCCGGACGCGGGAGACCGGGACTTCGGGATGGACGACTACGTTCGCCTCGGCTTTCGCGCCGCGGTCGATGCGGTGAGCAGCATCGTCCCCGGCCGCAAGATCCATGCAACCGGCTACTGCATCGGCGGCACGCTGCTGGCGATCGGTGCGGCGACGCTGGCGCGCGAGGAAGACGCCCGGCTCGCCAGCATGACGCTGTTCGCCGCGCTGACCGATTTCTCGCAGCCCGGTGAACTCGCGATCTTCATCAACCGCAGCCAGCTCGGGATGCTCGAGGCGCAGATGTCCGAGCAAGGCGTGCTCGACAGCCGCCAGATGGGCGCAGCATTCCAGATGCTGCGACCCCGCGATCTGATCTGGCAGCCGATGCTGAACAGCTACGTCAAGGGCGCTCGCGACCCGATGATCGACCTGATGGCGTGGAATGCCGACGGCACGCGCATGCCGTACAGGATGCATACCGAGTACCTGTACCGGCTGTACCTCGACAATGAGCTGTCGAGCGGCCGCTTTCCCGTGAACGGCGAGCCGATCCGGCTGTCGGACGTCAGGATCCCGGTATTCGTCGTCGGCACCGAGACCGATCACGTCGCACCGTGGAAGAGCGTCTACGAGGTGGACAACCTGGTGCAGTCGGACGACTTCACGTTCCTGCTGACGAGCGGCGGACACAATGCCGGCATCATCAGCGGGCCCGTGCACCCCAAGCGCAAGCACCGCGTGCGCACGCGCAGGCTGCACGACCGGCACCTGTCGCCCGAGGAGTGGTTCACGACCACCGCGCCGCAGCCGGGCTCGTGGTGGCCGACCTGGGAAAAATGGCTGGCCGTACATTCGGGCGCGCGCCAGCCGCCGCCGCCACTCGGTGCGCCGCCCGCGGGCTACGCGATCCTCGAGGACGCACCCGGCCAGTACGTGCTGGCGAAGTGAGGCCGCCGCGGGCGGCTCAGCGGCCGCCGGTCAGCGCCTTCATCAGGCGATAGCCGAACTCGAGCGACTTGTAGAACGTCGTGACCCCGATCCGCTCGTCGACGCCGTGCATGCGCACGTCGGCCTGGTCCATGAACGAGCCCGACACGCCGAAGGTCGGCAACCCCGCACCCCGCCAGTACACGTTGTCGGAGGCCACCGCAGACATGACCGGCACCACGCCGAGGCCCGGCCACATCGCCTGCGTGATGCGCGCGACGGTCGCCCGCAGCGTCTCGTCGAGCGGCGTCGCCGGACTCGGGATCGCCGCGTAGCCGACACCGACCTCGACCTGCGGGTCATCGATCACGCGCTTGAGCGTTGCGACGACCTCGTCCGGGTTCTCGTCCGGCAGCAGCCGGCACTGGATCGTCGCGCGCGCCTGGACCGGCAGCGCGCTCTCGCTCTGGCCGGCCTCAACGACCGTCGCCGGGCACGTGCTGTGGATCTGGGCATTCAGCGCCGGCGTGTCACGCAGCGCGTCCACTGCCTGCGGGTCCGGCGGATCGGCGAGCGCGCCGGCGATGGCCGCGGACTGCGCGGCGTCGAGCCGCGGCTTCAGCGCCTCGAGATACGCGCGCGTGGTCGCGCTGAGACGCACCGGGAACTGGTATGCGGCGAGCCGGACCAGCGCGCGCGCAAGTCTCGCAATCGCGTTGTCCCGGGTGGGTAGCGAACTGTGACCGCCGGCGCCGTGGGTCGTCAGCGTGTAGGTGACGTACTGCTTTTCGGCGGTCTGTATCGCGATCCACAACTGCTCGCCGTTCAGGCTCTGCCCGCCGCCGACGCCGCCATCGGTGTTGATCACGAGGCCCGCATCGACGAGCTCGCGCTGCTCGCGCAGCAGCCATTCGGCTCCGTTGGCGTCCCCGCCCGCTTCCTCGTCGGTGGTCAGCGCGAGGATGAGGTCGCGGTCGGGCCGATAGCCTTCCCGTTGCAGCCGGATGAGGTTTGTGACCATCACCGCAACCTCGTTCTTCATGTCGACCGTGCCGCGCCCGTAGTAGTAGCCATCCTTCTCGGTCAGCTGGAACGGATCGACAGTCCAGGCCTCGCGCCTTGCCTCGACGACGTCCAGATGCCCGTTGTACAGCACCGGCTTGCCCTTGCCGCGCCCGCGCAGACGCACGACGACGTTCATCTTGTCGGGCCTCGGCCCGCCGACGTAGACATCGCTCGCCGGGATGCCTGCCGCCACCAGCCGTGCCGCGAGTGCCCGGGCCGCCTGCGTCGATCCGACCGCGTGCGTGGTGTTCATGCCGACGAGCTCGGCGAAGATGTCGTGGGCGAGGTGCTCGTATTCCGCGGGCGACCGTGGCGTCGTGCGCGCGCTGGGCGCGGCGTCAGCGCGTGCGGCGAGGGGTGCACCGAGACCGAGAACCAGCGCCAGCGCGACCATCCGGACGGCTCGAATGGGTATCATCGTGATCTCCGGGGCTCAGCGAACGGGAGGTGCCGCGCGAGACAATGCCTGCCGCGGCGCCTCGTGACAAATGCTGCCCGCCGGGCCGTCGCCGGTGGTCGCCGACGACGGGCATGCCACGCGCGTGCTAGCGCAGCGTGAGCAGCAGGTCCTTCGCCTCGACGTGCTGGCCCGGCCGGACCAGGACCTCGGCGACCTCGGCGTCGCGCTCGGCGCGCACCGCGGCTTCCATCTTCATTGCCTCGAGGGTGACCAGCGCCTCGCCCCGTGCCACCTTCTGGCCGCTGCGCACGCTGACCGTCACGACGCTGCCCGGCATCGGCGCGCCGACCTGGTTGGGATCGCCGATCTCGGCCTTGCGCGTCGGCGGGCGCTTGGCGACCGTGCTGCGGTCCGGCACGCGGACCGAGCGCGGCTGACCGTTCAGCTCGAAGAATACGGTGCGGGTGGCATCGTCGTGGGCTTCGCTGGTCGCGACCAGGCGCACGATCAGCGTCTTGCCGCGCTCGAGGTCGACCGACAGCTCCTCACCGACCTCCATGCCGTAAAAGAACGTCGGGGTCGGCAGCACCGATACGTCGCCGTAGCGGCTACGATCGTTCGCGTACTCGATGAACAGCTTCGGGTACATCAGGTACGAGGCGAGCTCGCGGTCGCTGATGGCGCGTCCGATCTGCTTCGCGGCCGCGGCGCGCGCTACCGCGAGGTCCGTGTCCGCCAGCACCTCGCCCGGCCGCACGCGCAGCGGCTCGGCGCCCTTCAGCACCTTGCGCTGCAGCGCCTCGGGAAAGCCGCCGGCCGGGCGGCCGATGTCGCCGCGGAACAGCTGTACGACGGACTCGGGGAATGCGACCTCGTGCGCGGGGTCCTCGACCTCGGCCCGCGACAGTGCGCCGGTCACCATCAGGATCGCCATGTCGCCGACGACCTTCGAACTCGGCGTCACCTTGACGATGTCGCCGAACATGGCGTTGACCTCGGCATAGGCGCGCGCGACCTCGGGCCAGCGGTGCTCGTCGATGCCGAGCGAGCGAGCCTGCTCGCGGAGGTTGGTGTACTGGCCGCCCGGCATCCCGTGCAGGTACACCTCCGAGCCGCCGGCGCGGACATCGCTCTCGAAAGCGCCGTAGCAGCGCCGCACCTGTTCCCAGTACGCCGACACGAGTCGCAGGCTTTCGAGGTCGAGCCCCGGATCGCGCGACGAGTGCTTGAGCGCCTCGGCAAGCGAGCCGAGATTCGGCTGCGAGGTGAGCCCGCTCATCGCATCGACCGCCGCATCCACTGCGTCGCACCCGGCCTCGACTGCGGCGAGCACGCTCGCCGCGGCGATGCCGCTGGTGTCGTGGGTGTGAAAATGGACCGGGATCGTCAGCTCGTCCTTGAGCGCCCGGACGAGCGCCGCGGCGGCCCGCGGCCGGCACAGCCCGGCCATGTCCTTGATGCCGAGCACGTGGGCCCCGGCCTTCTCGAGCTCCTTGGCCATGCGCACGTAGTAATTGAGGTCGTACTTGCGTTCGGCCGGATCGGCAAGGTTCCCGGTGTAGCAGATCGCCGCCTCGACCACCTTGCCGGCGGCGCCAACGGCGTCGATCGCGACCCGCATGTTGTCAACCCAGTTGAGGGAGTCGAAGATCCGGAACACGTCCACACCCGCCGCGGCGGCCTGGCCGACGAAGTAGCGAACGACGTTGTCGGGATAGTTGGTGTAGCCGACCGCATTCGCGGACCGCAGCAACATCTGCAGCAGCAGATTCGGCATCGCCTGGCGGAACGCGGCCAGGCGCTCCCACGGGTCCTCGCGCAGGAACCGCATCGCCACGTCGAAGGTCGCCCCGCCCCAGCACTCTACCGAGAACAGTTGCGGCAGCAGGCTCGCGTAGAACGGCGCGATCAAGGATAGGTCGTGCGTCCGGAAGCGCGTCGCGAGCAGCGACTGGTGCGCATCGCGCATCGTGGTGTCGGTGATCAGCACGCGCTCGCTGTTCAGCATCCAGTCGGCGAGCCCGCGCGGGCCCTTGGTGTCGAACAGCTGCTTGGTGCCACTCGGGGGGGGCGGCAGGTCGATTTTCGGGACGCGTGGCGCGGCGAGCCGCATCGGGCGCGGCCGCTTGCTGACTTCCGGGTTCCCGTTGACGATCAGGTCGCCGACGAAGCCGAGCAGGCGCGTCGCGCGGTCGCGGCGCTTGGGGATGTCGAACAGCTCGGGCGTCGAGTCGAGGAACTTCGTCGTGTAGTCGGCGGTGACGAACCGCGGGTGGTTGATGACCTGGTCGAGAAAGCGCAGGTTCGTGACCACGCCGCGGATCCGGAACTCCCACAGCGCGCGGTGCATGCGCCGGATCGTCTCCTCGGCCGTCGGCGCCCAGGCGGTCACCTTGACGAGCAGCGAGTCATAGCAGCGGCCGATGAACGCGCCCGAGTAGGCCGTCCCCGCATCGAGCCGGATGCCGAATCCCGCCGGGCTCCGGTAGGCGGTGATCGTGCCGTAGTCCGGAATGAAATTGTTCTCGGGATCCTCGGTCGTGATCCGGCACTGCATCGCGTGGCCCGCGACGCGGATGTCGGCTTGGGGCGGGACGCCCGACGCAGCCTCGCCGATGACGGCGCCCTCGGCGATGCGGATCTGCGCCTTGACGATGTCGATGCCGGTGACGACCTCGGTCACCGTGTGCTCGACCTGGATGCGCGGGTTGACCTCGATGAAGAAGAGCTGCCCGGTATCGGCGTCCTGCAGGAACTCGACCGTACCGGCGCCACAGTAGCGGACCGCCCGGCCGATTTTGAGCGCGAGTTCGCACACGGCCGCGCGCGCCGCGAGATTCATGAACACCGCCGGCGCCCGTTCGACGACCTTCTGGTTGCGACGCTGCACGGTGCAGTCGCGCTCCCACAGGTGCACCAGGTTCCCGTGCGCGTCGCCGAGCAGCTGTACTTCGACGTGGCGCGCTCGCACCAGCAGCTTCTCGAGATAGACCTCGTCATTGCCGAAGGCTGCCTTGGCCTCGCGGCGCGCCGCCGCGACGAGCTCAGGCAGCTCGTGCGCGCCCTCTACGACGCGCACACCGCGGCCACCCCCGCCCCAGCTGGCCTTCAGCATGACGGGGTAGCCGACCCCGGCCGCAAGCCGCGCAACCGTCGCAAGGTCCGTCGGCAGCGCTGCGGTCGCGGGCATGACGGGTACGCCGGCAGCGATGGCGAGGTTGCGGGCCGCGACCTTGTTGCCGAGTGTGCGCATCGTCTCGGGCGCCGGTCCTATGAATGCGAGCCCGGCCGCCTGGCAAGCGACTGCGAATTCGGGGTTCTCGGACAGGAAGCCGTAGCCCGGATGGATCGCATCGCAGCCGGCCTCGTGGGCAATGCGCACGATGTCGGGGACGTCGAGGTAGGCCTCGACCGGACCCTTGCCCTCTCCGACCAGATAGCTTTCATCGGCTTTGGTGCGATGGAGGGAGAAGCGGTCCTCGCGCGAATAGACCGCAACGGTGCTGATGCCGAGTTCGTTCGCGGCCCGCATCACGCGAATCGCGATTTCGCCGCGATTGGCAATCAGCAGGCGCCGGATACGCCCGGGTGCGGAGTGTGCGATGGACATGGGCGTTTCCCCGCGGGTCGGCGCCGCCACCGCCGTCGATCGAAGCAGCCGCCGCAGCGCATCATAGCGTTCCCGGCCCGCTCATCGCGATGCGCTGTGCCGCCGCACGGTCCTGGGAAACAATCCCGGGCGTGCGCCCGCCGGGGCGGCCGATCGCGGCCCGTGGTCAAGGCGCGCCCGGTTGACGTACGGGTCGGGGATCCGGGGTCTCAACGGGCGATCGCGCCCAACGGGCACATCCGGCCGACGCCGTGGCGCCTGATCGAGCCGGGCGCGAACGACCGACGCATCCACGCCGGTCGGTACTCATCTGATTACGCGGCGGTCGTGGCGCGAGGCGGTCGATTTGGCGGAGGCGTGGGGTGGTCAGGCGGAGGCGGTGCGCGCCACGCGAAACGCGCCGGTCTGCAGCGACTCGTAGGCCGATTCGTCGAACACGGACGTATTGCGCCCGTCACTCTTGGCCTGGTAGAGCGCTTCGTCCGCGAGCTGCACGAAGCCCTGCGTGCTGCGCTCGAGCGTCGGAGCGACATAGGCGATGCCCGCACTGACGGTGATCAATGACCCGACCGACGAGTCGCCGTGCGAAATCCGCAGCCCGGCGACATTGCCGTGGATGCGATTCGCCACCTCGTGCAGGTACTGGCGAGACGGGTCGTACAGCAGCACCGCGAACTCCTCGCCACCATAGCGCGCAACCAAGTCGAGCGGCCGGCGGGCCGAACGCGCCAGCGCGGCCGCCACCGCCTTCAGGCACTCATCTCCCGCCTGATGGCCCTGGCGGTCGTTGAAACGCTTGAAAAAATCGATGTCCACCATCACCAGCGCCATCGTCGCGCCTTCGCGCAGCGCCTGCAGCCATAAAGTCTGCAGGTGCTCGTCGAATCGGCGGCGGTTGTAGATGCCGGTCAGCCCGTCCCGTGCTGCCGTCTCGGACAGCATCCGTCGCTCCAGGAAGTGCGTGCGCATCTCCATCTCGAGACCGTAGGCGACCGTCGCGCCGATGACGTTGCCGAGCAACAGCACGACCGAGTTGTAAATCACGTCGGCTTCGGCGAGGCCGCCCACGATGCCGAATGCCAGGTACGCGCACCACATGACGACGTTGGCTCGCAGCGACTCGTAGAACAGCAATCCGATCAGGTAGTAGAGATAGACCGACGTCAGCAGCACCATCGTGAACACGATCTGGGCACCCGCCTGCGCGGCCCTGAGCTCCACCGCGATTACCAGCAGGCCGATCATCGGCGCAAACACCGGCGCCAGCCGTGGATAGAGCCTGCGGCCACTTTCGAGGTAGGTGATCGCGATGCCGCCGGCAAAGATCGGCAACAGCAGCCCGAACTGCACCAGATCGAGCAGGGTGCGCGCGTCGGCCCCAAGCGCCAGGCGGTTCAGACAGCCGAAGGCCACGACGAGGACGGCACCGAGGTACAGGTTGAAGCGGATCTGCGGCAGCCGGGTCCGCGACTGCTCGCGGCGAAATTCGCGCTCGAGTTCGTGCTCGAACCGGAGCCACGGGAAACCGGCTTCGAGCTGGCGTTGGGTCGCCGACTGGCCCGTAATAATCAGCTGCTGAGTCGCGAGCGGATCCAAGGTGTAATACAGCGCTGGCGCGCCCTGTCCCCGGGGCAACCGTCAATATGTTCACTACACACGGGCCGGCCGCCCCGAACTGCGCGCCGACGCACAGAATCGGCGGTTTCGGGCCTCAGGGGGCCGCTGGCCGTAGCGCCTTACGACGTGCGTCACGTACGCGGGTCCGCCAGGTCTCGAGCGGATCCCGTCCGGCCGCGGCCGGAGCGGCCGGCCGACCGGCTGTGCCACGGAGAAACGCCGGCCCGGTCGCATCCGCGGCCGCAGCGTGCCGGACGGGTTCAGCAAGGCGCGCGGCTCGCGATACCTCGAAGGTGCTCATGACCCCAGCATGATCGACGTCCGTGACACTTCGTCGTTGCCGACGGCGTTCGCTCGAATGGCATTCGGTCAGATGCCGGCCCAAATGTCGTGAGCTTGCCGGTGACTTGGCAGGTTATGTAAAACCCTGATTCGGCGAGCGTGCCGTCGGATGCGCCCGCTCAGCGCTTTTGGGCTGGCCGAGCAGGGTGCCGGCACTATCGGGGCGCGGACTCAGGCGGGCAGCAGGGATCCTGCGCGCCGACGACGGGCGAGCGCGCGACCGGCGAGGAAGCTCAGCAGTACGAGCCCGACGACCAGCCCGCCGAAAGCGAGTTCGCGCCCCTCGCTCCAGCGCGCAAACGCGGGCGCCGCGAGCTGCGCCATGCCGATCGCGGCGACCATCAGGCTCACGCTGCCCACCGCGAGCCCCATGACGCGCGACGCAATCCGCGCAAGTTCGTCCGAGCGCGCGATCAGCCGCGAGATCCACAGCCCATTGCAGCCGTCGGTCAGCAGCATGCCGCCGAGAAACAGCGCGCCGAGCCACAGTGCCGCCCGCACTCCACCGTACTCGGCTGCGGTCGCGGCGAACAATGCCGCCTGGCTGACCGTGTCGAAGGACAACGCAAACAGCGCGCCGACCACCATTACGAGCCACGGCCGCTGGACACGCGCCAGCCGGCCGAGCCAGCGGCCCTTGATACCAACGGGCGCAACAACCTCGTGAGGCGCGGCCGTGAACACGGCGCGCAGGTTGAGTACGCCGAGCAGCACGAGAAAGAACATCGAGATCAGGACTCCGCTGCGCTCGAGCCACGCAGGCGTGTGCCACTGCTCGGACGCACATCCAACGAGTGCGGCAATCACGAGCACCACCGCGCCATGACCGAGCGAGAACAGCACACCGGAGTACGGGGCGTAGCGCGCCCCGGCGCGCCGCCCGACGCGGGTAAGCCCATCGATGGTCGCCAGGTGGTCCGCATCGCAGCCGTGCTTCATGCCGAGCAGGAACACCACGGCTGCGAGCGAGGCCCAATCGGCGGGCAGGGAATGCATCCGGACGCCGGTATGAAGATTACGACGCCGTTCATACTACGCCCGCGTCCGGCCGCGGACGCACTTCGGTTTTCCGCAGGCTAGTAGCGGGGCTTCAGATGCACGTGCGGCTCGCGCCCCGGCGAGTAAGGCGCGTGCGTATGACGCGCGACCCGCTCGACGGTGACCACGTTCAGGGCCCCGTGACGCACGCCGGGCTCCGCGGTCAGCCGGTCGGCCAGCTCGCGCACCGCCGCGACCGGCCCCTGTAGCACGACATTCTCGAGGCAGTTGTCGTGGTCGAGGTGCACGTGCAGGCTCGCGACCGTGAGGTCGTGCTGCGCATGCTGGTGCCCGGCGAGCCGCTCGGCGAGCTCGCGTGCATGGTGGTTGTAGACGTAGGAGAGGCTCGCGACGCAGTGACCGCGCGTGCCGGCGTGGCCCTCGGCCTCGAGTCGGGCACGGATCAGGTCGCGCACGGCTTCGCTGCGGTTCTCGTAGCCGCGGCCGGCGATAAACGCGTCGAAATCGCGCGCGAGCTCGTCGTCCATGGAGATCGTGAATCGCTCCATCGGTCCTCCTTCAGGCGTGCCCGCCACGGCCGGCAGCGCGCTGCGCAAGTGTACCGCTGGTGCCGCCGGACCGGCTGGCGGTCTGGGCCGCGACGTGACCCATTGCGGCGCAAAGTGCTCAGTCGGCGAGATACTTCGCCAGATACTCGCGGAACGGCTCCTGCGGTGCCGCCTCCGCCCGCGCCTGGGCTTCGAGCGAGGCCCGCGCCTCGGCCGTGAATGCCGCAATCCGCGCCGAGTTCGGCGGATGGAGCTCGGTGAAGTAGGACTTGTAGGTCCGGGACATCCGCAGCGCGAGGTCGACGAAGGACTCACCCGTCGTGCGCAGTTCCTTGAGCAGGCGCGCCGACGGCGTCGCCTCGACGTTGAGCAGTTTGTGGGCCTGAACCGCGAGCGCAGCGCTGTACGGCCGCTCCGGGTCGCCATAATCGAGCAGCTCGCAGGTACCCTGCATCGCATCGAGGATCTCGTGCGCCCAGGTGCGCATGTCGACCCGGCGACCATCCCAGTTGAGCGCCAGGCCGGGCTCGCGGCCACGGCGCGCAACGGTCACATGGTTGCGATCGAACTCGAGCTGCGCGCCGTTGTCGATCGGCGGGCTCGGAGCCAGCGTGCAGAATGCCGCGAACGCCTCCAGGAACCGCAGCTTCGTCTGGTTGACGCCCACCGGATCGAGCGCGCTCACGTCGAGCGAGCGCATCTCGACATACTCGACGCCCGCGCGCTTGAGCGCCTTGGTCGGCCGCTCGCCGGACCGCGCCACCCGCTTTGGCCGGATGAATGCGTAGTACTCGTTCTCGATCTGTAGTCGATTGGCGTTCAGCTGCCGCCACTCGCCGTTTACCTCGACCCCCAGCCGTTCGTACTCCGGACTCGGCGTCGAAATCGCCCGCCGCAGGTCGCGGACGTAGTCGGCGAGCGAGTTCACCGAGATTGCGACATCGGCCTGGCTCTTGTTGCGATAACCGAGGTCGCTCATCCGCAGCGACGTGGCATACGGCCCGTACAGGGTGCCGCCGCCGAGCTCGGTGAGGCCGTGATCGTCGCGGCCGCCGACGAACGAGCGACACACCGCCGGCGAAACGCCGAACAGGTAGTGGACGATCCAGCCGTGCCGCCGGTAGTTGCGCAACAGCGCGAAATACATCGCCGAGATGAAGTCCTGGCCATCGTCGTGGCTGCCGAGCACGTCGGCGAGTACTGGCCAGAACTGACGCGGGAATGAGTAGTTGAAATGCACGCCGGAGATGGCCTGCATGATGCGGCCGTAGCGAAGCCCGAGCCCGACGCGGTACACGGTCTTCATACGACCGACGTTTGAGGTGCCGTACTGCGCGATTGGTATGCTGCTGTCGCCCTCGAGCGCGCCCGGCATGCTGGTGCCCCATAACAGCTCATCGCCGAGATGCAGGTAGACGAACTGATGGACGTCGGTCAGATACTGCAGCAGTTCCCAGCAGGTCGTGAACGTCGGTGTCACGAGCTCGAGGAGCGCCTCGGAATAGTCGGTCGTGATGTGCTCGTGGGTCAGCGCCGAACCAAGTGCGCGCGGATGCGGTTGCTGCGAAATCCGCCCGTCCGGAGACACGCGCAACGACTCCTTTTCAACGCCCTTCAGACCGCCGACCAGCACCGCCCGCTCGCCGGAATTGACCAGCCCGGCCAGATGACTTTCGAAGCGGCGATCGATGCGGGGCGCGGGCACGCGGCGAGACCTCGGAGCAAAGGGCGCACATTGTAATGGAAGGCGCCGCCGGCCCCATGCGAAGCTCGGAGGGCCGGCGTCCCGGCCGGGGACCGGCTGCCCGTCACCGTCTGGCGGGGCCGCGCGACGCTTCGGCTCAGCCGTTCGGATCCGTGCGGGGCGGGAACTCGATTCGGGCCCGCGTGCCGCGGCCGGCGGCGCCGGCATCGAGCGACAGGCTGGCCGCGTGCACCCGGGCGATGTCGCTGACGATGGCGAGTCCCAATCCGGTACCGATCCCGGCAGTGCCCGCCGCGCGGCGGAAACGCTCCGTGATCATCGGGCGCTCCGTCTCTGCAATGCCCGGTCCGTCGTCCTCGACCTCCAGGAACGCGGCACCCGCGCTCGATCCGCAACGCAGCGTCACCGCTCCACCCGGCGGTGTGTAGTTGAGCGCGTTGTCGACGAGGTTGTTCAGCAGTTCCCGGAGCAGCCAGTCGATGCCCGTCACGGTCGTCGGCTCCGCTTCGGCACCGAGATCGATGTGCTTGGCGAGCGCGCGGTCGAGCTGCGCGGTCACGGTCTCCTCAATCAGCTGCCGCAGATCGACCGTCCGGAAATCCCGCTCGAGCGTTGCCGCACTGTCGGCCCGTGCCAGCGTCAGCAGCTGGTGCGCAGCGTGCGCGAGGCGTCGGATGCCCTCGCCGACGGCGTGGATCCGGTCGCGCACCGGCGCTGCCTGCGGGTCGCGCTCGAGCAGCTCGAGCTGCGCCTGTATGCCGGCAAGCGGCGTGCGCATCTGGTGCGCGGCGTCGGCCACGAACTTCTGCTGCGCTTCGGCAGTGGCCCGCATGCGAGCGAACAGCGCGTTCAGAGAGGCGACCAGCGTGCGCACTTCAACCGGTACGCTGCGCTCGTCGAGCGGCTCGAGCTCGCTCGCCGAACGCGCCGCCAGCTGGTCGCGCAGCGCCAGCAACGGCTTGAGGCCGCGTCGCACCGCGAGGATGACCAGCAGCAGAATCGCGATGAGCTGCAGGACGTCGACGAACATCGTGACCGTGAGGAATTCGCGGGCCGGACGGTCGCGTCCCCGCGTCGACTCGGCGACCGTGATCGTCGTGGGCCCGCTGCCGAGCGCGAGCGCGTACCAGACGACCCGCGCCGGGTCGCCGGCCAGCAGCGTGTCGGCGAACGCGGGATTCGGCCGCGAGCGCGTCGTGAACCCTGCGGGCGGCAGCGGCAGGTCCTGCTCGCCGGCGAGCAGTTTCCCCGTCCCGTCGCGCACGGCCAGCCGCAGCGCCCGGCCTTCGGTGCCGCGGAGCGTCGCCGACACTTCCGGCGGCAGTTCGCCGGGGATCTTTTCCAGCGACCCGGGGCGCAGGTATGCGGCCACGACCAGCGCGGCGTCGCCGAGCGTACGATCAAATGCCCCGCGCACCGGGCCGACGCTCGAGATGTAGTCGAACAGCAGGCCGGCGATCAGCAGGACCGCGAGGGGCGCGAGCAGCAGCACGAGCAGCCGCCGGCCGAGCGATGCGGGTCCCGGCTCCGGCTCCGGCTCAGGCTGCCGGGTCATCCAGGCGGTAACCGAGTCCACGTACGGTATGGATGGCCACGGCGTCACCGAGCTTGGCCCGCAATCGCGACACGTAGACTTCCACGGCGTTCGGCGTCAGTTCTTCGTCCCAGCCGGCGATCGCCCGCAACAGGCGCTCCTTGCCGACCACCCGGCCGGTGTCGAGTGCCAGGCACTCGAGGATCGACCACTCGCGCCGCGTCACGTCGAGTGCATGACCGTGCAGCTGCACCGTGCGGCTCGCGAGGTCGAGCGCCACCGCTCCGATCGTCAGCTGGGCGCTCGTCGCCGAGCGCGTCCGGCGGATCAGCGCGCGGCAGCGAGCCGCGACCTCCGGCAGTTCGAAGGGCTTGGTCATGTAATCGTCGGCGCCGAGGTCTAGCGCATCGACCCGGTCCGCAAGGGCGTCGCGGGCAGTAATGATGAGGACCGGGAGATCGTTGCCCGCGTGCCTCAGGCGCCGGACGAGGGCGAGTCCGTCGGTCCGCGGCAGCCCGATGTCGACGACCGCCAGATCGAATTCGTCGCGGGCAAGGGCCTCGTCGGCCTGCTCGGCGGTCCCCACCCGGTCGACAGCGAAACCGGCCTGCGCGAGGCCGCGCTTCAGCGCGTCGGCGACCAGTTCGTCGTCCTCGACGATCAGTATGCGCATGACCCGAGCTTAGCGGAAAACCGGCGTTACGGAGCCGCCTTGCGCGCCGCGATCCAGCGGTTGACCTTGACTTCGAGCACATCGAGCGGCAGCGAGCCGGCGTCCAGCACCGCGTGATGGAACAGGCGCTGGTCGTAGCGCAGCCCAAGTTCGCGCTGGGCCCGCAGTCTCAGCTCCTTGATCTTGAGCTCGCCGAGCTTGTAGGTCAGCGCCTGTCCCGGCATCGCAATGTACCGATCGATCTCCGCGGCCGCGTCGGTCGCGCCGAGCGCCGAGTTTGCCAGCAGGTAGTCGACCGCCTGTTGCCTGGACCACCCTTTGGAGTGAATGCCGGTGTCGACGACCAAGCGGGCCGCACGCCAGATTTCCGCCGACAAGGCGCCGAAGTAGTTGTACGGGTCCGTGTACAGCCCAAGTTCCCGGCCCAGCGATTCGGCATACAGTCCCCAGCCTTCGTCATAGGCGCCGTAGTTGCCGAAGCGGCGAAAGCTCGGCAGATCGCTGAGTTCCTGCTTGATCGAGATCTGCAGGTGGTGGCCCGGCTCTGCCTCGTGCAGGTAGATCGTTTCCATCAGATATTTCGGCCGCGACTTCAGGTCGAAGGTGTTGACATAGAAAATGCCGGGGCGCGTGCCGTCGGGCGCGGCACTCTGGTAGGACGCGCTCGCCTGCGCCTTGGCACGGAAGGGCTCGACGGCGCGGATCTCAAAATCGGCCCTGGGCGCTAGGTCAAACTGTTCCGGAAGCCGCTGGCGAACGCGCTCCTTCAGCGCCCGATATGCGTTCAGCAGGTCCGCTTCATTGTCGTAGTAGAAGCGCGGGTCGGCGCGCAGCGAGTCGAGAAATGCCTTGCGATTGCCTTTGAACCCGAGGCCGGCGCTGACCCGGTCCATTTCGGCGCCGATTCGCGTCACCTCCTCGAGCCCGATCGCGTGGATTGCGTCGGGGCTGAGGTTCGTCGTGGTCAGCAACCGGACCCGATAGGCGTACCACTCCTTGCCGATCGGCAGGTCGCTGAAGGCGATCGTCGCGCGCGCCTGTGGCAGATATTCGTCGCGAATGAAGTCGTGCAGGTGCTGGTAGGCAGGATTTACGCGCTCCGAAATCGCGCGGGTGTAGGCGGCCCGCAATCGCGCCTGGTCAGCGACCGGTACCGTCGCCGGAAAATCTGCGACCGGCCGATAGAACACGCTCTTGGTAGGGTCGGCCGCAACGAGCTCGCTGAGCTGCGGCAGCACGCGCTCCATCAGCACCTTCGGCTGGGTGATGCCATTGGCTGCGCCGCGGCGCATGTTGACGATCGCCTGGTTGGCCCAGACTGCAAAGCCGTCGATGCGCCGGAGCCAGTTCTCGTAGTCACGCGTCGTCTTGAACGGTTGCGCGCTCGCTCCGGAGCCGAGCTGGGCCAGCAGCTGCGGCAGGCCGCGAAACTGGTCGAACGGCAGAAGCTCGGACTGATAGTGAAAACCGTCGATGCGAATCTGCCGGTCGCGACTGAAGATCTCGTAGCTGACCAGGTCCTGGCCGTCGAGGCGCGCGGAGTCGATCGCGGTGAGCGCCTTCAGGTAGCGACGCTCAAGCGCCAGCTCCAGCGCCAGGTGCGCGGCGCCAATGCTGTTGGGCAGCCGGTCGTCGTAGCGGTGCTCACCGACGAAGGTGGCCGCGATTGGATCGAGCGCCAGCAATTCCTGCCAGTAGCTCTCGACGAGTTCATGGAGCCTGTCCGACGGAGTCGCGGCGAGCGGGCGGTCCGCCGCCGCGACCATGCCAGCAGCCAGCAGACCAACGATGAGTCCTGTGGCGAGCAGTGTGCGCATGCAATTCCCTCTGCCGGACCAGGCGATCCGCGTGTCCATGATGCTGTAGCGCTGCCGACGGCAGCGCCCATCGCATCGGCCCCGCGCCGGTGCCCCAAGCCGATGCCCCGCCGGATCGCGCCTGCCAATTATAGGCCGTCAAACTCCGCCGGCAGTGCGCTGCGGCCGCGGATCCGGACAGCCGTGACGCCCGCCGCCGGACGGTGGCATTCTAGGCGCCGCGGCCACCGCCGCGCGCCCCGTCGTATGTATAGCGGAGACTCGACATGCTCATCGGCTCGACAGTCCGGCGCGTCGCCATCATCGGCGGATCGCGCATCCCGTTTGCGCGCGGCATGGGCGCCTATGCTGAGGTTGGCAACCAGCAGATGCTCACAGCCGCGTTCAAGGGCGTCGTCGACCGGTTCAAGCTCGTCGGCGAGCGCCTCGGCGATGTCGCGGCCGGCGCCGTCATGAAGCACTCGAGCCAATGGAACCTGACGCGCGAATCAGTGCTCGGTTCGGGCCTCGCCGCCGAAACGCCGGGGCTCGACCTGCAGCGCGCCTGCGGCACCAGCCTCGAGGCCGCCATCCTGATCGGCAACAAGATCGCGCTCGGCCAGATCGATGCCGGCATGGCCGGCGGCGTCGATACGGTCAGTGATGCACCGATCGTCTACCCGCGCGAGTACCAGCAGCTGCTGCTCGCCAGCGCCCGCGGCCGTACGCTCGGGGCGCGCATCCGCCCGTGGTTCGGCCTCAGACCGCGCCACTTCAAACCGGTCGTACCCTCGGTGGCCGAACCGCGCACCGGACTCACGATGGGGCAAAGCTGCGAGATCATGGCCAAGCAATGGGGCATCACGCGGGCCGCGCAGGATGAACTCGCCTACCAGAGCCATATCAAGGCAGCGGCGGCCTATGACCAGGGCTTCTACAAGGACCTGGTCCTCGAGTTTCACGGCCTCGCAAGGGACAACAACATCCGCCCCAATCCGTCGCTCGAACAATTGGCCAAGCTGCCGCCCGTCTTCGACCGGTCGGGTCACGGCACGCTGACGGCGGGTAACTCCACTCCCCTGACCGACGGAGCCGCGGCGGTGCTGCTCGCGAGCGAGGCGTGGGCGCAGGCGCGCGCCCTGCCTACCGTCGCGTACCTGACGTACGGCAAGGTGCACGCCGTCGATTTCGTCAGCAAGGAAGGGCTGTTGATGGCACCCGCCTATGCGGTGCCGATGATGCTGAGGGACGCGGGACTCGGGCTCGGCGACTTTGACTTCTACGAGATCCATGAGGCCTTCGCAGCGCAGGTGCTGTGCACGCTGAAGGCCTGGGAATCGGCGGATTTCTGCCGCGACCGGCTCGGGCTCCCCGGGCCGCTCGGGGCGATCGATCGCACCAGGCTGAATGTCGTGGGATCGAGCCTCGCCGTCGGGCACCCGTTCGCCGCCACCGGCGCGCGTATCGTCGCAACACTCGCCAAGCTGCTGGTCGAGCGCAATGGTCGTCGCGGTCTCATCTCGATCTGCACCGCGGGCGGGATGGGCGTGACCGCGATCCTCGAGCGCTGACACCCGGCGGCGGCAGGTCAGAAAACCTCGAACAGTCCTGCCGCGCCCATGCCGCCGCCGATGCACATCGTGACGACCACGCGCTTCGCGCCGCGCTGCCTGCCCGCGACCAGCGCATGCCCGACGAGGCGCTGGCCGCTCATGCCGTAGGGGTGGCCGACCGCGATTGCGCCCCCGTCGACATTGAGCTTCTCGTCGGGGATACCGAGCGTGTCGCGACAGTAGAGGACCTGTACCGCGAACGCCTCGTTGAGCTCCCACAGGTCGATATCGGCCACGCCGAGCCCGGCGCGCTTCAGCAGCTTGGGAACCGCGAACACTGGGCCTATCCCCATCACCGCCGGCTCGCAACCGGCGACCGCAAAGCCGCGGAACGCTCCTAGCGGCGACAGGCCCCTGCGCGCCGCAAGCTCGCCGCTCATGACGACGCAGGCGCCCGCACCGTCGGAGAACTGGCTAGCGTTGCCGGCCGAGATCAGGCCTCCCGGCAGCGCCGGGCGGAGCTTGGCGAGCACCTCGACCGTCGTGCCCGGCCGCAGGCCCTCGTCTTCCCCCGCCGTCACTTCTTTCGTGTAGAGCCGCCCGCTGTCCTTGTCCGTGCCGGCCATCGTCACCGTAATCGGCGCGATCTCGGCGGCGAATCCGCCGGCTTGCTGCGTCGCGCACGCGCGTTGCTGGCTGCGCGCGCCGTACTCGTCCATCCGTTCGCGCGAGATGGCAAAGCGCTTGGCAACCTCCTCCGCCGTCTGCAGCATGTTCCAGTAGATGTCGGGCTGGTGCTTGTCGAGCCACGCTTCCTTGACGAAATGCGTGTTGACCTCGTTCTGCACCACCGAGATCGCTTCGAGGCCGCCCGCGACGAACAGGTCGCCCTCGCCAGCGATGATTCGCTGCGCGGCCATTGCGATGGTCTGCAGTCCCGAGGAGCAGAAGCGGTTGACGGTCGCTCCCGGGACGCTCACGGGGCAGCCGGCCCGGAGCGCGATCTGCCGCGCGATGTTGCTGCCGGTCGCGCCTTCAGGAAACGCACAGCCCATCAGCACATCCTCGACCTCCGCCGGATCGACCTTCGCCCGCTCGAGCGCGGCCTTGACGACGTGCCCGCCGAGGGTTGCGCCGTGGGTCAGGTTGAAGGCGCCGCGCCAGGACTTGGTGAGCGGCGTGCGGGCGGTTGAGACGATAACGGCTTCGCGGGTCATGGGCGGGCTCCGGGAGCGTTGAACGAGCCGCCGGCGGCGGCGAGGCGCGCCAGCAGCGGCGCCGGGGTCCAGAAACCGGGGTCGCCGTGGGGGATGCGTTTGAGCTCGGCGATCCGCCGCACGACGGCATACAGGCCCACCTCGTCGGCGTAGCACATGGGCCCGCCACGCCATACCGGGAAGCCGTAGCCGGTCAGGTACACGACGTCGATGTCCGATGCGCGCTGCGCGATGCGTTCCTCGAGAATCTTCGCCGCCTCATTGACGAGCGCAAACACCAGCCGGTCGACGATCTCCTGCTCCACGAGCCTGCGCGGCGCGAGCTTGAGCTCGGTGCGGTACTTCGCAATCACCTCCTCGACGACGGGCGCGGGGTAGGCGGTCCGATCGCCGGGCCGGTAGTCGTACCAGCCGGCACCAGTCTTCTGGCCGAAGCGGCCCAGCTCGCAGATCCGGTCACCGAGTTTCGAATAGACCATCGCCGGGTGCTCGATGTAGCGGCGCTTGCGGATGTGCCAGCCGATGTCGTTGCCGGCAAGGTCGCTCATCCGGAAAGGTCCCATCGCGAACCCGAACTTCTCGATCGCGCGGTCGACCTCAGCGGGGCTCGCGCCTTCATCAAGCATGAATAACGCCTGCCGAGAATACTGCTCGATCATCCGGTTGCCGATGAACCCGTCGCAGACGCCCGAGACGACGGCGGTCTTGCGCAGCGTCTTGGCGAGTTTCATGGTGGTCGCGAGGACGTCGCTCTTTGTCGCCGCGCCGCGCACGACCTCGAGGAGTTTCATCACGTTGGCGGGACTGAAGAAGTGAGTCCCGATCACATCGCCGGGACGCTTCGTGACGGCAGCGATCGCGTTGACATCGAGCGTTGAGGTATTGGTCGCGAGAATCGCACCCGGCCGCATGACGCCATCGAGCGTCTTGAACACCCGTTCCTTAACGCCCATATCCTCGAACACAGCTTCGATCACGATGTCTGATCCGCCGATGTCGTCGTAGCTGAGCGTCGGCGTCAGCAGCGCGGCCTTGGCCTTGGCCGCCGCCGGCGTCAGCCGCCCTTTCTTGACCTGACCTTCGTAGGTGTCGCGGATCCGCGCGACACCCTTGTCGAGCGCCTCCTTGCCGACCTCCAGCAGGTGCACCGGGATACCGGCGTTGAGAAAATTGATGGCGATGCCGGTCCCCATCGTGCCGGCGCCGATGACCGCCGCCGATCTGATCTCCCGCAGCTGAGTGGACTCGCCGATATCGGGGATCTTGGCCGCGGCACGCTCGGCGAAAAACGCATGCCGGAGCGCCCGCGACACCGGCCCGAGCATCAGCTCCGTGAACAACCTCCGCTCGGTTGCGAGCCCGACGTCGAAACGCTGCGTGGCGGCTGCCTCGATCGCATCGATGCACTTGAGCGGCGCCGGGAAGTTCGCAAAGCCGGCCTTGACCGTGGTCCGCGCAAAGCCGAGCAGCGGCTCGAGGTTCGGTTCACGCACCTTCAGTGCGCGCGCCATTGGCAACTTGCCGCCGCCGGCCACCTCGATGCCCTTGGCTGCCGCGAGCTGGACAGCAGCCGCGACAACCTCCCCCGCCACGAGTCCGTCTAGCAACGGGCTGCCCTTGAACAGTGTCGCCGGCAGCGCCTCCCCGGACAGGATGACGTTCAGCGCACTCTCGACGCCGATCAGTCTTGGCAGCCGTTGCGTGCCGCCCGCTCCTGGCAGCAGACCGATCTTGACCTCCGGAAGCCCGAGCTTGGCGGTCTCGGCCGCTATCCGGTAATGACAGCCGAGCGCAAGTTCAAGCCCGCCGCCCAGACACGTGCCCTCGATGGCAGCCACCACCGGTTTCGGGCTCGACTCGACCACGGCAATCAGGTCGTGGAGGTTCGGCGCCGCGAGCATCGCGGGGGTCCCGAACTCCTTGATGTCGGCGCCTGCGGAAAACAGTCCATGCCGGCCGCTGAGCACGATCGCGGTGACGCCGGTATCGGCTACGGCGGCGTCGAGCGCAGCCACGAGGTCGCGCCGCGTTGCAGCACCGAGGCTGTTAACGGGCTCCTCCCCGAAGGTAATCGCCGCCACCGAGCCGTGGCGGGCTGTCGTTACGGTCGTCATTGCGGATGGCTCCTGCTCAACGAGGGGCGGATTATGCCAGCCGGACCATCGCCTTCGCGTTCGGGCAGTCCCCGATGCGCGGGCCGCAGACCGTGTATTGCCATTAGTTTCAATTGCAACTAAATTGCCGAGGCGTTCCGACGGAGGGCCGGTCATGAAGCGTTACATTGGATATCCGCGGGTCGCCGGCACCGCCAGCCGGCAGGCGCACGCCGACCTGCCCCCGGGCACCTACGAACGCGAGATGGGCAAGGAAGGTTTCTTCGGGCCGGCCGCGTTCTTCCACCACCGCCATCCGCCGACGGGCTGGACGAGTTTCGACGGGCCGCTGCGGCCGCATGCGTTCGATCTCGCCAAGCTCACCGCACCGATGGGATCGCCGTGGGATGCGGCGCCTATCCTCGAGAACTCGCATTGCCGGTTGCGCTGGCTGCGGCTCGCGGGGTCTATGGACCACCTGGCGCGCAATGCCGACGGCGACGAGCTGCTGTTCGTGCATCAGGGGGCCGCCGAACTGTTCTGCGACTTCGGGCACCTGGCACTTGCTGCCGGCGACTACCTCGTGCTGCCGCGCGGAACGATGTGGCGGCTGACGGTCACGGAGCCACTGACCGGACTGCTGATCGAGGCGACCAATGCCGGATACCTGCTACCCGACAAGGGACTCGTCGGTCCGCACGCGATCTTCGACCCGGCGATGCTCGACGTGCCGGCGATCGACGCCGCCTTCCTCGCTCAGCAGCAGGCTGGCCCGCCCGGGAGGAGCGACGGCCCGCACGACTGGCGGGTCGTGATCAAACGCCGCCAGGCACTGTCGACGGCGCGCTTTCCGTTCAATCCGCTCGATGCGATCGGCTGGCACGGCGATTTGTGCGCGTGCCGCATCAATGTCCGCGACTTGCGGCCATTGATGAGCCATCGCTACCACCTGCCGCCATCGGCGCACACGACCTTCGTCGCCAACCGCTTCGTCGTGTGCACCTTCGCGCCACGGCCGTTCGAGACCGATCCGGGGGCACTCAAGGTGCCGTTCTTCCACAACAACGACGATTACGACGAGGTCATCTTCTATCACGCGGGCGACTTCTTCTCGCGTGACAATATTCATCCGGGCATGCTGACGTTCCATCCGGCGGGATTCACCCACGGGCCGCATCCGAAGGCGCTGTCGCGAATGCTGGTGCAGACCAAGCCGGCCACGGACGAATACGCGGTGATGGTCGACGCGCGTGACCCGCTGGAACTCGGTGCGGCGGCGGCCAGCGTCGAGTTCCACGGGTATGTCGACAGCTGGCGGGCCGGCGCGTGAGCCCCGCGCCCATCCGCGGGCACCGGCCGTGAGGCTTGCGAGCCTCAAGGGCGGACGCGATGGTCGCCTCGTGGTCGTCGATCCGGGGCTTGCCCACTGTGTCTCGGCCGGTGGCGTCGCGCCGGTACTGCAGGACGTACTCGACGATTGGCCGCGCCTCGCACCGCGGCTGCGCGACCTTGCAGTCACGCTCGAGGCCCACCAGGCGAAACAAGTGACCGACTTCGACCCGTCCGCATGCGCGGCACCACTGCCGCGTGCCTATCATTGGGTCGACGGGTCGGCCTACGTCAATCACGTCGAGCTCGTCCGCAAAGCCCGTGGCGCCGAGCTGCCATCCTCGTTCTGGACCGATCCGCTCGTCTACCAGGGCGGCTCCGACGATTTTCTCGGCCCGACCGACGATGCGCCGTTTACCAGCGAGGAATTCGGCATCGACTTCGAAGCCGAGGTCGCGGTCATCGTCGGCGACGTGCCGATGGCCTCGACGGCCGCTGACGTTCGCAGCCGCGGCGACATCCGCCTCGTGATGCTGGCGAACGATTGGAGCCTGCGAAACCTGATCCCCGCCGAGCTCGCGAAGGGCTTCGGCTTCTACCAGTCGAAGCCGGCAACTTCCTTCTCGCCAGTGGCCGTGACGCCGGACGAGCTCGGCACGGCGTGGGACGGGGCGAAGCTCAAGCTGCCGCTCAGTATCCACCTCAACGGCGCGCTATTCGGCGCCCCCGATGCCGGTGTCGATATGACCTTCGACTTCGCCGAGCTGGTGGCGCACTGCGCCAAGACCCGCAATCTTCGTGCCGGTACCATCGTTGGGTCGGGAACCGTGTCGAATCGCGACCGGTCCCGGGGCTCGGCGTGTGTTGCCGAGCGGCGCATGCTCGAGCAAATCGAATTCGGGACGCCGCGCACGCCGTTCCTGAAGTTCGGCGACCGGGTGCGCATCGAAATGCAGGACAGTCACGGCCACGGCCTGTTCGGCGCGATCGACCAGCGGGTCGTCAAGGCCTGGCGCTGACGGCTGTCAGCGCACGGTGGTGCCGGCCGCTCCGGTCGAGCAAAATACCGGTCTCGCGGCCCGGCAGGCCGTGCCAGCATCGAGCGCGTTCATGACCCAGCCCACGTCGGTGACCATCCAGCTGAAGGCTGCCGATGGCCATGTGCTCGACGCCTGGCGTGTCGCGCCGGGAGGCAAGGCGCGCGGCGGCATCGTCGTCGTGCAGGAGATCTTCGGCGTCACGCGCCACATCGAGAACGTCGCCCGGGAATACGCAACGGCGGGGTACCTCGCGATCGCGCCGGCGCTTTTCGACCGGGTGCAGCGGCGGGCTGACATCCCCTACGCCGACAGTCCCGCGGGCCGGGCGCTGATGCAGTCATTGAAACGCGAGCAGACCCTGCTCGACCTGAAGGCCGCGATCGATGCCGTCGCCGCGGCCGGCAAGGTCGGCATGGTTGGCTACTGCTGGGGCGGCACGATGACTTACGTCGCCGCATGCCACCTGTCGATCGCCGCGAGCGTCGCCTATTACGGTGGCGGGCTGACGCAGCTGCTCGAGCGCACGCCGCGCTGCCCGATGATGTTCCATTTCGGCGATCGGGACACCCACATTCCGCTCAGTGACGTCGAGAAGGTCAAGAAGGCTTATCCGCTGGGACACTACTACATGTACCCGGCGGCACACGGGTTCAACTGTTCCGACCGGGCTTCGTACGACGCAGCGAGCGCACAGCTCGCGCTCGGGCGGTCGCTCGATTTTTTCCACCGGCACGTCGGCTGATCGGCGGACCGGACCGGCAGGCGCTGCGCCTGCGGGTTGGCATTTCACGGTGACACATCCATGAGCAAGCGCTTCGCATTGTCCGATTCCTCGCTGCTGCGGCAGCAGTGCTACATCGCTGGCGGCTGGGTCGACGCCGATGACGGCGCCAAGGTCGAAGTCCGCGATCCCGCGAGCGGAGCGGTTCTCGCCACCGTACCGCGCTGCGGCGCGGCCGAGACCCGCCGCGCGATCCAGGCTGCGCGCGCGGCGTTTCCGGCGTGGGCCGCAAAGTCGGCCAAGGAGCGTGGCAAGCTGCTGCGGCGCCTCGCCGACCTGATGGTCGCGAACACCGAGGACCTTGGACGCCTGATGACCGCCGAGCAGGGCAAGCCGCTCGCCGAGGCCAAGGGCGAGGTGGGCTATGCGGCCTCCTTCTACGAGTGGTTCGGCGAGGAAGGCCGCCGGCTGTATGGCGATGTCATCCCGTCGCCGTTCGCTGACAAGCGGCTGCTGGCGCTGCGCCAGCCGCTCGGCGTCGTGGGTGCGATCACGCCGTGGAATTTCCCGGCTGCGATGATCACGCGCAAGGCCGGCGCAGCGCTCGCCGCGGGCTGCACAATCGTCGTCAAGCCGGCCGAGTCGACGCCGTTGTCGGCACTCGCGCAGGCCGAGCTCGCCGCGCGCGCCGGATTTCCACCGGGCGTGTTCAACGTCGTGACCGGCAAGGCCGCGCTGGTGGGGGGGGAACTCACCTCGAACCCGCTGGTGGCGAAGATTACGTTCACCGGCTCCACCGAGATCGGCAAGCTCCTGATGTCGCAGTGCGCGAGCACCGTCAAGAAGATCTCGCTCGAGCTCGGCGGCAACGCGCCGTTCATCGTGTTCGACGACGCGGACCTCGACGCCGCGGTCACCGGCGCGTTGGCGAGCAAGTACCGCAATACGGGCCAGACGTGTGTGTGCGCCAACCGGCTGCTCGTGCAGACCGGCATCTACGACCGGTTCGTCGCGAAGCTCGTCGAGGCTACCAAGAAGCTGCGCGTCGGGCCCGGCCTCGACGGACCTACCGAGCAGGGACCGCTGATCGACGCCAAGGCAGTCGCCAAGGTCGAGGAGCACATCGCCGACGCGCTGGCGAAAGGCGCGAAGATCGCGCTCGGCGGCAAGCGCCACCCGCTGGGCGGCACGTTCTTCGAGCCGACGATACTGACCGGCGTGACCGCTACGATGAAGGTTGCGCGCGAGGAAACCTTCGGACCGGTCGCTCCGCTGTTCCGCTTCGACACCGAGGCCGACGCACTGCGCATGGCGAACGACACGGAGTTCGGTCTGGCGGCGTACTTCTACACGCGCGACCTCGCCCGCTCGTGGCGCGTCACCGAAGGACTCCAGTACGGCATCGTCGGCCTGAATACCGGGATCATCTCGACCGAGGAGGCGCCGTTCGGCGGCTGGAAGGAGTCGGGCATCGGCCGCGAAGGGTCGAAGTACGGCATTCTCGACTACACCGAGCTCAAGTACCTCTGCGTCGGGGGCATCGTGCCTTGACGCGGCCTGCGCTCTCCGAGCGCGCGCTGCTTGGACTCCTCGCAGCCGTCACGGCGGCGGGCCCGGTCGCGCTCAACATTTACCTGCCGGTGCTGCCGCTCGTCCAGGCCGAGTTCGGCGTCAGCGTCGCCTCCGCGAGCACGACCGTCAGCGCGCCGCTCATTGCGTTCGCGATCGGGCTGCTGACATGGGGGCCGCTGTCGGACCACCTCGGGCGGCGGCCGGTGATCTTGGCCGGCCTCGGCGTCAATGTCGCGGGCTCGGCACTCGCGCTGTTATCGCCGTCGATCGGGTGGCTGACGCTTGGCCGGGTGATCCAGGCGATCGGCTCGTCGGCCGGCGTCACCGTTGCGCGTGCGACCATCGCCGACCTGTTCGACCGCGAGCGGATGGCGCGGATGATCGCCTACCTGACGATGATCATGCTGCTCGCGAACTCGCTCGCGCCGGCCGCCGGCGGGGCGCTCGCCGCGGCGGCCGGCTGGCGATCGGTGTTCGTGTTCCTCGGCGTCGCGGCGGTGCCCATCTGGTGGGCCACCTGGGCGTTCTTGCCGGAAACTCGTTCAGCCGGTCATGGTCGCAGCCTGCGCGAGGTGCTCCAAGCGTCGATCGCGCTGCTGCAAGTGCCGGCATTCGTGGGCCTCGCGCTGCTGGGCGGTGCGATCTACGCGGAGTTCTTCGTGTTTGTCGCGTTGATGCCATATGTATTCAAAGGCGCCCTCGGTCATTCGACGACCGAGTACGGTCTGTGGTACCTGTGCATCGCGGTTGGCTACTTCGCCGGCAACTGGTACGTGGTGCGCTATGCGGCGACCACCGGCATTCACCGTCTGCTCACGGCCGGCATCGTGATTTCGGCGCTGTTTGCCGTCGCGGGCTGGGCGCTGGCGGTGGCGGCCATGTGGCAGCCGGTCTGGCTGTTCGCACCGTGGGTGTTCATCGCCTTCGGGCAGGGGCTGTCGTTCCCTGGCCTGACCGCAAGCGCGGTCGCGCTCGCTCCGCGCTCCGCCGGGGCGGCTGCCGGGCTGCTCGGCTTCGTGCAGCAGATCCTCGGTGCCCTGTGCGTGCAGGCGATGTCCGTGTCCTCGACGGCGACGCCTGTGCCGGTGACGGCGTTCTGTGCGCTGACCGGTCTCGCCGCGTGGCTCGGACTCAGGGCGGGGGCGGCGGTATTCGGTGCGGCGGCAGGCCCGCGGCCGCGCTAGACTGAACCGCCATGATCGGCCGGTTTCTCGAAGTGTCGCTGCGCGCCCCGCGAATACTCGAGTCCTGGCAGTTCTACCAGCGGCTCGGCTTCGCGTCGGCGACCGTCGGCGAAATCTGGGCACATCGCTATGCCGTCGTGACCGACGGCCGGCTGCGGCTTGGCTTGCACGACGCACCGTTCGATGCGCCGATGCTGAGCTACGTGCTGCCCGATCTTGCAAAGCACCTCGCGTCGCTCGAGGCCGACGGCGTGGAGTTCGAATCACGGGTGCTGGGAAATGATGCGTTCAACGAGGCGCGGTTCGTCGCGCCGCACGGCCAGCACGTACGGCTGGTCGAAGCGCGTACGTTTTCGCCGCCGGCGCACACCGAGCTGTCGATCCTCGGGTGGTTCGAGGAGTACGCAATACCGGTGGCCGACCTTGAGCGCGCGCGCAGCTACTGGGAGAAACTGGGATTCGTCGCGGCTTCCGAGCGCAGCGAGCCCTGGCCATGTGTCTCGCTCACCAGCGACACCTTTGACCTCGGCCTGCATCTGACCGGCGAGCTCAACGCACCGACGCTGATGTTCAGCGCCGATAACCTGAAGCTTGTGCGCGAGCGCTTGGCCGAGATCGGCGTGGAGCCTGCGGCCCGGCTGCCGCGCGCGCTCGACCCAGCAACGCATGCGCTGCTGGTCGCGCCCGAAGGCACGCAACTGCTGGTAGCACCGCCGCCTGTCTGAGGCGGGTTCAGACCGCCCGCGAGAACCGTGGCTGATCGGCGAGCGGTGCAGCTTTCGGCAAGTGCGCGTCGAACACCATCGCGACGTTTCGCATCAGCAGCCGCCCGCAGGCCGTGATGCGCAGCGAACGTCCCTCGCGAACCACCAGACCGTCCGCCTCAAGAGGTGCCAACGCAGCCAGCTCCGCGGCAAAGTAGTCCTCGAAGCCGATTCCGTGGGCGGCATCGATTGCCGCAAATTCGAGCCGCGTGGCGCACATCAGTCGCTGGATCACGTCGCGGCGGAGGCGGTCGTCGTCATCGAGCGCGACGCCGCGCTGCACCGCGAGGGTCCCGGCATCGATCAGCCGGTAGTACTCGGCGAGCGTCTTGGCGTTTTGCGCGTACGTGTCTGCGATCTTCGAGATCGAACTCACGCCGAGCGCCACCAGGTCGCATTCGGCGCGCGTCGAGTACCCCTGGAAGTTTCGCTGCAGCGTGCCGTCACGCTGCGCACGTACCAGCTCGTCGGTCGGCAGCGCGAAGTGGTCCATGCCGATGTAGACGTACCCGGCCGCGGTCAGGCTCTCGACGGTGAGGCCTAGGAGCCCGAGTTTTTCAGCGGGCGATATCAGGTCCGCACTTTTGATCTGCCGCTGCGGCTTGAAAATGTGCGGCAGGTGCGCGTAGCTGTATGCGGCGATCCGGTCGGGCCGCGCCGCGACGATGAGATCCAGGGTGCGGGCGAAGCTGGCGCGGTTCTGCTTGGGCAGCCCGTAGATCAGGTCGACGCTGACCGAGTCGATCGGCAGCTC
>Ga0209415_10002918_pt1 | contig 31987 bp, 29 predicted proteins | sample PeaSoiSIISIP2007_FD_187696 | JGI IMG/M metagenome (GOLD analysis project Ga0209415, IMG submission 187696) | Peat soil microbial communities from Weissenstadt, Germany - SII-SIP-2007 (SPAdes) (version 2) | ecosystem: Environmental > Terrestrial > Soil > Wetlands > Peat | place: Germany... | reverse complement strand
ATCAACGACGACAAGCTCCTGCTCCAAATGGACGAGGAGTCCTTCGCCCGCGTGCTCGACACCAACCTCGTCGGCACTTTCCGGGTGGTGCGACGCGCCCTGCCCAAGATGCTCCGCCAGCGGAAGGGACGGATAGTCCTCATATCCTCGGTCGTGGCGTTGTCGGGCGCCGCCGGCCAAGCCAACTACGCAGCTTCCAAAGCGGGCTTGATCGGGTTCGCAAGGAGCCTTGCACGGGAGATCGGGAGCCGCGGCATCACCGTAAACGTGGTGGCCCCCGGTTTCATAGAGACCGACATGACAGCCCGGCTCAGCGACGAGCGGCGGGCCGACGTGCTTGCCCAGGTCCCGCTCAAGCGCTTCGGCATGGCCGACGAGGTTGCCGGGGTGGTGCGATGGCTCGCTTCGGAGGACGCCGGCTACGTGACCGGCAGCGTGGTCCCTGTTGACGGCGGCCTGGGTATGGGCCATTGAGTTTCCCGAGGCCCGAGGACATCCTCCCTCATCGGCCACCGTTCTTGTTCGTAGACGAGATCACCGCCCTGACGCCTGGCGAGAGCGCTAGCGGCCTATGGCGGTTGACGGGCACAGAGGGCTTCTTCCAGGGCCATTTCCCTGGCCGCCCGCTCCTGCCCGGGGTGCTCATGGTGGAGGCCATGGCCCAACTCGGCGGGATCGCTCTGCTCACCGACGAGCGCTACGCCGGCAGCCTGGCTCTATTCGGGGGGATCGACAAGGCCCGCTTCCGGCGTCAGGTGGGCCCGGGCGACACGCTGGAGATGGCGATCGAGCTCGACCAGCTGGGTTCCAACGCAGGCAAAGGCCACGGGACCGCGACGGTCCACGGCAAAGTCGCGGCCACGGTGTCGATGCTGTTCGTCCTCGCACGCCCCTGAAGCTCAACAAGAGGACTCCTGCCAAGCCTTTCATCGGCCAGTCACCCGCTGTTCACCTAGAAGTTGCCGTATTGTCAGCTTGACGGCCGACACTGAGGAAATCGCCGCTAAGCAGCCTGTATTGCCACCCGCCCACGCGCCGGTACCCACCGCACCCCCCGCCCGGGACGATGGCCGGAACGGCGCGCTACGGCCCACGGTTGGGACCTCCGTGATGGTGGCCCACGCACTCGGCGCAGGGGCGGTGCCGGCTGATCTCGAGGGTGCGGGTTTCGAGGTCGTCGTGGCAACTGACGCCGAGGCTGCCCTGTCCTACACGGGCGGGGGGGGCGCGGACATAGCCATCGTCGACGGGCGGTTCGAAGGCGACGGCTTGACCTTCTGCGAACGGTTATGGGCTGCGCACCCAGGTTTCCCTGTGCTGTTCCTAGGCCCCAACGACGAGAACCTCGTGACCAGGGCCCTTTCGGCCGGCGCAGACGACTACCTACTTCTCCCGCTGCGGCCCGCTGAACTCGTCGCCCGGGTACGAGCGGTGCTTCGACGCACCCCCCATTGGGCAAGCAGTACCAGCCCAGAGGAACGGGTGCTCCACGCGGGCGATGTCCGGCTCGACCCCGAGAGCCACGAGGTGACCCTCCGGTCGGCCAGTGTGCACTTACCTCTCCGGGAGTTCGAACTGCTCCGGCTACTCCTGGAGAACGCTGGGATAGTGCTCCCCCGTGCCACACTTATGAACCGCTTGTGGGGACCTTCTGCGGCGCTGGACAGCACCAGCCTCGAGGTGCACGTGCGGCGCCTGCGCTCCAAGCTCGAAGACGACCCGGCCGAGCCCAAGCGCATCGTCACCGTTCGCGGGATCGGGTACCGCTACCAGGGCGAACGTTGAGGCTGCCGGAGAGTTCACCCCGTAAGAGACCCGATGTCATTGTCCGTTCATCTTCCGTTCAATCAGACCTTCTAGAGTTGCCCCGTTGTGGGAAGCGCGTCCAGTCGCCCGATCGGCGGAGCAGCCGTATGAGTTCGTTCATGACCCCCTCGATGAGCCCAGTCGCGGAAACCGGCGTCATTGACGTGAACAGGCCGCCCGCGGCGACCGCTATGGAGGCAAAGGACCTGGCCCTCGGCTTTGGCTCGGCCACGGTCCTTTCGGGAATCGACGTCGCGATCCCAAAGGGTGCCATTACGGCTTTGATCGGGCCTACCGGATCTGGCAAGACGACGTTCCTGCGTTCCCTCAACCGCATGAACGACCGGGTCTCCAAGCATTGGCACAACGGCGAAGTCCTCCTCGAAGGCTCGAGCATCTACGCCCCTGGCGTGCAGCTGATGGCGTTGCGCAGGCGGGTGGGCATGCTCTTCCAGCGCCCGAACCCGTTCCCGATGTCCATCGCGGGCAACATCCTTTCCGGCGTGAAGGCCCACCGGATCGCCAACAAAGCTCACTACCACTCCATCGTCGAAGTGCGGCTCAAGGAGGTCGGGCTTTGGGCGGCCGTTTCCAACCGCCTCAACTCATCGCCCTTCAACCTATCCGGGGGACAACAGCAGCTCCTCTGCCTCGCGCGTGCCCTCGCAATCGGGCCTGAGGTCCTGCTGCTCGACGAACCGACCTCTTCCTTGGACCCCATCACCACCGAGAACATAGAGGCGATGATCCGCAGTTTGGCGCCCGCGGTGACGATCATCATCGTCACTCACAACCTTGGCCAGGCCAGGCGGATCTCCGACCGCACCATCTTCTTCTACCAGGGGAAACTGGTGGAGTTCGACGAGACCGCGAAGCTCTTCGAAGACCCAAAGGAGCCCGAAACGGCCCGGTATGTCACCGGCCGGATGGGCTGAAGTACTGCCCGGGTAACGGCGCCGGGTAGCAACTCAGAGTAGGCGGCGCCGCGCCTACTAACCCTGCAAATTAACCGCCCTTTGTACAAGCGCGCTCCTAGGAGGACCACGCCCAAATGTCACTTACAAGCCCTTCCTACGTACGGCGGCACCGAGCCCTGTTGGCAGCCGTGGCCATCATCACCGGGATGCTCGGGACGGCCACCACGGCCGTAGGCGCCTCTGCCAGCAGCAGGTCGGCATCTTCGGTCGAAATCGCCTTCAAGAAGAAAAAGCCAAAGCCAAAGCCAAAGCCCAAGCCCAAGCCGAAGCCCAAGACGACAACTACGGTGAAGAGCACCACACCGACAACCGACCTCACCCCCCCGAAAGGTTCGGTCAGCATCACCGAAGAGGGCAGCACGCTGATGCTTCCTCTGTTCGAGCTGTGGTCTGACGGGTACCACCAACAGTACCCGAACGTCTCGGTTACCCCGGGTGGTGGAGGGTCTGGGAAAGGCCTTACGGACGCCGCCAACGGCGTCGTCGACATCGGTGCCTCGGACGCCTACCTGTCGAGCTCGCAGGTGACTCAGTACCCGGGAATAAAGAACATCGCCACGGCGATCTCGGCGCAGATGGTCAACTACAACATCCCCTTCCTGAAGCCCGCGGGCGTGCACCTCATCCTGTCGGGGCAGGTGATCTCGCAGATATACCAGGGCAAGATCACGCAGTGGAACGACCCGGCGATCACCGCCCTGAACCCGAACGCGATCATCCCGTCGCTCCCAATAGTGGCGCTCCACCGTTCGGACTCCAGCGGCGACACGTTCATTTTCACCTCATTCCTGTCCGATGCGGACACGAGCGGCTGGGGTTCGAGCATCGGCTACGGGACGAGCGTCGCCTTCCCGGCCATCCCGAACGCGGTCGGCGAGAACGGTAATGGGGGCCTGGTATCGGCATGCCCACAGATAGCAGGCTGCATCGCCTACATCGGGGTCAGCTACCTGAGCCAGACGCAGAAAGCGGGGCTCGGCGAAGCCGAGCTGGTGAACGAGTCCGGCCACCCGGAGCTGCCCACCGCGGCGACGATACTCGCAGAGTCTCAGGAGCTCGCTAGCAGCACCCCCGCCAACGAGACATTGTCGATGATCTACGACAAGGCTCCAGGCGGCTACCCGATCGTCAACTACGAGTACGCGATTATCCCACCCAAGGAGCCCGACGCCAACACCGCCGCTGCTGTGAGGGCATTCCTGTACTGGGCGATCGACCCGGCCGAGGGGAGTTCGTCCACCTACTTGGGCCCGGTCAACTTCCAACCGCTGCCGCAGGCGATCGCCGACCTGTCAGACAACCAGATCGCGGCGATCACCAGCTAATAGGGGTCACTTTTGCCCAGACGGCCCGCCCCGTGCCTAAATAGGCCGGAGCGGGCCGCTGCCCTTCTTATCCGAGCGGTCGAAGGACACCAACGAGCACAAACCGATGACCATCACAACACCCGACCAGGTCCCGCCCCCGCCGTTGGACCCAATCTCGGTCCCTCTCGGAGGGACCGGGGGAACACCCTTCCTTAGGCGCGGCAAGGAAAAATTGCCGCAGGTCGTGAGCGGGATTACCGCGCTCTTGCCGCTGGCTGCCCTGTTAGCCATCGTTGCTGTCCTTTTCTGGAAGGCCTACCCGGCCATCAAGTACAACGGTTTCGGGTTCTTTGTGCGCACTACGTGGCGCCCCGGCAGCACCTACGCCAACCCAGTTAAAACTGGCGGCGTGCTCCACCCGCTCGACGTCAGCTACGGTGCGCTCCCGCTGATCGCTGGCACGCTGGAGAGCTCGGTGATCGCACTGGCCGTCGCCGTCCCTGTTTCGATCGGGACCGCGCTGGCCGTGGTAGAGAAACTTCCAAGACGTATTTCGTACGCGGCAGGCCTGTTCCTCGAGGTGATCGCCGGCATTCCGAGCGTCGTGTTCGGCCTGTGGGGCGCCCTCACTTTCGGACCGGTCCTGGCCCGCGATTTCTCGCCCTTGATCGCCAAGCATATGCCCGACGTCCCGGTGCTGGATTTCTTCCGTGGCAACGTCGGCTATGGAGAGGGTTTGCTCACCTCGGGCCTCGTGCTCGCGGTGATGATCGTGCCCATCGTGGCAGCTACGACCCGCGATCTCCTCCGCTCGGTCCCCCGTCTCCCGAAAGAGGGCGCCATGGCCCTTGGGATGAACGATTGGGAGGTCGCCAGAAAGGTGAGCCTACCGTGGGTACGGGCCGGCATAATCGGCGCGGCTGTACTCGGCCTGGCGAGGGCGCTCGGCGAGACAATCGCCGTTGCGATGGTCTCTGGATCGATCCTCGGCACCGTGCCTCCGAACCTCTACGAGGGCTTTAGCACCATTTCCGCAGCGATCGTCCAGCAGCTCGACGGCGCTCTCAACGACGGCACCGGCTTCGAGGTGCGGACGCTCGCTGAGTTCGCTCTTATCCTGGCCGTGATCACACTTCTCACCAACGTGGCGGCTCGGTTGCTGGTCCGCAAAGTGGCTTCGACCGCCCTGCCAGTAGGACGAGGGGTATAAACCATGGCCGCCCAAGCTCCACAAACACGCAGTAATCTCTCCGAAGGTCTGGACCTGTACGGCCGGCCCCCCTGGAGCAGGGCGGCAGGGAGCTACCTTGGCTGGGGCCTTTGCCTCCTCGCCGTCATAATCGTCGCCGCACCCCTTGTATCTGTGCTTTGGGGGGTCATCGGCCGAGCGCTGCCGGTCTGGCACTGGAGCGTCCTCACCGAGCCGACTACCGCGACAGGTGGTGGGCTCGAAAACGAGATCCTCGGCACCCTCGTGATCGTGGCCGGGGTCGGCATCCTGGCGGGGTTCGTCGGCATATTGTCGGGCGTTTACCTCGCCGAGTATGCGAACGGCACTTTCGGTGCCGTCCTGCGGGGCGCTTCGGAAGTCCTGGCTGGCATCCCGTCGATAGTGCTCGGTTACGTGGGTTATATAGCTCTCGTTATCGCCTTTCACTGGCAGTACTCGCTCGCTGCCGCGCTGATTACGCTTTCGGCGCTCACGGTGCCGTACATTTCCAAGGCGACCGAATCGGCTCTCCGCCAGGTCCCCACGAGTTACCGCGAGGGAGCGGATGCGCTAGGGATGGCCCCACTGCGCTCGCTTTCCCGCATCACGATGAAGGCAGCCCTACCCGGCATTACGACAGGGTGGCTAGTCGCCCTCGCTATTGCGGTTGGCGAAACCGCACCCCTGCTGTACACCGCCGGCTTCAGCGAATCACTGCCGACGCTCCATCTCACGCATGCGCCCATCGGTTATCTCACCTACACCGTGTGGACGTTCTACAACTCCCCATTCAAAGGCCAACAAGACCTGTCGTACGACGCGGCGCTCATATTGGTCGTGATCGTGCTCGTGCTTATAGTCGCCTCCCGCCTGATCGTCAGCTTGACCCAACGCAACACCGAAAAGAACTAGGTTCCGGCCCGCCCTGGGCCCCAAGCCCAACACCGGTACGATGGGGCGGCGTGAGCGAGGTTGAAGCGGTACCGTCTACAGCCGACACTGCCTCCGTCGTCGAGGCTGCGGGGCATTTCCGTATCTATCTCGGAGCAGCCGCCGGGGTCGGCAAGACCTACGACATGCTCAACGAAGGCAAGCGCCGCCTGGAGCGCGGCACCGACGTAGTGGTGGGCTTCGTCGAGTGCCACAGGCGGCCTCTGACCGAGAAGCTGCTGGAGGGCTTCGAGGTGCTCCCCCGAAAGGTCGTCGAGTACCGGGGGAGCAAGTTCGAGGAGATGGATCTCGACGCGATCCTGACGCGCCATCCAAAGGTCGCTCTTGTCGACGAGCTGGCCCATACCAATGTCCCTGGCTCAGGCCGCCACCCCAAACGCTGGGAAGACGTGCTCGAGCTGCTCGACGCTGGCATCGACGTCGTGTCGACGCTGAACATCCAGCACGTCGAAAGCCTGGCGGACGCCGTCGAGCAGATGACCGGCACTCATGTCCGCGAGCGTGTCCCCGACTGGGTGCTTCGCAGGGCCAACCAGCTCGAGCTGGTCGACTCGTCGCCCGAGCAGCTGCGCCGCCGGATGTTGCACGGCAACATCTACCCCCCCGACAAGGTCCCCTATGCGCTCACGCACTTCTTCCAGACCGACAATTTGATCGCGCTGCGAGAGCTGGCGCTGCGTTTCCTCGCCGACGAAACCGAAGAGGAGCTCCTGGAGCACCTGCACCGGCACAGCGACAAGCGGCTTTGGGAGACGCGGGAACGGATCCTCCTGGCATTAGCCGGCGCCCCCGGCTCGGACGTGCTCCTACGGCGGGCCGCCAGGTTGACATCGCGTTCCAAAGGCGAGCTCAGCGTGGTCCACATAACGGACCCGGAAGCCAAACCCGCCAAGGACAAGTCCGTTTTCGAGTCCCTACGCACGCTGGCCAGCGACCTCGGCGCCCACTGGTACGAGCTCGTCAACACGGACCCCGCCGAGGCCATAACCAGTTTCGCCAAGGAACACCAGATCACTCAGATCGTTCTCGGCTCAAGCCAGAAGAGCCGTTGGCAAGAACTGTTCGGGGGCGGGGAGATCGTTCGCAAGGTCATCCGCCGGGCGAGTGACATGGGCATCGACATCCACGTGATCGCCCGGCGGGAGATGCTGCCGATTGATGACCACGGCTCGGAGACGGTCGAAGAAAGCTGAAGGCAGCACCAAAGCCGACGAAGGTTGCCAGTCGTGGTGCTAGCGAAGCTTTGCCAAGGCGACGTTCAGCTGGAGCACCTCGACGTAGCTGCTCCCGAGGAAGCCGAGCTGCGGGCCGTGGCTCTCCTTGTTGACCAGAGCACGTAGGACCGAGGCGGAAAGACCTGTTGCCTTTGAGACCATCGGTATCTGGACGATCGCGTCCTGAGGCGTGATGTCGGGGTCGAGACCACTGCCCGAGGTGGTCACCAGGTCTGTGGTCGGGTCGACACCGAGGGAATGCCAGTAGGCAATAAGGGCCTTGGTGTTATCCAGGAGCACCTTGGACCGTGGCCCCAGGTTGGTGGCCCCGGACTCCCCGCTGACGCCGTTGGCCACGAGCGGGTTGTCACCACCAGAAGTGTGTTCCTTGGCGTTCGCCGCATAGGGCCCCGTATCGTCGGGACGGCCGTGGAACACGCAGCTGCCTAAGAGGTGCCCAGGGCACTTTGTCGTCGCCCAGTTCTGGCCGATGAGGGTCGACCCGCCCGTTATTATCGACCCGTCGGCTTGGTGGGGGAACAAGATCTGCGCGACGCCGGTCCCGGCGAGGGAATAGACGAAACCGAATAACAACGTGAAAACCAGGACCGAGACGATCGAGCGGCGGAGGTTCAAAAGCATTATCGGGTCTCCATTAGTAAGCGTGTAGCGCCGTAAGGATCAGGTCGATGAGCTTGATGAAGATGAAAGGCGCAATGATCCCGCCCACGCCGTAGATAAAGACGTTGCGGCGCAGGATCGCCTGTGAGCTGGTCGCGCGGAACTTGACGCCCCGAAGCGCAAGCGGGATTAGGGCGACTATGACGAGCGCGTTGAAGATGACCGCCGAGAGCACGGCGCTCGTGGGACTGTGCAGCTTCATGATGTTGAGGGTGTTGAGCTGGGGATAGGTCGCCACGAACAGTGCCGGGATGATGGCGAAGTACTTCGCCACGTCGTTGGCGATCGAGAAGGTCGTCAGCGAGCCGCGCGTTATCAGAAGCTGTTTGCCGATCTCTACGATGTCTATGAGCTTGGTCGGGTTCGAGTCGAGGTCAACCATGTTGCCGGCCTCTTTTGCCGCTGTAGTGCCGGTGTTCATGGCCACACCGACGTCGGCTTGAGCTAGTGCCGGCGCGTCGTTGGTCCCGTCGCCGGTCATGGCGACCAGCTTTCCTCCCTCTTGCTCGGCTTTGATCAAATCCATCTTCGCTTCTGGGGTGGCCTCGGCCAAGTAGTCGTCGACGCCTGCTTCCTGCGCGATCGCTGCCGCAGTCAACGGGTTGTCGCCTGTGATCATGACCGTGCGGATGCCCATCTGGCGCATCTGGTCGAACTTTTCGTGGATGCCTTGTTTTACGACGTCTTTCAGCTCGATGACGCCGAGGATGTCCCGCCCGTCTGCCACTACCAAAGGTGTAGCGCCTGAGCGTGACACGCCTTCGATGATCGGGTCGAGATCGGGCGGCACGGTGCCGCCTTGTTCTGTCACCCAACGTTTCACGGACTCGCCGGCACCTTTCCGGATCTGCTGGGCACCCATGTCGAGGCCCGACATCCGTGTCGTCGCAGTGAACGGGACGAAGGTGTGCCCCTCCCCCAGGGCACGTTCGCGTATATCGAAGCGCTCTTTGGCGAGCACGACGATCGAACGGCCCTCGGGGGTCTCGTCGGCAAGGGAGGCGAGCTGGGCGGTGGCGGCCAGTTCCTGTTCGCCGTGGCCCGCGACTGGCAAGAACGCCGACGCCATCCGGTTGCCGAGGGTGATGGTGCCCGTCTTGTCGAGCAGCAATGTCTGGACGTCGCCGGCAGCTTCGACTGCACGGCCGCTCATGGCGAGCACGTTCCGTTGGACGAGCCGGTCCATGCCAGCGATGCCGATCGCCGACAGCAGGGCACCGATGGTGGTCGGGATCAAGCAAACGAGGAGCGACACCAAGATGACCACGGACACGGTCGCCCCGGCGTAATGGCCGAAGGGCTGCAGCGTGACCACAACAGGAAGGAAGACGATAGTGAGGACCGCAAGCAGGATGGTGAGGGCGATCTCGTTCGGGGTCTTTTGGCGGTTGGCGCCCTCGACGAGACCGATCATGCGGTCCAAGAACGTGTGACCACGCTCAGCCGTGATCCGCACGACAATGCGGTCGGAGAGCACCTTCGTGCCTCCCGTGACGGCGGAGCGGTCGCCGCCCGACTCACGGATAACCGGTGCAGATTCGCCTGTTATGGCTGACTCGTCGACCGAGGCGATGCCGTCGATGATCTCCCCGTCGGAGGGGATGATGTCGCCGGCTTCGCATACGACAGAATCGCCTTTGGCGAGCTCGACCGCAGCTACCCGGCTCTCGCTGCCGTCGGCGTTCAGTCGGCGGGCCTCGGTCTCCGAGCGCATCTTACGGAGCGTCTCGGCTTGGGCCTTGCCCCGGCCTTCGGCCATGGCCTCGGCAAAGTTGGCGAACAGGACGGTGAGAAAGAGCCAGAACGTGATGGCCCAGGCGAAGAAGGTTGGATGGGCGATGGCCTCGCAGAAAGTGACGACCGTGCCCACCAGGACAACGAACATCACCGGGTTTTTGACCTGGACCCGTGGGTCGAGCTTGCGGACGGACCCGCCGAGGGCTAGCACCAGGATCTGACTGTCGAACAAACTGCGGGCCTGCGCAACGCCATGAGCGACGGTCGTGGGCGTCCCACCCGGAGTGGGCGACGGCGCGCTGCGGCCTCCACCAGGAGCGCCAGCTTGGTTCATGTTGTTGGTCTCCATTTACCAGAACTTTCCGTGGCTCAGCTGCTCGACGATCGGGCCGAGCGAAACAGCGGGGAAGAACGTCAAGCCACCGATGATCAGGATCACGCCGATGACGAGCCCGATGAACATCGGGTTGTCGGTGCGGAAGGTGCCAAGCGAAACGGGCACGACCCCCTTGGCGGCGAGCGACCCCCCGAGAGCGAGAGCCGGGATCATGATGCCGAACCGGCCGACCAGCATGTCGATGCCACCGACGACGTTGTAAAAGGCCGTATTGCCGTTAAGGCCGGCCATGGCAGAGCCATTGTTATTTCCCTGCGAGGTCAGGGCGTAAAGGATCTCGGTGAAGCCGTGTGGCCCGGCGTTCTCTGGGCCAACTTGCCCAGCGTGGACCGACACCGCGATGCCCGTCAGGACAAGCACGATGAGCGGCATAACGAGCGAACCGAGGCCGGCCAACTTCACCTCCCGGGCCTGGATTTTCTTCCCCAGGTACTCCGGTGTTCGTCCGATCATCAGCCCCCCGATGAACACGGCGATCACGGCGTAGATGAGGATCGTGTACAGCCCGCTCCCAGTCCCTCCTGGGGTGACCTCACCCAGCATCATCCCGGTAAGCAGGCCGAAGCCGCCCATCGGGTTGTACGAGTCGTTCGCGCCGTCGACGGCGCCGTCGGAGGTCTGGGTCATCGACACGTCGAACAGGGCGCTGTTCGTGTCGCCGAAGCGCACCTCCTTGCCCTCCATGTTCCCGGTGGGCTGGCTGGTGATGCCGGCGGCGACCACCGCCGGGTTGCTCGTGTGCTCGGCGTAGCTCGTAAAGCCGACCCAGGAACCGAAGATCAGCACCATCGCGGCCAGCAGCGCGGCTCCATGGCGGATGCTCCCAACCATCTTGCCGAAGGTGTACGTGAGGGCGAACGGGATCGAAAGGGTGAGGCATATAAAGAGGAAGTTGCTGAACGCCGTTGGGTTCTCGAAGGGGTGGGCAAGGTCGACGTTGAAGAAACCGCCCCCATTGGTCCCGAGCTGCATGATCGAGGACATGAACCCGTCAGGTCCGCGGGCGATGGTCTGAGTGACGCCGTTGAGGGCGTCATGGACCGTTACCGTCCCTGCGAGGGTCTGCACAGCGCCTTGGCCGACGACGATGATGCCGGCGACGAAAGCTATCGGCAGCAGGATGTAGAGCATGCAACGGGTGACATCGACCCAGAAGTTGCCGATGGTGGGGGAATTGCGCCGAGAAAAGCCGCGCGCCATGGCGATGGCCGCGGCGATGCCGACGGCCGGGCTCACGAACTGCTCCACCGTGAGCACACCGATCTGGGAGAAGTACGACATCGCCGTCTCGCCGCCGTAATTTTGCCAGTTCGTGTTGGTCATGAACGAAACAGCCGTGTTGAAATCGAGTGCCGGCGTAACCGCACCCAGGTGCTGTGGGTTGAGCGGCAGCGACCCTTGGATCCTCATGGCCAGGTAGCCAAAGGCCGTCAAGAAGGCGGAGAAGATCACAAGCGAGCTGGCGTAACGCTTCCAGCTCTGCTCGCTCTCAGGGCTGGTGCCGAGCGCCCGGTAGAACGGCCGCTCAGCCCAGGCAAGGTAATGGACGCGGCCATCAAAGACGGCGGCCATGTACGAACCCAGGTACCGCCAGCAAAGGCCCAAAACGACGACCAGCGCGACGATAGTCAGGAAGAAGTTCATTTAGAACTTCTCCGGCTTGAACATGGCTACGCCCAGGTACATGAACACCAGGATCGACACCGATAGAAGGATGGCTTGGACGGCTGTCATACGCGGTCCAAGGCCCATATGAACCCGAGCATCGCTAGCGCGAAGACCACGATGCCGAGCACTACGAGGAAATCAGCCATGGGGCCAGCGTGGGCCCGGACCTCCTGAACAGGATCTGAACAGCGGCGATAAAACCTGAATAATTCCTGAACGGATGGAAGCGCCCGGGCTCAGCCAGCCGAAAGGCAGTACCCGATGCCGGGTGACGTCCGCAACAGCGGGCCGCCTTTTTTCCCGAGCTTCTTGCGAAGGCGGTAGACGTAAACCCGCAGGTAGTCCGCCTCTGCACCGTAGCTGTCCCCCCAGACCTGGCGAAGCACCATCTGGTGGGTGCAGGTCTTGCCGGCGTGGCGGGCAAGGAACGCCAGTAGTTCGAACTCCCTTGCCGTCAGGTCGACCGGCTCGCCCGCGACGGTCACCTGGTAGTGGACTAGGTCAAGCTCGATCGGGCCTACCGTGAGCAGCCCCTCCTCTGGAGCGGGCAGCGCTGAGCCGTGGCGGAGCGCCGTGCGGATCCTGGCTTCGAGCTCAGCCATGCCGAAGGGCTTGGTCACGTAGTCGTTGGCGCCAGCGTCCAGAGCAGCCACCTTGCGGTCCTCCAGAGCTGTGGCCGACAGTACGATCACGGGGACTTCGCTCCAGCTGCGGATGCGATGGACCGCTTCGAGCCCGTCGAGGTCGGGGAGCCCGAGATCCAGCACAACTACGTCCGGGGAGCGCAGCGCCAGGACCGACAGGCCTTCCTCCGCCGTCGAAGAGCTGAGCACCTCGTGGCCTTTGGCGGATAGGGCCACCTTGAGCGCACGCAACAGAGCCTTGTCGTCGTCGATGACCAGTACCCGCGCCATCAGCCAGTCCGGTCCCTGTCTTGCAGGACCGGGAGGGTGAAGGCGAAGCGAGCCCCTTTGGCCCCGCCGCGCCCACCGGCGTCTTCGACCCAAATGCGTTCGCCGTGAGCTTCCACAAAGGCCTGCGAGATAGCTAGGCCGAGACCTCCCCTGCCGCCGGCCTCCCGCCGGCTGAACATCTGGAAGATCCTTTCCTGCTCGGCGCGCGGTACCCCCGGCCCGCTGTCGGTCACCCCGACTTCCACCTTGTCGCCGGCCACGCGCCTGGCCGACACGGTGACCGGCGCACCCGCCGGGGAGTGGCGGACCGCATTGTCAACGAGATTTGCCAGGACCTGGCGCACAAGGACATGGTCCACATCCACTAGGGGCAGGTCGGCGGGGGCGCGCCAACGGATGTCGCCGGGGCGCCCGCCCCGCCCGAGCACGAGGAGCGCCTCGTCGACCAGGTCGGCCACGGCCGCCGGCTGGCGCCGGAGCTCGAGGGCGCCCGACTGTATCCGAGTCATGTCCAGCAGATTGGACACGAGACGGTCAAGGCGGTCGGCTTGCCCATCGATGAGCTCGGCGAGCTCCTTCAGGTCGCCCGGGCTCAGGGAGGCACCGTTTTCGAGCAGCGCCGACGCTGAGACCTTTATCGTCGCGAGCGGCGTGCGCAGGTCATGTGACACCGCCCCGACCAGCGAACGACGGAGCCGGTCGACCTCCTCCAGCAAACGCGCACGGACGGCGTCGTCACGCAGCCCGGCCCGCTCCAGGGCAAGGGCAAGATGATTGGCGAAAGCTCGTAAGAGCTGTTGTTCATCCCTCGAACCCGGGGCACCACGCAGCGCCATCAGCCCGACCGCCTCGTCTGTGGCAACGAGAGCGACGACTTGGATCGCGCCTCTTCCACCGCCGGGAAGAACAGGCTCGACGCTGACCGGCGACCCGGTGCTGGCGGAGACGCGTTGGGCCTCCTGGTTCGACAGCGGCGCCCCGGCGGATGCGGCGACCGCCAGGCCGCCGTTGAACGGCAACAACAGAGCAGCGCTCTCTAGGTCAAAGGCCTCTTTCACGGAGTTGACAATCGTGTCGAGGAGCTTCGGCGTCGGCAGCTCACGGACCAGCAGCTCCGACAGGTCGAAGAGCCGGCGCACCTCGGCGGTCCGCTGCTGAGATTCGGCCCGCGCGGAATTGGCAACGGCAACAACCCGGGCCACAAGCACCATGACAACGGCATACACGCCCAGGGCCGCCCAATCCTCAGCCCGCTGCACGTACAACGTGTAATAGGGCGGGAGGAAGACAAAGTCATAGACGAAAAAACAGGTCCCGGTGGCGACCAGCCCAGCTACGAACCCGCCGACGCTGACCCCGGCCACGACGGGGACGACCAGTACGAGAGCCGTGGTCGCCGCGCTCAGCTGCGTGCGGAGCGGCACCATGCACACCGTCAACGCTGCCGCTGTCGCAACCGCCACAAGGGAGCCGTACACGGACCGCCGCCCTTGCGGCCACACGCGGCGCCAGGCGACGCTCACTTGGGCCGTCCCGGGACCCCCTAGGCTCCCGGCACGGTGCCCGCCGAGCCGGTGCCCGTCACGGCGTCGCTCAGCATCGCGATGAGCGACGTCCCGCCCGGCTGAGGCTCTGCGACGAGCAGCGAGCGGACCGCGTCCTCAGAGTCGGGGGACGCCAGAACGAGGACTTCGTCGCCGGGTTCGAGAACGGTGTCACCCCTCGGGACCACGACGTGCGCCCGGCGGACGACGGCAACAACAGTCGCTTCCCGAGGCATCCCTAGCCGCGCCAGCTCTTTGCCGGCCGCCGGAGACCCTGGGGCAAGGGTCACCTCGACGAGGTGAGCACCTGAAGACTCGAGTTGCATGATCCGGACCAACGAACCGACCGAGACCGCCTCTTCTACGAGCGAGGCCAGCAGATGAGGAGTCGATACGGCGATGTCCACCCCCCAGGTCTGGTTGAAAAGCCAGTGGTTCTTCGGGTGGTTGACGCGGCCGACGACGCGAGGTACCGCAAACTCCTGTTTTGCAAGCAGGGAAATGACGAGGTTGTCTTCGTCGTCGCCGGTGGCGGCGACTACCACGTCCGTGCTCGCGAGGCCGGCAGCATCCAGGGCCGAAACCTCGCACGCGTCCCTCACCATCCATTCGACGCCGAGGTTCGTCCCGCGCTCGGCGACCTCGGGATCCTGTTCTATGAGCAGGACTTCATGGCCCGCCTTATGAAGGTCGGCCGCAAGGTAACTGCCGACGTTGCCAGCCCCCGCTATGACAACTTTCATGCGCGCGGGCCTCGTTCGAGATGTTCGTCCAGGGCGTCCAGCGATCCTTCGAAGACCGATACGTAAAGGAGGTCCCCTGCCTGGCCCACCACCCCGGGCTTGGGGAGGTGGGACTTGCCCGCGCGAGAAAGTGCCACGATCCTCAGGCGCCCGTTCACCTCCAGGCCCTCCAACCCGTACCCGACCCAGTTCGGTGGCAAGGCGCGCTCCACCATCACTACGTCGCCTGTGGGGCTCACCCAGTCGGGCGCGGCACGCTCCGGCAAGAGCCGCCGCATGACCTGGTCAACCGTCCACGTCACGGTGGCCACGGTCGGTATACCGAGGCGACGATAAATTACGGCCCGTCGGGGGTCGTATATCCGGGCTACAACCCGGGGGACCTCGTAAGTCTCCCTTGCGATCCGAGCGGTGAGGATGTTGGAGTTGTCGCCGTTGGTGACGGCGGCAAGCGCATCGGCTTCGGCTATCCCCGCCTCTTCGAGAGCGTCGCGGTCGAAACCGAAGCCGACAACTCCCTTGCCTCCCCAGTCCATTGCGAGACGCTGAAGAGCCCTCGGGTTCTTGTCGATCACCGAGACCTCGTTCCCGTCCCGCGAAAGGATCGTTGCCAGCTCGCTGCCGACCCTCCCGCACCCCACCACGACGACACGCACTTAAGCATCGTACTTGGCATGGCTGTCCACCCCGGCTACGCTCTTGCAGGGCTCCCTGAAGCTCAAGGGACAGCCATTGGAGGGCGCCCCAGCGGTGCCGGATATCTGAAGGGCCCTATCAGCGCCAGTGAGCACCCTAGGCACGCCCACCGAGGCCCAGCGCATACGTGATCTAGAGAGCACCGTCGAGATCCCCGAGACCCTCGGGTACAGGATCAAGAACGTCCTGCTGGGCCCGCCGATGGTCAGCGAGCAGCTAGCCACCGAGCGGCTCGGCAGCCTCATGGCGATGGGGGTGCTCGCACCGGACGGCATCTCCTCCTCGGCGTACGGGACCGAGGAGATGCTGGTCGAGCTGGTCAAGTACGTCGGGGTCGCGTCGTTCGCGCTGGTGCTACCCGTCACGTTCGCCTTGTTGCTGGTGCTCATCTTCGTCACCCTCTCCTATCGAGAAGTGGTGATGGTCTACACCCGCGCCGGCGGCTCGTACGTGGTTGCCAGGGACAACTTCGGCCCGACCGTCGCGCAGGTGGCCGCCGTCGCTCTGCTCATCGACTACACGGTCACCGTCGCGGTCCAGACTGCCGCCGGCACCGACGCGCTGACGTCAGCGTTCCCGACGTTGCTTCATTACAGCCTTCTGGGCCTGTCGTCGAGCGTGTGGATCAGCGTCGCTGTGGTGGTCCTCATGGCCTACGGCAACCTGCGAGGGATACGCGAAGCCGGCCGCATTTTCGCCTTCCCGACATACTTTTTCGTCTTCGCTCTGGGGAGCGTGATCGTCACCGGGGTTGTCCGGTCGCTAATTGGCAACCTTCATCAGTTTTCTGTACACCGCCCGGGTCTTTACCACTTCGGCACTCCCGGGAGCGGGCTCCTGATGGGCGCGTCTGTGCTCGTGATAATGCGTTCGTTCGCCAACGGCGGTGCGTCACTGACAGGAGTCGAGGCAATATCCAACGGGGTTAGCGTATTCAAGCCGCCCGAGGGGGTGCGGGCCCGGCGCGTATACCTCCTGATGGGCACCATCCTGGGTTCCTTGGTCCTAGGCACGTCGTTCCTAGCCAGGTGGACCCATGCCGCCCCATTTATCGCCGGAGCTCCCACGGTCATCTCGCAAGAAGCACAAGCCGTCTTCGGCAGCGGGCCTGCTGGGCACACCCTGTTCTACATGGTCCAGCTCGCCACCTTGCTGATCCTGTACACGGGGGGCAATACAAGCTTCAACGGCTTCCCGTTCTTGGCCAGTTTCGTAGCGGGGGACCGCTTCCTGCCCCGCCAGCTCACCAAACGCGGGCACCGGCTGACTTTCTCCAACGGGATCATCGTCCTCGCGATCGTCGCCATAACCCTCCTGCTCGTTACGAGGGCAAACGTAACGGCCCTGGTAGCGGTCTATGCCATCGGCGTTTTCACGGGGTTCACGATGGCCGGCGCAGGGATGACCAAACACCACTGGGTGCACCACGAGCACGGCTGGAGGCACAAGCTGGTGATCAACGGCAGCGCCTCGGTCCTGTCAGCGATCGTTGTGCTGATCCTCGCGGTAGCCAAGTTCAAGCAGGGGGCGTGGACGGTCGTGCTCCTCTTCCCGATCCTCACCATGGCGCTTATCCGTCTCAACCGCGAGTACCGAGCCGAGGCTCAACAGCTCGACAAAGGCGCCACGGAAGCGACCGAGGTGCCCATCCTCCACCGTCACGTCGTCTTGGTGTTCGTGGACCGCCTGGACCTGGCGACGGCCCGGGCTATCCAGTACGCCCGCAGCCTCAACCCTGACGAAGTCCGAGGCGTGCATTTCCTCCTGGACAACGCTGTTGCACAGGCGCTCAGGGAGAACTGGGGGCGTCTCATGATCCGGCGCCTACCACTGGAGATCAGGGAATGCCGCGACCGCCGGCTCGCGAGAGCCGCGGTGGACTTGGTGGCCACGACGTTGGCCGACGGGGACACGGAGGTCTCGGTACTCCTACCTCGACGTTTGTACTCGTGGGGCTGGGGCCACCTGCTCCACGACCGCACCGCCGACCGCCTCGCGGCTGTCGTCGGCCGGCTACCTCACGCGAACGCGACAATTGTCCCGTTCCAGCTGACCAAAATGCGGCCGTCCCGCAAGAGCGCCAAAGCGAACCTGAAGGGCCCACCGAAGAAACGGGCACGTGAAGTGGAGCGGAGCGAGGATCTGGTCGCGGTGGAGGGGGTTATCCCGATCGGTCAGATCCAATGGCGCCATAAGGCAAGGATCGCCGGCCGCGTTACCTCGGTCGAGGTGCAACCGTGGCGTGGAGCCCAAGTGCTCAGCTGCACCCTTGTCGACCGCAGCGGTTCGGTGACGCTCGTGTTCACCCGTCGCGACGTGCCCGGGATAGAGACGGGAGCTCAGATCGTGGCCGAGGGTACGGTCGGGGAGCACGAGGGCCGCCTAGCCCTTCTGAACCCGATCCACGAAGTGCTCAAGAGGGCGCCCGCGGACCCCATCCGCAACTGAGCTCAAGGGGCGCCGAGCGGGCCCGCAAAGCGAGCCCTCAGCCGGCGAGGGTCGGCCCCGGTGCGATGCGATCGACGGCTTGCAGTTCCTCTTCGGTGAGCACCCAGTCAGCAGCACGAACGTTCGCGTACACCTGCTCGGTCCTGGTTGCCCCGGCAATGACCGAGGCCACCACCGCCTTAGCGGCCAACCAGGCAATGGCCAGGTCGAGAAGGCTATGGCCGTGTTGCCGGGCAAAGTCCTCCAACTCTTCGACGACATCCATCGTGGGCCCCGCCAACAGGGTCTGCCGGCGGTCGGCTGGCATACCCGCGAGGCGCGTACCAGGAGGAGGCGGCTCGCCCCGGCGGTACTTGCCCGACAGGAGGCCGTCGGCGAGCGGGGAAAAGGGGATGAAGGCGGTCCCCATGCTTTCGCACTCGGCCAGCACTCCCAGCTCGGGCTCCCGCTCCAACAAGCTGTACTGGTTTTGCACGCTGACAAAGCGCGGCGCCCCCTCGGCGGCCGCCGCCTCCGCCTCACGCAGCTGAGCGGCAGAAAAGTTCGAGCACCCGATCTCGCGCACCTTGCCCACCTTGACCAGCTCGGCAAGCGCTGCCAAAGTGTCGGCGATCGGGGTCGCTGGGTCCGGCCGATGGAGCTGGTAGAGGTCGACGTAATCAGTCCCGAGGCGACGCAGGCTGTCCTCCAGGGCACTCTTCACGTATTTCGGCGCGGCGCCGGTGCGCTCGGGGCTCAAGGTCATCCCGAACTTGGTTGCGACGATCACGTCCGCCCGGTCCTGGCCGAGCGCTGCCCCGAGGATTTCCTCGCTACGAGTGCCGCCGTAGATATCTGCGGTGTCGAAGAAATTGATGCCCGCGTCGAGGGCCGCCCTGACCACTTCGGTGCTGCGGCTCTCGTTTGTCCGCCCGCCGAAGTTGTTGCAGCCGAGGCCTACCAGCGAGACATCGAGTGAACCGATCTGTCGTATTGGCATGAGAGGTCCCATGGCAACAATTTACAGGTCGTCCCGGGATCCGTCCTCGCCGTCTTTCCCGCGGGTACGAGGTCTCAGCCACTCCTCCATCTGGCGCAGCGCTCGGTCGACGCCACCTGCGGTAACTTCCAGGATCTTCAAGAACCGGTCCCGGTAGTGGGTGATCGCCCCCGCCAGCTCCCGTGTCACAGGGGGCTCTTGGCCACGGCGGACGTAAGCGCCCCCACGGATCCGGTCGTAGCTGCCGTCGCTGACCCAAGTCATGAGCTCACGCGCCCGTTTGACCGCGAAGGGGTGAGTGAGCCTCAGTTCTACCCAAGCACGAGACCACCGAGCCAGAAGGTCCTCCTCGTCCGCATAGCCGGCTGCCTGTGCAAGGAAGGCGTCGAGGCTCATCCCCTCAACAGCCCCCCCGGCCATGCGCATCAAGGTTTGGCAGGTCGCCAGCGGGTCACCGACCACGAGAGCGCTCGCACGGTCCGAAGAGAGCTCCGCGGCACGAGCCCATTCCAGCAACACCATGTACACCGCTATCATCGGCAGGCCCGCCAGGGCGCCGCCCACCCCACTTCGGGTCAGGATGAGATTGGACAAGAGCACAAGTGCAGTCTGGTAATAATAATGCTCCGACAGCACGTGGCCGAGCTCGTGCGCGAGCACGACATCTATTTCGCTCGAACTGAAATCGCTCACTAGCCCGGAATAAACGATGACCATTGGGCGCTTGGCCCCAATGGTCATGCCGTTCGCGTCAGGAGTTTGAGTGATAAACAAGTCCGGTACCTGCGCGATGTCCAGCACGGAGGCGGCCCAGCAATATCTCGTCCAGAGTTGAGGTACCTGTTTGTCGGATATCTGCACGGCATTTCCTGTGTACACCTGCCGCAAAAGACGTTCGTAGCGGGCAGTGACGAGGCGCTTGATCACTTTGTCGAGTAAGGGGATCGAACCAATGGCGGCCGTGGCCGCCCGGTCCGTGGGGTGCTCGTAGGACTTGGGGCTGATCTGCTCGAAGCGCAGGCTCTCCTGAAGCGACATACAAGGAGCCTACGTCGCTTCGCCCTGATCAGCGCCCACATTGAGCCCATATCTGCCCTGCGGGGACTGCTAGTGGCAAAGATTGGAGGCCGCGGCGGATCTTGCTGTTAGGAACTGCTTTACCCGCGCCGAAACCAAAGGGGTGGGAACAGACCAAGTTAAGTGCCCCGGCTGCTCGGGCACCCTCATCACGGGCCAGGTCGACGGGTTCCGCCAGTACCTATGCACCAGTTGCGGGGGGGCTGTGATCGGCATAGCAGTTCTCCGCCAGGTGTCGAGCGCTGCGCAGCACATCTGGACATCCGAGCCGTTGCCAGCAGCGACCCCGGTGCGTTGCCCGTTCTGCTCGGCCGGAATGGAGAGCAGGGCCACGCCGGTCGGCTCCGCGGCGATCTGCAAGGCATGCGAAGTCGTGTGGCTCGACAAAGCAGCCGTGAGCTCGCTTCCGGCCAAGGACGCCGCCCCGACTGGCCAAGCGACCCTGGCGACCGAGACACCCCACTGCGAGCAGTGCGGGGCCCCCATCGCCCACACTTGGGACGAGAGTTGCCCGTACTGCGGAGCTGCCATCCAGGCCCCGACGCAGGTTGTCCTGTTCCCCACGGAGCTCCCAGGAGAGCACTCCAACTGGGAACGTGGGAGACGAGGCGGCCTGCTCTCAGGCGTCCTCGACGCCCTGACCGACGGCAACCTTTAGCTCCCGCCTAGCTCGGGCGCCGCCGGGCGGTCCTGGTGCGCCCAGCCCAGGAACATCACTTTCGGCGCTGCCCGTCCTCGTAGGCTTGCCGACGGCCATGTTGAGTGCTCTCCGCCCGCTCCAGCACCGCAACTTCGCCCTTATCTGGTGGGCCGCCCTGTTGTCCAACGTCGGTTCGTGGATGCAGACCGTGGCGGTCGGCGTCTTTGTGACGGCTCGCACCGGCCGCCCGGGCTGGACCGGCCTGGTCGCCGCCGCTGCGTTCCTCCCGATCGGGCTGCTCTCGCCGTTGGGTGGGGTGATCGCCGACCGGCTCGACCGCCGGATCTGGTTGTTCGCCACCACGACGGGCGAGACCGCCTTCGCCACGTGCCTCACCGTGCTGGCAGCCACAGGGAGGGCCACACCAGTAACGGTGACCCTGCTGGTATTCGGCGGGGGTGCCATGGCCGCCGTGGGTTTCCCGGCCTATCAAGCCATGCTCCCCGACCTCGTCCCCGCAAGTGAGCTGGGCGCGGCGATCTCGCTGGGCTCCGCGCAGTACAACATGGGCCGGGTGATAGGGCCGGCTCTAGCCGGCTTCGCGATCGTCGTCGGGGGGTACTCGTGGGCTTTCGGGATCAACGCCGCTTCATTTTTCGCAGTGATGATCGCCCTTTGCCTGGTGCAACTGCCTCGAGTTACGCGGTCCACGGCCCCGGCGTCGCTGCGCCAACGATTGGTGGAGGGCGGCCGCGCAACGCTCGCCAACCCGGCGACGCGGGTGGCTGTCGTCCTGATCTCGGTCGTAGCCCTCACGGCGTCGCCGTTCATCGCCCTGGTGCCCGCCGTTGCTCTAAAGGCGTTCGCTTCCAAGGCGACCGGTACTTCGGTGCTCATCACCGCCCAGGGGATCGGGGCGGTTGGCGGAGCGCTGGCGCTCACCCCTCTGGTCCACCGGTTCGGGAGGCGGCAGGTGCTGGTCGCCAGTATGGTAGCTGTCTGCCTCTTCCTATGCGCCTACGGCCTGGCGCCCGATCTGTGGCTGGGCGCGGTGGCCCTGCTCCTTGTCGGGGCGGCCTACATCGGTGTGTTAGCTGGTTGCAACACCATTGTCCAGCTTTACGCTCCCGCATCGCTCCGGGGTCGAATGCTCGGGATCTACATGATGGCACTCGGGATCCTGTACCCGATAGGTGCCCTAGCCCAGGGCGCCATTGCAAACGTCGTCGGGATCCGCGCCGTCACAGTGGGGGGAGCAGTCGTCCTCCTGGTCCTGCTCGTAGCCGTGCTGCGCCGAAGCATCCCGGCCAACCTGGAAGGAACTGCCGTCCGCCCAGTTCCGGACGGGTAACGGCTGGATGTCCCGGGACATCTTGCGACCGCGTGCCCTGATAGGTTTTGAACCAGCCTGGACTAGCAGCCTGCGGAGGAAGACAACATGGCTGAGCTGAGACGTGACGGCGATGACCTGGTGGTGGCGCTCAGCGTCGCAGAGAAAGCCGAGGCGGTCCATGGAGATATCCGGGTCCCTGCCTCGTCGGTCCGGGAGGTGGAAGTGGTCGAGGACGCGATCCATGCGGTCGAGGCCTGGAGGAAGACGGTCGGGGCGTCCTGGCCTGGCCGCTTCGCGATTGGGACATTCCGTGACGCCGACGGGAAGGTGTTTGCGGCGGTTCACCATGACACACCGCGAGGCGTGAGAGTGGCTCTCGAAGGCGCTAATTTCGACGCACTGGTCGTCGGGTGCGCGGATCCCGAAGAAGTGGTGAGGAGCCTCGGTACTTTCTGAGTGGCGTGGACGCCCACAGGTCCTGCGGGCGTACGACCAACGAGGCTGGATATGCGACGCCAGGGTGCACGACAGGACAGACCCAGATGCGGTTATCGATGAGATGTTGCAGAACACGGCAGTCACTCAGATCCACAGTCGGAATATCGCCTATGGCTGTTACATGTTCGTCATAAGACGGGTCTGAACCTGACCACCGGTGGTTGGGTAAAGTCGAAAGGTGCGTCGCTCCATCTCCGCGGTGCTGGCCACATTGGCGATATTGCCGGCGATGCCCGGCACCGTGGTCGGAGCAACCACGCCGCCGGTCGTAGCGCGGGACGTGTCACAGGTGAAAGGGGCGTGGTCCCTTCAAGCCGTCTCTGCTCCGACTAAGGCCAAGTCCATTGGCCTCGGCGCCGTTTCCTGTCCGTCCGCCGAGACCTGTAGGGCCGTGGGCGCTTACACGGGCACAGCGGGCTCTGATGTCGCCCTCGCCGAAAGCTGGAACGGTGCCAAGTGGTCTGTCCAGCCCTCGGTTGCGTTGACAGGGGCAACTTCCAGCCAGCTAACTGCCATCTCATGCGCTGCTGCGTCAGCGTGCATCGCGGTGGGCCAGTTGGAAAAAGAGGGCTCGGGTGATACGCCTTTAGCCGAGAAATGGGACGGCAGTGCCTGGAGGTTTGAAGCTACCCCAGCCCCCTCTTCTAGCCAGCACCCGCAACTGAGCGACCTGGCCGGAGTGTCGTGCTTGACTGCGTCCACCTGTACAGCCGTCGGTTCCTTTACCGACAGTTCGCACCGCGACCAGGCCCTAGCTGAACATTGGAACGGTGCCCGGTGGTCGGTCCAGCCCATTCCGAGCCCGGCTGGTACTTGGTACCTCGAGTTGGACGGGGTGTCGTGCTCACGATCGGCGTGCATGGCTGTCGGCTCGGCGGGGACCAGCCCCAGCGCGGGAGCAGAGGACACCTTGGCCGAATACTGGGGCGGGGGTGCCCACTGGACCGTCGACAGCCCGCTCAACCCGCCCAACGAGATGTACCGCTGGCTCTATGGAGTTTCGTGCCCATCGGCAAAGTCCTGTTTCGCCGTGGGCGCGGACGAGGACAGTTCAGGCACATACTCCATGCTCTCCGAGCATTGGAACGGGACGGGTTGGTCTATCCTTTCCACCCCGAGCCCCCGATCGGGCGGGAAGTTCCGCGCTCTTTTCGCAGTGTCGTGCCCATCGCTCACAACTTGCACCGCAGTCGGGTACGAACAGACCCCTTACGGCTATTCGACTGTGGCCGAGCGGCTCAACGGGACTGCATGGACGGTTCAGCCCACCCCCAACCCGGCGGGCAAGGCCTACACCGAACTCGCGGGGGTCGACTGCGTGTCCACGACCAGTTGCACGGCTGTTGGAAGCGGCGTGGCGGAAGGCTATTCCTGAGGCTTATAGCCGCCGTCCACTGGCAGACTGAGGCCCATGCAAATAGGCGTCGTGTACCCCCAGAACGAACTTGGGGGAGACCCGGCCGCGGTCCGGCGAATTGGGAGAGCCGTCGAGGACCTGGGTTTTGACCACCTCCTCGCCTACGACCACATACTGGGTGCCGTTCATGCCAATCGAGCCCGTCCGCTGACGGGCCCTTACACCGAGAATGACCCCTTCCACGACCCATTCATGATGTTCGCCTACTTGGCCGGTATTACCGAACGGATCGGCTTCGCCACCGGCATCCTGGTCCTTCCGCAGCGCCAGACCGCGCTCGTGGCACGCCAGGCGGCCGATGTTGACCTTCTTTCCGGCGGCCGGCTTCGCCTCGGAGTAGGGGTCGGCTGGAACCACGTCGAGTACGAGGCCCTCGGGCAGGACTTTGCTACCCGCGGCGCCAGGCAAGAGGAGCAGATCAAGCTGCTCAGGCGGTTGTTCACGGAGCCTGTCGTCGACTTCTCCGGCCGCTTCGACCGAGTCGATAGAGCCGCCCTGGTGCCGAAACCCGCGCGTCCCATCCCGATATGGCTTGGTGGGTCGAGCGAGGCGGCGTTCGACCGGGCGGCCCGGCTGGCGGACGGGTTCATCTTCTTCGGCGGCGGCGGCATCGACCACGTCGTCGGTGCTTGGGACCGGCTGCGTGATCGCGTCGGCAAGCTGGACAGGTCTGTCGAGGACTTCGGCGGGGAGTACGTGCTCCTTCCTCGGACCGGGGTCGGCGACCTCAGCGGGAAAGTGGACGGCTGGCTCAAGGCGGGCGGCACCCATGTTTCAATTGTCACGATGGGCATCGGCCTGGCGACGGCCGATGCTCACGTCGACTACCTGGCTGCGGTCGCAGAGGCGCTCGGTTTGCCTTGAGAAAACGGCCTGACCGGGGGCCTGCCTTAGACCGCCCCTGCCCAGGCTTCGGAACGCTGCGGGGCGCAATCAGGGGCAGCTGCACCGAGCCCGAGCCCGAGCGGCAGGGGCGAGGAACTCCACTGCTCCAACGCTTTCGTGAGATCTTCCAGCGCGAGGGGCCGAGCGAACAGGAAGCCCTGGGCCCGGTCACAACCGAGCGATTGCACCGCACCCAGCTGTTCAATGGTCTCGACGCCCTCCGCGGTGACAAGCGAGCCGAAGGCCCGCGCCATCGCAACCACCCCGCCGACAATGGCGAGATCGCCTTCGTCGGCAGGCAGCCCGCTTATGAAACTGCGGTCGACCTTGATCTCGCTGAAGGGATGTTCTTTCAACCAGGACAAGGAGGAATAGCCGGTCCCGAAATCGTCGAGCACGATCCTGGCTCCGAGCGCCGCAAGCTCCTGCAGGTTCCGTTTCGTTGTCGTGTCCGGCCGCATAAGAGCCGTTTCGGTGATCTCGAGGCAAAGCCTCTCTGCGGGGAACTCGGCGTGTGCAAGCGTCTGGCGGGCCCAGAGGGTGAACTCAGGGTTGGAAACCTGACGGGCGGAGACATTCACGTTGAGCATTAGCGGGCGCCCGTTAGCCGATAGCCAGGCCATGGCCTCACAGCTCTCGCGCAACACCCAGGCACCCAGCGGGATGATCGCCCCGGTGTCGTCGGCGATCGGTATGAACTCGACCGGTGACACCTCACCGAACGTTGGGCTCGTCCACCGAGCCAAGGCTTCGACGCCGACGATCTCTAACGTTGGGAGGCTCACCACTGGTTGATATACGAGCCGCACTTCGCCCCGCACCTCGGCGCCCCGCAGCTCTCGGGCTAGCTGGAGGCGGCGACCGGTACGTGCGTGCTGACGCCCTTGGAAGAAGCTACACCGGTCCCGGCCCGATCTCTTGGCCGCGTACATGGCGCTGTCAGAGTCGCGTATGACGTCGCGGGCCTCGACGTTGTTGGTGCGCACCGGAGCAATACCGATGCTGGCGGTGACGACGGTACCTTCCACACCTGGGAGCGGCTGAGAGATGGCGTCGAGCAAACGCAGCCCGAGTTCGGCCGCCTCCTCGGGGTCGGCCATGCGTTCAGTAACCACGACGAACTCGTCCCCGCCGAAGCGCCCGACCAAATCGCTGGACCGGACGGTCGCCGACAGGCGCTCACCAATCTCACGGAGCATATCGTCGGCACGGTCATGCCCGAGGGTGTCATTAAGTTCTTTCAAGCCATCCAGGTCGATGAACAAGACGGCGGCCATAGCACCTGGGACCACACGCTGTATCGCTTCGTCGAGCCGCTCGAAGATGGCGGTCCGGTTCGCCAAGCCGGTTAAGCCGTCGTGGCGAGCATCACGGGTCAGCCGTTCAAGGGCTCGGTGCCGTTCTATGGCGATGCCGGCGACCCGGGCCCAGTCTTGGAGGAGCGTGAGATGTTCAGGCAGCGGGCGGCGGGGCTGACTGCCGTAGAAGGCCAACGTTCCCAGGACCTCACCTGTCGGCGCCATGATCGGCATGGACCAGCAGTGAGCCAGCCCTGCACTTTGAGCCTTATCGACGATCGGCGCCCATTTCGGGTCCTGGGCGATGTCTTCGGTTATGGTCAGGCGGCCAGACCATGCGGCCGCACCGCACGTGCCGACATTGGGCCCGATGACGACGCCGTCGATGCCGGCCAGGTACTCGGGGGGAAGGGAAGGCCCGATCCCAGAATGGAGCGTGCTCGACGACGAGTCGAGCATGAGCACTGATGGCCGCAACTTCGGGTCGTAGTTCTGGATGCTCTCGAGCACGGCAACGAGTACGTCGCGGAGGGGTACCGCTCCGGCGATGAGCTCGTGGACCCTGTTGTGGGACGCAACCAACTGATGAGCGCGTTCCACCTCCTTCCTGGCCAAACGGAGCGCCACCTCCGTTGACACCGCGACGGCTACGTGGTCCAAGGTTTGCAGATCCTCTTCTGCCCAGGACCGGTCCCTTCCGTCCGCAATGCAAACTTGGCCCACTACCAACCCGTCGAGGGTAACGGGGGCCTCAGCGTAGCTCCCGCCGGCGGTCTCACCGGGGGCGCGGGCCAAGCCGAGGATGTGGTCCCGCAGGGAGGTAGCCGGCGCCAACTCGCCCTGGCTAGACCCGGCGGTCGTGCAAACACTCTTGACAACACGACGGGGCCCGTCGAAGAGGCAGATGGCCGCAGCCGCCGCGCTCGTGTTGCGCTGCAGGACGCCGGTCCACCGGTCGAGTTCGAGTACCGGGACCTCATCGAAGACGCCAGGAACTCCAAAGGTCACCAAACGCCCACCGTCGTCGCTAGCGCCTGGTACCGCTCCATCCGTCTGCCCGCGCTTAAGTGCCATGTTTTAGAGATCATCGGCTACCAAGAGCACAGCTCAAGTCTCGGAGATGAGATTTCCTCCATCAGCATGAGCCTCAAAAGGCCAAGCGTGGTTGCCGGTCTTGGCCGCACGCCAGTTACCAAGAAAGTTCTAGCCGCGGGTCATGGTTATCGTCCCGCTCCAGGTCTGGTTATGCGAACACGTGAGGTCCAGGCTGGTGTCGGAACAATCCGTAGATTGCGGGTAATCGAACGGGCTCTTCTTGACTAGGACGATGATCTTGCCGGACCGCTGGAGCTCGGGCACGGGGATCTGGGCACTCGCGGCGAGCGGGTCGGTAGCACCGGGGGCCGGTTGTGTACCGGCAAAGTAGAACCCGCTGTCCTGGGGGTCGACAGATTGGCACTCTGGGTCCTCGTCGGCGCCGGAAATGAGGTCAAGGACTAGGACGTAGTTGGTCTTGTGGACGGTCGAGGTCTTGCCGATCAGTACGGCGGGGTTGCTCCCCGCCGAACTTTCGTCAGACTGAAACGCGAACTCCTTGGAGCAGGTGGAGCTGTCACCACAACCGACGCCTGCTTTCAGCTTGTAAGACTCGTGGGTCGTACCCGTCAGCGTGCCCGTCACGCTCCCGGTGGTAGCAGGCGAAACCAAGGCCACGCTGTGCCAGGTGACGCTCCAGCTGAACTCGGCGCTGGTCGCCGAGGTGGTGACGTCGGTGCATTGGGCACTGCCCGAGTTCTGGCTGGCATTGCTCTCGAACGACCCCGAACCCGTGAACTGGACGGTCCAAGTCCTGGCCGTGGCCCCGGCGGTATTTGCCAAGCCGGCCATGAGCATTGCCATCGTTGCCATGACCACAAACCATCTGCGCATGGGTGGAAGTTAGCAGCCCTAAGGCGAAGGGGCCCGAGGTGTACCAGGCTTCGCCTGTTAGCACATCATTATGATAGTATAATAATGATGGGTTCAGAACAGATAGGGACCGGGCCCACGGTGATCGGTGAGCTGAGCCGTCGGCGGCGCATCGGCATCCTGCTGATCTGCTCTATGAGCCTCCTCATCGTGGGGCTCGACGTCACTATCGTAAACGTCGCCCTGCCCTCGATCGGGCGGGGGTTCCACGCCTCGCTGTCGGGCCTGCAGTGGACGGTGGACGCCTACACCCTGGTGCTGGCTAGCCTGCTGATGCTCTCCGGCTCCACCGGCGACCGTCTCGGGCGTCGGCGCACGTTCCTCATTGGGTTGGTGACGTTCTCGGCCGGCTCGTTGCTGTGCAGCCTGGCACCCAACCTTGCACTCCTTATCGTCTTCCGCATGGTCCAGGCGATGGGCGGGTCGATGCTGAACCCCGTGGCCATGTCTATCATCACCAACACTTTCACCGTCCCCCGCGAGCGCGCCCAGGCCATCGGGGTTTGGGCCGCTGTGGTCGGGGTGTCCATGGCGCTAGGCCCGGTGGTGGGAGGGGTGCTGGTGAGCTCGATCGGGTGGCGATCGATTTTCTGGATCAACATCCCGGTCGGGCTTACGGCAGTGGTCCTGGCCCGGCGGTACGTCCCGGAGTCCAAGGCACCCTTGCCAAGGACGGTGGACGTCCCCGGACAGGTCCTCGTGATCGCTCTCCTCTCCTCGCTGACATACGGCATCATCGAGGCCCCCAGCCGGGGCTGGTCGTCGCCGGTCATCATCGGTGCGGCCGTTGTGGCCGCCGTGTCGCTGGCTGCGCTCCTGGTCTGGGAGCACCGGGTCGACGTACCGCTCATAGAGCTGAGCTTCTTCCGGTCAGTGCCCTTCTCCTCAGCCGCTGTGATCGCCGTTGCTGCGTTCGCCGCGCTCGGTGGGTTCCTATTCCTCAACACCCTCTATCTGCAGGATGTGCGTGGCGTTTCTCCGTTGCACGCCGGGCTCGACACACTGCCGATGGCAGCGATGACCATCCTCTTCCCCCCCTTGTCCGGGCGGATCGTCGGCAGGCAAGGGGGAAGGATCCCCCTGGTCATCGCTGGCCTGGCTCTCAGCGCCTCCTGCATCATGCTGGTCAGGTTGAGCCCAACGACCCCGTTCTCCTGGTTGTTCACCGCCTACGTTGTCTTCGGGATCGGCTTCGGCTTTGTGAACGCGCCGATCACCAATACCGCGGTTTCGGGCATGCCCCGCGCCCAGGCGGGCGTGGCGGCAGCAATTGCCTCGACCTCCCGCCAGATCGGCCAGACCCTGGGCGTAGCCGTCGTCGGCTCACTTGTGTCGGTTTCGTTGCGGGACGCAAGCCACTCGGACTTCGCGTTGGCGAGCCGGGCCGGGTGGTGGGCCCTGACCGGGTGCGGAGCAGCATTGTTGTTGCTCGGACTGGTAGCGACATCTCAATGGGCCCGGGGCACTGCCCGACGCACGGCTGAGTCGTTCAACCCTGAGTACCTCGAAGGGAACACAGCACGATGAAGGCGAGCGCTCATCAGGTGCGTTCGGCCCGCGAGGCATGGCAGGCAATGGCCGGTTTGGTGCTTGACAACCAGCGGCGGCGGGAGGTCAGTGAGCAAACCGGTGTGAGTTTCGGGACGATGAGGGCGTTGCGGCGTATCGCCGGCAGGCCGATGCCCATGCGCGAGCTAGCCGGGCTCCTCGCCATGGAGCCGCCCAACCTGACCGCGCTTATCGACGATCTCGAGCACTCGGGCCTCGTGGAGCGCCACCCCCATCCGACAGACCGCCGGATCAAGCTCGTGGTGGCCACCCCCAAGGGTGCGGCACTGGCGCGACGGGCGGAGAAGATCCTCGACCGGCCACCCTCAGGCCTGTTGGAGCTACCGGCCGATGAGCTCGAGACCCTGTTACGGATCCTTACCCGAGCCAGTGAGTACCAGGAACCCGATCACTGATCCTGCGGCCTCTCACACACGGGCCGTATCACGGCGCAGGCGCCAGGCCGCACCGACCACGAAGATGGCTAGCCACGCCATGACGTTCAGGGCCCACCGCCAATCGAAGCTCCCGCCGACGAGCGGGTAATGCACGAGCTGATTAAGCCCGTACAACAGGGAGAATTCAGCCAGTGACGACACCTTCAGGGGCGCTAGGGGCGGTTCAGCTCAGGGCCCGGCTCGACCGGCACCCCGATGACGGTCCCGCATCGCCCGCAGTAGAACACGGTCATGCTCAAAAGGCCTTGTCCCTCGACGGCCTCGTCGCCCGACGCCGCTTCGATAGTGGTGTAAAGGGCGGACTTCGACAACGTTGCGCGGCAGCGGCCGCAACGCGGTCGCGCGACGGGCGCAGGACCGGCTTCGCCCTCAGTCTCCGGGGCGGGGACATCAGCGCCGCTCGCCAGCTCAATTACCCTCTGGCGGACGCGTGATAAGTCGGCGCCGAGGCTCACGAGCACTTCGGCCGCCACGCTCTCACCTTCGCGGACAAGGCCCAAGAGGATGTGCTCGGTGCCAATGTAGTTGTGGCCCAGCTGGAGGGCCTCACGAAGCGACATCTCCAGCACCCTCTTGGCACGCGGGGTAAAAGGCGGGGAACCCGAAGTCGAACGCCCTGCTGGCCCGATCGTCTCTTCCACCTCCTCTCGCACTACTTCGAGGCGGATACCAAGAGATCCCAATGCCTGAGCCGCCACGCCGTCGCTCTGACGGATAAGACCAAGAAGAAGGTGCTCGCTACCGATGAAGTTGTGGTTCAACAGGCGCGCTTCCTCTTGGGCGAGCACAAGCACCCTGCGGGCTTCGTCAGTGAAGCGCTCGAACATCTCTGCTCCCAGCATCGCGCACATCGAGTGGCAACGAGCCCGGCTACAGCCGCGCGTGGCAGAGTTGAGCCATGGAAAGACTGAGCAACCAGCAGATCCTCGATGCCGGTCTCATCGACTGGCACAAGCTCGCCCAGGCGCTGCATGCGCGCTACGCGGTCCGTGACTACGTCGCGGCAGCGGCTTTCGTCGCCGCGGTGGCGGAAGTTGCTGAAGCTGATGGTCACCACCCAGATCTCAAATTGACCTACGGCGCCATCGACGTCTCGCTGTGCACCCATGAGGACGGCCTTTGGGTTACACAGAAGGACATCGACATGGCCAGGAAGGTCAGTCAGATCGCCCACGATAAACGGCTCGCCTCGGAGCCCGGCTCGGTAACCCAGCTCGAGATCGCGCTGGACACCGCGCACGAGGACCGCGTTGCCGTCTTTTGGTCAGCGCTGCTCACCGGTAGCCCGGACAACAAGATCTACGACTCGATCTTCGATCCGACCGGCCGTGTCCCAGCCGTATGGTTCCAGGGCACCGACGACCACCAAGTTCCCCGCCAGCGCTGGCACTTTGACCTGTGGCTCGCCCCAGACGCCGTCGACCAGAGGATCGCCGCGGCCGTGGCCGCCGGAGGGTCGGTGGTCAACGACTCCGGAGCCCCAACCTTCACCGTTCTCGCCGACCCAGATGGCAACCGGGTCTGCATCTGCTGCGCGACCGGACGCTGATCCGGACCACCGGTCCGCGCTCTTGCGGCAAATGATGAGCCAGC
>Ga0209415_10002916_pt1 | contig 31994 bp, 31 predicted proteins | sample PeaSoiSIISIP2007_FD_187696 | JGI IMG/M metagenome (GOLD analysis project Ga0209415, IMG submission 187696) | Peat soil microbial communities from Weissenstadt, Germany - SII-SIP-2007 (SPAdes) (version 2) | ecosystem: Environmental > Terrestrial > Soil > Wetlands > Peat | place: Germany... | reverse complement strand
GTGCCCGGAGTGGGACTTGAACCCACACACCCTTTCGAGTAAAGGCTTTTGAGGCCTCCGCGTCTGCCGATTCCGCCATCCGGGCTGAGCCGACCACGCTACCAGCAAGCCTAGGGTGACCAGGGTGAAGCTCACCGTCTGGCGTGACGACGCCACGCTCGCGCACGTGATCGAGGCCGCTGGTGAGCGTCACGAGCTCCGCCCGCGCCTCTACCTCGCGATCGACCACGACGGCGACGTCGGATATGGGGAGGTCGCGGTCCAGCCGGCCCCGCTCAACGGCGACCCGTCGGTCGACGACGTCGTCGACGAGTTGGTCACGCGCGTCTTGCCCCGCGTCGTGTTGACCACGCGCCACGAGGGCGAGCCGCCCGAGCCCGCGCGCGCGGTGCGACTGGCCGCGCCGCGCCCGAAGAGCCGGTTCGCCGTGGCGCCCGTGGAGATGGCGCTGCTCGACCTGTCACTGCGTCGCGGCGCGTCGTCACTGCGCGAGCGATGGCCGTCGCGCTTCGCGACACCGTGTCTCGCCACGGTCTCGCTGCTCGATGAGGCCCCGTGGGACTTCGGCGAGCCCGTCGCGCGCATGCGCGTCAAGACGCGACCCGGGCCACTGTCGCACGTCGCTCGCTCGCAGCTGGCCGACGTGGGCGTGCCCGTCATCCTTGACTTCAACGCCTCGGCGACGGACGTCGACGACGTCGTCGCCCAGGTCGATGAGGTCGTGGCGCTGGCGCACCTCGTCGCCATCGAGCAGCCCTTCGCGCCGGGAAACCTGGACGATCACGCGGATCTGGCCTCGCGCATCGGCGTAGCGGTGAGTCTCGACGAGGGCGTGCGCACGACGCTGGACCTCGAGCAGATCGCCCGACGCCAGGCGGCCTCCATGGTCTGCGTGAAGCCGGCCCGCGTCGGGGGAGTGGTCTCGGCGCACTCCTTGATCGAGCGGGCCCACGAGCTAGGCCTGACCGCGTACCTGGGCGGTTTCTTCGAATCAGCCTTCGCGCGCGGCGTCCATCGCGTGTTGGCCGAGAGCGTGCTGGACGAGCCCAGCGACCTGGCGCTCGTCGCCCGGGCCGACTTCGACGGGCCGGAGGTATGCGAGGTTCCCGACGGGCTGGGTTTTGCGCCCGGCGCAGAGGTGCTGGCCCGGGCGCACGTTGTCGTGACGCTCGGGTGACACCGGTCTTACACTTCGGGAGTGGGATCGAAGACCCAGAAGCGCCACCTCGAGGACATCCAGCGCCGACTGGGCGCGGCCCGCGAGAGCCTCAAGATCCTCGAAGAGCAGGTCCTGGTATGGAACGACGCGCTCGACGACGCGCGCATCCGCTCGCTGGTCTCCGAGACGCCGCTGCAGGCGGCAGAATACAGCGAACTGTCACGCCACGTGGTGGCCGCCAACGCCGAGCTGCAGCGACGCAGCGCGGAGGTCCGGGGCCTGATGGCCGAACGCGACGGGCTGCTGCGTGAATGGACACCAGAAGGATGACGATGGACAAGCGAGTGGTGATAGCCGACGACGAATCCATCATCCGCCTCGACCTCAAGGAGATGCTCGAGGGCGATGGCTACCTCGTGGTGGGTGAGGCCGCGCGCGGTGACGACGCGCTGGCCCTGATCCGCGAGCACCGCCCGGACCTCGCCCTGCTCGACATCAAGATGCCGGGCCTGGACGGCATCGAGGTCGCCCGCGAGCTGAAGGGCTCGGGAACGACGGTCGTCATCCTCACCGCCTTCAGCCAGCGATCGCTGATCGAGAGCGCGCGCGACGCCGGCGTGGTGGCGTACCTGGTGAAGCCGTTTCGATCCAGTGAGATACTGCCCAAGCTCGCGTCGATCCTCGATCCGGGCCAGGACGGCGTACACGAAGCATCGGTCGCGAGCCACGCCGACGACAAGATCGAGACTCGCGAGATCGTCCAACGCGCCAAGGAATGGCTCATGGCCAACCGCGGCCTCGACGAACCAGCGGCCTTCGAGGTGATCCAGCAGTCGGCGATGCGTGCGCGCACCCGGATGCGTGACGTCGCCCAGCAGATCTTGAACGGTGAGTTCGTTGGCTGAGGGGAGCGACGACCCGCGGCCGCTGCTGTTGTTGGACGGGATGTCGCTCGCCTTCCGCGCCTTCTTCGCCCTGCCCGCCGACATCGCCACCTCGGAGGGTGTGGTCACCAACGCCCTGCACGGATTCGCCGCCATGCTCGACCTGCTCGTGCGCACCCAGCACCCGCGGGGCATCGCCGTGGCCTTCGACCTTCCCGGGGGGACCTTCCGCGACGCGATGACCGAGGACTACAAGGGCGGGCGCGCCGAGACGCCCCTGGAGATCGAGCACCAGTTCGACCTCATCCGCTCGATGTGCGAGACCCTGGCCATCCCGGTGCTCGGTGTGCCGGGCTACGAGGCCGACGACGTCCTGGCCACCCTCGCCACCGAGGCCCGCGACGCGGCGGTGCCGGTGATCGTGGTCACCGGTGACCGCGACACCTTCCAGCTGGTTGAGGATCCCTACGTCAAGGTCCTCTACAACCGCCGCGGCGTGTCCGACTACTCGCTCTACGACGAGGCGGGCATCTTCGAGCGCTGCGGCATCGAGCCGGCCCGCTACCCGCTGCTCGCGGCGCTGCGCGGCGACCAGTCCGACAACCTGCCCGGCGTGCCCGGCGTAGGGGAGAAGACCGCGGCCAAGCTCTTCGCCCAGTACCGGGACCTCGACGACCTCTACTCGCACCTTGACGCCCTTACCCCGAAGCTGCGCGAGAACCTCGCCCAGTTCGAGGAGCGAGCCCGCAACAACGAGCGAGTCATGCGACTCGTGCGCGATGTGCCCCTGGCGACGACGCCCGATCAACTGACGCTGGGGGGATGGAACCCGGTCGAGGTCGCCGCCTTCTTCGATCGCTTCGAGATGAACACCATGCGCGGGCGCTTCCAGAAGCTGATGGGCGACGGCCAGCTGGGTGCGGGCGGCGCGACCACGGCTGCCGTGACGCCCGCCGCGCCCGCGGCGAAGGCCCCTCCGACGAAGGTCGTGGACCTGGCCACCGTGCTGGGGTCGCCCGACGTCGTGCTGGCGCAGCGCCACGGACGCGTCGCCGCGCTCGACGCGTCGACGGGCCGGGTCGGCGTGGGCACGATCGGCGACGTGGTCGGCTTCGCCGGCCTTGTCCCGGCGGGCCACGACGTCAAGCCCTTCTACCGGTACGCCGACGGCCACTCGCTCGACCTCGCCGAGCCGTCCGACGACACCTCGATCATGGCCTTTCTGGTCGACGCGACGAGCGGACGCTACGAATTGGCCGACGTCGCCCAGCGCTTCCTCGGCGAGGCGCCGGCGACGGCGAACCCCTCGCTCTTCGACGACGCGGCTGATGACGCGGTGCTGGTGGGCGACGCGCACCTGGTCGCGCGCCTGCGCGAGAGCCTGCGCGCGGAGATCGTGCGCTGGGAGCTCGGCTTCGTCTACGAGCAGGTGGAGCTGCCGCTGGTCAAGGTGCTCGGTCGCATGGAGGCGCGCGGCGTGCGCGTCGACGTGGGGCTGCTGCGCTCGATCTCCGCGGAGTTCGCCGCCGAGGCCACCCGCCTGGACGCCGAGATCCAGCGCGTCGCCGGGCACGAGTTCAAGGTCAACTCCTCCGCGCAGCTGCGCACGGTCCTCTACGACGAGCTCGGCCTCACGCCCGGCAAGAAGGGCAAGACCGGCTACTCGACCGACGCCACCACGCTCGAGGCGCTCGTGGACGCGCACCCCATCGTTCCGCTCATCCTGCGCTACCGCGAGGTGGAGAAGCTGCGCAGCACGTACGGCTCGAATCTCATCGACGCGGTCGAGGCCGACGGGCGGATCCACGCGACCTTCCATCAGACGGTCGCGCGCACCGGCCGGCTCTCCTCGGAGAATCCCAACCTCCACAACATCCCGGTGCGCACGAGCGAGGGTCGGCGCCTGCGCTACGCGTTCTTGCCGACCGAGGGTTGGCTGCTCGCGGTGGCCGACTACAACCAGATCGAGCTGCGGATACTGGCCCACCTCTCCCAGGACCCCGGTTTGGTGGCGGCCTTCACCTCCGGCGAGGACGTGCACCGCTCGATCGCCGCGTCGGTGTTCGGCGTCGCCCCCGACGAGGTCACGCACGAGCAGCGCGAACAGGCCAAGGCGGTCTCCTACGGCTTGGCCTACGGGATGGAGGCGTTCGGGCTCAGCCAGCGCCTCGGCGTCCCGGTCTCGGCGGCCAAGGAGGTCATGGACCGCTACTTCGCGAGCTTCCCGAGCCTTCGCGCGTACATGGACGCGACCCTCAAGCAGGTTCGCACCCAGGGCTACTCGCGCACCGAGTTCGGACGCATCCGCCCGTTCCCCGACCTGGCGACCGCCCACGGGCCCCAGCGCCAGGCCGCCGAGCGACAGGCCATGAACGCGGGCATCCAGGGCCTCGCCGCGGACGTGTTCAAGTCGGCCCTGGTGCGACTGGACCGCAGGCTCCACGCCGAGGGCCTCGCCGCCCGCTTGATCCTCCAGGTCCACGACGAGGTGCTCGTCGAGGCGCCGCCCGAGGAGAAGGAGCGCGTCGAGTCGATCATCCTCGATGCGCTGATCCACGCGGCCGAGCTGAGCGTGACGCTCGAGGTGTCCCTCGCGTGGGGCGAGAACTGGGCGGCCGCCAAGGGCTAGAAGCCCGAGTGCTAGCATCGACACCTGGGTTTGCACCGGAAACCCAGTCCCTGTCGCCTAGTTGGCCCCGGTGCGGTCGCCAAGGTAGTAACGCATGTCGGACGGCATCGGCCTCCTCTCCACTCAGCCCATGGGCACCTTTGACGCGGAGGGGAACTACGTTCCGCGCGTCGTCACCGAGGACGACATGGTCGGCACCGACCTCACCGCCCTGGTGGGCGACAGCGTCCTGGAGTTCGAAGACGGCGACCTGGTCACCGGCACGGTGGTCAAGATCGACCACGACGAGGTCCTGCTGGACATCGGATTCAAGTCCGAGGGCGTCATCCCGGCGCGCGAGCTGTCGATCCGCAACGACGCCGATCCCTCCGAGATCGTGTCGCTGGGCGAGCGGGTGGAGTGCCTGGTCCTGCAGAAGGAGGACAAGGAGGGCCGCCTCGTCCTGTCCAAGAAGCGCGCCCAGTACGAGAAGGCCTGGAGCAACATCGAGGACCTCAAGAGCCGCGACGAGGTGGTCAAGGGAGTGGTCATCGAGGTGGTCAAGGGCGGGCTCATCGTCGACATCGGCCTGCGCGGCTTCCTGCCGGCGTCGCTCGTGGAGCTGCGTCGCGTGCGCGAGCTCCAGCCCTACATCGGCAAGACGGTCGAAGCCAAGATCATCGAGCTCGACCGCAACCGCAACAACGTCGTGCTGTCGCGACGGGCGTGGCTCGAAGAGACCCAGAAGGAGCAGCGCGGCGACTTCCTCTCCAACCTCAAGCCGGGGGAGCGTCGCCACGGCGTCATCTCCTCGGTCGTGAACTTCGGCGCCTTCGTCGACCTCGGCGGCATGGACGGGCTGATCCACGTCTCCGAGCTCAGCTGGAAGCACATCGACCACCCGAGCCAGGTGGTCTCGGTGGGCGACGAGGTGGACGTCGAGGTCCTGGACGTCGACTTCGCCAAGGAGCGCATCTCGCTGTCGCTCAAGGCGACCCAGTCCGACCCGTGGCAGGTCTTCGCCGACAGCCACGCCGTCGACCAGCTCGTGTACGGCCGCGTGACCAAGCTCGTGCCCTTCGGCGCCTTCATCCAGGTGGGCGACGGCATCGAAGGATTGGTGCACATCTCGGAGATGGCGGCGCACCACGTCGAGTCGCCCGACCAGGTGGTCACCCCGGGCGAGGAGTTGTGGGTCAAGATCATCGAACTGGACACCCAGCGCCGCCGGATCAGCCTCTCGATCAAGCAGGCGGCCGAAGGCGGCGAGGTCTCCGAGGAGTACCGCGAGGCCTTTGGTTCACACGCCTACGACACCGAGGGCAACTACATCGGGGGCCTCGAATACGGCGAGTTCACCCCGGAGACCGAATCGCAAGCGGCGTGGGCCGAATTCGTCGCGGACACCGGCGTCAAGGCGCCGGACGAGACGCCCAGCAGCGTTCCGGACGACAGCCTCGAGACTGCCGACGAGGCGCCAGGCGCCGAGCCCGCCGAGTCCCCCGAAGGAGAGTAAGGACTCGCGTCGAGCCTTCGGTGCCGGTCAATCCGAGGCACGTCATTGCCGACCAGTGATTCGATGTTCACGCGGCTCTGGGATCACGCGGCGTGACCACCGTCGACGACACTCCTTGGGAACCGCCACTTGCCGGCAGCGAGGCCGAGCAACTCCTGGGTGCGCTGGAGAGACTGCGCGCGACGTTTCGGTGGAAGGCGGCCAGCCTGGATTCTGTCGGGCTGCAGACCCGCCTGGGAACGTCGACGTTGACCCTGGGCGGTCTGCTCAAGCATCTCGCGCTCGTTGAGGACAACAAGTTCGGCCCCCAACTGGACGGGTCACCCCTGGGTCCGCTATGGGACTCGGCCGACTTCGATTCCGATCCCGACTGGGAGTTTCACTCGTCGTCTGGCGACACACCAGCCGAGCTCTACGCACTCTGGGACGGCGCCGTTGAACGCTCCCGTGACCGTCTCGCCACGGCCCTGGCTACAGGCGGGCTAGGCGAGCCAGTTCATCTTGCGGCGCCGGATGGTCGCCACGCCAGTCTTCGCCGACTGCTGTGCGACTTGATCGAGGAGTACGGCCGACACACCGGTCACGCCGATCTGCTGCGCGAGGCCGTCGACGGCGTGGTCGGCGAAGATCCTCCACCGGGGTGGTGGCCCTAGGCCATCGGCGCACTCGACGCTGAGTCGCTGGCCCGGCCGCTCGATGAGCCGCTCGTGCGTGGTAGCAGGTCGATGACGTTCCGCCTCCGACTCCGACGATCGGAGACTCATGCGACCACGCCTTGATAGCGGATCGTTGACTTCGGGCCCCTCACGCTGCCCCGGTCACACATGAGAGCGTGACCGGAGTCCCCGTCGCGCGCCGTGCTGATAGTGGGCTACCGGGTCGTGGCTACGAGGACTTGGTTGCGGCCGTCGACCTTGGCCTTTTCGGCCAGTTCCTCGGCAGCGTCCATGGCCAGGTGATGACGATCCTCGGAGGACACGTACGCCACGCCACCAGAGAGGGTCACCGGTGTCGAACCAACCCGCAAGACGTCGTGCAACTCGCGGATCCGAGACACGATCAGCTCTCGTGCGTCGGGAGCCGAGAGGCCCGGCAAGAGAACCAGGAACTCGTCTCCACCCCAACGGATCGCGATCACGTCGGGCGCGAGTCCCTCCAAGAGGCGTGCGACGACGACCAACGCCTTGTCGCCGGCGTCCCAGAGGAGACCAGGGGTCTTGTTCAGTTTCCGGAGGTTGTCTACGTCCAGGAACGCCAAGGCGTAGGGCGTCGCAATCGTCGAGCGCAGTTCGCTGTAGCCGAGACGGCTGAGCAGTCCGGTCAGCGCATCATGCCGATACAGGGAGATGGCGAGTTCCGCGCGAAAGAGGCCAACCTCGGCTTGCAGTCCGCCCAGCCGCAACTGCTGCTCCAGGTCCGCCACTCGTCGCTCCAGTTCATGAACCTTCTTCGTTCGCTGCGCTCGCATCGCGGCCCACAGGAGGTGCGATTCTCCGCGAGTTGTCACGGGTCCGGCCAGCGCCGTCGCGTGAACGTGGACGTCGACGCGCGTTTGACCGATGAACCACGCCTCCGACGTCAAGGCGTACTTGAGCTGGCGCGCGAGCCGAGACACGTCGGTGTGCCCGGCGCTGCTCGCCAGCACCGCAAACTTGTCAAAATCGACTCGGGCCACGCAACTGTCGGGATTCAAGGTGCGCAGGCGGTGCGCCAGCTCCTTGAGCACCTCATCACCTCCCATCGTTCCGTGCTCGGCGTTGATGGACCGGAGCCCCTCGACATCGATGAGGACGATGCCGTAACTCTGCTCCTCGCGCGAGTCGCGAGCGTGCCGGTCGAGATCCCTCTCCAGAGAGATCAGCTCACCGATGTCCGCTGTCCCAGTCAGCTGGTCCACGATCCGGCCACCGTCCCTTTCGTGCATCGTTGAGAGCCGTCTCGAAGGTTGTGAATCCGCTCGGAACGAGTCGCGCACAACCTTTCGGACATCTGGATCTTCTCCCTCTCGAACCTACTCCAATGGCTTCCCAAGAGAATTGTGACGTCAAGGCGTCGTCGCGCGGTCTTAGGCAGGGTGGAACGTCCCAGTGTCGATCTGCCCTCTGCGGTGTGGATACATTCGCTCTGGACACTTTGGCCCGCATCGACGTGGCACTTCGCGCGCCGATCGACTCGCTGCGCCGCAGTGGTCCGGCTCATAAACGTCAACATCCAGTTGGGGAAGGCCCAGGGTGCGCCACCGAGTCTTGTGTCACCGCCACAATGGGATCCATCCAGTTCCAGATGCGAGGGTCGAGGACTCGTGAGGGGGGACAGAATGGTTGACAAGCTGAGGCTGACCCTGGAGGTGGGACCCAAGGGGAAGAAGGTTGCCGCGGTCGCGCCGGACTGGCCCGGTCTGGAGCGCGGCGCGTCGACGCCGGAGGCCGCGGTCGAGAAGCTGAGGTCGTACCTTCCGCGCTATGCGAATGTGGCGCGGCTCGCCGGATTGGACGCGCAGTTTGCCGCGATCGAGGGAGTCGACGTCGTAGAGACGTACCCCGGCATCGGCTCAACGGACTTTTGGGGCATTTCGTTCGCGTTTTCGAGCAACGATCGCCGCGCCGTCTCCAGCCGGGAGCTGGACCGCGAGCTGAGTCTCCTGCAGGCGTGCTGGACGTTCTTCGACGACGTGCGTGGGCGCGTGTCGCCCGAGATGCGAAAGGGCCCGCGGGGGGGCGGGCGTGACCGGGACCGGATCGTCCTCCACACGATCAACAACGAGCGTGACTGGGCCAAGAAGGTCGGGGTCGACCTTCCAGGTGGCGAGGATGTGACGGACGCCAAGGGGCTCGCACGCTTTCGAGAGGCCTACGCCAGCGCGATCCGCGCGTTCCACGCCGAGGAGAAGATGGCCCGGACGTGGCCGCTACGGTTCCTGATTCGCCACACCGCGTTCCACACGATGGATCACGCGTGGGAGATGGAAGACAAGGACATGTCGGTCGGATAGATCCTTCGAGAGGCCCGCTCGCATCAGTGTGCGGAGCGGCCCTGGCCCGCGTGGGTCCTGAGCGGATCCCGGGCGCAACTCGTCGTCGAGAGATCGCCGAAGTGGGGACGTGCAGTGTGGTGACGGTGATGGCTGTCCAGTCGTCGGTCCGCTCCCGGATCGGGGCCACGAGCCGCGTGGCCGGCGCGATGAAGCGGGCAACTCCTGGTCATACCTGGTGTGTGCGCATGGGCAGGCAACGGGGACGTCGCAAGTCGTCGAGAAAGATGCCCTTGACTTTGTGGTACAAAGTAGGATAACTTTGTGACGCAAAGTTAAACGGAGGACCGTGATGAAAGAAGACGGAGAGGTGTTCGACACGGTGGAGGAGGACCTGGACGGTGACCTCGACCCGTCGACGGCGTCGGTTCTGCTCGAGCAGTCAACCGCTCGGGCTCTGCGCCAGTTCAACGTGTGGCCCCCGCTCCTCCTGTTGATCGGATCGATCTTGTTGCCCTTTGCCCTGGGCGCGGTGTGGTGGTCGGTGCGCCACCAGCACCCGTACGTGGGCCCGACCGGTGGGGCTCTCTTGGTCATGTACTCGGTCATCATCGTGTGGATCATCGCGGTCAGCGTCGCCCTGCGCCGGGCCACCAGCGGCATCGGTGGCGGCTCCGTGCGCCAGCGCAAGATCGAAGGCCTTGGAATGGTGGGAATGTTGATCGCGGTGTATGTCTTCCAGGGGGCGCTCCTGCACGCCCACGTGAGCCACGCCATCGTCTACGGCATCTACCCCGTGACGGCGCCCTTCATCTTCGTGGGCTCGGCCTTCGCCCTCAACTCCGCCGTGAAGGAGGATTGGCGCAAGGTCGCGGTCGCGGTCCCCATCATCGCGGTGGCCCTCGCCGCCGCCTTCACCGGTCCGGTCGTGGCGTGGCTGGTCGTGGGCATCGGGCTGGGCGTCACGCTCCTCGGCCTCGCGGTCGTGCAACTGCGCGAGCGCCGCGTCGGCCTTCCGGCATGACGGTCGAAGAGCTGGACCCGCTGATCCACGCGCCGGCGCGGCTGCGCATCGTCGCCACGCTCGCCGCGCTGGCGCTGGGCGACTCGCTGTCCTTCACCCGCCTCCAGGACATCCTCGCCCTGACATCCGGAAACCTGATCAGTCACCTGAGAAAGCTCGAGGAGGGTGGATACGTCGCCATCGTCAAGACCGGAGGTGGAACGGCGTCGCACACCACGGTGGGGTTGACCCCTCTCGGTCGCGCCGCCTTCGACTCCTACGCGACCGCCCTCAACGATCTGCTGTTGGGCAAGTGAGCGCGACGCGGACCGCCACGCGGGGTCTCACGCGGCGCGGGGACGGCCCTGTCCTCAGCCTCCGGTGATCTCCTGGGCGAGCTCCCCGACGTGACCGCCCGGATCCACGAAGCTCGCGGTGCGCAGTCCCCACGGACGGTCCACGGGTCCGTTCAACAGCACGACCCCTCGGGCGCCTAGCTCATCGCACACGGCGTCCACGTCATCGACGCCGATCGTGAACTGGAAGCGTGACCCCGCGTCGGGGCCGGCGACGGCAGCGGGCTCGATCAGCCCGGACGCCTCTTCCACCCTCAACAGATTGATCAGCGTGTCGCCAAAGCGAAAGACGGCGGAGTTCTCGTCGGCGTAGTACACCGGCAGATCGAAGACCCGCTGATAGAACTCCCCGGCGACGTCCAGGTCCTCGACGAAGAGCGTGACGGCCTCGATGACCTTCGGTTGGGCGTTCCACGCTGACACTCTTGGACCTATCGACAACGGACCCTCGACACCCTAGTGAACCCGGCCGCGCGGAGGATCCCATCTCCGCGGCCGCGTGGAGGGCCCCCGCGACCGCCGCCGCACGAGGACGCCCCGGCCCGCGCGATCGCCCGGGCGGTCGTCGCACGCGGGTCACCGTTCCACGGGTGACAGGATGACGAACTGAGGAGGCGCCGTGAGGATTGCCGTTGCGGGTGCGACGGGGGTGGTGGGCCACTACGCCGTGGCGGCCGCCCGGGCTGGCGGGCACGACGTGGTCGCGATCTCGCGCGCGGCCGGGGTGGATCTGACGACCGGGTCCGGCTTGGCGTCGGCGCTGAGCGGCGCGACCGTGGTCATCGACGCCTCGAACACGGCGAGCGTGAAGCGCTCGGTCGCGACCGACTTCTTCGTCACGTCCGCCAGGAACCTCCAGTCGGCCGCGCACGCCGCGGGGGTCACCCGGCTCGTCGTCCTGTCCATCGTGGGCGTCGATCGCGTTCCCGGCTACGCCTACTACGACGCGAAGTTGGCCCAGGAGCGCGAGGCCGTGAGGGGGCCCGTCCCGGTCACGATCGTGCGGGCGACGCAGTTCTGCGAGTTCGCGGGACAGATCCTCGCGCGCCTCAGCTTCGGTCCGATGGCTCTCGTGCCGTCGATGCCGGTGCAGCCGGTCGCCGCCCGGTCGGTCGGGGAGTTCCTCATCGACCTGGCGGGTGGCGGCGCCAGTGAGTCCATGTGCGAGGTGGCCGGCCCCGAACGTCTGAACCTCGTCTCCGCGGCTCGCCGGACCCTTGGCCAGCGGCGTGTTCACCGCCTGATCGTCCCCGTCCGGATCCCCGGAGCAGCGGGTCGCGCCTTGCGTGACGGTGCGCTCCTCGCGTCCCCGACGACGCCGCTCATCGGACCGAGCTTCACTGAGTGGCTCGAGGGTCCGGACGTCGCCTCGTGACGAATGGCCGGGACCGCGCCTCGGCGCCTCGGGGAGCGAGTCCGGCCGCCGTCGTCGATGAAATGGGCTAGGTACTGTGTTCCAGCGCCGCCCGGTCGAGGGCGACAACCAGGAGGGTGACGATGGCCAAGATGATCATCACGCACGACGTCGACGACGTCACGACGTGGCTCAGTTTCAAAGACGAGCGAGCCGGGGCAATCTCGAGCATGGGCGGGACGCAGGTCGTGGATCACGTGGCGAACGACGGGGGCAACTCGGTGGCGATCAGCGCCGACGTGGACGACGTCGCGGCCGTGCTGGCCGTTCTCGCCTCACCCCCTCCCGAGTTGGGCGACGCGATGGCCCGACACGGGGTGAGGCCGCCGCTGAGGATCTACGTCGAGGGCTGACCACGGCGCCGCGGTCTGGCGCCTCGCGCGACTGACCGACGCCGATCACCCGTTGGCCGTGGGCCCATCGTCCGACCTGGCCGCGTGCGTAGCATGTGGGCGTTGAATCGGACGGGTTGGCGATGACGACGCCGACCTCGATCCGCGGCGGCACTTCCTCGACACGCAGGAGCAGCGACGATGACATCCCAGGACACGTGGCGCTACATCCACCAAGAGCGCGCGGCGCTCGCGGACACCTGGGACACGCTGACGCCCGAGCAATGGGCGTCGCCGTCGTGGTGCCGGGGCTGGTCGGTCCAGGACGTGGCGGGCCACGTGCTCTCCGCCGCGGAGCAGACGCCGATGAACTTCTACCGCGAGCTCATGTCGGCGGGGTTCAAGTTCGACGTCTTCACCGATCGAGGCGCCAAGAGGCTCGCGGCGATCGGCCCCGCGGAGCTGTCGCGTCGCCTGCGGGCCCGGACGACGACGACCAACCACCCGCCGGCGCCGGTGATGGCGATGCTCGGCGAGATCGTGGTGCACGCCAGCGACATCCGCCGGCCGCTGGGTCTCGAGCACGCCGCGCCGATGGGCGCCCTGGTCGCGGTGGCCGACAGCTGGAAGAACTCGAACCTGCTCATCGGCGCGAAGCGCCGCATCACCGGCCTGCGGCTGATCGCGACCGACGCGGACTGGTCGCACGGGAGCGGCCCGCAGGTCTCGGGTCCCCTCAACGCCCTGGTGCTGGCGATGGTGGGCCGCAAGGGGGCGCACGTCGACCTCACGGGTGAGGGAGTGGCCGTCCTGGCGTCGCGGCCCTGACCCACGACCCCGGCCGCCTCAGGGCGAGCGGATGAGGCGGTACTCGTGGGGGGTGTCGAGCGTGGTCAGGTTCATCGACGTGACCTCGAACCACGCGGCGCCGAGCGCGAGCGCGCACTGGTGCAGCGGCGCGGCGGGGCCGCTCACGTGGGCCAGGGCGTAGGGACCCGACGGCGGCTTGAAGGTCACGACCGCCGATCCGGCCGGTGAGCCGGGGACCACGCAGATCTGGCCGATCGCCCCGACGCCGGGCATCGCGGTGACGCGCGCGTCCAGGGACGCGAAGCACCCGGTGAGGTTGGCGTCTCCGCGCACCCGCGCGAGGTCGTCTCGCCACGCCGCCGCATGCCCGCGCTCGCGGTAGGTGTGCGACGGATGCGACAAGGCCACGGCCACGACGGGCAGCACGACCACCAGGGCGGCGAGGACGATCCACCCGCGGTGACGCTGGAGCGCCGAGGCGCCGCTCCCGTGCGTCGCGCTCGCCCCGCCGCCGGCCTCACCGCGCCGCTCGCGCGGTCCACGACGCCCGGTCCACGGCCCACGTCCAGTCGACGCCCTCGTCGCCGGGCGCACGCGGCTCGTCGGGGGTCTCGCCCTCGAACACGAAGCCGATCCGCGCGGGCACGGCGCGGCTGCGCAGGTTGGCGCGGTCGTGGTGGATCTCCACGCGGTTCACGCCATCGATGCCGAAGGCCGTGTCGGTGAGGGCGGTCGACAGCTCCGCGGCGTAGCCGCGGCCCACGTGCTCGACGTGGAGCCAGTAGCCGATCTCGAGGATCCCCTCGCCGCGGCGCTGGTGCAGCCCGGTGCCCCCGGCGACGGCGTCGCCGACGAAGACCCCGTAGACCGCGTCACCGCCCTGGGCCCACTGGGCGCGGCGCTCGGTGATGAACTCGACGTAGTGGGCGAGGGTGGGATCCTCGGACGCCCAGGGCATCCAGGGGCGCAGGTGCGCCGCGCTGTCACTCACCGCCTGGGTCAGGGACGGGGCGTCCTCGAGGCGCCACACGCGCAGGGTGAGCCGGGGCGAGACCACGACCTCGGGGAGCTGCACCACCGTCCCAGGGTAGGGCGACGGCGTCGCCGGCTCAGGCCGTGCGCGCGATCAGCGGGAAGTGGCAGGCCACCTGGTGGCCCGGCGCGATGTCGCCGAGGATCGGCTCCTCGGCGGCGCACCGCTCCTGGGCGAGGGGGCAGCGCGTGCGGAAGCGGCAGCCGCTGGGCGGGTCGATGGGGCTGGGCGGCTCGCCCTCGAGCACGTCGCCGTGGGTGGGGGCGTCGGGGTCGGCCTCGAGGGCCGCGCCGAGCAGGAACTTCGTGTAGGGGTGGGCGGGTGCCTCGTAGAGGACGTCGGAGGGGCCAACCTCGCAGATCTTGCCCAGGTACATCACGGCCACGCGGTCGCTCACGTTCTTGACCACGGCGAGGTCGTGGGCGATGAAGAGCAGGGTCAGGCCGTACTCGGCCTTGAGGTCGGCGAGCAGGTTGAGGATCTGGGCCTGGACCGACACGTCCAGGGCCGAGACCATCTCGTCGCAGATCAGCATCTTGGGGCGCATGGCCAGCGAGCGCGCGATGGAGATGCGCTGGCACTGGCCCCCGGAGAACTGGCGCGCGTAGCGGTTGCCGTAGACGAAGGGGTCGATGCCGACCTCGTTGAGGAGCTTGCTCACGATCGCCGAGCGCTCGTCGCCGGTCACCTTCTTCCAGCAGTCCAGGGGCTCGGCGACGATGTCCTTGACCCGGCGACGGGGGTTGAGCGAGCTGATGGGGTCCTGGAAGATCATCTGCATGCGCGTGCGCGCGTTGCGCAGGTCCCGGCCCTTGAGCCGCGTGATCTCGACGCCCTCCAGGTCGATCGTGCCCCGCGAGGGCGTCACGATCTTCATGAGCGCCTTGCCGGTCGTCGACTTGCCGCACCCCGACTCGCCGACCAGTCCCAGGGTCTCGCCCGCGAAGACGTCGAAGCTCACCCCGGCCACCGCGCTCACCGCGTGGCGGCCCTTGCCGAAGGTGACCGCCAGGTCGCGGACCTGGAGCAGGGGAGTGCGCGTCTCGCTCACGCCGGCCTCGCTCCGGTGGCCGCGAGGGGGTTCCAGCAGGCGAAGTCGTGGCCGGGGCCGGCGGCCCGGAGCTCGGGACGCTCCTCGTGACAGCGCGCCGTGGCGTAGGCGCAGCGGGGCGCGAAGCTGCAGCCGGCCGGCAGGCGCGAGAGGTTGGGCGGGCGTCCCGGGATGGCGCTGAGACGCGTGTGCGAGGGGCTGGTGACCTTGGGCGAGCTCTCCAGCAGGGCCCGCGTGTAGGGCATGCGGTGACCGTGGAAGATGTCGCGCGTCGAGCCGGTCTCGACGACGCGGCCGGCGTACATGACGATGATACGCGACGTCCGGGTCGCCACCACGCCCAGGTCGTGGGTGATGAGGACCACCGACATGTGGAGGCGCTCCTTGAGCTCGTCGATCAGGTTCAGGATCTGGGCCTGGATGGTCACGTCGAGCCCGGTCGTGGGCTCGTCGGCCATGAGCAGCTGGGGCGAGCAGGCCAGCGCCGTGGCGATGACGACGCGCTGGCGCATCCCGCCCGAGAGCTGGCCGGGGTAGGCGCGGTAGCGCCGCTGCGGCGAGGGGATCCCGACGAGCTCGAGCAGCTCAACGGCGCGCGCCCGCGCGTCCTCCTTGGACATGCCCAGGCGCACGCGCAGCGCCTCGTCGATCTGGCGACCGACGCGCATCACCGGGTTGAGCGAGGTCATCGGGTCCTGGAAGACCATGGCGACCTCGGTGCCCCAGTACTTGCGCTTCTCGGCCTCGCTGACGCCGACCATCTGGTGGCCGTTGAGCAGCACCGACCCGGTCACGGTCACGTTGGTGCGCGGCTGGAGCCCCATGATCGTGCGCGCGAGCACGGTCTTGCCCGAACCGGACTCGCCCACGATGCCGAGCGTCTCGTTCTTGTCCAAGGTGAGCGAGACGCCCCCGACGGCCGCCAGGGGTCCGGTGGCGGTCTCGAAGGTCGTGGCGAGGTCCTCGACGACCAGCAGGCGCTCGGCGTCGCTCACAGCTTCGCCTCGGTGACGTCGAAGTGGCTGCGCAGGCGGTCGCCGATGAAGTTGAGGCACAGCAGGAACAGGCACAGCGCCAGGGAGGGGAAGAAGACCAGCCACGGGTTCTGGGCGAGCACGGTGCGCGCCTCGTTGATCATGTTGCCCCACGAGGGCGTCGGGGGGTTGACCGACAGGCCGAGGAACGCGAGCGCGCCCTCGAGGGTGACGACGGTGGCGATGCCGATGAGCAGGAAGGAGATCCCGATCGGGGCGATGTTGGGCAGGAGCTCCTTCATCAGGATCCGCCGATCGGTCGCGCCCTGGACCTTGGCCGCGACGATGTAGTCCTTGGTGGCCACGGCCATGGTGGCCGTGCGGATGACGCGGTAGACGAGCGGGATCGACGCCAGTCCGATCACGATGATGATCTTGAACATCGAACGCGGCGTCCAGAAGGAGAGCACGGCGATCACCGCGACGATGGCCGGGAAGGCCAGGAGGATGTACATGAAGGCGGTGAGGATCGAGTCGAAGCGGCCGCGCCGGTAGGCGGCGAGCATGCCCAGCGGCGCGCCGACGCCGAAGCCGATCACCATCGCGCCGGTGCCCACCGCGATCGAGATCCGCGAGCCGTAGACGACGCGCGAGAAGATGTCGCGCCCGAGGTCGTCCGTGCCGAACAGGTGGTGCAGCGAGGGATGGGCGTTGATCGTGTTGAAGTCGCCGTAGAGCGGGTCGTGCAGCGGCAGGACGTTGGCGAAGATGGCCCCGAAGACGTTGAGGCCCAGCCAGCCCAGGCAGATCCAGAACAGCGGCCCGAGCCGGTCGCGCTTCACGGGATCCTCGAAGAGCAGCTCCGCCCCGGCGATCTCACTCACGGCTGATCCTCGGATCGATGAGATTGACCGTGAAGTCGAAGAAGAAGTTGATCAGCACCACGCCCACCGAGACGACCAGGACGATGTCCTGGACGAGCAGGTAGTCGCTGGTGTTGATCGCCGCGATCAGGGTGTAGCCGAGCCCGGGGATCTGCAGGAGGTACTGGACCACGAAGCCGCCGGCCAGCAGGCCGCCGATGTTCACCCCGGCGGTCCCGCACAGCGCGACCGACGACGGGCGAAAGGCGTGGATCCACATGATGCGCCGCTGGCTCAGCCCCTTGGACCGGGCCATGGTGATGAACTCCTCCTGGAGCGTGGAGATGAGGTCGCTGCGCAGGACCCGGTAGTAGACGACGAAGCTGCCGATGGCCAGGGTGAAGGCCGGCAGGGCCAGGCTCTCGAGGTTGGCGATCCAGTCGGTGGTGAACGAGACGTACGACGCCGGCCCGGTGTTGGGAATGCCCCACTTGATCGAGAAGAGGAGCACGAGCAGCACGATGATGATGAACGGCGGGATCGAGAGCAGCGTGAAGCTGCCGGCCCCCAGCAAGCGGTCCAGGGCGCCGTCGGGCTTGCGGGCCGAGCGCATGGCCATCGGGATGGCGACGCCGAAGGCCAGGACCTGGCTGAGCCCGATGAGCTCGAGGTCGATCGGCAGGGCCGCGCGGATGGTGCTGGCGATCGAGGTGTGGCTGATGAACGAGTCGCCCAGGTGCCCGCTCAGGATGTGGCCGATCCAGATGAAGTACTGGTCGTAGACCGGCTTGTCGAGCCCCAGCTGGTGGTAGAGGGCGGCGCGCGCGGCCGGCGTGTTGCCCAGGCCCAGGATGACCGACGCCGGGTCGCCGGGCAGGAGGTGCAGGAGGTAGAAGCTGCCGATGGAGATGACGAAGACAATCCCGACCATGATCGACAGGCGTCGCGCGACGTACTTGAGCACTGAACCCCCAGCGGTCTGTAGCGACAATAGTTGACCCCCTTCGGGCTACTCGGTGACCATCACCCGTCGGGGGCCGTGTCACGGGCCCTGACTAGCGTGTTCGGGTGAGGCGAATCGCGGTCGCGGGAGGCATCGGGGCCGGCAAGTCGTCGGTCACGGCGCGTCTCGTCGAGCTCGGGTGGCCCGTGGTCGACGCGGACCTCATCGCCCGGGCCGTCACGGTCGCCGGGACCCCCGCCTGGGCGGCGTTGCACGACGCCTTCGGCGACGCCGTCCTCGCCCCCGACGGCGAGATCGACCGGGCGTTCCTGGCCGACGTTGTCTTCCACGACCCCAGCGCCCTGGCCCGTCTCAACCGGATCACCCACGGCCCGATCGGGCGCGAGATGCTGCGCCAGCTCGGCGAGATCGACGCGGCCGCGGCCTTCGTCGCGATCCCGCTCTTCGTGCCCGAGCATCGCCAGCTCCTGTCACTCGACTCCGTCTGGGCGGTCCAGGTCGACCCGGCCACGGCGCTCGAGCGGCTCTGTCGCGGTCGCGGGTACCGGGAGGCGGACGCCGCCGCCCGCCTGGCCGTGCAGATGACCAACGACGAACGCGCCGCGATCGTCGACCGGGTCCTGTGGAACGAGGGGACCGTCGACGAGCTGCACGCGAAGATCGACGCGGCGTTGGCCGAGGAGGGTCTGGCCGATGGATAGGTTCCTCGTCGAGTCACCGTTCCAGCCGTCGGGCGACCAGCCCCAGGCGATCGCGTCGCTGGCCGCCGGCGTGGAGGACGGCCTGCGCTACCAGACACTCGAGGGCATCACCGGCAGCGGCAAGACGGCCACGATCGCCTGGCTCATCGAGCGCGTCCAGCGCCCCACCCTCATCCTCGAGCCCAACAAGTCGCTGGCCGCGCAACTGGCCTCCGAGCTCAAGGAGATGCTGCCGAGCAACCGCGTCGAGTTCTTCGTCTCCTACTACGACTACTACCAGCCCGAGGCCTACATCCCGCGAACCGACACGTTCATCGAGAAGGACAGCTCGGTCAACGAGGAGATCGACCGGCTGCGTCACGCGGCCACGTCGTCGTTGCTGCTGCACCGTGACACGATCGTCGTCGCCTCGGTGTCGTGCATCTACGGCCTCGGCTCGCCCATCGAGTACCGCCAGCGGATGCTCCAGCTCGAGGTCGGTGCGTCGATAGACCCGCGCGTGCTGCTGCGCCGGCTGGTCGAGATGCAGTACGGGCGCAACGAGCTGGTGCTCGACCGGGGGCACTTCCGTATGAAGGGCGACACCCTCGAGATCCAGCCGGCCTACAGCCAGGAGGCGGTGCGGGTCTCCTTCTTCGGCGACGAGGTCGAGGAGATCGCCTTCTTCAACCCCCTGACCCACGAGGTGCGCGCCAAGGTCAAGGAGTTCACGCTCTTCGCCGCGACGCACTACGCCGCCAGCGCCGAGACGTTGGCGCGCGCCTGTCGCAGCATCGAAGGGGAGCTGGGCGTCCAGCTGGCGGCCTTCGAGCGCGAGGGCAAACTCCTCGAGGCCCAGCGCCTGCGCTCGCGCACTGAGCACGACCTCGAGATGCTCGAGCAGACCGGGGTGTGCGCGGGCATCGAGAACTACTCGGCGCACCTGGACGGTCGAAAGCCGGGCGAGCGGCCCTTCACGCTGCTCGACTACTTCCCGGCGGACTTCCTGATGGTCATCGACGAGAGCCACGTCGCGGTGCCCCAGGTGCGCGGGCAGTACGCGGGGGACCGGTCGCGCAAAGAGGTCCTGGTCGAGCACGGCTTCCGCCTGCCCAGCGCGATGGACAACCGGCCACTCAACTTCGACGAGTTCATGGACCTGGTGCCCCAGATCGTCTTCGTGTCGGCGACGCCGGGTCCCTTCGAGCTCGAGCACAGCGACCTCATCACCGAGCAGGTCATCCGTCCCACGGGCCTGGTCGACCCCGTCGTGGCGGTCGTGCCCACCAAGAACCAGATCGACGACCTGCGCCGGCGCCTCGACGAGGTCGTCGCACGCGGCGAGCGCGCCCTGGTCACGACGCTCACCAAGAAGATGGCCGAGGACCTGACCCAGTTCCTCACCAAGGCCGGCTACCGGGTCCAGTACCTGCATAGCGACATCGACACGATCCAGCGCATCGAGATCCTGCGCTCGCTGCGCCTGGGCGAGTTCGACATCCTGGTGGGCATCAACCTGCTGCGCGAGGGGCTGGACCTGCCCGAGGTCTCCCTGGTCGCGATCCTCGACGCCGACAAGGAGGGCTTCCTGCGCTCGCGCAGCGCGCTCATCCAGACCATCGGGCGAGCGGCGCGCAACGTCAACGGCGCGGCGATCCTGTACGCCGACCGGGTCACCGACTCGATGCGCGAGGCGGTGGCCCTCACCGAGCGCCGCCGACGCCTCCAGGTGGCCTACAACGCCGAGAACGGCATCGAGCCCCAGACGATCATGAAGAACGTCGCGGACATCCTGGGACGCCTGCGCAGCGAGTCGCCCGTCGAGCCGTCCAACCGCGTGCACGGGGTGACCTCGCTCGAAGGCCCCCAATCCGACGACCTCAACCTGGAGATCACCCGGGTGGAGGACGCCATGCTCGCCGCGGCGCGCGAGCTGCGCTTCGAGGAGGCCGCGGCGCTGCGCGACCTGCTGCACAGCCTGCTGCGCCAGGGGCTCGAGCAGTCCTTCGACGAACTTCTCACCGACACCTGACCGGTAGATTCGCGCTATGTCGTCGACCATTCGCGTCCAGGGTGCCCGGGTGCACAACCTGAAGAACCTGTCCGTGGAGCTGCCGCGCGACCAGCTGGTGGTCTTCACCGGGCTCTCGGGGTCGGGCAAGTCCTCGCTGGCCTTCGACACGATCTACGCCGAGGGCCAGCGCCGCTACGTCGAGAGCCTCTCGGCCTACGCGCGCCAGTTCCTCGGCCAGATGGACAAGCCCGACGTGGACTTCATCGAGGGGCTGTCGCCGGCGATCTCGATCGACCAGAAGACGGCGTCGCGCAACCCGCGCTCGACGGTGGGCACGATCACCGAGATCCACGACTACCTGCGCTTGCTCTTCGCGCGCATCGGCGTGCCGCACTGCCCCAACTGCGGCAAGCCGGTGACGCGCCAGACCCCCCAGCAGATCGTCGACCAGGTCATGGAGCGGCCCAACGGCACGCGCTTCATGGTGCTGGCGACGGTCGTCGAGGGCCGCAAGGGCGAGTACTCGACGCTGCTCAACGACCTGGCTGGCCAGGGCTTCTCGCGCGTGCGCGTCGACGGCACGGTGCTCGAGCTCGCCGAGCGCGAGTCGCTCAACCTGGCGCGCTACGAGCAGCACACCATCGACGTGGTGCTGGACCGCCTGACGGTCAAGGCGTCGAACCGCCAGCGCCTGACCGAGTCGGTCGAGACCGCCCTCAAGCTGACCAAGGGCGTGGTCTCGTTCCTGTTCCTGGACGACGACGAGCTGGACCAGTTCTCCGAGAAGCTGGCGTGCGTCGACTGCGGCATCAGCTTCAGCGAGCTCGCGCCGCGGGACTTCTCGTTCAACTCGCCCTACGGCGCGTGCCCGGTGTGCACGGGCCTGGGCACCCGCTTCGAGGTCGACCCCGAGCTGGTGGTGCCCGACGTCACGCTCTCGCTGGGCGAGGGGGCGCTCGCGCCCTGGGCCGGGGCGCGCTTCAAGTACTTCGAGCGCCTGATCGCCGGCATCGCCGAGCTCGGGGGCTTCGACGTGGACACCCCGTGGAAGAAGCTGCGCGCCAAGGACCGCAAGCTGGTGCTCTACGGCGTGGAGAAGCGCTCGGTGCCGGTGCGCTACCGCAACCGCTACGGGAGGGTGCGCACCTACGAGACGACCTACAACGGGATCGTCGAGTGGCTCGAGCGCAAGCGCAGCGAGGCCGACGGCGACTGGTCGCGCGAGCAGGCTGAGCAGTTCATGCGCGAGGTCGAGTGCACGACCTGCAGGGGCCAGCGCCTCAAGCCCGAGGTCCTGGCGGTCAAGGTCGGCGACCGCAACATCGCCGACGTGAGCGCGCTCACGATCGACGAGACGGTGGCCCTGTTTCGCTCGCTGAGCCTCAGCGCGCGCGAGGAGACCATCGCGCGCCAGGTCATCAAGGAGATCGTCGAGCGGCTGAACTTCCTCATGGACGTGGGCCTGGACTACCTGACGCTGAGCCGCGCGTCGGCGTCGCTCTCGGGCGGCGAGGCCCAGCGCATCCGCCTGGCCAGCCAGATCGGCAGCTACCTGGTCGGCGTGCTCTACGTGCTCGACGAGCCCTCGATCGGCCTGCACCAGCGCGACAACCGGCGCCTCATCGCCACCCTGGAGCGCCTGCGCGACCTGGGCAACTCGGTCATCGTGGTCGAGCACGACGAGGAGACGATCCGCCTGGCCGACTTCATCGTCGACATCGGACCGGGCGCGGGCGAGTTCGGGGGCCGCGTCGTGCACGCCGGCTCCTACGAGCAGCTCATCGCCAACCCCGAGTCGCTCACCGGCCAGTACCTGTCCGGGCGGCGCACGATCGCCGTGCCGACGTCGCGGCGCGCCGGCGACGGCCAGCGCCTCACCGTGAAGGGCGCGCGCGCCAACAACCTCCAGGACGTCACGGTGAGCTTCCCGCTGGGCAAGTTCGTGGCGGTGACCGGCGTGTCGGGCTCGGGCAAGTCGACGCTGGTCAACGCGATCCTCCTCAACGCCCTGGAGCGCCAGGTCAACGGGGCCAAGACGGTCGCCGCCGAGCACGACGCGATCCTGGGCGTGGACCACATCGACAAGGTGGTGGCCGTCGACCAGCAGCCCATCGGGCGCACGCCGCGCTCGAACCCGGCGACCTACACGGGCGTCTTCGACAAGATCCGCCGGCTCTTCGCCGAGGTCCCCGAGTCCAAGGTCCGCGGCTATCAGCCCGGACGCTTCTCGTTCAACGTCAAGGGCGGGCGCTGCGAGACCTGCGCGGGCGACGGCACGATCAAGATCGAGATGCACTTCCTGCCCGACGTCTACGTCAACTGCGAGGTGTGCGAGGGGGCGCGCTACAACCGCGAGACCCTCGAGATCCAGTACCGCGGCAAGTCGATCGCCGACGTGCTGGACATGCCGGTGACCGAGGCCCTCGACTTCTTCGACCGCCAGCCCACGATCCTGCGCCACGTGCGCACCCTGGCCGACGTGGGGCTGGGCTACGTGCGCCTGGGCCAGCCCGCGCCCACCCTGTCGGGGGGCGAGGCCCAGCGGGTGAAGCTCGCGACCGAGCTCGCCCGCCGGCCGACCGGCCACACCTTCTACGTGCTCGACGAGCCCACGACCGGCCTGCACTTCGAGGACGTCTCGCGCCTGCTCGAGGTCCTGCACCGCCTGGTCGACCAGGGCAATACGGTGCTGGTCATCGAACACAACCTCGACGTCGTCAAGACCGCCGACTGGGTCGTCGACCTCGGCCCGGAGGGCGGGCGCCGCGGCGGCCAGGTGGTGGGCGAGGGGACACCCGAGACCGTGGCGACGCTGCCCACGGCCACCGGGACGGTGCTGCGCCAGGTGCTCGAGAGGGCCCGCAGGAGCGCGTAGTGCTGGCCAAGCCCTCGGGCATCCCGCGCTCGAGCGGGTGCTACCTCTTTCGCAACGGCGCCGGCCAGGTCATCTACGTGGGCAAGGCCCTGTCCCTGGCCTCGCGGGTGGCCAGCTACTTCCAGCGGCCCGAGGGCCTGAGCGACAAGACCCGGGCGCTCATGGACGACGCCGCGGCCGTCGAGTGGATCGTCACGCCCACCGAGGTCGACGCGCTCATCTTGGAGAACGAGCTGATCAAGGAGAACCAGCCGCGCTACAACATGATGCTCAAGGACGACAAGAGCTTCCCCTTCGTCGCCCTGGACACGCGCGGCGACTTCCCGGCGCCGTTCCTGACGCGCGCGCGCCACGTCAAGGGCGTGCGCTACTTCGGGCCGTTCGTGAACGTCAAGGACCTGCGCAAGACGATGGACGAGCTGGTCCAGGCCTTTCCGCTGCGCACGTGCACGCGCCACAAGTTCGACTACCACCAGCGCATCGGGCGGCCCTGCCTGCTGTTCGACATCGCCAAGTGCTCGGGGCCGTGCGTGGGCGCGGTCGACCGCGAGCAGTACCACGAGCTGCTCGGGTCCTGGGTGCGGTTCTTCGAGGGCGACGTGCGCCCCCTGCGCCGCCTGCTCGACGCCCAGATGACCGAGGCGGCGTCCGAGCAGCGCTACGAGGCGGCGGCGCGGGCCCGCGACGCCCTGGCCGCGCTGGAGCGCGCCGCCAGCGACCAGAGCGTGGTGCTCGACGACCACTCGGACCTCGACGTGATCGCCATCGGCACCGACGGCGGGCGCGCCGCGGTGGTGCGCTTTCGCGTGCGCCACGGGCGCGTCATCGGGCGCACCGTGCACCTGGTGGACCGCTCGATGGACGAGGGCGGCGCCGAGATCCTCGAGACGCTGCTGCCCGACCTGTACCCCGAGGGCGCCGACGTGCCCCCGGTCGTCGTGGTGGGCGAGCCCGAGGTCGCCACCACCCTGTCGGGCCAGTACCTGAGCGAGCGCCGGGGACGGCCGGTGGCGGTCGTCGCGCCCCGGCGCGGGCGCCGGCGCCGCGTCCTGGAGATGGCCGACGCCGACGCGCTGGCCGTCGTGGCGCGCGACTCGCTGCGACGCCAGAGCGACCACAACGTGCGCAGCCGCGCGCTCTCCGAGCTCGGCGCGGCGCTGGGCCTCGTCCAGCCGCCCTTCCGCATCGAGTGCTTCGACATGAGCCACCTCCAGGGGACCAACTACGTCGGCTCGATGGTGGTGTTCGAGGACGCCCTGGCCAAGAAGAGCGACTACCGGCACTTCAACGTGCGCGAGGCGCTGGGCAACGACGACGTGGGGGCCATGACCGAGGTCGTGCGCCGGCGCCTGGCCCACTTCAACGACCCGGCGGGGTCGGGCGCGTTTCGCCGGCCCGACCTCGTCATCCTCGACGGGGGCCTGCCCCAGCTGCACGCGGCCCAGCACGCCGCGGCCGAGGTCGGCGTCGAGGGCGTGGAGTTCGCGGCGCTGGCCAAGCGCGAGGAGCTCCTCTACCGGCCGGGCCGCTCGACCCCGATCGCGCTCGAGCGCGGCAGCGAGAGCCTGTACCTCGTCCAGCGCATCCGCGACGAGGCCCACCGCTTCGCCGTGACCTTCCACCGCTCCAAGCGCGGGCGCTCGATGGTCGCCTCGTCGCTCGAGGGCGTCGAGGGTCTCGGGCCGGCGCGTCGCGAGAAGCTGCTGGCGCAGTTCGGCTCGCTCGACGCGCTGCGCGCCGCGACCTTCGAGGAGTTCGACGCGCTGGCCTGGCTGCCCCGTGACGTCGCGGTCAGGCTCTACGATCACTTGCGAGCGCCGCGCCCGGTGACGCCACGAAAGGGCGGAGACGATGAGTGAGATCCTGCTCGTGACCGGGATGTCCGGCGCGGGCCGCTCCACCGTCTCGGCCGCGCTCGAAGACGTCGGCTGGTTCGTCATCGACAACCTGCCCGTCGAGCTGCTGGTGCGCGTGAGCGAGCTCGCCTCGGGCGGGTCCCACGAGAACGCCGGGGTCGCCTTCATCGTGGGGCGCTCGGGCACGACCCAGCCCGACCAGCTCCTGGCGGTGGAGAAGGAGCTCGCGGCGCGCCACGACAGCGTGAAGATCCTGTTCCTCGACGCCCCCGACGAGGTCCTCATCCACCGCTTCGAGGGCAACCGGCGCCGCCACCCCTTCCCCGGGGCCACGCTGGCCGACTCCATCGCCACCGAGCGGGCGCTCCTGGCCTCGATCCGCGACGCCGCCGACCTGATCTTCGACACCGGGCCGCTCAACACCAACCAGCTGCGCAGCCGCATCGCCGAGACGTTCACCGAGGCCGACACCAGCGACGCCATGCGCGTCTCGCTGGTCTCCTTCGGGTACGCCCACGGCATCCCGCGCGACGTCGACCTGGTCTTCGACTGCCGCTTCCTGCCCAACCCGTACTGGATCGAGGAGCTGCGCGCGCTGTCGGGGCTCGACGCTGCGGTGGCCGACTACGTCCTGGGCCAGGAGCCGGCCGAGCACTTCCTGCACGACGTGGTGAACCTGCTGGAGTGGCAGATCCCGGCGTTCGCGAGCGAGGGCAAGTCCTACCTCTCGGTCGCGGTGGGCTGCACCGGCGGTCGGCACCGCTCGGTGGCGATCGCCGAGGAGATCCGGCGCCGCCTCCACCTGACCCACGCCGTCTTCCACCGCGACATCGCCCGATGAGGGTCGTCGCCGTGGGCGGCGGCCACGGGACCGCCGTCTCGCTGCGCGCGCTGGCGCGGCTCAGCGACGACGTCACCGGGGTGGTGTCGGTGGCCGACGACGGGGGGTCGACCGGACGCCTGCGCGCGATGCTGGACGTCGCGGCGGTGGGCGACCTGCGCAAGTGCCTGGTGGCGCTGGGCGACCCGGCGAACCCCCTCACCGCGTCCTTCGAGCACCGCTTCGGCGTCGGCGAGCTGGCCGGGCACGCCGTGGGCAACCTCCTGCTGGTCGGGCTCATCGACGCGACCGGGGACTTGGAGGAGTCCGTGCGCGCGGTCGCCCAGGTGATGGGCGTGCGCGGGACCATCGTGCCGGCCAGCGTGACCGGGGTGGTGCTGGTGGCCACCACGTCCGCGGGCCCCACGCGCGGCCAGAGCGAGGTGGCGCGCTCCTCGTCCATCGCGCGCATCAGCGTCGAACCGGCGCACGTGGCCGCGCCGATCGCGGCCGTGGAGGCCCTCGAGCGCGCCGACCTCATCCTCATCGGGCCGGGCTCGCTGTTCACCAGCGTGCTGGCGGCGTGCGTCATCCCCGGCGTGCTCCAGGCGCTCGCCGGGACCCGCGCGACCACGGTCTACGTGGCCAACCTGCGGCCCCAGGAGCCCGAGACCGCCGGCTTCGACCTCCAGGACCACGTCGACGCGCTGGCGCGTCACGGGGTCGTGCCCGACGTCGTGCTGGTCGACGAGCGCTCGACCTACGGCGCGGACCCCTGCAGCGCGCGCGTGGTGCGCGCGAGCCTGACGGGCGAAAATGGGCTGGTGCACGATGTGCCAAAATTGGCGGAGGCCGTCGCCGCGCTGGCGCCGACACGAGGCCCAACCTGAGGAGTGCCATGGCCGTACGCGTAGGGATCAACGGATTCGGGCGGATCGGCCGGCTCTACCTGCGCGCGTCGCTGTCGACGCCCGAGATCGAGGTGGTGGCGGTGAACGACCTGACCTCGCCGTCGACCAACGCCCACCTGCTCAAATACGACTCGACCCAGGGCCGCCTCGACGTGCCGGTCAGCGTGGGCGAGGACGGCATGACGGTCGGCACCGAGGTCATCAAGGTCCTGGCCGAGCGCGACCCCGCCGCGCTGCCCTGGCGCGAGCTGGGCGTGGACGTCGTGATCGAGTCGAGCGGGCACTTCACCACCCGCGAGGCCGCCGCGGCGCACCTCGCCGCGGGGGCCACGCGCGTGGTCATCTCGGCGCCGGCGAGCGACGCCGACGCCACGTTCGTGATCGGCGTCAACGAGCAGACCTTCGACCCGTCGGCGCACTTCGTCATCTCCAACGCGTCGTGCACGACCAACTGCTTCGTGCCGATGGTCAAGGTCCTCGACGACGCCCTGGGCGTCGACGCGGGCCTCATGACGACCATCCACGCCTACACCAACGACCAGAACCTGCTGGACCTCGAGCACAAGGACCTGCGCCGCGCGCGCGCCGCGGCGATCAACATCGTGCCGTCCTCGACCGGGGCGGCGCGCGCCACCAGCCTGGTGCTGGCCGCCATGAAGGGGCGCCTGGACGGGACCTCGCTGCGCGTGCCGATCCCCGACGGCTCGATCACCGACTTCACGGCCCTCGTGCGCGCGACCACCGTCGAGGAGGTCAACGCCGCCTTCGCCGCCGCCGCCGCGGGGCCGATGAAGGGCATCCTGGTCTACTCCGAGGAGCCCCTGGTGTCCTCGGACATCGTGGGCACCCCGGCCAGCTGCACCTTCGACTCGCACCTGACCATGGTCCAGCGCGTCGACGACGCGAAGAGCCTGGTCAAGGTGTTCGGCTGGTACGACAACGAGTGGGGCTACTCCAACCGCCTGGTCGACCTGACGCGACACGTCGGGCGATAGGTGCGACTGCCCGACCTCGCGCGCTGGGGCGACCTCGCCGGACGGCGCGTGCTGGTGCGCGTCGACCTCAACACCCCGGTGGCGCGCGTCGCCGGGCGCCTCGAGGTGTCCGACGACTTCCGGATCCGCGCGGCCCTGCCGGTGCTCTCGGGCCTGCTCGCGCGCGGCGCCACGGTCGTGGCCGCCACGCACTTCGGGCGCCCCAAGGGCGCGGTCGTTGCCGAGTTCAGCGTCGAGCCGGTGCGCCGGCGCCTCGCCGAGCTCTGCCCCGGCGTCGAGCTGCTCGAGAACCTGCGCTTCGACCCCGGCGAGGAGGCCGACGACCGCGCCTTCGGCGAGGCGCTGATCGCCGGCTTCGACTACTACGTCAATGAGGCCTTCAGCGCGTCGCACCGCGCCCACGCCTCGATCATGATCCCGCCGAGCGTCGTGCCCAGCGCGGCCGGGCCGAACCTCCAGCGCGAGGTCGCCGCCCTGTCGGGCCTGCTCGAGCACCCGGCGCGTCCCTTCGTGGCCATCGTCGGCGGCGCGAAGGTTTCCGACAAGCTCGGGATCGTCGACGTCCTGGCCCAGCGCGCCGACCGCGTGCTCGTGGGCGGGGGCATGGCCTACACCTTCCTCGCCGCGGCGGGCCACGCCGTGGGGTCCTCGCTGCTCGACGCGTCGCGCCTGGAGGACTGCCGGGCGCTGCTGGCCACCGGCAAGGTCCTCATCCCCACCGACGCCCTGGGCCTGAGCGACGGCGACCCCGTCGGGCGCGACGGGGGGCCGCGGCCGGCGCTCGCCTTCGGCGAGGAGATCCCCGACGGCTGCGTCGGTCTCGACATCGGTCCGGCGTCGATCGCGGCCTTCGCGTCGGTGATCGCCGGCGCGCGCACGATCCTGTGGAACGGGCCGATGGGCGTCTTCGAGGACCCGCGCTTCGGCGCCGGCACCGAGGCCGTCGCGCGCGCGGTCGCCGCGTCGGGCGCCAACTCGGTGGTGGGCGGCGGCGACTCGGTCGCCGCGCTGGGCCAGTTCGGGCTGAGCGACCAGGTGAGCTTCGTCTCGACGGGGGGCGGGGCGTCGCTCGAGTTCGTGGAGTTCGGCGACCTGCCGGGCCTGCGGGCGCTGCGCGAGAGCCCGTTCCCGTGATGGCGCGCACCGCTCGGCCCCTCGTCATCGGCAACTGGAAGATGAACCTCGACTACGTCGAGGCGGTCCACCTGACCCAGCAGCTCGGCGTGCTGCTGCGCGCGACGCCCGCCGAGCACACCGACGTCGTGGTCGCGCCGCCCTTCGTGGACCTGCGCAGCGTCACCTCGGTCGTCGAGTCCGAGCGGATCCCGGTCGCCGTGGCCGCCCAGCACGCCAACCCCCACGAGTCCGGTGCCCACACCGGCGAGGTCAGCGTCGCGATGCTCAAGCGCCTCGGCGTGACCTGGGTGATCGTCGGGCACTCCGAGCGACGCCAGGGCTACGCGATGAGCGATGAGGTGGTCGCGGCCACGCTGCGCGCGGTGGTGGGCGCGGGGCTGCGCGCGGTGCTGTGCGTGGGCGAGGACCTGGCGGTGCGCGAGGCCGGCGGCCACGACGAGCACGTGCGCGCGCAGGTCAACGCGGCCCTGGGCGGGCTCGACGAGCGCGCCGACGAGCTGGTGACCCTCGCCTACGAGCCCATCTGGGCGATCGGCACCGGCGTCGCCGCGACCATCGACGAGGTGCGCGACATGACCTCCTACCTGCGCGCGGCATTGCGCGCGGTGGGCGCGGGCGCCTCGCGCGTCCTCTACGGCGGCTCGGTCAGCCCCGACAACGCCACCGAGCTCGTCGAGGCCGGGGGAGTGGACGGCTTCCTCGTGGGCGGCGCGAGCCTGCGGGCCGAGTCCTTCCACGCCATCGTGCGGGCCTGCAACGGCTGCTACGCTCGAATGCGCTAATCCGGAGGTCTTTCAGATGTTCACCTGGGCGTTCGTGGCCATCGAGGCCACCTCAGCCATCGCGCTGATCTTCCTCGTCCTGCTGCACTCGGGGCGCGGGGGCGGCATCTCGGACCTCATGGGCGGCAGCCTCGGGGCGACCGCCTCCGGGTCGACCGTGGTGGAGCGCAACCTGGACCGCATCACGATCGCCGTGGCCCTGGTCTTCACCTTCGCGACGCTGACGCTCGACCTGCGTCTGCAGTAGCCGCGTGGGCCGCCACGCGATCGCCGGGATCGCCGCCGTCCTCGCCCTGGTCGCCTTCGTGCCCGTCCTGGCGCGCGCCTCGACCCCGGCGGGCGACAACGCCCTGACGCTCAGCGTCTCGGTGCCCGGCCCCCTCAACGGCTGCTCGGTGCTGGACCCGGGGGCGACGGCCACGACCGGCGCGGTGCTCGACCTGGCGCGCCCGTCGGCCTTCCTGACCTCGACCAACGGCGCCCTGACCGGCGCGGGCGGCCCCATCGCCACGGCCGAGCTCACCTCGCTGTCGCCCGAGACCGTCGTCTACACGATCGCCGCGCACCAGCTCTGGAGCAACGGGCTCAGCTTCAACGGCGCCGACCTGGTGGCGTGGTGGCAGCGGGCGCGCTCCCTGCCCAGCGTGCAGAGCGACGGCTACCGCGACATCCAGTCGATGTCGGTGGGGTCCAACGGGCTGACCGTGACGGCGATCTTCGCCACCGCGTACGCGGACTGGAACCTGCTCTTTCGCGACGTCGAGGCGCGCGGCACGACCCCGGGGTGCGCGATCGACAACCTGGTCAAGCGCCCGTCGCTCGGTCCCTACCGGGTCGTCAGCGCGACCGTTCGACAGATCGTCATGGCGATGAACCGTCGCTGGGGGAGCGACACCTCGCGCTTCGGGCGGGTGGTCGTGACCACCTCCGGGGCGATCCCGTCGAAGTCGTCGCTGCCCTTCGCCAACTACTCGCTCGACGTGTCGCACTCCCAGATCCAGGCGCTCAGCTCGCATCCGGCGGTGGCGAGCCGGATCGGGACTTCGAGCAACGTCGAGGTGATGACGTTCGCGCCAAACCGGCCCCTCACCCGCGCGATCGCGATGCGCAAGGCGCTCAGCTGGTCGATCGACCGCCAGGGGCTCATCAACCGGCTCTGGGGCTCGATCACCTTCTCGCCGGCCGTCGCCGCGTCCGCGCTCTTCTCCCAGGGCCAGAACGCCTACCCGGGGGGCGCGGGCACGACCCCCACGACCCCCACCACGGCGTCGTCGACGACGGTCCTGACCAGCAACGGCCTCGCGGACTGCCGCGCCTGTGCGTTCGCGGAGCTGCTCAATCTAGGCCTTCATCGTGCGGGCCGGCGCTGGGAGAACGGCGCCGGGCACCCCATCGAGCTGCGCGTCGTGTCAGGCCCGAGCGTGCTGGACCGCGCCACGGCCTCCGCGCTGGTCGCGCAGTGGGCGGCGGCGGGCATCGGCGCGACGATCGAGCACGACGTCAGTGACGCCGCGGCCGCCGAGGTCACCGCCACCAACCTCGCCGACGTCGCCGTGTACTCCAAGCCCACGACGAGTGCGCCCTCGGTCGCGGCTCGCTCGTGGAGCGGCCCTGGCTTCCCCGACTCGTATCTCAGCGGCTTTCGCTCACCGAACGTGACGTCACTGTTCACCAACGCGATCGCCAACTTCAACTCGGCGGCCGCGACCTCTACGTGGCTCCAGCTCGATCAAGCGGTCCTCCACGCCTATTGGATCCGCCCGCTGTTTACTGCTCCTTCGCTGGTGGAGTGGAGTAACACGATGGTCGGCGTGACAGGGAGTATCTCCGTTCCAGGATTCCTCGATCAGTTGACTAGTTGGAACACCTCGACGGCCGCAGGTTGAAGGACTTGGCTTTCGACGACGGACTAAAGTAAGAGTTCGCGTCGGAGTGGCGGAATAGGCAGACGCGCCAGCTTGAGGGGCTGGTGCCCGCAAGGGCGTG
>Ga0209415_10002914_pt1 | contig 31996 bp, 30 predicted proteins | sample PeaSoiSIISIP2007_FD_187696 | JGI IMG/M metagenome (GOLD analysis project Ga0209415, IMG submission 187696) | Peat soil microbial communities from Weissenstadt, Germany - SII-SIP-2007 (SPAdes) (version 2) | ecosystem: Environmental > Terrestrial > Soil > Wetlands > Peat | place: Germany... | reverse complement strand
CAGGCCATCACGAAGTAGATGTGGAAGGCCACGCCGATCCCGAACAGGAGCGGCAGCGCGATGATGTTGGCGAAGTTGAGCGGCTGGCCGATCAGCACGCAGCTACCGAGCGTGAGCAGGCCAGTGAGCACGATCGGGGCCATGGTGATCGCCACGTCGCGCACGCGTCTGAGGATCGCGAACAGGAGCAACGTGATCGCGACGAAGGACAACACGCCGGCCTCGACGAACGCGCCGACCACGGTCTTTCCGCCTTCGCGGATCCCGACCGGGCTGCCGGCGACGTTCGGTTGCACAGCCTCGACCGCGCCGATGAATGCGGTGAGGACGTTGTTGTCGTTCGAGTCGCCCTTCGGGATGATCGAGACCCGGGCGCGTCCGTCGGCCGTCATCCACCGGCTGCGAACATCCGTAGGCAGATTGTCCATCGTCACTGGCTGCGCCTGCAGAGAGTCACGGATCTGGGCGAGCATGGTAGTCAGAGGCGGGATCAGCATGTCGCTCGCCCGCGCCCGAAGCGCTGGTGTGCTCCCGGCGAGCTTGTCGAAGGTAGCGGCCAGACGACGCACGTTCGTCGCGGCCGGGCTTTGGGTCGTCCCGGCGGCGGCGCGCAGGTCGGCGGCCGCCTTGGCCAGGCTCAGCTTCACCTGGTCGTCCGTTGGCGGCGGCTGGGTCATGATCGGGTCGAGGGTAAGCTCGAGCAGGTTGTTGGCGTCGCTGATGGCGGCGAGCTTGGCCGGTTGATCGCTTGGGATGAAGGTCTGCAGCGTCCGGACGCTGTCAACCTCCGGCACGGCAGCGACCCGGTGGGCGATCACCTGCGCCTGTGCGAGCGAGGGGGCGATCACCTCGAGCGTGTTCGGCGACTCGTTGGGATCGCGCATCAGGTCGAACAGCGTGGCGACCGACTCGACTTTGGGGCTGCGCATATGGATGGGGTTGAAGTCGAAGTGCAGCAGCGGGAGCAGGCAGGCGCAGGACAGGGCCGCTGCCGCGCCCGTGCCGACCACCAGCCTGCGATGGCCCAACATGAAACCGTCCAGCTGGCGCAGGGGGGCGGGGACAGTCCCGCGCACTGGCGGCGCGGGCTTGAGCAGGCGCAGCAGCGCCGGGAGCAGCGACAGACTGAGGATCAGCGCGAAGATCAGCCCGAACCCGGCGATCATGCCGAGTTGGGAGATGCCGATGTAGGCGGTCGGACCGAAGGCTAGGAAGCCAGCGGAGATCGCCGAGGCGGCCAGCATCAGCGAACGGCCCATGCCGTGCCCGGCGGCGGTCAACGCCTCTGGAACGTGCTTGCCGTCGAGCTGCTCGGAGCGGAAGCGGACGCTGAGCTGGATGCCGAAGTCGATGCCGAGGCCGACGAACAGCGGAATGAAAGCCACCGAGATGACGTTGAAACGGCCGAAAATGAGGAGACCGAAGGCCATGGCGGTCGCCAGCCCCACGACCGTCGTCGCTAGGATGGCCGCCATGGTTTTGGGCGATCGCACCGCGAACCAGAGCATGGTCAGGATAGCGATAAAGGCGATCGAGCCGATGAGCGGCGCCCGGTCGGCCAGCGTCGCGAACTCCTCGTCCTCGAGCGGCACCGGCCCGGTCAGCCGCACCCGCACGCCGTGGGCGGCGTCGAGGTGCAGCGAGCGCGCGGTCGCGCGGATGTCGGTCGAGGCGTCCGAGCCCGGCTCGAGCTTGCCGAAGTCGAGGGTGGGGTTGACCAGGATGAGTTGGCGCAGCTCGTCCCGATTGGCCTTGCCGCCGCTGACCAGGGTGCGCCAGGAGAAGAAGGCGGGCTTGCCCGCCTCCAGCGCCTCGAGCGAGGTCGCGAGCTGATTCGACGGTTGATCCAGGTCGGAGAGCGATGCCGAGCCGCTCGTCACGCCGGTCGCCAGCGTCGAAAGCGTCGAGGCAACGCCGCGCAGGCTGGGATCGGCGGCGAGCGAGCCCAGGAACGGCTCGGCCTTAATCAACTGCGCCATCTGGTCGCTGACGTCCTTGGTCGACTCGAACAGCAAGCCGTTCTGCCGCCAGAAGCTTCCCCCGTCGGGACGGAGCACTTGCGGGAACAGCTTGGGCCGGCTTTGCAGGCTGTCGGTGATGTCCTGGGCGGCCTGCTCGGCCGACTCCGGCGTCTGCGCGTCGATGACGATGACGATCTGGCCGGGAGAGGGGAAGGCCCTGTCGAACGCAGCGTTGTTCAGCCGCCAAGGCAGGGTCCGCGAGATGAGCTGGTCGGTGTCGGTGCTCATGGCGAAGTGGGTCGCGGCATACCAGGCGGACACCAGGCCGAGCAGCAGGCCGGCGACGACGACCAGGCCGGCGTGGCGGACGCTGAAGCTCGCGAGTCGCCCGCCCAACGACCAGAATTGGGCCAGCTCCGTCAGGAGCCGGCGAAGCACGGTTGGGCCGCGCCCGTCGGCGTCTTCACTGGACGTCATGCGAATCCCGCTTGGCCCTCACCCGTTAAACCTATTGCCAGATCGGCGCCGATCCTGCGAGCCTGCTGCTTCCGCCGGGGCGCCCGGCGCACGGGACCTGACGATGCGGCGCAGATCGCTGGCGCTCCTGCCGGCCTTGGCCTCGGTGCTGGTCGCGACGGCCGCGCAGGCGGCGCCGAGCAACGACGACCCCAACGAGCGGATGAACCGCGTCGGCTTCGCCATCTACGAGTCGCTCGACCGCCGGCTCATCCGCCCCGCGGCCCTCGCCTATCAGCGCGCCCTGCCCGAGCCGGTGCGGCGAGGCATCGAGCATGTGCTCACCAACCTGCACGAGCCGGTGGTGGCGGCCAACGACCTGCTGCAGGGCCGTTTCAAGAGGGCCCGAGCAGCTCTCGTCCGCTTCGCGATCAACTCTACGGACGGGGTGCTCGGCGTGTTCGACGTGGCCGAGAAGCTTGGCGTTTCGCATCACGACAACGGGTTTGCGCTCACGCTCGGACGCGCCGGCGTCAGGCCCGGCCCCTACCTGTTCATTCCGGTGGCCGGTCCGTCCACCGTGCGGGACGCGATCGGAAACGGCGTCGACAGCTTGATGGACCCGTTCCAGTGGCTGGTCGGCTCGCGGCTGACGACCGTGCTCCTGACCCGCACCGTCGTTGGGGGACTCGATCAGCGGGCGAGCGCCGACGCCGGCCTGCAGGCGCTGCTGGCCGACGCGACCGACCCCTACGCCACCCTTCGCTCTGTCTACCTGCAGAACCAGCAGGCGAAGATCGAGGACCGGCCGGCGGACGCCGCGCCCGTCCTGCCGTCGTTCGATGAGGACAGCGCGCCGGCCGCGCAGCCCAGTCCCGCCGCTCAGCCGAGCGCGAATCTGTGGGTTGACGGACGATTGGCTGATGCTCAACTGGATACCGGCGGATTCTCCGCAATAGGAACGGGGGTGACTGTGGACCCGAAATTCGTACCCGGATCGGTCGGCGCGCTGGTGCTGCCGGCCCTCGCGCTCACGGCCGCAGCCTATGGGGTTCCGGCGGCGGCGCAAACCACGGCCGCCCCGCAGGCCGAGCAGTCCGCCGAGGCGGCCGGTTCGGCCTCAAACGGGCTGCCGACGGTGATCGTGCAGGCTAGGCGCGTGCCGGAACGGGCGCAGCGTGTGCCGATCTCCGACACCGCCCTTGGCACGCACGAGCTGCGCGAGGACACCGTCACCCAGATCTCCGACCTGGCGAAGAACGCGCCTTCCTTCGCGGTCGACCCGGGCTCGCTCGGTGGCGCGGCCGATCCGGTCTTCGCCATCCGCGGCCTGTCGGGCGCGCTCGTCGCCGACCCGGCGGTCGTTTCCTATTTCGATCAGGTCGCGCTCGACCCACGCGATTTCGCCTATTCGACCTACGACCTCGCATCGGTCGAGGTGCTGAAAGGCCCGCAGGGCACGCTGTTCGGCAAGAACAGCACCGGCGGGGCTGTCATGTTCGAGCCGATGCGTCCTGGCCCCAAGTTCGGCGGGTACCTCGACGTTCGCTACGGCAACTTCAACGACCGCGAATTCACCGGCGTGGTGAACTTGCCCATCAGCGACCAGGTGCAGGCGCGCATCGCCGCCGATGACGAACAGCGCGACGGGATCGTCAAGAGCGTCACCGGCGGCCCGAACTACGACGACCGCAACCACTACTCGGTGCGCGGCGAGCTCTTGATCACGCCGAACAGCAACTACGAGAACTACCTGCAGGCCACTGCTTACTCGGTACGCGAGCAGGGGAACGAGCCGATCCTGACCTCGGTCGCGGCCTGTCCCAACCCGTTCCCGGCGCCACCGGCCTCGCCCGCGCCGCAATGTTTCTTTGAATTCCCCATCGACCTCGGCTTTGGGGGGGCGGTCAAGGACCTGAACGCGCTCCTGGCCCAGCAACAGACGCTCGGCCGCGACCACACGGTGAACAATTTCCAGTCGCCCTTTGACGTCGACTTCGATGCAGTCACCGACATCGCGACGATTCACTGGGGGCCGGTGACGATCAGGAACATCGCCCACGCCGACGACGCCCGCTACCACATCGCCTTCGACCTCACCGGCACGGGCGCGGGCCTGCTCGACGAGAACGACTTCCAGAACAACCGCAACTACTCCGACGAGTTGCAGGTGCTGGGCAAAGCGTTCGGCGACCGGCTGAACTGGATCGTCGGCGGCTACTACGACAACTTCACGCAGAACGAGAACACCCCGCGCTTCGACGAAGCGACCTTCCCGGGCAACCCGCTCAGTCCCCAGCACTTCACGCTGAACGAGCCGAACACGTCCAAAGCCCTGTTCGGGCAGGCCACGCTCGACCTCTCGGACTGGCTGCGCGGCGTCAGCATCACCGGCGGCTACCGCTACACGTGGGACGACAAGGGCTTTACCCAGAGCCGCTTCCAGCCAGGCATGCCGCCGTTCGTTCCGAGCTGTGCGCTCGCGGGCTTCCCCGGTCTCAACCCGGCGACGTGCGTCGAGCACCTGTCGACCGAGTTCAGCAACTACAACTACAACGTCAGCCTCAACTGGCAGGCGACGCCAAACATCCTGCTCTATGTGGCGAGCCGCCGTGGGTACAAGTCGGGCGGCTTCAACTTCGGTTCGCTCGACCCAGCCTTCGTCGAGTACGCACCCGAGACCGTCACGGACGTCGAAGGCGGCCTCAAGGCCGACTGGAACGTGGCCGGGGTGCCCGTGCGCACGAACCTAGCGATCTACGACGGAAGCTACAGCGACATCCAAAACCAGGTGGTCACCATCGGGCCGACCGGCCAGCCGGAGGAGATCATCATCAATCGCGACCCCGTGACCGGGACGCAGAACCGGGCGACGCTGAAAGGCGGCGAGTTCGAGGCCACCATCGTGCCGTTCAAGGAACTGCGCGTCAGCGGCTTCTATGGCTACGCGACCGGGACCTATGATCAGTTCCTCGTCGACTCCCCGGCCGGCCCGCCGATCAGCCTGGCCGGTCAGGCTATTTCCGGGATCGCGCAGACAACCGGCGGGGTGACCATCGACTACCAGCCAACCCTGGGCGACCGCCTCGGCTCGCCGGAGTTCGTGGCCAACATCTATGGCCGCTCGGCGCTGTCTTCGAACCTGCTCAATCCCGGACTCCTTCCCGGCTTCACCAACCTCGACTTGCGCATCGACTGGCGCGCTGTCGGCGGCAGCCCGGTCGACATCGCCATCTATGGCAACAACGTCACCGACAACCGCCACGTGGTGATCAACAACGACCTCCTGACCGTTGTGGGCGTCGAGGCAGAGCAGTTCGCCGAGCCGGCCTCGTTCGGCGTCGAACTGCGCTACCACTTCGGGGCCAGCTAAGGGCGCCGGCCGCTAGGGCTGCCGCGCGACAGTTTTGTGACAGCGGAGAGCGCTGTCTCTATTGTGCGGTCTCGGACGAAAGCCGGGAGGCGCGATTGTCGGATAGCCGGAGCATGGCCGCGCCGAACCGAGCCTTTGCGTTGCCGGTCTTCCGCTCTCTCGCCGGCTATCGGACGTCCTTTATCGGCGCCGATCTGATCGCCGGGCTGACGCTGGCCGCCATCGTCATTCCCGAACAGATGGCGACGGCCCGGCTGGGCGGTCTGCCGCCGCAGGCCGGGTTCTTCGCCTTCATCGCGGCGGCGGCTGTCTTCCTGGTCTTCGGCGCCAACCGCTTCATGTCCGTGGGCGCGGACTCCACCATCGCGCCGATCTTCGCCGGCGGGCTCATGCTGCTCGCGGCCGGCGGATCGGGCGCCTACCTGGCCGACGCCGCGGCGCTAGCGCTCTTGGTCGGCGTGTTCGTGCTGGCCGCCGGCATCGCGCGCATGGGCTGGATCGCCGACCTGCTCTCGACACCGGTCACCACCGGCTTCCTCGCCGGAATCGCCGTGCACATCGTCGCTTCTCAGGCCCCGGCGGCCATGGGCGTGCCTGCGGTGGGCGGAAGCTTGCCGGATCAAATCGCCGGCCTCGTCATTGCCGCCCCCCGCGCCAGTCTGGCCGCGCTCGCCATCGCCGGCGGCGTCGCGGCGCTGACGACGGTCGCACATCTGATCAGCCCGCGCATTCCCGGACCACTCATCGGCATGGTGCTTGCGACGCTGGCGGCGCAGGCGCTCGGTCTGGAGGCGCATGGCGTCGCCGTCCTGGGCAGAATCCCGGCGGGCCTGCCCCCGCTCGGCGCGCCGACGCTGACGCCGGAGCAGATACTGGCGCTTGCGCCGCTTGCACTGCTGATCGCGTTGGTGGTCATGGTGCAGACCGGCGCCACATCGCGCGCTTTTCCCTCCGATCCGCACGAGCCGCCGGACATCAACGGCGACTACGTCGGCCTCGGCGTCGCGAACATCGCGGCCGGGATGTTCGGAGGCTTCCCGGTCGACGCCAGCCCGCCGCGGACGGGGGTCGTCGCCGAAAGCGGCGGCCGCTCGCAGATCGCCGGCCTCGTCGCCGTCGCGGTCGTTGTGCTTCTCTTGCTGTTCGGCGCCGGGCTGTTGACCAACGTGCCGCGCGCCGCGCTGAGCGGAGTCCTGCTGTTCGTCGCCGCGCGAATCGTTCGCGTTGGGGAGATGCGCAGGGTCCTCGCGACCAGCCCGACGGAGTTCCTGCTGATCGTCGCAACCACCGGCGCCATTGTCATTCTCCCGATCCAGAGCGGCGCCGCCGTCGGCATCGGCCTTTCCCTGCTCTACGGGATGTGGTCGAGCGTGCAGCCGCGCTCCTACGAGCTGCACCGCGTGCCCGGCTCGACGGTCTGGTGGCCGACCACCCCGACGCACAAGGGCGAGACGTTGGAGGGCGTCAGCGTTATCGGCTTCCAGGCCCCGCTCACCTTCATCAACGCCGACACCTTCCGGCGCGTGATGTTCGACCACCTCGACCACGCGGCCGCGCCGCTGAAGCTGCTCGTGCTCGAGGCGACGGGCATCATCGGCATCGACTACACCGCCGCGCAGGCGTTCAAGGCCGTGGTCGAACATTGCCGCGCCGCCGGCGCGACCTTCGCCGTTGCCCGGCTCGAAGCGGTCGACGCCCACCACGCGCTCAGGCGGCTGGGCTTGCGCGACCTTATCGGCGACGATCACATCTTCCCAAGCGTCGAAGAGGCCGTCCGCGCGCTCGCGCCGGACGCCAGGGCCGTGCCGCAGACCTGACCTGGCCGGCCGATTGCTCGATCGCGGCTTGCGAGGACGTGGCCTCTGGCCGCTAGATGCGTCTGGGCAAAGCGCAAGAGCGAAGGGCCAGGGGATGCACCAAGTCGCAACGGGCTATGGGCTGATCGAGGGGCCGGTCTGGGATCCGGACCAGGGGCTCTATTTCAGCGACGTGGTGAACGGCGGCGTCTACCGGCTTGGGCTGGACGACAGCATCTCCGAGGTGATCCCGCGCCGACGCGGCGTGGGCGGCATGGCGCGGCACGCGAGCGGCGGGATCGTGGTCAGTGGGCGCGATGTGAGCTACGCGCCGCTCTCAGGCGCCGAGGGCAAGGTGCTGCTGACGCCGGGCCAGGCCTCGCCGGATGCGATCGGCTTCAACGATCTCACCACCGACGCGCAGGGACGCATCTACGTCGGATCGCTGGCCTTTCGCGTGTTCGGCGGCGATGCGCCAAAGCCTGGTCATCTGCATCGCATCAATCTCGACGGCTCGGTCGAGACCCTTTCCGACGGCGTCATGCTGACCAACGGCCTCGGCTTCTCGCCCGACGGGCGCCGGCTCTATCACTCGGATAGCCGCGCGCCGGGCGTGCGCGTCTATGACGTGGCGGCCGACGGTGCGATCGGGCCGTGGCGCATGTTCGCCTCGCTTGGCCAGGGCACGCCTGATGGGCTGAAGGTGGCTGAGGACGGGTCGGTCTGGGTGGCCGACGCCCGCGGCGGCCGGGTCGCGGTCTTCAATGCGGACGGCTCGCACCGGACCGATCTGAAGGTTCCGCTGCCGATGGTGACCAGCCTCTGCTTTGGCGGCGATCTACGCGACCTCTACGTGGTCACCGGTTCGGACGGCGGGCCGAAGGAGAACTGCGCCACGATCTTCCGCATGCGGGTCGATGTTGCAGGATTGCCACTGTCTGTGGCGCGCGTCGCCGTCTAGCGACGGAGCGGTAACCGACTCCAGGAGGTTCAGCCTCCGTTCAGGCTTGGCAGGATAGCGGCTCATGCGGGGGCGGCGTTTGCGACGGTCTGGAGAGTGATCCGATGATCCGCATGAGTATTCGAACCACGACGTTGGCCCTGGCCGCCGCCACGGCGCTGACGGGTGTTGCGCCCGCCTGGGCGCAGAACGGCTATGGCCCACCGCCGCCCGACCAGAGCGACCAGGGCGCTCCGCCGCCGCCCGATCAGACCTATCAAGGCGGACCCTATAACGTACCGCCGCCGCCGGGCTATTCGCCGGACGCCGCCCAGTACGATCAATCGGCCGAGGCGCGCGACCAGGACGACCGCTACAGCTACGAAGCCGAGCGCTGGGCTGCGGCCAATTGCATCGCGCAGCGCGAGAACAGCACCGCCGCCGGCGCCGTGATCGGCGGCATCCTGGGCGCCATCGTCGGCGGCGCCGCAGCCGGGCGCTACGACCGCGGCGCGGGCATCGTCGCGGGCGGCGCGCTGGGCGCGGTGGCGGGCGGGGCGATCGGCAACGCGTCCGCGGCTGAGAACAACCCCAACTGCCCGCCGGGCTATGTGCTGCGCGACGGCGCCGAGCCGTTCTATCCCGGTCCGGTCTATGGGGATATCGTCTACGAAGCGCCGGGCTGGTACGACCCCTGGCTCTGGTACGGCGGCCATTGGATCTACCGGCCGTATCCGTATCACCGCTTCTGGTTCCACGAGCACGAGGGCGACCACGACCGCGGCTTCGACCACGGCGATCACGACCGCGGCTTCGACCACGACCGCGATCACCACTGACCGAGGCCAGGGGAGGCGGCTAGCCCGAGGCCGCCGCCTCCAGCGCGGCGATGTCGAGCTTGCCCATCTGGAGCATGGCTTCGGTGGCGCGCCTCGCCTTGGCGGGGTCCGGGTTGCCGACCAGCCCGGGCAGCACTTCGGGCACGACCTGCCACGAGAGGCCGAACTTGTCCTTGAGCCACCCGCACGGACCGGGCTCGCCGCCTTCGCTCAGCTTCTCCCAGTACCAGTCCACCTCCGCCTGGTCCTTGCAGGCGATCATGAACGAGACCGCCTCGGTGAATTTGTACTGGGGCCCGCCGTTCAGCGCGTTGAAGGCCATGCCGTCGATCTCGAACGAGGCGACCCTGACCTGGCCCTTCGGCCCAGGCCCGGCGTCGCCGTAGCGCGACACAGGACCGGCTTTGGCGTTCTTGAACACGGACAGATAGAAGGCGACGGCCTCCTCGGCCTGGTTGTCGAACCACAGAAACGGGGTGATCGTCGGCATGGCTGGCTCTCCTTGAAGTGGTTCGCGCCTTAAGGACGTGGCTGCTGACACGTTCCCGACAGCAGCATGAGAACATTCCGTTGCCGACGGTGTTCCCGACAGCAGGCGAGTGTCGGATAATGCCGTCGCCGTTCGTCCTACGCCTGCGACACGCCATGCTGAGGAGATACAAGTGGACGCCAAGACCGAGACGCTAACGCCGGCAGCCCAACTCGCGCGCGACAATCCGGTGCGGATCAAGAACGAAAGCGCGGAATATCGCGCTGCGCGCACGGCGCTGCTCGCCGAGGAGCTCGAGCTCCGCCGCCATATCGAGAGGGTGGCGGCGATGCGCCGGGCATTGCCGCCTGGCGCGCCCGTCAGCACAGACTATCGCTTCGATACCGAAGACGGCCCGAGCGACCTCGCCGGCCTGTTCGGCGACAAAGAGACGCTGGTGGTCTACAACTACATGTTCGGCCCGGAACGCGAGAAGCCGTGCCCGATGTGCACGAACCTGCTGGACGCCTGGGACGGCAATGCTGACGACATCGCCCAGAGGGCGTCGCTCGTGGTGGTCGCGCGCTCGCCGGTGGAGCGGCTCGCGGCGGTGAAGCGCGAGCGTCGCTGGAAGAACCTCAGGGTTGCGAGCGCCCTCAACGACAACTTCTCGCGGGACTATGCGGGAACTCCAGATGACGGGTCTGATCCTGGGGGGCCTGCTGTGTTCACTCGGCGCGACGGCACGATCCGTCACTTCTGGTCGCAGGAGATGATCGCGAGCGACCCGGGCCAGGACCCCCGCGGCGCGCCGGACCCCGCGCCGCTGTGGGCTGTGCTCGACATGACGCCTGAGGGTCGCGGCGCGGACTGGTACCCGTCGCTGGAGTACGAAGACTAGGCGCTCAGCCGCCCGCCGCAATTGACTTTTCGGCGTCTCGTCGCCATACACCCGGCCTTCCCGCACCAGGCCGACCAGCCGCGTTCGGGTCGATGACGGGTGATGCGTGCGCCGCCGTTGAGATCGCCTGGCCGTCCTGGGCCAAGCCGGACTGCATCGAGTTGAAAGGGACGACTTATGTCGAAGCGCCAATCGGCGAAGTACAAGCTCGACCGCCGGATGGGCGAGAACATCTGGGGTCGCCCGAAATCCCCGGTCAACCAACGCTCCTACGGCCCCGGCCAGCACGGCCAGCGCCGGCGCCAGAAGATCTCTGACTTTGGCCTGCAGCTGCGCGCCAAACAGAAGCTGAAGGGCTACTACGGCAACCTCACGGAAAAGCAGTTCGCCCGCACCTATGAGGACGCCGCCCGCAAGCGCGGCAACACCGCCGAGACGCTGATCGCGCTTCTGGAGAGCCGGCTGGACGCGGTGGTCTATCGCGCCAAGTTCGTACCGACGGTCTTCGCCGCGCGCCAGTTCGTCAACCACGGGCACGTGCTGGTGAACGGCAAGCGGGTGAACATCGCCTCCTACCGCGTGAAGCCGGGCGACGTCGTCTCGGTGCGCGAGCGCTCGCGCAACATGGCGCTGGTGCTCGAAGCCATCCAGTCGCCGGAACGGGACGTGCCTGACTATCTCGAGGTGGACGGCAAGGGCCTGTCGGCGAAGTTCGTCCGTGCGCCGGAACTGGCCGAGGTGCCCTATCCGGTGAAGATGGAGCCGAACCTGATCGTCGAGTTCTACGCCTCCTAAAGCGGAGGTTTGGCGACCATCAGCCAGATGATGGCGATCACCGCGGCAAAGGCGGGGAATCCGAAGGCGAACCACACGCGATAGAGCCGGTGGTAGGCGGCGGGCAGCGGCTCGCCAGCCGCCGCGGCCGCGCGTGCGAGATCGCGCACTCGCAGCTGAATCCAGACCACCGGCAGCCAGAAGACGCCTGCGACGAGGTAGAGGGCGAGGCTGAGCAGAATCCAGGGCTGGCCTAGAGGCTGGTGTTCGACCGCCGCCAGAACGATGCCGGTGACTGGCTGCAGCACGATGGCGCTGGCGGTGAACAGGACGTCGGCGACCACGACGACGCCCGCGGTGTGGGCGATGAGTCGCGCGTCGCGCGTCCTGTCCGCCATGACCATGAAGAAGGCGATGCCGGCGCCTGTCCCGAGCAGAACCGTGGCCCCGATCACGTGCAGGGTCTTGATGAGGAAGATCGGGCCCATCAGCGCTCGTCCATGACCGCCAGCACCATCAGCGCCAGGAGCGCGGCCGGAACGGCCTTGACCAGCGGCCCGAGCGGGTCGGTCCAAAGGTCGGGCCGGACCAAGGTCGCGCCGGCGAGATAGGCCGCGCTGAGCGCGACCATGCCTTTCAGCGCCGCCGGCGCGGTGCGGCGAAAGCAGGCGAGGGCGGCGAGCGCGACGTCGAGCAGTCCGCCGGCCGCCACCGCGGCGTTGGCGAGCGGCGGGGCGAGGGGCGGCGTCAGCAGGCCGGCCGCCTGCTGGCGGCCGACGGTCAGGCCGATGACGCCGGAGACCAGCCAGAAGGCGATCAGGGCGACGAGGCCGAAGGGTTTCAGGAAGTAGAGCCGGGCGAACCATCGCTCTTGAACGCCGGAAGGCCAGCCGGCGAGCATCTCGTCCAGGCTCTTCGGCGCAAAGCCGAGCACGGCTTCCGCGCCCGGTCCGCGCGCCTCGACGCCGCCTGCAAGCTGGGCGAGCGAGGTCGAGCGCATGGGGCTGCGCCAACCCAGCGCCGCGACGGCGTCGGCGGCCCAGGCGGCCAGCCGTCCGATCGCCGCCGGGACGGCAATCACGGGGGCGGGCGGCAGGCCAAGCCACGTCCGGAGCGCCAGCAGGATGTCGCGCAGGCTGGTCGCGGACGGCGCGGCGATGTCGAGCGCGATCCGGCCGGGCGCGCCAGGCTGGACGCAGCGGACGACGGCCTCAGCGACGTCCTCGGCGGAGACGACCTGCACAAGGCGGTCGGCGAACAGCGCCGGGATGAAGCCAGGGAATGCGGCCAACCCGCGCAGCAGCGCGCTGCCGCCGTAGGCCGCGGGCGCGAGCACCAGCGCCGGCCTGAGGATCGCCCAATCGAGGTCGGTGCCGCGGAGCGCCGCCTCGGCGTCGCGCTTGGTCTCGGCGTAACGGGTCACTTGGCCGTCGAGGCCCGCGGCCGAGATGTGAACGATCTTGCGCACGCCGGCCGTGGCGCAGGCCGCGAAAAGGGCCCGCATCGCCTCGACGTGGACGACGGCGAGGTCGTCGCGCGGGCTCTCTTGCAGCGCGCCCGCGCAGTTGACCACCGCATCGACGCCGACCAGCAGATGCGCCCATTGGGTTGGCTCACGCATGCGCCGCAGGTCGACCATCACCCAGGCGGCGAAGGGCAAGCGCCGGGCAGCGGGGGCGATCTCGCGGCCCGCGCCGATGATCTTCCAACGCTCGCGATGCAGCGCGGCCATGACATATCCGCCGATCAGGCCATAGCCGCCAATGACCAGGACCCGCATCGGGCTCGCGCCCCCGCCCGCGGCGCTTATCGAGGCTCGGCCAGGGCCGCCGCCTCCCACGCCTTGAACTCGGGCGTCTCAAGCAGCGCTTCGGCATAGGCGCCGGCGGCGCCTTGGTCGCCATAGTCGCTCAAGTGGATGCCATAGCTGCGGAAGCGGGTGGCGACCGGCGTGTAGAAGGCGTCGGCGATCGACCAGGCGCCGACCAGGAACGGTCCACCGGCGCCGAACCGGCTGCGCAGATCGTTCCAAAGCACGACGATGCGCCGGATTTCCTCGGCGGTCATCTCCGAGAGATCGGCCTTGGTGGTCAGAGCAAGGTCCATGGGGCACTCGCCGCGCAGGGAGGGAAAGCCGTTGTGCATCTCCGCGCTCGCCGAGCGGGCCGCCGCGCGAGCGCCTGGATCTGCCGGCCATAGCTTGGCCTCCGGAAACCGGTCAGCGAGGTATTCGCAGATTGCGAGCGAATCCCAGACCGTCACGCCGCCGTCCTTGAGCACCGGGACCAGGCCAGTCGGCGAGCCGGCCGCGTGCGCCTCGGCGCGCGTCTCCGGCCGTCGCAGCCTGATGGGGGTTTCGGTGAACGGCTGACCGCTCCGCTTGAGCGCAATCCAGGCGCGCAGCGACCACGTCGACCAAGACTTGTTGCCGATCAGGATTTCCATGCGCGTCTCCATGCTCGCCCGCCCCCTTGGCGGCAAGCCAAATCCGGGGTCTAGTCCAGCGCAAAGTCGATGAAAAGCGCGTCGTTTGCGGCGCAACGGGTCTCGAGGAAACGCCAGCATGACCGACGCCGCCTTACCGGCCGACGCGTCCGCGCCCGGCCTGCCGCGCGTGGGCCTGCGGCGTTACGTGCTCGCCCTTCTCATGATCGCCTATACGTTGAGCTTTCTTGACCGGCAGATGCTGTCGATCCTGGTCGAGCCGATCGAGAAGGATCTGCACATCTCAGACACCGCCATGGGCGTGCTCACCGGGCCGGTGTTCGTCATCTTCTACACCTTCCTCGGCATCCCCATCGCCTGGCTGGCCGACCGCTGGAGCCGGCCGGCGCTTATCGCGATCGCGCTCGCGGTGTGGAGCGGCTTCACGGCGCTCTGCGGGCTGGCGGGCGGGTTCACAGCGCTGGCGTTTGCGCGCCTCGGCGTCGGCTTCGGCGAGGCCGGTTGCAACCCGTCGTCCCACTCGCTGATCGCCGATATGTCGACGCCTGAGCAACGCGCGTCGGGGCTGTCAGTCTATTCGCTGGGCGTGCCGATCGGAACGCTGCTCGGCCTCGCCGTCGGCGGGCTGATCGCCGACATCGGGCCGCACGGCTGGCGTGCGGCGTTCCTCGTCGCCGCCGCGCCGGGGATCGTGCTCGCCCTCGTGGTCGCTGTGACGGTCAGGGAGCCGAGGCCGTCGCGCTTCGACGCCCCCGGCGTGGCCCAGGCCGTCGTCCAGCCCGTCCACGACCTGGTGGACACGATCAGGGCTTTGGCGGGCAAGCCGACCTTCTGGTTCATGGCGCTGGCCAGCGGCTTCTCCGCCTTCGTCGGCTACGCCCATCTCTTCTTCAACGCGTCCTTCTTCCTGCGCTGCCATCCGGCCGAGCTCGCCGCCCTCGCCGCGGGGTTCGGCCTGAAGTCGAAGGGCTTCCTCGGCCCCGCACTGGGCCTGATGATCGGCGTCGGCGGCTTTGCCGGCACCCTGATCGGCGGCTGGATCGCCGATCGCGCCGCAGCGGGGGATCGGCGCGCTTTCGCGACGGTGCCGGGTGTGGCGGCGATTCTGGTCGTGCCGCTCTACTTCGTCCTCTTCACCATCCAGAACACCCTGGTGGCGCTCGGGCTCGTGTTCATCCCCAGCGTCATCTCCACCATCTGGTACGGCGCCGTCTACTCGACGGCGCAGAGCGTCGTCGCGCCGCATCGGAGGGCGACGGCCGCGGCGCTCCTACTGCTCATCCTCAATCTGATCGGGCTGGGTTTCGGCCCGCCGTTCCTGGGGGCGGTCAGCGACTTCCTGGCCAAGACGGAGCATCTGGGCGCGGCGGAGGGCCTGCGCTGGGCGATGATCATAACCGGCTGCTTCAGCGTGGTGTCCGGCGGCTTCTTCCTCCTCGCTCGCGGCCGGCTTCAGGCGGACGTGGTGAGCTGACGGCCGGGCCACCGCACGAATCACTGGATTGAATGTGAGCGTTCATCGGGAGGGAGCATGACCGACACCGTCGTCGAGCCGGAGATCGTCGTCGCGCCGCCAAAGCCGCTGTTTTCACAGGGCTACTCCCGGTGGGTCGTTGTCCTGCTGATGCTGGTCTACACCTCCAACTTCATCGACCGGACGATCGTCGGCACGCTTGGCCAGGCGATCAAGGTTGACTTGAAGATCAGCGATACCGAACTCGGTCTGCTCGGCGGCTTCGCGTTCGCCTTCCTCTACACCATCCTCGGCATCCCGATCGCGCGGCTGGCGGAGAAGAGGAGCCGCGTCACCATCATCTCTGTTTGCCTGGCCATCTGGTCGGGCATGACGGCGCTGTGCGGCGCGGCGGCCAGCTTTCCGCTGCTGTTGCTCTGCCGCGTCGGGGTCGGCATCGGCGAGGCGGGATGTTCGCCCTCTGCCCAGTCTCTGATCAGCGACTACTACGCGCCGGACAAGCGGGCGACGGCGCTGTCAGCCTATTCCTTCGGCATCCCCCTGGGCGGCATGATCGGGGCGATTTCCGGCGGCCTCCTGGCGCAGACCGTCGGCTGGCGCTGGGCGTTCGTCATCGTGGGCCTGCCGGGCATACTGCTCGCGTTGCTGACCGCGTTCACGCTCAAGGAGCCGCCGCGCGGCTACTCCGAGCCGCCGAAACCCGCCGACTCGACGCCCGCGCCTTCGCTCATCGCGGTGGCCTTGCGCATGTGGCGCAGGCCCTCGTTCCGTCATATGACCGCCGGCCTGACGCTGGTCTCCTTCGCCGGCTACGGCATCGGCCAGTTCGCCGCCCCCTACTTCATCCGGCGCTTCGGCCTGAGCTACGCCGAGGTCGGGATCATCTTCGGCACGATCGGCGGCATATCGTCGGGCATCGGGACCCTGCTCGGCGGGGCGGTGGCCGATCGCCTCGGCAGGAGCGACTGGCGCTGGTATGCCTGGACACCGGCGATTGGCGTCGCCATCGCCACCCCCATCTACCTGGCGATCTACCTCAGCCCGAGCTGGATCGCCGCGGCGGCAATGCTCATCCTGCCGGGGATCTTCGGCTACACCTACCTCGGCCCGACCTGGGGGGTCCTGCACAACCTGGTCGAGCCGCGGGCGCGGGCGACGGCGACAGCCCTGCTCTTTTTCGTCCTCAACATGATCGCGCTGGGCGGCGGACCGGTCTTCACCGGCGTCGTCATCGACCTGTTCGGCAAATCCCTGTGGAGGAGCGCCGGCCCCGGAGACTTTATGGCCCAATGCCCGGGCGGGATCGCCCTGAACCACGCGATGGCCCATGCCTGCTCGGCCACGCTCGCTCACGCGACCCAGTACGGCATCATCCTGACCATGGTCGCCTACGTCTGGGGCGCGCTGCACTACCTGTTGGCCTCGCGCACCATCCGAGCGGACATGGCGTCGGCCGCCGCCTCAGCGGCCTGATCGCGGCGCGGAACCGACGGCCCGTAAGCCGCTTTTCACCGCCGCCAGTCGGCGTAGCATCCGAATGCCGGAAGCTTGTTCGGAGGTTTGCCGTGCCGTCGCCATTTGCCGGTTACGAAGTCGACGAGGAACTCCGGCCCGTCGCGCGATCGCTCGACTTCGACTTGGACCATTGCCTGTCGTCCATCGTCGCGCTCGAGTCGAAGATCAGCGAGGAGGCGTTCTCCGCCAGGACGCTCGGAACCGAGCGCCTCGGCAACGCGATCGTCATCGGCGCCGACGGCCTTGTGCTCACCATCGGCTACCTGATCACCGAGGCCGACGAGGTGACGCTGACCACCAACGACGGGGCGCGCATCCCCGCCCACGTGCTTGGCGTCGACCAGCCCACCGGGTTCGGCCTCGTCTTTCCACTCGAGCGGCTGGCGGCGCCGGCGTTGCCGATCGGCGACTCCAGGACGCTGCAGGCGGGGGCGAGCGTGATCGCCGCCGGCGCCGGCGGCAGGGCGCATGCGCTCGCCGCACAGCTCCTCGCGCGCGAGCCGTTCGCCGGCTACTGGGAGTACGCGCTGGACGCGGCGCTCTTCGTCGAACCGGCCCACCCGCATTGGAACGGCGCGGCGCTCATCGGCGCCGCCGGCGAGCTGATCGGCGTGGGCTCGCTGCAGATGGAGCAACGGGCGCCGGATGGCGCGATAAGCCCGTTGAACATGTTCGTGCCCATCGAGCTTCTGCCGCCCATCCTCGACGACCTTGCCCGCGGTCGACGGGCCAGTCCGCCCCGGCCATGGCTGGGCGTCCTTTCCCAGGAGATCGCCTCCCACGTCGTCATCGTGGAGGTCACCCCCGGTGGGCCGGCCGCACGGGCCGAGCTGCGGCGCGGCGACATCATCCACAGGATCGCCGGCCAGCCCATCGACGACCTCGGCGATTTCTACAAGCGGCTCTGGGCGCTGGGCGAGCCCGGCGTCGTTGTCCCGCTCACGGTCCAGCGGGAGCACGACGTGTTCGACGTCGAGGTGCGCTCGGGCGACCGCGCCACGCGGCAACGGAAACCGCGCCTCAACTGACCCTTGAAGCCGCCGACGCCTTGACTCCCGATCGCGCGGCGCCCATCCCAGCGACATGATCCCCCGCTACGCCAGGCCCGAAGCCGCCGAGATCTGGTCGCCCCAGACGCGGTTCAAGATCATGTTCGAGATCGAGGCGCATGCCGCCGACGCCATGGCCGAACTTGGCGTCATCCCCAAGCGCGCCGCCGAGGTCATCTGGGAAAAAGGCCGGGACGCCATCTGGGACGTCGACCGTATCGACGAGATCGAGCGGGAGGTGAAGCACGACGTCATCGCCTTCACGACACATGTGACTGAAATCGTTGGGCCCGAGGCGCGTTTCCTGCACCAGGGGCTGACCTCGTCAGACGTCAACGACACGGCGCTGGCGGTTCAACTGACCCGCGCCACCGATCTGCTGCTCGAGGATGTCGAGCTGGTGCTTGCGGCGCTGAAAACGCGCGCGTTCGAGTATCGCCACACGCCGACGGTCGGCCGCAGCCACGGCGTGCATGCCGAGCCGACCACCTTCGGGCTGAAGCTCGCTGGCCACTATGCCGAGTTCGTCCGCGCCCGCAGGCGCCTGAAGACCGCCCGCGCCGAGATCGCCACCTGCGCCATCTCCGGCTCCGTCGGCACCTTCGCCAACGTCGATCCGCGCGTGGAAGCGCATGTGGCCAAGATGCTCGGCCTCGCCATCGAGCCGATCTCGACCCAGGTGATCCCGCGCGACCGGCATGCGGCCTATTTCGCCACGTTGGCGGTGATCGCGGCCTCGATCGAGCGGCTGGCGGTCGAGATCCGCCACCTGCAACGCACCGAGGTCCAGGAAGCGGAAGAGCCGTTCGACCAGGGCCAGAAGGGCTCGTCGTCGATGCCGCACAAGCGCAACCCGATCCTCACGGAGAACCTGACCGGTCTGGCGCGCCTCGTCCGCTCGGCGGTGATCCCGGCGCTGGAGGACGTGGCGCTGTGGCACGAGCGCGACATCAGCCACTCGTCGGTCGAGCGCGGCATCGCGCCCGACGCCTGCGTGCACCTCGACTTCGCGCTCCGCCGACTGGCGGGCGTGGTCGAGCGGCTGGTCGTCTATCCGGAGACAATGCGCAAGAACCTCGACCGGCTGGGCGGTCTGGTGAACTCCCAGCGCGTGCTGCTGGCGCTGACCCAGAAGGGCGTCTCGCGCGAGGCGGCCTACGCGGCGGTGCAGCGCAACGCGATGAAGATCTGGCGCGGGGAGGGGATGTTCTCAGAGCTCCTGATGGCCGACGCGGACGTCCGCCCGCACCTGAGCGACCCGGAGCTGGCCGAGCTGTTCGACCTCTCCTACCACTTCAAGCACCTGGACGCGCTGTTCGAGCGCGCGTTCGCCGACTAGCCAAAACCAATCGTCATCCCCGCTGGAGCGCAGCGGACCGCGAAGCAGAGGCGCGTAGCAGCCAATGCAGGGAACCTATGAACACTCACGCCGCATGGTGATCATGGGTGGCCCGGACAAGCCGGGCCATGACGGAAAAAGGTGGGTTTGGGCCTATTCGCCCGACTGGATCTGGCCGCGGGCGATGGCGAGGAGTTCGTCCATCTTGCCGCGCACCTGGCCCTCGGACACCTTGATACCCGCGCCTTCGAGGTCGCGGCTGACGCGGCGCAGCACGTCTTCGTCGCCCGGCGTGGTGACGTCGGCGCGGACGATGGCGGCGGCGTAGTCGTCGAGGCCCGCCTCATTCAGCCCCATCAGCTCGCCGGCCCATAACCCCAGCAGACGGTTGCGGCGCGCGGTGGCCTTAAACTCAAGCGCCTCGTCTTCGACGAATTTGCGTTCGAAGCCTTCTTCACGCTCGTCGAAGGTGGTCATGCCCACGCTCACAATGGCCTACGCCCGCCGTGTCCAATAAGGGACCTCCGGCCCGGGATCAATGAGAGCCGGCGTCCGGCAGCGGCTTTACGTCGTGAAAGTTGTGGTAATTCACCACCCTGCGTCCGTCGCCGTCGGTGGTCAGCACATCGGCGAACTGACGGTCCCACAGGATCTCGTCGGGTAGGTAGGCGTGGCGCGCGTAGATGCGCTGGGCGAAGACTTCATCGACGCCGTTCAGGGCGACGACGATCTCGGCGCCAATCGCCTCCAGCGAGTCTTGGGTGTGCCCGTGCAGCGGGCTGGCTTCGTCGATGCGGTGGATGAGCGTCCAGGTCAGGGTGAACATCGGCTGGCGGCTGCGCATCAGGTCCAGGTCCTGGAAGCGGCGCATGCGGTGGCCCTCGCTGGTGAGAGCTTCGCCGAACAGGCTGACCGAGGCCTGCGCCTCGAGGATCTGATTGCCGCGCTGGTTGGCGGCGCGGAACATCAGCGACGGCACGCCATCGAAGGCGGTGATCACGGCGACGCGGCTGAACAGCACCCGCGCCGTCGGTCGTGAAACCCTCGCGAAGATGAGACCTGTGGCCACAGCGACGATGCCGAGGCCGACGAACGCTTCGGCGGTCATCACCAGGTTGGCGTAGAGGCTCTTGGGCGTCATGGCGCCGTAGCCGATCGTCGATATGGTCTCGACGGAGAAGAAGAAGTCGTCGGCGAACGAGTGGGGTCGCGCGCCGGCGACGCCCGCGGGGTCAAGCCAGTAGAGGAAAGCGAAGAGCGCGTTGGCGCCCAGGAAGACGCCAAGCACGAGCAGGAAGAAGCCCCACCACGGGATGGTCAGAACGCCATGATAGAGGTCGCGAATCCCGCCGCCCTCGGCCCCGACGACGTGGATGTCCGTCCGCGCCGCGCTGATGTTCGTGAAGCGCGGCCGGTCATCGGGCTTCGGCGCGCCGCGCCGCGCCTGTGGCCGCCGCTCTGTCGCCGTCTTGCCAGCCGTGGGGTTTCGCCGCCCCGTCGCCATTTCTTTCAAACGCTCAGCGCCCTACATTGTCTTGCGTCGAGTCGGTTCCCGCGCGAGCGGCGCGTCCCCGCGCGCCTGCGCCCGGCTCGTCGGGGAAGAGTGCCAAACCCATGACCCGCCGCAAGAAGATTTACGAAGGCAAGGCCAAGATCCTCTACGAGGGACCTGAGCCCGGCACGCTTATCCAGTATTTTAAGGACGACGCGACCGCCTTCAACGGTCAGAAGAAGGCGCAACTCGAGGGCAAGGGCGTCCTCAACAATCGCATCAGCGAATACATGATGACCCGGCTGAACGCGATTGGCGTGCAGAACCACTTCATCCGGCGTCTGAATCTGCGCGAGCAGCTGATCCGCGAGGTGGAGATCATTCCGCTGGAGGTGATCTGCCGCAACATCGCCGCCGGGTCGCTCTCGACCCGCTTCGGCCTGCCCGAGGGTCAGGTGCTGCCGCGCTCGATCATCGAGTTCTGCCTGAAGGACGACAAGCTGAACGACCCGATGGTTGCCGAAGAACACATCACCGCCTTCAACTGGGCCTCGCCGCAGGAGATCGACGACATCATGGCGATGACGCTCAGGATCAACGACTTCCTGAGCGGGGTGTTCAGCGCCGTCGGCATCACGCTTGTCGACTTCAAGATCGAGTTCGGCCGCGTCTGGGAGAACGACTTCTCGCGCATCGTGCTGGCCGACGAAATCAGCCCCGACTCCTGCCGGCTCTGGGACTCGGCCACGAACGAGAAGCTGGACAAGGACCGCTTCCGCCGCGACCTCGGCAACGTGATCGAGAGTTACACCGAGGTGGCGCGGCGGCTGGGCATCATGAAGGAGATGCCGACCGTCATTCAGGGCGGGCGGCCGTCGAGCGGTCCGCGCCTGGTCGAGGACGAAGAGGAAGAATGAAGGCCACGGTGCACGTGTTCCTGAAACCCGGCGTGCTGGACGTGCAGGGCAAGGCGATAGAGGGGGCCTTGCACGGACTGGGCTTCGCCGACGTCTCCGGCGTGCGGGTCGGCAAGACCATCGCCTTCGAGCTCGCCGGCGATGACCGCGCCAAGGCCGAGGCCGAGGTCAAGTCCATGTGCGAGCGGTTGCTCGCCAACACCGTCATCGAAGGCTATCGCGTGGAGCTGGCATGAGCGCGTTTCATCTCGCCCAGATCAACATCGGACGACTTGTCGCGCCGGTCGGCTCGCCCGAAGTGGCGGAGTTCGTCGCCAACCTTGATCGCATCAACGCGCTCGCCGAGGCGCAGCCCGGGTTCGTCTGGCGCCTTACCGGCGAGGGGGACGACGCCACAGACATCCACGCGTTCGACGACCCGCTCGTCGCGCTCAACATGTCGGTCTGGGAGAGCCTGGAGACCCTTGCGGCGTTCGCCTATCGGAGCGGACACCGCGACGTGATGCGCCGCCGGCGCGAGTGGTTCGAGCCGCCTGCCGAGGCCTACATCGCCCTTTGGTGGGTCCCGGCCGGCCACCGGCCCACGCCCGCCGAGGGCCGCGAGCGGCTAGAGGCGTTGCGCCGCGATGGGCCGACGCCGTTCGCCTTCAGTTTCCGCGAGCCGTTCCCCGCCGCCGGCGCCGCACCGCCGGCTCCGGTGCTGGACGAGTGCGCCTAGGATGAAGGCCGCGGTCGTGGTCTTTCCCGGATCGAACTGCGACCGCGACTGCAAGACTGCGATCGAGCGCTCGACCGACGCGTCGGTCGAGATGGTCTGGCACGCCGAGACGGCGTTGCCGGCCAGCGTCGACCTCATCGTCCTGCCGGGCGGGTTCGCCTATGGCGACTACCTGCGCTGTGGGGCGATGGCGGCGCTGTCGCCGGTCATGAAGGCGGTTAGGGCCGAAGCGGAGCGCGGGGTCGCTGTTCTTGGCGTCTGCAACGGCTTCCAGGTCCTCTGCGAGGCCGGCATGCTGCCCGGCGCGCTGTTGCGCAACGCCGGGCTCAAGTACGTCTGCAAGCGGGTCGGCCTCGACGTCGTGAACAGCCAGACCCGCTTCACGGCCGCCTACCGCGGCAAGCGCCACGTCGAGATGACGGTCGGCAACGGGGAAGGGAACTACTACGCCGATACGGCCACGCTCGACCGCCTTGAGGGCGAGGGGCAGGTCGTCTTCCGCTATACCGACAACCCGAACGGTTCGGCGCGCGACATCGCGGGCATCATCAACGGCCGCGGCAACGTGCTCGGCATGATGCCCCACCCCGACCGGGCGTTCGAGCAGGCGCTGGGCTCCGCTGACGGCGCGCTGCTGTTTCAAAGCGTGCTCGCCAGCGCCTGAGGTCGTAACGGTGGCGTCAGAGCCGGTCGTCATCTGCGACTATGACCCCGATTGGCCCGCGCGCTACGAGCGGCTGCGCGCGCTGATCGCGCCGGCGCTCGGCGAGTTGGCGGCGGCGATCGATCACGTGGGCAGCACGGCCGTGTCCGGGCTGGCCGCCAAGCCGACGATCGACCTCGCCGTCAGGCTGCGCTCGGCCGCCGATCTGCCTGCCGCGATCGACCGGCTCGCGCGCCTCGGCTACGAGCACGAGGGCGACTTCGGCGTCGCCGGGCGTGAGGCGTTCGCCACGCCGCCGGGCCACTCGACCCACGATCACCACCTGTACGTCTGCCTGCCTGACTGGCGCGGCTACGACGACCAGATCGCGTTTCGCGACCATCTCCGCGCCCATCGCCGAACGATGCTGGCGTACGCGCGGCTCAAGCGTGCGCTCGCTTTGGAGCACGGGACGAACCGCGCGGCCTACACGAACGCCAAGGCCGATTTTGTCGCCAATGTGCTGCGCAAAGCCGGCCGCGCCCCGCCGGTCAGACTTCGCGGGCGTCCATGATCAGCATCTGCACGCCGCCTTCGGGAAAGCCCATGCCTTGCACGTCGGCGGCCGCGGCCTGCCCTTGCGGACTCGCGAAGGCGTTCTGGATCGCCGCCACGTCGTCGAAATGCAGCGTCGCGATCAGGTGGAACGCTGACGGCCCGGCCGGCGTCATGATCGGACCGTTGTTCACCTCGTACTTGCGAAGGCCCGGGATTGCCTTGGCGATCGGGATGTGGGTTTCGAAATAGTGCTTGTCAAACGCCGCGGCGTCCTTCGGTGCGCTGTACATCACGACCAGTTTGGCCATTGAAGTTCCTCACGGTTCAAGCTTGCCGGCACGGCGGCTTTGAGCGCGGCGAGTGTGGGTCATGCCGCCGGCCGCTACAAGCGCCGTGGTCAGCCTTGCGGGACGGCGTTCGGGTGCGCCGCCTTCCAGTCCATCGCTTTGCGGATGCGATGCTCGACGCTGGGGTGGTCGTAGAAGATGAACTCCTCGAGGTCGGACGGCGAGGCCGCGCGGTAGGCGATCGTCTTCACCAGCGCCTTGGCGAGACCGTCCGGTTCGTGCGCGTGTTCGAGCGAAAACGTGTCCGCCGCGGCTTCATGCATGCGCGTCTGGGTGTTGAAGATTGGGGTGGCGATCAGGCTCAAGCTCGCGACGATCAGATAGGCGATCGGAAGGCCGGCGGGGTCCGCCACCCCGCCTAGGTCACCCGCTCCCAGCCATCCGCGCACGAACGGAAAGAGCAGCATCACGCCGAAGGCGACCAGCGCAGCCATGACCGCCTGGAAGAGGGCGCCCCAGAGGATGTGGTGCAGGACGTAGTGGCCCATCTCGTGGCCGACGATGCCGCGGACCTCGGCCAGGTCCGCGCCTTGTTTGAACATGGTGTCGCTGAGCGCGACGCGGGCTGTCCCGAACAGGCCCGCGACGTTGGCGGTGTAGCGGTTCGACTGCTTCGAGCCGTTGTAGACGTAGATCTTGTCGGTCGGCACGCCCACGCTGTCGCCCAACGTCACGACTAGGTCGCGCACCGGGCCGGGCGGCGCCGGCGTGTAGTGGTTGAGCATCGGCTCGAGCACGGCCGGGGAGGCCCAGGCGCCGAACACGACGAAGGCGCCGCAGATGGCGCCGGTCCAGAGCGGCCAGCTACGCGTGGCGCGACGGACGAGGGCGTAGAGGGCTACGAACAGCAGCGCCAGCACCGGCAATGAGGCGCCGAACAGGATGGCCTGGTCGGTGAGCCAACCGCTCCAGGCCTGACTGGTCATTCCGTACTGCCGCTCCCGCCACCAGTCGGCGTAGCTAGCCCACGGCAGCTCCAGGACCCAATCGGCGACCAGGAAAACGACGCTCGCCACGAAGGCGGCGAGCAGCGGGCGCGGTCGCGTGCGCTCGAGCCCGCGCACCAGGCGAAGAAGCCCGCCCGACTTCAGGATCAGGACCGACTCCGCGACCGTGACGAGCCAGCCCCAGAGCAACAGCCAATGGCCGCCTTGCGTGTAGGCGACGGCCTTCGCCTGCGCCGCCGACGAGAGCGTCGCCAGGTAGGCCGACGTCGCCGCCGCCGGATCGAAGACCGCCATCGATCGCCTCGCTGGCCGGTATCTAGCTCGCCGTCTGCCCAATTCGGCAATCGTCGGTGCGCTGGCGTTCGCCCCCTGGCCGATTCCCCGCTAGAAGCCGGCCATGACCGCCGAAGCCGTTCCGTCGATGGCCGCGCTAGCCCGCGAGTATGGGCTCAAGGACGACGAGTACGCGCTGATCGTCCGACGGCTGAACCGCGAGCCGAACCCGCTGGAGCTCGGCGTTTTTTCGGTCATGTGGTCCGAGCATTGCTCCTACAAATCGAGCCGCAAGCACGTGGCCAAGCTCCCGACCAAGGGCCCGCGCGTGATCCAGGGGCCGGGCGAGAACGCCGGCGTCGTCGATATCGGCGACGGGCAGGCGGCGGTGTTCAAAATGGAGAGCCACAACCACCCGAGCTTCATCGAACCCTATCAGGGGGCGGCGACCGGGGTCGGCGGCATCATGCGCGACGTCTTCACCATGGGCGCGCGGCCGATCGCCATCCTGGACGCGCTCCGCTTCGGGGATCCGAAGCATCCGAAGACCCGGCGCCTGGTCGCTGGCGTCGTCGCCGGCATAGGCGGCTACGGCAATTGCGTCGGCGTGCCGACCGTCGGTGGCGAGACGAACTTTGATGCCGGCTACGACGGCAATATCCTGGTCAACGCCATGTGCGTCGGCCTGGCGGACGCGGACAAGATCTTCTATTCCGCCGCGCCGGCGGCCGGGCTGCCGGTGGTCTACTTCGGCTCGAAGACCGGGCGCGACGGCATCCATGGCGCGACCATGGCCTCGGCGTCGTTCGAGGCGGACTCGGACGAAAAACGTCCGACCGTGCAGGTCGGCGACCCCTTCGCCGAGAAGCTGTTGATCGAGGCGACGCTGGAGCTGATGGCGTCCGGCGCCGTGGCCGCGATCCAGGACATGGGCGCGGCCGGTCTGACCTCTTCTTCGGTCGAGATGGCCGGCAAGGGGGGCGTCGGCATCGTGCTCGACCTCGACCAGGTCCCGCAGCGCGAAGAGGGCATGACGGCCTACGAAATGATGCTTTCGGAGAGCCAGGAGCGGATGCTGGCCATCCTGAAGCCCGGGCGCGAGGCGGACGGGCGGCGCATCTTCGAAAAGTGGGGGTTGGATGCCGCCGTGATCGGCCAGACCACCGACACCGGCACGATCGTGCTGCGTCACCGCGGCCAGGTGGTGTGCGACCTGCCGCTCGGCCCGCTGACCGACGATGCGCCGCTCTACGACCGCCCGTGGGTGACGGCCGCGGCGCCCAAGCGGCTCACGCCGGCCGAGGTTCCACCGCCCGCCGACTATGCGGCGGCGGTGCTCACGCTAATGAGCTGCCCGGACATGGCCTCCAAGCGCTGGCTCTTCGAGCAATACGACCGGCACGTGATGGCCGACACCATCGCCGCAAGCGACACCGGGCACGATGCGGCCATCGTCCGCGTGCACGGGTCGAAGAAGGCGCTGGCGCTGACCTCGGACGTCACGCCGCGCTACGTCGTGGCCGATGCGTACGAGGGCGGCAAGCAGGCGGTGGCCGAGGCATGGCGCAACCTGAGCGCGGTCGGGGCCCAGCCGATCGCCATCACCGACAATCTGAACTTCGGCAACCCCGAGCGGCCGGAGATCATGGGCCAGCTCGTGCGCGCGATCGAAGGGATGGCGGAGGCTTGCCACGCGCTCGACTTCCCGGTCGTGAGCGGGAACGTGTCGCTCTACAACGAGACGGAAGGAGTCGGCATCCCGCCCACGCCCACCGTCGGCGCGGTCGGGCTGATCGACGACTATGACCGCCGCGCCGGTTATGCGGGCCTTAAACCCGGCGACGCCCTCGTGCTCCTGGGCGAGACCCACGGCGAACTCGGCGCAAGCCTCTATCTGCGCGAGCTGCTGGCCCGGCATGACGGCGCACCGCCGCCGGTGGACCTGGCGCGCGAGCGTCGCGTTGGCGACTTCGTGCGCGGCCTCGTCCGATCCGGCGCGGTCAGCGTCGTGCACGACCTGTCGGACGGCGGACTGGTCGCCGCCGCGGCCGAGATGGCGCTCGCCTCGGGCGTCGGCATCGTGCTGAACGCGACCTCGCACGAGCACGCCCACTTCTATCTGTTCGGCGAGGATCAGGGCCGCTACCTCGTCGCGACCGGCGATCCGCAGGCGCTGATGGCGCGCGCACACGTGGCTGGCGTTCACGCCTCGGCGGCCGGCCATGCCGGCGGCGACGCGTTCGCTTCCGCAGAGGGTCTGTTCAGCATCCCGCTCGCCCGCCTCCGCGAAGCGAACGAAGCCTGGCTGCCGCGCTACATGGGCGAATCCCAGCCCTAACGGTCGCCGGCGCGCACCCAGTGTGCGGTGAGCGCCGCATCGGCCCAGAGCCGGCTGGCGTCGGCCGCATTGCGCACCGCCTCGCGCGAGGCGGTCGTGCAATCGCTGTCGCCCGCGTCCATGGTCAGGCCGGGGAAGGGATGCGTCGCCGGCGGAGGGCCGCTGTCGCCGGCCTTGGCCTGGGGCGGCGGCGGGCCGCAGAGCACCGGCCACATCCTGAACGCAGTGATGCGACCGCCGCGGTCGCGGCGCGCGGCCCCCAATCCATAGTAGCTGTAGCCGCTGTCGGTCCCCTTACCGGCCGCGTCCGGCGCTGTTTGCATGATCTGGGGCGACCCGCCGGTCAGCAGCGCGCGCTGGGTCGTCCAGATCCAGCGGCCGTCCTTCTTGTCGAGCGTCATCCAGCGCCCGCCCCTGATGACCAGGCGGCCGGCGCAGTCGGGCCAGTCTGTGATCGGCCGCCGCTCATCGAAAACGCAGTCGCTCGACGGCCCCGCGCTCCAGACCCCGGGGCGCAGCTGGGCTGCGCCCGCCGCGTCGGCGGCGCCGAACAGCGGCGCCTTGGTGACCACCCAGTTGCAGCCGAAGAGCATCAGCGCGGCCGAGACCGCAACGAAGACGCGCATGGTCGCCCCCCAATGATCACGGAACCGTGATGCCGGCTACGTTTGCAGCCTGCGGGCGGCAGAGTCGAGAATTTTTAAGCAATTGCTGTACTGAAATGACCCAGGGCCGTTGTGGGTCGCCACGGCCCGATTCCTGCTTCGGTCTCGCCAATGCCCATCTCAGCCACCGACCTGGAAAGCCAACTGCGACAAGCCTTCCCTGATGCCGAGATCGCGATCGAGGACCTGGCGGGCGACGGCGATCACTACCGGGCGCGAATCACCTCGCGCGCGTTTGCCGGACTTCCCAGGGTGAAGCAGCATCAGCTGGTCTACGCCGCGCTGAAGGGCATGGTCGGCGGTGCGCTGCATGCGCTGGCGCTGGAGACCGCCGCCCCATTGGGTGGGGGCTGACCGATGCGATACCGCCCGCTCGGCAACACCGGCATGGCCATCTCGGCGGTTTCGCTGTCGCTGACGGACTCCAACGCGCGCCGGGCGAACGATTGGATCGCGCTCATCTACGCCGGCCTGGAGAGCGGCATCAACGCCTTCGAGGTCGCCGGCTGCCACCCGTTCCTCGTCGACGGGTTCGGCCAGGCGATCAAGGCTGTCGACCGCAGCCTGCTGTTCATCGCCTGGCGGCTCGGCTGGGTCGTGACCCCCTCAGGCGCGATGGCGCGTGACTTTTCCGCCGACAGCCTCACGGCCACGGTCGAGGCGGCGCTCGCGCGCACAGGCCTTGAGTATCTCGACGCCGGCATCCTTGACGACCCCGCGACGAGCGAACTGGCGCCGCAAGCTCTGGAGGCGATGAAGCGGCTGCAGGAGGCCGGACGCATCCGCATGCTCGGCGTTTCCGGCGGGGACGGAGCGACCGACACCTACATCTCGACCGGCGCCTTCGACGTGGTGGCGACGACGTTCAACCTCACGTCCGGCTGGAAAGAGCGCCACAGGTTGAAGGCGGCGATCGAACGCGACATGGCGGTGATCGGTTTCGGCTACTACCCGACCATCCAGCGCGACCGGTCGCCGGGGAGCAAGCCCACGCTGTGGGGCCGCGTGGCGAATCCACTGGAGGGCGCCGGCAGTTATACCTTCCTGGACGAGACGCCGCAGTGGACGGCCGAGGAGCTTTGCCTGGGGTACGCGATGACCGAGCCTTCGCTGTGCACCGTGCAGGTCGTGGCCGACCGCGTCGAACGGATCGAAAAACTGGCCGCCGTTGCGGAGCGCGAACTGCCACCGAACGTGCCGGCGCAGATCGAGATGGCGCGCTTTTCGCTAACGGCCAAACCGACCGCGGCCGAGGTCGCGCTTGACCGCCGGCAGCAAGCTTCCTAGCTCAGGGGCGCCAGAATCCCGCTGGCGGAGTCAACAATCCATGACAGACGTCGCCGCCACGTCCGACCAGATCGCCGCCTTCATCGCCAGAACGATCGAGGAAAACCCCGTTGTCCTGTTCATGAAGGGCGTGCCAGATGCGCCGCAGTGCGGCTTTTCCGCCATCTGCGTGCAGATCCTCGACCATCTGGGCGCCGAGTTCGTCGGGGTGAACGTGCTGCAGAGCGACGAGCTGCGCCAAGGCATCAAGGCCTTCACCGACTGGCCGACCATCCCACAGCTTTATGTGAACGGCGAATTCGTCGGCGGCTCGGACATCATCCGCCAGATGTTCGAAGCCGGCGAGCTGAAGCCGTTGCTCGTGGAACAAGGCGTTTTGCCGGGCGACGCCACGTCGACAATCGGGACGAGCCCGGCCTAGATATTCGCCTTATCTCGCTGGCCGCCGCCGGCAGGGGGTGAAATGGCTGACGAGTCGCAGCTGCGCGCAGACTTGGTGGCGCAATACCGGCGCGCGGGCGAGCTGCGCTTGAACGAGCTCGCCTCGGGCAACCTCAGCTGCCGGTTCGGCGAGGGCATGCTGATCTCGCCGACGGGCGCCTCTGCCGAGACCATCGCGGAAGACAACATCGTCCTCGTGGGGCCGGACGGCGAATGGAGCGGCGATCACGCGCCTTCGTCGGAATGGCGGATGCACGCCGCGATCTATCGGGCGTGCCCGGATGCTGGCGCGGTCGTGCACACCCACTCCGACTACTGCGTCGCCGTGGCATGCCAGAACCAGCCGCTGCCGGGCTTCCACTATCTGGTCGGCTCGTTCGGCGGCGGCGACGTGCCGTGCGTCCCCTACACGACGTTCGGCGGTCAGGAGCTGGCCGACAATGCCGCCGCGGCGCTCCGCGATCGCACGGCGTGCCTCCTGGCCAACCACGGCATGATCTGCCGCGCCCGCAGCCTGCGCTCGGCCGTCAACCTCGCCTGGAGGCTGGAGATCATGTGTCGCCAGTACGTGCTGACCCGCCAGCTGGGCGAGCCGAGCTTACTGACCGAGGCGCAGTGGGAAGACTTCTTCGCCCACGCGCGGTCGGCCAGTTACGGCGGCCGGCGATAGGCGAGGGCGATGAACTCCGGACTGGTCTGCGTTGGGCTCACCACCCTCGACATCGTTGCCGGCCCGATCGACGAGCTCACGCACACCGAGCGGGCGCGGCTCATCGACGGCATCGCCTGCGCGCCGGCCGGCACGGCGGCGGGCGCGGCGCTGGTCGCGGCCAAGCTCGGCATGGCGGTCAAGCTGGTCGGCGCCGTGGGCGACGACATGATCGGCGGCTTCGTGCGCCTGGGCCTGGAACAGGTCGGGGTCGACGTCTCGCTGCTCGCCGTCCAGCCGGGGCAGAAAACATCGACGACGCTGCTGACAGTCGAGTCCGACGGACGCCGCTCGAGCTATCACATGCCGGGCGCCGGGATCGCGGCGCGGATCGACGATGCGACGCTCGCCGCCGCGACGACCGCGCGGTTCGTGCACTATGCCGCCGTGGGGGGCCGCCTGAGCGACGGCGGACCCGGCGAGGCGCTGTTGCGCGCGGCCAAGGAAGCCGGCGCGATCGTCACCTGCGACCTGATTGGGCCGCGGCGGACCGCCGCCGACGAGATCGCCCGGCTCTTGCCCCACGTCGACTACTTCATGCCGAGCGCCGCCGAGGCGGTGGTGCTCAGCGGGACCGAAGATCTCGCCGAGGCCGCCCAGCGGTTCTTGGGGCTAGGCGCGGGCGCCTGCATCATCAAGAACGGGCGGCACGGCGCGCTGGTATGGTTGAACGGTGAACATTATGCGGCGCCGGCCTACGCCGTGACGCCCAAGGACACGACGAGTTGTGGCGACGCCTTCTGCGCCGGGTTCATCGCGGCGCTGGATCGCGGCTGGGCGCCCAAGGACGCCTGCGGTTTCGCCAACGCGACCGCCGGTCTGGTCGCCGAAGGCTATGGCACGCTGGGCGCGCTCGCCGGCTTCGATGAAACGGTGGAGGCGATGAGCCGCTACGCGGTCGTTGAAGACGCCGCCCCGGTCGCGGAATAGCGCACGCGCGAGCGGGTGCGCGCGGCGGTGCGCCGCGGCGTCGATGCGAAGCGATGCCGTTCTGCGTGGTGATGGTGGTGGTGGTGATGGTGGTGGCACAGAACAGCACTGGCTGCCCATCGTCGGGGACGGACCAGAAACGCTTCACATCGAACGCCGCGGACTGACAGCATCTAACCACACCCGCACGGGCGCTCGGCAAACGGCTTAGCGAGGCGGCGGCTCCAGCCGGGAAGCCTAGAACAACCCCAGCGCCTTGAGGCTGGCGACGCCGTCGCGGCCGACGACCAGGTGGTCGTGCACGACGACGCGCAGGGGCCGCGCGGCGTCGACGACCTGGCGGGTCATCTCGACGTCGGCGGCGCTAGGGGTGGGGTCGCCGGAGGGGTGGTTGTGCACG
>Ga0209415_10002913_pt1 | contig 32007 bp, 31 predicted proteins | sample PeaSoiSIISIP2007_FD_187696 | JGI IMG/M metagenome (GOLD analysis project Ga0209415, IMG submission 187696) | Peat soil microbial communities from Weissenstadt, Germany - SII-SIP-2007 (SPAdes) (version 2) | ecosystem: Environmental > Terrestrial > Soil > Wetlands > Peat | place: Germany... | reverse complement strand
CGGCGCGGGCGCGGAAGGGCTCTCACTCATCGGTCACCATCCTCCATCCTGAGCCGGATCGCCCGTTCGTGGCCGCGCAGCCCCTCGGCTTCGGCGAGGGCGCAGGCGACCGGGGCCAGGCTGTCGAACTCGCCGGCCGAGAGCTCCACCACCGACTGCCAGCGCTGGAAGTCCATGACCGCGAGCGGCCCGCGGTGGCGCGCGGCACCGCCGGTGGGCAGGGTGTGGTTGGGACCGGCGACGTAGTCGCCCATCGACACCGGCGAGCGCGGCCCGACGAAGACCGCCGACGCGGTGTGGGGGCGGTCACGGAGCGCCTCGGCGGCCGCACCCTGGAGCGAGAGGTGCTCGGCGGCGAACTCGTCGGCGAGGCGGCGGGCCGCGTCGAGCGAGTCGGTGACGACCACGGCGCCGTGGCGGCCGGCGGCCGCGGCGATGATCCCGGCCCGCGCCGCCGACGACGCCTCCTCGGAGAAGGCCGCGCCCACGGCGCCGGCCAGGACCGGGGAGTCGGTCAGGCAGACGGCCCAGGCCAGGGGATCGTGCTCGAGCTGGGAGATCAGGTCGGCGGCGACCAGCCGGGGGTCGGCATCCGCGGACGCGATCACGACGATCTCGCTGGGCCCGGCCACGCCGTCGATCCCGACCTCGCCGAACACGGCGCGCTTGGCCAGCGTCACGAAGACGTTCCCGGGGCCGGTGATCTTGTCCACTCCGGCGATCGTCTCGGTGCCGTACGCGAGGGCTCCGATGGCCTGGGCTCCCCCGACGGCGTGGACCTCGCTCACCCCCAGGTGGTGGGCGCTGGCCAGGACCAGGGGGTGGACCGCGCCCCCGGCGCCCGGCGGGGAGACCAGGGCGATCTCCGCGACCCCGGCGATCTGGGCGGGGATCACGTTCATGAGCACCGTGCTGGGGTAGGCGGCCCTCCCTCCGGGGACATAGCAGCCGACCCGGCGGAGCGGAAGAGGGCGCAGGTGGGAGCTGGGGGTGCCCCGGACCGAGGTGTCCAGCTGGTGCTCGTGGATCTCCCGGATGCGCGCGGTCGCAGCGGCGATCGCTTCGCGAACGACGGGCTCGGCCGCCTCCCAGGCGCGGGCCATCTCCCCCTCGGACACGCGCGTCCGCGCGACGTCGACCTGGTCCAGCCGTCCGGTCCACCGCCGCACCGCCGGGTCGCCGTCACGGGCGACCTCGTCGACGATGGTGCGGACCACCCGTTCGGCGCTCACCGGCAAGTCGAACCAGGCCGCCAGCGGGCCGGCGGTCGCGGCATCCAGGAGGAGTTCCGTGCCCCGCCGCTCGGCGCGCACCTGGGCTCGCCACTCCGCCGGTGCCAGGGATCGGAGCTGGGGGATCACCGGGGTCCGGCTCCCCGTTCGGGCAGCGCGGGCAGCGGCGTGGCGAGCTCCGGGGGAGGCGACGCCGCCGCCCCGGGAATGGCCCCGGCCCTCGCCGCCACAGTGCGGCGGAGCGCCGCGGCGAGGCGGTTCACCGCCTCGCTCCGGGTCTTGAGCGAGGCCTGGTTCGAGATCAACCGGGCGGTGGAGCGGCCGGCCTCGGCCACCTCGACGAGGTGGTTGGCGATGAGGGTCCGCCCCGTCGCGGTGATGTCCACGACGCAGTCGGCCAGGCCCATCGCGGGAGCCAGCTCGACCGACCCGTGGAGCTTGATCAGCTCGACGGCGAGCCCCAGGGCATCGAAGAACCGGCGGGCGGCCACCGGGTACTTGGTCGCGGCGCGGAGCGACTGGGGGAATCGCCCCAGGGCGAGCGGTGAGCCCTGCGGTGCCGCCAGCACCAGCCGGCAGGCGCCGAAGCCCAGGTCGACCAGCTCGTAGCAGTCGCGCGGCGACTCCCAAAGGATGTCCTTGCCGACGATGCCGGCGTCGCAGGCGCCCATCTCCACGTACACCGGGACGTCGGTCGGCCGCACCCTGACCACGGTCGCCGTCGCGGTGGCGATCTTCAGCTGGCGGTCGAACCGGCCGGGATCGACGTCCGCCACCCCCGCCTCGGAGAGCAGGCGGCAGGCATCCTCGAAGAGGGCGCCGGCGGGCAGGGCCAGCCGCAGCCCCCCGCTCACCGGGCATCCTCCCGGTTCAGCGCCAGCAGGCCTTCGACCCCGCTGCCATCGCGGCCCCGGTACCGCCAGCGAAGGGCACCGTCCTTGCCGAGGTGCGCGGTGCCGTCGGTGGCCGGCTGGTCGGGCCGCCCGGCGGTCGGCTCGAGATCCAGGGCCACGGCGACGCCGGCCTCGCGGAGCCGAGCGGCCACCGCGGGCGCCTCCCGTGTCCGCTCCGCGGCGTAGCCGAGACGCAGCGCCGCGGGGCTCCCGTCCTCGCCCGGGCCACGCATCAGCGCATCACAGCAGCGATCGACGTGGAGGACGAATCCGGTCGCCGGCGCACCCGCGCCGAAGGCTTCCAGGAGCCGGTCGTAGCGACCACCCGCGCCCAGGGGAAAGCCGAGGTCGGCGCTGAACAACTCGAAGGTTGGCCCAGTGTAGTAGTCCCAGTCGCGCACCGCGCCGAGATCGAGGTGGACGCTGCCGGTGATCCCGTGGCGGTCGAGGCCCTCCCATAGCTCGGCGAGGTCGGTGAGGACGCGGTGCGGCCGCGGGTCGGTGAGCCGCGCTCCCGCGCTGTCGAGGATCTCCCGGCCTCCTCGCAGGGTGGGGAAGGCGAGCAGCAGGTCTCGCTCGGCGTCGCCGGCCGCGGTTCCGCTCAGCGCATCCTCGACCGCGACCAGGTCGCGGCGGCGCAGGGCGGCGGCCACCCGCTCCCGGGATTCCGCGTCGAGCCCGGCGGAGTCGAGCAGCGCGGGGACGAGGTCGGCGTGGCCCACATCGATCTGAACGCCGGCGATACCGGCCCGCTGGAGCGCGGCCGCGGCCACCGCGATGCACTCAGCGTCGGCGGCCAGGCCTGGGTGGCCGATCAGCTCGCAGCCAGCCTGCATCGCCTCCCTGCGCCGGCCGCCGAGCGGCGGGCGATTGAAGAGCACCGGTCCCGCATAGCAGAGCCGGAGCGGCGGCGTCGCTCCCTGGAGCTGAGTGGCGACCACCCGGGCGACGCTCACGGTGCGCTCCCCGACCAGGGCGAGCAGGCTGCCGTCGGCGTCCATGAAGCGGAACAGCTGGGTCTGGAGACCACCCCGCACACCGGCGGCGACGGTCTCCAGCGGCTCGACGAGCGGGGTCGCCAGGTACTCGTAGCCCCAGGCGGCGAAGGTATCGACGAAGGCCTCGGTGACGGCCCGCCGGCGCTGTGCCGCCGCACCGATCCAGTCCGCGAAGCCGCCCGCACGGCCCCGCGCGGGACTCTGCAGGGCGCTCATACCGGCGAAGTCTAGACAGGCTCCGCCTCGCATCGTGTCGAAAACGGTGCTGCCGGCGGCCTTTGGTCTGGTTGGCGCGCCAGCGGATGACCGAGGGCCACCGCCCCGCGGGGACGGCGGCCCTCGATGCCTCTCGTATCTCTGTTGGGGGTTACTGGGCTGGAGGCGGCGGCGGCGGGCTCTGGTTGAACGTGGAGAAGTTCATCGGCGCGGTCGCCGGCTGGACGTCGCTCTTGGAGAGCCAGCCCCCGACGGCGATCACGATGGCCAGGATCAGGCCGAGGAAGAAACCGATCGAGATTCCGGCGCTGAAGTTGTAGCCGGGACCGCTGTAGCTCGCGCCCCCGGCATAGGTGAGGAACAGGATGGTCATGAGCGCGATGAACGCGCCGCCCACCGTGTAGATCAGGTAGTCCTGAACAGGCAGGGCGGGGAGGACATTGGGGGCAAAGGTCCGGATGGCGAAGAGGACGATCATCACGAGGAGGACGATGAATCCGAGCAAGCCGGACCAGAGGCCGAAGCCGTTGGTCCCGCCGCTGTAGCTCGTGCCCGCGATGCCGAGGACGCTCGATCCGGTGTAGCTGGACGAGAAGGCCCACCACCACGGGATGAACCAGTTGATCAGGGCGAGGACCAAGCCGCCCCCGATGAGGAGTTGGCCGTTGGAGTAGGTGCGTCCACCTATCTGTGCTGGCATTTCAGATCTTGTGCTCCTTTGCAGACGTGGTTATTGGGCGACTGACGGAGGCTACCGCGCCGCGGTCGCCTCTCACAACTCGGAAACGGGCTTCACATACGCGGATGTCGCAACCCCTGGACGAGCAGCGCGCCGACCCCCTCCCCGGCGCCCCCCCCGACTGGCCGGCCACTGCTCGTGGCGGGGCGCCCCCTCTCGGAGCGTTCGGTTCCCCCTCTCGGAGCGGCTCCGCCCTCCTCCGCCATCTCAGTCCGCCTCCGCGGCGGGCAGCACCAGCAGGGTGTCTAGCTTCGCCTGGGCGAGCTCCAGCAGGTTGGGCACGGCCTCCACCGGCAGGTCCAGCCGGGCGGCGATGGCGGCGTGATCCGCGCCCTGGTCGCGAAGGCGGAGGGCCTCCGCATAGGCCGGGGTCAACGTCTCCAGGGCCGCCTCCCGGTTCATCCCGGGTCACGCTACCGGCCGCCCGGCGGAGCGTCATGAGTACCGCAGTACCCAGGCACGGGCTGGGAACCGCTCCCGGTACTCAGCGGAGGCTGTCGGTACTCAGCGGGGGCGGTCGAGGGTCAGCGGAGGGCGTCGGTGCTCGGCGGGGCCGGCCGCGCCGGGATCGTGGCCAGGACCACGGCCAGCGCCGCCCGCGAGCTCACCCCGAGCTTGGAATACGCCTGCTGGAGGTGGTTCTCCACGGTGCGCACGGAGAGGCCGAGCCGGACGGCGATGTCGGCGCTGCTCGTGCCCCCTGAGGCCATCCGCGCCACCTGCAGCTCGCGGTCGGTGAGGACCCCCCGGGTTGAGACCCGGTCGAGGGCCGGCGACCGGCTCCTCTCGCAGTCGGCTGCCAGAGCGGCGCTGCGCAGCGCCGGCACCCGGGCGCGGTTCGACATCCCCGCTCTCCGGTAGGTCTCCGCCGCCTCCGCCGCCGCCTCGGCGGCGAGCAGGGTGAGCCCCATGCGCTCGAACTCGACGGAGACGCTCTCCAAGCTCGGGGCGTCGACATCGACGAGGGCCCGGACGTGGGCTGCGAGGGCGGGGACGAGCTCACCCTCGCAGCGGGCGGCGAGGTGCTCCAGCCGTTCGGCTCCGGAGGGATCGCCGAGGCGGGCCGCGTCATGGAGCGCCCACGACTCCGTGGAGGAGAACCCCGCGTCACGCCAGCCGTCGGCAGCGCGCAGGGCGGAGGCGGCCGCCCCGGAGCCCTCCCCCCTTGCCCAGAGGACCCAGGCCTCACACAGATCGACCCAGGGCTGCTCGGTCGGCGGGGTCGCCATCGCGGCGCGCGCCGCGGCGAGGGCGGTCTCGGCGCGCCGGAGGTCGCCGCCAAGGCTGGCGGCCTGGGCCAGGACGCCCTCGAGCGTGGCGAGATGACCGCCGCCGGCCATGTAGCGGTGACAGATCGCGACCCCCTCCTCCAGCCACGCCCTGGCGGTCGCGCTCTTCCCGGAGAGGAGGGCGGCCCAGCCCACCAGTCCCGTCCAGTAGCCGCGGAGCGGCTCGAGGCTGGCTTCGACGAGCCGGTCGTGGATCTCCTCGGCGAGCCGTGCAGCCTGCGGCACCTTGCCCGCGAACCAGAGCGCGTTCCACCTCCCGGTGAGCAGGCTGGAGCGCGTGGTGAGCAGCTCCGGGCTGTCCCTCAGCAGCTCCATCCCGCTGTCGAGGGTGGCGACCGCCTGGAGCGGCCGACCCGAGAAGGCGAGCGCCAGACCGCGCACCCCCATCGCCGCGATCCGCACCGATGGAGGGGCGGCGGGGTCATCGATGACCGCGGCGCTGCGTTCCTCGGCCACCTGCAACCGCCCTGCCGAGAGCTCGAGCAGGGCGCGGGTGACGGTGAGATCGTGGGCGGCGGTGCCCTCCGGGAGGCCGGCCACCGCTTCGCAGAGGACCTCGAGGGCCCGCTCGGCGCGTCCGAGCCCGTAGTGGAGGTTCTGGGCGCTGGTCAGGGCCAGCTCCGCCACCTCGGCGACGTCCCGCGGATGGGCGCCGTCGAGGACGGCCTGCGCCTCCGCCGGCCGGCGCAGCCCGCTCATGGCGCGGGAGAGGGCGATCTCCGCGGGGAAGCCCACCCCGGCGTCGATCGCCGCGCGCGCCAGCGCTTCGGCGGTGTCGAAGCGCCCGGAGCCGAGCATCCAGCGGGCCGCCGCCAGTGCGGAGTCGGCGGGCACCGGCTGACCGGCCTCCAGCCGGATCATGGCCAGCCGGCTCGGGTCGTCTCCCCGACGGAGCGGGGTCGCCTCCAGGGCGTCGCCCAGGCGCCCGAGCAGCTCGCGCCTGCGCAGCGGGGTCAGGCCGCCGCGCAGCGCCTCCGCGTAGAGGGGATGAGCCAGCCGCACCTGCCAGCGGCGGTGGTATCTCTCGCTGACGGTGGCGGTGGTGATGACCGCGGCCGCCTCGAGGTCCCGGATGACCGCGGGCGCCACCAGCCTCTCCAGGACGTCGAGCGGGAGTGGCTCGGCGAGCGCGAGGGCCTCGGCCGCCTCGCGCTGCGGCTGTGAGAGCGGGCGGAGCCGCTGCTCGATCGCCTCGAGCGGGCCACCCGCCGCCACCGGCTCCCCCTCCCAGCGCCAGACGCCGTCTCGCTCCGCCAGGGCTCCCGAGCTCAGCCCGATCTCGACGAGCTCATGGAGAAAGAGGACGTTGCCCTGGCTCAGCCGGCCGAGCTCGTGGCGGGTGCCGGCGTCGAGATGGCCGTCGAGCACCTGTCCGAGAAGCGCCTCCACCTCGGTCCGGGAGAGCGGCTGGAGCTCGATCCAGCCGATCGCCCCCTCCTTGCGCAGCCCGGTGATCGGGTCGGGGAGCGTCTCGCCGGAGCGGGCGGTCAGCAGCAGGGAGGCGGTTTGGGTGCTCGCCAGCTGGTGGAGGAGCGCCGAGGAGGCGGCGTCGAGGAACTGCGCATCGTCGACGGAGACGACCAGCCGGCCGTTCCCCCGCTCCTGACGGAGCTCCCGAACGCTGTGACGGAGGACGTCGAGGGGGCTCATCGACAGGGCTTCCGGGAGCAGCGGGGCGAGGGGGCCGAAGGGGATGGTCGCCGCCGCGACGGTGGCGGTCACCTCCCGGACGACCCAGCCGTCCCGGCGCAGGCGGGCCAGCGCCTCGGCGCGGAGGCGGGTCTTGCCGACCCCCGGAGCGCCCGCAATGATGACGCCGCACGAGGCCGGACGCTCCAGCTCACGAGCGAGCAGGGCCAGTTCCTCGTGCCTGCCGACGAGGGGCCACGGCGACCGGCTGGCGGTGGGCGGCATGGGTGGTGACCTGGATTGTGCCAGCGTCGGCGGGTTCGAGGGGTGGGACGTCCGGCGCTGGCGCGGTCGCCCGGGCCGCCCGGCGGCTAGTACTGGTCCTCGGGGCGGATGTCCTCGTCGATCTCGTCCTCGGTCTCGACGTCCTCGAGGGGAGTGGGCTCCTCGAACTCGTCACCGGCCGCCAGCGGCTCCAGCTCCTCCCCCGGCTCCCCGGCGCCGGCGGCCTCCTCGTCCTCCTCGACGTCGCCCAGGGGCATGTCGTCGACGCCGCGCTGGGCGAGCAGGGAGTCCTTGGCGTAGGGCCGGAACTCCTCGCGCTTCTGGCGGCTGACCGGGAAGGACGACCTGCGCGCGTTCTCGGCCGACTGGAAGGCCTCCCGGATGATGATCTCGATCTGGCTCTCCTCCACCCGCGCCACCACCGCCGTGTAGCGATTGCCGCTCGCGATCAGGGGCACGAGCCGCCGGGCGATCTTGCTGTCGACGTCGCCGAGCACGACGCCCCGGGTTGTCTGTGCCTGGAGGCCGCCGTCCTGGAGGTGCAGCTCGACGACGTCACCCGGCGCCACCACCACCACCACCCCCGACTTGGGCGGGTTGAGCACGGTGAGCGCGCTCTTGCCGGGCTCCTCGGCGAAGAGGTCGACGTCGATCGCCCCCTTGGCCCCGCCCAGCTTGGCACGGCTGTCGAGGAGGAGCTGCAGCTTGCGGACGTTCTTCTGGGCGATGACGTTCAGAGGGTTGAGCTGAAGCGCCTGCGAGTACGCGTCGAGGGCCGGCTGGTGCTCGCCGAGCTCGGTGAGGGCCTTGCCGATCCGGTTGAACGTCTCGTCGTCGCCCCCATGGCGATCGATGAGGGCGCGGTTGATGGCCACCGCCTCCTGCCATCGGCTCTCCAAGGCCGCCTGGATCGCTTCCTCGACGTAGAGGCTGCGCGGCTTGACACGTTCGGCTTCGGCCACGGACGAAGTTCCTCCGCTTGGACTCGATCGCTCGGCCCGCCACCGGAATCGGCTTTGGCTATGTGCGGGGTCCGCTATGATACCGGCTCAGTGCGGCGCATCTGTTCGAAAGGACTTTCGACCCTCAGCTCGGCCCAGGTCGCTCAGTGACCCGCGTCATCGCCATCGCCAACCAGAAGGGCGGCGTCGGCAAGACCACCACCGCCGTCAGCCTCGCCGCCGCGCTCGCGGAGGCCGGGGCTCGGGTCCTCGCCGTCGACCTCGACCCCCAGGGGCACCTCACCATCAACATGGGGGTGCGCCGGCCGGACGAGCTGGAGGTGACCGTCTACAACATCCTCACCGAGCCGTCCACCACCGCCGCGGAGGCCCGGCTGAGGTCGGAGCCCATCGGCCTGGACTTCCTGCCCGCCAACATCGAGCTGTCGGGGGCCGAGCTCCAGCTGGTGACCGAGTTCGGGCGCGAATCCGTGCTGCAGGAGAAGCTCACCCCGCTGCTCCCCGAGTTCGATTACGCCGTCATCGACTGCCCACCCTCGCTCGGCCTCCTCTGCGTCAACGCGCTGGTGGTGGCCACCGAGGTGATCATCCCCCTGCAGTGCGAGTACTTCGGGATGAAGGGGATGCAGCAGCTTCAGCGGACGATCGACCGCGTCCGCGCCAAGCTCAACCCGCAGCTGAGCATCGCCGGCATCCTTCCCACCATCTACAAGCCGCGGACCCTGCACAGCCAGGAGGTGCTCGAGCTGGTCAAGGAGCGCTACGGCGACGAGGTCTTTGACATTCGCGTCGACGCCTCGATCCGGTTCGCGGAGACACCCCTGGCCGGTCTCTCCATCCTCCAGTACGCCCCCGACTCGCCGGGCGCCAGGGCCTACCGCGCCCTGGCCCTCACCCTCATGGCACGTGGCGACACCCGGCCGGAGGCCCAGGACGAGGCGATGCCGGCACGATCCCGGGCGCGGGCCGGGCACCCGTGATGCCCGGGTTCCGACGCGCCCAGCTGCGCGGCTCGGACGAGCTGTTCCGCAGCACCGAGGAGGCCGCCCCGGTCGAGCCCCCCCTGCCCGAGCCGGCCGTCCACCCCGTGCCCGGGGCCCCGACCCACAGCCTCCGTTCGGTGCGCCTCAGTGAGGAGGAGATCCAGCTCCTCGCGGAGGCGGTGCAGCACCTCAAGTTCCCGGGCAAGACGCCGGCCCGGCCCTCGATCGGGGACTTCGAGACCCTCGAGGCGCTGCGTCAGAAGCTGCTCCGGGTCCTGTAACCGGCGCTCGAAACGGCAGCCGGGCATCGGCCCGCCCTCGCCGTGGGGAGGCGGAGGGACTCCCGCCCGCGTCTGGCCGGGCGTGCATCTTTCCAAACGGTGCGAAGCCTGCTAGGTTTGCGGCACGCCAGGGTCTCTGCGAAGGGAGGCCGGCGGGGTAGGGAGGTACAGAGATGAGAGTGTCGCGCGTTCCCGCGCTCGCCCAGATGGTGGCCGCCGGTGCCATCACGCTCCTCGGAGGAGCGACGGTGGCCGCGGCCCCGGTGGCCGTTGCCGCGATCCGGCTGATGCCCGCTTCGACGGGGCACGTGCTGTTCACCAGCAACCTCGCCCAGCCGCCGACGACCGCCGAGTGCGAGTCGACCTACGGCATCGCCTGCTACCAGCCCTTCCAGCTCCGGAGCGCCTACGACGTTCAGCCGCTCTACAACCAGGGCATCAACGGCCGCGGCGAGACCATCGTCATCGTCGACGCGTTCGGCTCGCCCACCATCCAGAGCGACCTGGCGACCTTCGACCAGGCGTTCAACCTGCCGCCGCCGCCCTCGTTCCAGGTGATCCAGCCGGAGGGCCCGGTGCCGTCCTGCACCGCTGACCCCTACGGCGCCGGCGACTGCTACGGGTGGGGCACCGAGACCAGCCTCGACGTGGAGTGGGCGCACACCATGGCCCCGGGCGCCAACATCCTGCTGGTCGAGACCCCCAGCTCGGAGACCGAGGGGCTGCAGGGCTTCCCTGACATCATCGCCGCCGAGAACTACGTGGTCGACCACCACCTCGGCCAGGTGATCACCCAGAGCTTCGGCGCCACCGAGCAGACCTTCAGCCCTGGCCAGCTCACCCCGTACAGCCAGTTGCGCAGCGCCTACGAGAACGCGGAGGCGAACGGGATCACCGTGCTGGCCGCGAGCGGTGACAACGGGGCCACCGACGAATTGGGCAACCTGACCTGCTGCTACTCGACCCGCGCCATCGACTGGCCCAGCTCCGACCCGCTGGTGACCGCCGTGGGCGGCACCCAGCTCCACATCAACGACTACGGGTACGTGACCGCCCCGGCCAGCGTCTGGAACGACTCGAGCACGACCGTCGGCGTCACCGGACCCGCATACACCTGGGGAGCCAGCGGCGGCGGCCTCTCGACCGTCTTCTCGCGGCCGGCCTTCCAGAACGGGGTCGCCAACATCGTTGGAAACAGCCGTGGAACCCCTGACATCGCGATGAGCGCCGCGGTGAACGGGGCCGTCGACTTCTACCAGGCCACGCAGGTCTACGGCGGCGTGACCTTCACCGGCGGTTGGGGCATCGTGGGTGGCACCAGCGAGGCATCGCCGCTCTTCTCCGGCATCGTCGCCCTCGCCGACCAGTACGCCGGCCACAGCCTCGGTTATCTCAACCCCGAGCTGTACACCCTCGCCGAGCAGGGCGGCTACTACAACGGGATCGTGCCGATCACCCAGGGGAACAACACGTACACCTTCTGCATCGCGGCCGACGTCGAAAGTGACGGCACGTGCCCCAGCAGGCGTGACCTGGTGACCGTCCCGGGCTTCTATGCCAACGGCTCCTACAACGACGCCACCGGCTGGGGGACGGTGGACGCCGCCCGGTTCGTCCCGGCTCTCGCCCGGCGCGCCGGTCCCCCCTTCTGACCTGACCTGGCATACGACGGCATTGAGGCGGCCGCCCTCGAAGGCGGCCGCCTCCGCCGTCTCCCCCGGTGCCGAGGGGCAGTGGATGAGGTCACTGCCTGCGCCGGTCTGCTAGCTTGCCGGGGATGGTCATCGGAACCCTCGTCCTCCGGCTCCAGGTCCCGGAGAGCGAGTCGCTGAAGAGCAAGCGCCAGGTGGTCCGCTCCCTGGTCGCCAGGGTTCGCCAGACATTCAACGTCGCGGTCGCCGAGGTCGGCGACCAGGATCTCTGGCAGGCGGTCGAGCTGGGAGTGGCCTGCGTCTCCTCCGACGCCCGCCACGCCGACGAGGTGTGCCAGAAGGTGCTCAACTTCGTGGGCAATTACGGCGAGGCCCTGCTCACCGACTCGAGGTTTGAGATCCTGCGCCTGTGAACGCGGAGCCTGGGCCCGCCCGGCGGCTGGCCCTCGCCAGCCCGGCGGGGCGCTGGGTCCTCGCCGCGACCGTCCTAGGTTCGGGGATGGCCCTTCTCGACACCACGGTGGTCCCCGTCGCACTCCCGGCCATCGGGCGCACCCTGGGGGGTGGCTTCGCCACGCTGCAATGGGTGCTCGACGCCTACCTGGTCACCCTCGCCGGGCTGGTGCTGCTGGGCGGCGCAGCCGGCGACGTGGTCGGCCACGACCGGGTCTTCCTGGCCGGGGCGGCGGCCTTCGGCGTCACCTCCGCCCTCTGCGGCCTGGCTCCGAACGGGACCATCCTGGTGATCGCCCGGCTGCTCCAGGGGGCGGCGGCCAGCCTGCTGGTTCCCGGGTCGCTGGCGATCGTCTCCACCAGCTTCTCCGCCGAGGATCGGGGGCGGGCCATCGGGGCCTGGTCGGGCATCTCCGGCCTGGCCACCGTCATCGGCCCGCTCCTCGGCGGGCTGCTCGTCGATCGGGCAGGGTGGCGGTGGGTGTTCCTGATCAACGTCCCGCTGGCGGCGGCCACCCTCCTCACCGCTCTGCGCCATCTCCCCGCTCGGGAGGCGAGCCCCCGGACGCGGGGGCCGCGCCTCGACCTGGGCGGGGCGCTGACCGGGGTGGCCGGGCTCGGGCTCGTCGCCTCGGGCCTGATCGAGAGCACACGCCTCGGTGGCCCGCTCAGCGGTGGCGCGATCCTGCTCGGAGCCGCGCTGCTGGTCGCCTTCGGGGTCATCGAGACGCGGCAGCAGCGCCCCCTTCTGCCCCTGTCCCTCTTCAGGGTGCGCGCGTTCCTGGTGGCCAACCTGACCACCCTCTTCGTCTACGCCGCACTGAGCGCCGCCCTCTTCCTGGTGGTCGTCGAGCTCCAGGAGGCGGCCGGTTACAGCGCCCTGGCCTCCGGCGCGGCGATCTTCCCGATCACCCTGCTGCTCTTCGTCCTCTCCCCGCGGATGGGAGGGCTGGTGGGCCGGATCGGCGCCCGGCGGTTGATGACCGTCGGACCGCTGGTCGCCGCCGTTGGGCTGCTGCTGTTCACCCGTGTGGTGGAGCCCGCCTCCTACCTGAGGGTGGTGCTGCCCGCCGCGGCCGTCTTCGGCCTCGGCCTCGCGATCACGGTGGCGCCGCTCACCACGACCGTGCTCGGGGCGGTGCCGGCGGCGCGCGCCGCGATCGCCTCGGGGGTGAACAACGCGGTCACCCGGGTGGCGGGTCTGCTGGCCGTGGCCGCGGTGCCGCTCCTGGCCGGCCTGACCGGTGGAGCGGAGAGCGGGGGGAGCGCCCTCACCCAGGGGTTCCACCGGGCCATGCTGATCTCGGCTGTCCTCTGCGTCGCCGGTGCCCTCGTCTCCCTGGTGGGACTCCGGCCCCACCGGCGGCATCCGGCGGCCGAGAGCTCACCGGCTCCCGAGTGAGCACCCGGGGAGACCGGCGATGGCCGGAGAGCAGGCCCGCCGCGGGGTGGCAGTCGTGAGCGCAACGCCGGTCAGCGCCGCCGGGACCCTGGCCGCCGCGTTCAGCGCCCATGTCGGGCTGACCCTGGACCCCTTCCAGGTCGAGGCGATCGAGAAGCTGGAGCAAGCCCGGGGCGTGCTGGTCAGCGCTCCCACCTCGAGCGGCAAGACGCTGATCGCCGAGTACGCCATCTGGCGCTGCCTGGTGGCGCCTCCCGACCTCCGCCGCCGCGACGACCAGGCCCGGCGCGTCATCTACACCACCCCGCTGAAGGCACTCTCCAATCAGAAGTTCCGAGACCTGGGGCAGCGCTACGGCGAGGCCAACGTCGGGCTGGTCACCGGCGAGCACACCCTCAACGAGTCCGCCCCGGTGGTGGTGATGACCACGGAGATCCTCCGCAACATCCTCTACGACGAGCCGGAGCGGGTGACCACGGTGGGTGACGTCATCCTCGACGAGGTCCATTACATCGACGACTACCCGCGCGGCACGGTGTGGGAGGAGGTGATCATCGAGGCTCCGCGCCACATCCGGATCACCGGTCTGTCGGCGACCATCAGCAACGTCGACGAGGTCGCCGCCTGGATGAGCGAGCTCCGCGGCGGGATCGAGGTGGTCACCCAGACGGAGCGGCCGGTCGCCCTCGAGCTGTGGCTCTGCCTTGACAACCAGCTGTGGCCGCTCTTCGACGAGCGCGGTCAGGTGGCCCGCCGGACCCTGGAGCGGGCCCAGAACCTGAGCGCCGGCGACCTGCGCCTGCGCTACGCGCGCCGCGCCCCCGAGAACGACCTCCTCCAGGTCGTCGAACTCCTGCGCGCCGGCGGGATGCTGCCCGCCATCTACTTCATCTTCTCCCGGCGCGGCTGCCGGGAGGCGCTCTCCCGCTGCGCCGTGCACGGTCTCGACCTCACCAGCCCGCAGGAGAAGCTCGAGGTCGAGGCCGAGCTGGGCGGGCGTCTGCAGGCGATCGACGACGACGACGAGCGCAAGGTCTTCCTCGACGCCGTCGACACCAAGCTGCTCTGCCGCGGCGTCGCCATGCACCACGCCGGGATGCTCCCCTACGCCAAGGAGACGGTCGAGGTGCTCTTCCAGCGCGGGCTGGTCAAGGTGGTGTTCGCCACCGAGACCCTCTCCCTGGGACTGAACATGCCGGCCCGGGCCTGCGTCGTCTCGTCGTTCACCAAGTTCGACGGCACCGGCTTCCACGCCCTCACCTCGGCGGAGCTGACCCAGCTGATGGGCCGGGCCGGGAGGCGCGGCATCGACACCCTCGGCCACGGGATCATCCTCAAGGAGGCGGACGTCGACGTCCGCGACATCTATGACGCCGCGATCGGCGGCGAGATGAGCGTCGAGTCGAAGTTCGCGCCCACCTACACGATGGTGCTCGCCCTGCTCAAGACGCGCAGCCTGGAGCGGGCCGAGGAGCTGCTCGACCACTCCTTCGGTCAGTACCAGGCGCTGCGGCGCAGCGAGCACTGGGTGCACCGCCGGGCCAACCTCGAGGAGCTGCGCGCGGACCTGGGGCGACGCGTCTTCCGCCATCCGCGGCATGCCTGCACCGAGACGACCCTCACCCGCCACCTGCGGCTGGCCGCCCAGGTCGAGGCGCTGGACACTGAGGTGCGCCGGGCTCAGCGCCAGCACTGGCGGGACAGCCGTGCGGGTCGCTACGGGGGCCGGGGCGCCGACCCGGCGGGCCGATTCGAGACCATGCGGCGCTCCCTGAAGGCGTCACGGAGCCGGCTGGAGGAGAGCCCCTGCACCGGATGCCCCTACCTGAGCGAGCATCGCAGCCACCGCCGCGAATCCGAGGAGGTGGAAGAAACACTCCGGCACGGCGAGGAGGAGCTGCGCTCGGCGCGCGGCCGCTACCGCCGCGAATTCCGGGCCCTGCGCGGGGTGCTGCGCGAAGCCGGCTTCCTGGAGAACGATCGGCCCACCGAGCTGGGCCTGCTCGCCGAGGCGCTCTTCGGGGAGAGCGCGCTGCTGGTCGCCGATGCGATCCAGGCCGGCTGGCTGGAGGAGCTGACCCCGCCCGAGCTGGTCGGGGTGCTCACCATGCTGGTGGCCGAGGACCGGGGCCGGGAGCGGCCCCAGCCAGCTCGCCGGCACTGGCCGAGCCGGGGCGTGGAGCGCGGTCACCGCCTGCTCCGCAGCGATCTCCAGCGCCTCGCCGCGATCGAGGAGCACCAGGGCGTCGACACCCTGCGACCGCTCTCCTTCGACTTCGTGGCCGCCGCCCACCAGTGGGCCGAGGGTGTGCCGCTCGCCGAGATCGAGGTGCCCGCCGGCTCCGACGTGGGTGACCTGGTCAAGGCGGTCAAGAGCCTCTACTCCCTGCTCCGCCAGATGGAACAGGCGCTCCGCAACCACAGCCTCGCGCCCCTGGTGCGGCACGCCCGCCAGGCGATCGAGCGGGAGATGATCCGCCGCATCTAGCCGCATCGGGATGCGGTGCCCCGGGGCCGGCGCCGGCGTACCGTTGAGACACGGACGCGATGCCATGACGGACATCGACCCCACCGGTACCGAGGAAGAGCCCCCGCCGGGCCGGATCGACCGAGCCGCGCCCGGCGGCTGGGACGATGACGGGCGCCACCCGGCGCAGCGCCTCCGCCGGGCCCTGCTCGCGACCCCCTCCGCCGGTCCGGGTGCACCGGGGATGGCGGAGAACCTGAAGCCCGAATCCGCCTCCGAGAAGTCCGAACCGGAGCAGGAGCCACGCACCGCAGGGCGGCCGCGGATCACCCGCCGGGCGCTGGTCACCGGCGTGACCCTGACCGCCCTGGTCGGCGCGGCGGCGACGACGCTCGCGCTCTCGGACGTCTCCAGCCATTCCGTGACCGCAGGCCCGACCCCGGCACCGCTCGCGGTCACCCTCGCCTCGCCTCCACCACTCCGGCCCTCGGCCCGGGATGACGCGGCGATGGCCTACGACCCCGCCACCGGTGACGTGATCCTGTACGGCGGGCTGGTCATCGGTAACCAGACGCTCACCACGCTCGCCGACACCTGGAGCTGGGACGGCGCGCGGTGGATCGAGCTGCGCCCGGCGGTCTCGCCCCCCGCGCTCAGCGGCGCGTTCCTCGGCTACGATCCGTCGACCCGGGACCTGGTGCTGACCGGCGGCGACACGAGCGTGCAGGGAGGTCACCTCGCCGATACGGACGCCACCTGGACCTGGGACGGGTCGTCCTGGTCCCCCCAGCCGGAGGGCGGGCTCCCGGCCTCGGACCTGGTCAACGCGGTCGCCACCGACGACGCGACCGGACAGCTCATCCTGGTCACGACCCCCTCCGGGTGCGAGGGCACCGACACCTGGCGGTGGGGCGGGACCGCGTGGGTGCTGCTCCACCCGTCCGCGTCCCCACCCCCGGCGGATACGGACGGCCTGGCCTACGACCCCAGCTCGGCGAGCCTGGACCTCTTCACCGCCCGGGGCGGCTGTGATGGGACGCAGGAGGCCGCCGCCACGACCCCGCCGGTGTTCTCGTGGAACGGCTCCACCTGGACCCCCGGGCCGACTCCCGCCGGTTCGGTCCTGAGCGGTTCGTGGGAGGCGACCACCTCGGGCAGCGGGGACCTGGTGGTCACGGCTCAGGGCACCTACCAATGGGGTGGGGAGACGGGCGGCTGGATCCACGTCTCGTCGAGCCCGGCGGTGGGGGACTCGGCGATCGCCTACGACGAAGCGGACCGCCAGGTGGTGCTGTTCGGCGGCATGTGCTCGGCCTGCGGCGCGGCCGCGGTGCCCTTCACCTGGACCTGGGATGGGACCTGGACGCTGCGCGACACGACGGCGGCGACCCCACGGCCCACGCCGTAGGGGGGCGGATGGCGTCGATCCAGGTGCGCTCCGAAGGTGGCCCGGCCTTCAGCGTCCAGGTTGACGGGCGCAGCTTCGCCGTGACCGCTGCGGAGGAGCTGGCCGCGGAGCTGGGGGCTCCCGACGCGGCGGCGCTGGTGCACGCGTCGTTCGAGTTCCTGCTGGAACGGGAGCCCGCAGGGTCGATCCTGCCCCGCTTCGACCTCCCGGTGATCGGCCGCTACTTCCCGGGGTGGCGGGAGGAGATGCGCAGGCGCTGGCGCTGAGGAGATGCGGCAGCGCTGGCGGTGAGGGGTCGCGGGCGGTGAGGGGTCGCGCCCGCCGTGGCCGCGCCTGCCCCTCTCAGGGGACGGCATCGAGCGCCTGCCGGACCCAGCGCGACAGCACCCCGCGCCGCTCCGGGTCGGTCCGCCGCAGCCACGCCTGCGCGTCATCGGGCAGCGGGAGGTGCCGTGACCAGGCGTCCAGCAGCGCGCCGTCGACCTCGACGTGAAACTGGAAGCCGTAGGCCCGCCCGAGCCGGAACGCCTGGTTGGGGTACGCGTTGCTGTGAGCCAGACGGCAGGAGCCGTGGGGCAGGTCAAAGGTGTCTGCGTGCCAGTGGAGCACCGCCAGCGTCGGGCCGCAGCCCTCGAAGACGGGGTCGTCGCGCCCCGGCGCGGTCAGGGTGACCGCGCCCAGGCCCAGCTCCGGGCCCCGATCCCCGGGGCGCACCGGGGCACCGCAGGCGGCGGCGGCGAGCTGGGCGCCGAGGCACACCCCGAGCACAGGCAGCCCGCGGGTCACCGCCTCGTGGATCAGCGCCACCTCGTCGCGCAGTCGCCGATCCGGCTCGTGCACGCTCTGGGGACCACCCATCACCACCAGGGCGGCCACGCCGTCGAGGGCGGGCAGCGGATCGGCGGCGGTGAACCGCTGCACCCGCATGCCGAAGCCAATGGCGATCTCGCCGATCAGGCCCGGGCCCTCGTCCTCGGCATGCTCGATGACGGCCAGCAGTGGAGGGGCCGACGCCTCCGCCGCCCTTTGCGTCATTCCTCGCGAACCATCGCCTCGGGGACAGAGACCACCCGGTAGGGAAGATCGGTGATGTCGTAGTAGCGGACCGGCTTGTGGAGCCGCTTGGCGATGCCGACCTGGACCTTGACCCCGAGCGAGATGGTGCCGAAGACCCACATCTCGTCCGACTTGACGATCAGGTTGTTGAAGGCCTCCCGCACCGTCTCCTTGGGAACGGTGTGGAGAAGGTAGTAGTCGAAGAGCATGAACGGGACGATGGGCACGGCCCCCTCGTCGAGCACGAACTTGCTGATGTGCTGGCGCCAGTAGAAGTTGCGATTGCTGACGGCGCAGTAGACGATCCGCCGCGGGCGGCGCAGCACCCGCTCCGCCTGCTCGGCCGGGGACGCCTTGGGTCGCGGGGTGAAGATCCGCTCGAGGATGTCCTCGGCGTCCTTGACAGCCCCACTGACCGCCGGCGTCGGCGTGGATTCGGTGTCGGGCACGGAGGCACCCGGTCTCTCACTGTGCGGGAGCACAAACAGCGACCGATCATACCATCGCCCACTCATTCGGATTCCGCCCAGCGGGCCAATCCGGGCAGCCGTGAGAGGGCGCGCTCCAGGCGGCCGGCGCGAGCCGGGTCATTGAGCCACCGGCTCTGCCCGGAGGGATGGGGCAGGGGCAGCAGCAGCGGTGCGTCACCGGCCACCTCGGTCACTTCCCCGGCGGTGTCGAAGACCCGGCCCACCGCGTCGTCGAGACCGCGACCGGGGAGAAAGCGCGACAGCGCCAGACCGCCGACGGGGATGACCAGCCGTGGCTCGAGGAACATCAGGACGGCGTCGAGCCAGGACGAGCAGAGCGCGATCTCCCGGGAGCCGGGCCTGCGGTCGCCGCGGCCGTCGGGCGTGCGCCCGGGGAAACAGGTCGTCATCGACGTCATGTAGACGCGCCCGCGCACGTCCGCCTCGCCGGCGAATCCGCCGCGTTCGAACCAGCGCATGAGCTGGCGGCCGGCACGGCCCGCGAAGGGCCGGTGCCCCTCGCTCTCCACCGGTCCCGGAGCCTGTCCCACGAGCAGGATCCGCTGTCCCGGGTGGCCGCTGAAGACCGGGTTGGCAGCCGCCAGGAAGCCCGCTTCGACGCAGCGGGTGCAATTGCGGTGCGCATCCTGCGCGGCCAGCAGTGCAGCCGCCGCGGAACGGAAACGGTCAGTGTCCCGCACGCCCGGGCTCCAAGGGCCGCAGGCGACACCGGGCGTGCCCGCGCAGGCGCGCGCCCCGGCCCACAAGGCGGTCGACCCCGCGCTCCCCCGGGGGTATCATCTCGATGCGGCCGTCAGTCTCGTCCACGTCCAACCCGGCGGACCGCTCGGCGTGCGCAGCGGGACGTGATGCCTGACGACAACTACCGTCCGACCCACGGGCTCCCCCCGGATTCGCGGCCGACGAATGTGCCTCCGGAGTGGTGGTCTCTTCTGGATCGCAACGACCTCCCGAAGGGTGGCGGCGAACCCGACGACGGCCGCTCCCACCGCCGGGGCCGCGACGAGGACATCATCCGCGCTCTGCGCGGACGTCGCGCCCCCCACCGCGCGCAGAGGCGGCACGCGTGGGTCACCAACCTCGCGCTGCTCGCGATCGCGGCTCTGCTGCTGATCGCCGGCCTCGGGAACACCACCCCGAAGGGGATCGCGCTGATCCTGATCGTGGTGGGAGTCCTGACACTGCTGACGGCGGTGGTCATCCAGGTCGCCCGTGCCGCCCTGCGCCGGCGGTAGCGGGGAAGCGCAGGGTGGGCGGGGCTGACGCGCGCCGCTAGCATCTGTCCATGGACGTGCAGCCACAGCGCCGCCGTCACCGGAGGCACCTCGACCCGGGCACCGGGATGCGGCTCACGCGCCTCGCCCCGGACGCCGACACGGGCTCGGTCCAGCATCGGTTCCGGGCGGCTGCCACGGAGGTGGGGGCCCTGGCGTCCGGCGCCGACGCGCCGGTCCTCGAGCAGCTCGCCACCGCCCCGATCCGGGCGATGGGCCGCGTCGTCTACTCGAGCAATGCCGTCTTCGTGCTCGAGCTGGACGCCCCGGACCCGCACGTCGAGGGGCAGCCCCTGCGGGCGATCTACAAGCCGGCCCGGGGAGAGCGCCCGCTCCACGACTTCGCCCGGCACACCCTCCATCTCCGTGAGCGTGCCGCCTACCTGGTGAGCGCCGCCGCCGGGATGGGAGTGGTCCCGCCCACGGCGCTGCGCGAGGGTCCCCACGGGCCCGGAAGCGTGCAGCTCTTCATCCACGCGCGCGAGGAGCCGCTGGCGGATGGCGCCGCTCCTGCCCTGGAGGAGCAGCTCCGCCGGCTCGCGGTGTTCGACATCCTCGCCAACAACGCCGACCGCAAGCGCGCCCATCTGCTGCTCGACGGCAACAGCCATCTCTGGGGAATCGACAACGCCCTCACCTTCCTCCCCTACCCCCGTCAGCGGACCGTGCTCCTCGAACTCGGCGGGAGCGACCTGGACGGCGCGGACGTCGAGCTGGTGCGGCGGCTGCGTGACGGAGGCTCGCGCGACGCGCTCCGGGCCGCCCTGCGCCGGCTCCTCACCGGCGCCGAGGTCGACGCCTTCGAGGCCAGGCTGGAGGAGCTCGCCGACCACCCCTGGTACCCCCGCCTGGACGACTGGGACGGCCGCCCCTTCGAGTGGTGGTAGCCCCCGCCGGCGTCCCGGGAAGCATCACGCGGGCACAGGAGATAGGTACATCCTTGCTATCATGAGTTATGACAGTGTTGCCTCTATCAAAGGCAGCATGAGCCGTAGCCGCCGCGAGGAGGCGAAGCCGATGATCATGCAGAGAGCCCCGGCAGCTGAGCCGGAGGAGCAGCCGGCACCGGCACCGGCGGAGCCGTACCGGTCGCCGACCGGACGTCGGGTCGTCACGGAGCAGCCCGAGACGCCGCCGGCTGTTCCGCGGACGAGGGTCCAATTCGTCTGGCCGATCGGCCGCTATCGGGTCAGGCAGGCGATCCGGCTGATGGTGGGGATCATCGACGCCATCGTCGGGCTGGACTTCGTCTTCCGGCTCATCGGCGCCGCCGGCACCGGTTTCGCCCACGGCATCATGGTGGCCGGGTCCTGGCTGGCCTCGCCCTTCAACGGGATCTTCGCCAGCGTTCCGCGGATCGCCCACCTGAGCCTCACCTGGAGCGACCTCCTCGTCCTCGTCCTCGCCACCGTCATCGGCGAGATCGTGGTGAGGATGGCGGGTCTCGCCGGGGCGGCTGCGCGCGGGCGCGTCATCGTCTGACGTCACGTTGCGCGCGCGCCCGCGGTGCGCCTCCGCGGCGGGACGTCGGGCCCATGGCCCGGTGACCGGAGCCGGCCGCTGGTACGCCCGGAGGGACTTGAACCCCCGCTCCCGGCTCCGGAGGCCGGTGCTCTATCCAACTGAGCTACGGGCGCACGCTCAGATCGAGTATACGGCTGGCCGCGCCGGCCCCCAGGACCTTGACACTCCGGCAGCGCTCCTCGCCACTCGAGCACGCGCTCCGGTGAGCCGGGACGCCGTCCGGGTCCGGAACCCCGGACCCCCGGACGGCGGTCACGGAGCGATGCGCCCGGACATCTCTTCAGACTAGCCACCGCATCCGTGAACGACCAGCTTCCACCGCCCCCGCCACCACCGCCGTCGCTCCCACCGGGATGGACGAGCTGGAGCCCGCCCCCACCCCCGCCGGGGCCGTTCGGGGCTCCCCCCGCGGGTCCGGGAGCCTTCGCGGTTCCCCCCGGCCCGCCGCCTCCTCCCGGGCAGGGCGGCGCACGGCACCAGCCACCGGCGCCCGGCGGGCTCCCCCACGCCTGGAAGATCACCCTGGCGGTCGTCGCGGCCGTGGCCATCGTCGCCGGAGCCGGCGAGGGCGCCTACCTGCTGGTGAGCCGCGCCCCGGCCGGACCGGCCACCGGGGCCAGCACCGCCACGCCCGTGCCGCTGCCGAGCGTCTCGGCTCCCGCCACCTCCGGAGAGCCCCCCATCCAGCCGGGGGTCGACTGCAGCGGCGGCAGTCCACCCGACGCCTACACCGGGGCGGCGATCAAGGACATCTGCGACGTCCTCATCCCGATCGCGGCCATGGACCCCGCCTGTGCGGGCACACCGGGGGCGAGCTGCGAGGCCGCGGCCCGCGAATTGAACCAGGCGGCGGAAGCGGCTCTGACGAACATCCGCAGCCAGCACGCGGTCACGGCCGCCGAGAAGACCGCCGACCTCCACCTGCGCGCCGCCTTCCGGGACTACGCGACCGCGGGGGCGGACCTCTCCCAGGGGGTGTCGGAGGGCAGCCGCTCGCTCGAGAGCAAGGGACTGGCCGCGGAGAGCGCGGGCACCGACGCCCTGAGCGCGGCGGGGGTGGATCTGAGCAGCTGACGGTCAGCCCCGCAGCCGGCCGCCCACCACCCGGGTGATCGCGTCGGGGCCGGCCTGGACGGTGACCTCGAGATCGGCGCGGCGCATCAGCGCCTGGACCGGCCGGCTGAGGAAGGGCGCCACCTCGACCAGCACCACGCCGCCGCGGCGCAGCCACGCGGGAGCCTCGTCGACCAGGGCGCGCACCAGGCCCAGCCCATCCGGCGAGCCGTCGGTGAGGGTGTGGCGGGGCTCGTAACCCCGGATCTCCTTGGGCAGGGCGCGGACGTCCTGGCGGGCCACGTAGGGAGGGTGCATGGTGAACGCGCCGACCTCGCCGCGGAGCCGGCGGGGCAGGCCGGCGAGGAGGTCGGAGGCCCGGAAGCGGGCGTTGGCCAGGTGGTTGCGACGGGCATTGAGGCGGCTCAGGGCGACCGCGGCGGGGTCGATGTCGACCCCCCAGACCTCCGCGGAGGGCAGGGCGGCGGCGACCGCGCAGGCCACCGGACCGGCGCCGCAGGCGACGTCCACGGCGACCTTGACGGTGCGGCGGCGGAGCGCGGCGACCGCCGCCCGGGCGAGAAGCTCGCTGGTCCCCCGGGGCACGAAGACACCCGTGCGGACCGCCAGGGTGAGGCCGGCGAAGTCGACGGTGCCACGGATGAGCGCCACCGGCTCTCCGCCGGCGCGCCGTTCGACGTAGTCGTGGAAACGCCGCTCCACCCTGGCCGGGACCGGCGCCGGGGGGTCGAGGGCCTCAGCCCGGACGCCCAGGGCGAGGGCCAGCAGGTCCTCGGCGTCCTCCCGGGCGATCCCTCCCCGCCAGTGGTCGATCGCGGTAGAAGCCCTTAAGCGGCGGCGTCCGTCGGTGATCAGTTGATTAACCGTCGGGGAAACCGCGCGCGCCGCCCGAGGGGTTCGTGCTTGCATATGGGCGGGCATGGTAGCTGCGGAACCCAACCGTCAGCGGATCGCCGCCTTCTTCGACGTCGATCGCACCCTGCTGCGCGGGTCCTCGATGCTGGCGCTGGCCGGGCCGCTTCAACGCGCCGGTCTGCTGCCGCGGCGGGCCGTGCTCAACGCCGCCCTGCGCGGGCTCCAGTTCAGCGTCCGCGGCTTCTCCGAGGCGGAGATCCAGCGCGCGGTGCAGAGCATCGGGGATGCGGTGCGTGGCAAGGAGGTCAGCGCGCTGCGCCGGGTCGCCGACCGGGCCGTCCCCCGGACCCTGGGCCCGCGGGTCTTCGAGGAGGCCCTGCGGCTGATCTCCTGGCACCGGCTGCATGGCCACCTGGTGTTCCTGGTCTCGGCCTCGACCCGCGACCTGATCGTCAAGCTGGGCGACCTGGTAGGAGCGGACGGGGTGGTGGCCTCGGAGGCGGAGGTCGTCGCCGGCTGCTACACCGGCAGGGTGGCGCTCTGCCACGGCGCCGCCAAGGCGGAGGCGGTCCGCCGGCTGGCCGGTGTTTACGGGGTGGACCTGAGCGGCTCCTACGCCTATGGCGACGCGGCCGGCGACATCCCCATGCTCCAGTCGGTCGGCCACCCGGTGGCGGTCAACCCCGACCGCCGGCTCCGGGCCGCGGCGGAGCGGATGGGCTGGGGACAGCTGCGCTTCCGAACGCGGGCGACCTGGGCCCCGCTGACCGTCCAGGGCCGTCCGGTGTCGCCGATCCGGGTGGCCCTCCCGCACCCGCGGGTCGAGGGGACCGACCCGTCGGTGGTCGCGCAGGCCGCGGTGGACGGGGCGGGCACCGCAGCGTACTGACCCGGGCTCTCCTGGGCTCGAGACGGCCACCGTCTACAATCCGCCGGCACCAGCCCCCATGGACCAGGCTCCCCCGTCGCTGCCGCCACCTCCTCCTCCCCCGCCCGTGGGGTGGGCCTTCCCGCCGCCTCCCCCAGCCCCGCAGCCGGGGTGGCAGCCCGCCTGGCCGCCGGCCGCTCCCTGGCCGCCGCCGGCACCGCCACCCGGACCGTCGCCGTCCGCGGAGCCCACCCACGAGTTCCAGCTCGCGGGGTACGGACGCCGGCTGGGTGCCTTCGCCGTGGACGCGGTGTTCATGGCGCTGATCGCCGGCGCCGGGCTGGTGGTGGGCGGGAGCATCGTCGAAGCCACCCTCGCGCCCGCGACGGTGGTGACCGCGGCCACCGCGAGCGAGCCGGGCGTCGTCCTCGGCACGCTCGTCGCCCTGCTCACCCTCATCGCCACCCCCTTCGTCTACCCGGCGATCGGCTGGCGCTCGAGGGCCACCCCGGCGATGCGCCTCCTCGGGCTTCGGGTGGTCGACGCCCGGAGCGGGGACCGGCTCACCTGGGGGCAGGCGCTGCTCCGCGCCGCCGGATGGTGGTGGTCCCTGCTGACCCTGGGTGCCGGCTTCGTCCCCGCCCTGGCCGACGCGTGGCGGCGCGGCCTCCCCGACCGCATGGCCAGCAGCCTGGTGCTCGCGATCCGGCCCCTCCCACTGGCCTGGGCACCGGGCCCGTACGGCTGGACCGTCGTGCCGGGGCGCCCGGCGCAGCCGGCCCCGCTCATCCCCACGGCCCGCGCCGCCACCGAGCCGCCGGCGACCCGGACCGCGTGGACCTGGACCGACGTGGTCCCGGTGCTGATCGCGCTGCTTCCCATCATCTTCGGAGCCAACTGGATCGCCGAGGCCACCGCGCAGGGGCTGCGGATCACGGCCGGCAGCGGCGGCGCCGTGGCCCTCTCCTACGCCGACGAGATCGCCGTGTACGGCGTCTGCCTGCTGCTCATCGGACTGCTGGTGCGGTGGCGTCGCCACACCCGCCTGACGGCGCTCGGCCTCCGGCTGCCGGCGTGGCCCTGGCTGGCCGCGGGCGTCCCGCTCGGCTTCGCGGCGTACGTGCTCGAGGACGTGGGCGGCCTGATCGACCGCGTCATCCTCCCCACCGCCAGCTCCAGCAACCAGTGCGTCGGCATCCGCGCCGAGTTCGGCGGCTCGGTCGCGCTCACCCTGCTTGCGGTCGCGGTGATCGCGCCGATCTCAGAGGAGATCATCTTCCGTGGCTTCACCTTTCGCTGGCTGCAGGGCCGCCTGCCGCTCTGGGGCGCGGTGCTGGTGAGCGCGGTGCTGTTCTCCGCCGCCCATGCCGGCTGGGCGGAGCCCGCCCTCTTCCTCCCCGTCTTCCTGGGCGGCGTGCTGCTGGCGTACGTCTACGCCAAGTCGGGGTCGGTGTGGCCGGGAGTGATCGTCCACATGACCATCAACATCGTGGGGGTGATCCTCATCCTCACCGCCGCCGGCTGCTGAGCAGCGTCACCGCCCCGGTCGCCGAGCCGCGGCACGGCCGCGGGACCCGGGGCCGCGGCGCCCTATCCCACCCAGATCGTCTTGACGTTGACGAACTCGCGGAGGCCGAAGCCGCCCAGCTCGCGGCCGTAGCCGCTGCGCTTCACCCCGCCGAAGGGGAGACGGGGGTCGGAATGGGTCATGCCGTTGAGGAAGACGCCCCCGGTCTCCAGCCGGCGGGCAAAGCGGATGCCCCGCTCGACGTCCTCGGTCCACACGTTGCCGCCCAGGCCGTAGGGGGAGCGGTTGGCGGTCTGGAGGGCGGTCTCCTCGCCCGCCACGCGCGTGACGGCGGCCAGCGGACCGAAGGTCTCCTCGTCGAAGGCGGGCATCCCGGGAGTGCAGCCGGTGAGGACGGTGGGCTGGAAGAACCAGCCGCGGCGGTCCAGCCGCCCCCCCCCGGTGGCGATCCGGGCCCCCAGGTCCACCGACTCCCGGAGCTGGCGCTCCAGCTCGACGCGGAGGTCGGGCCGGGCCATCGGGCCCATCTGCATCTCGGGATCGGTGGGATCCCCGACCCGGAGCCGCTCGCACTCGGCGATCACGGCCTGCTCGAACTGGTCGGCGACCTCCTCGACCACGATCAGCCGCTTGGCCGCGATGCAGCTCTGGCCGCAGTTCTGGAAGCGCGACAGCACGGCGGTGGTCGCGGCCGCCTCGACGTCGGCATCCTCCAGGACCACGAAGGCGTCCGAGCCGCCCAGCTCCAGAACGGTCTTCTTGATGCTCCGGCCGGCGGCCGCGGCCACGTCGGAACCGGTCCGGTCGCTGCCGGTCAGGGTCACCGCGGCGATCCGCGGGTCCTCGATGACCCGCGCGACCCGGCCGCCCCGGATCACCAGGGTGCGGAACACCGACTGCGGGAATCCCGCCTCCAGGAAGATGCGCTCCAGCTGCAGGGCGGAGCCGGTGGTGTTGGCGGCGTGCTTCAGCACCGCGGTGTTCCCCGCCATCAGGGCGGGAGCGGCGAAGCGGATCACCTGCCAGAGCGGGAAGTTCCAGGGCATGATCCCGAGCACGGTTCCGAGCGGCTCGAAGGCGAGGAAGCTGTCGGGCGAGTCCGAGGGTGACGGCTGGTCGGCGAGCAGCGCGGCGGCCCGGTCGGCGAAGTGGTCGCAGGCGGTCGCGCACTTGCGAACCTCGGCGCGCGCCTCGACGAGCGGCTTGCCCATCTCCCGGGTGATGAGGCCGGCGAGCGCGTCGACCCGGTGGCGCATGACGTCCGCGACCGCATGGAAGAGCGTGCTGCGCCGGGCGATCGGGAGACGGCGCCAGTCGGCGAACCGCTCGTGAACGCCGGTGAGGACGGCGTCGACCTCGGAGTCGCCCATCACCGCGAAACGGTCGACCTCATCCTCGCTGGCGGGGTCGACGGTGACGATCTGCTCGGACCCGACGGTCATCGTCTCCCATGGTATTCGCGAGCCGGCGCCGGCGCGGTCTGATCCCGGGCGTGGCTCGGGTGGCCACCAGCCGCCGGTCAGGCGAGACGCGCGCCGCCCGGCGCTCCCGCCGCGGCCACCGCATCCGCCACCGGCTCGGCCTCCGCGGGATCGAGGCTCGCGCAGGTGATCCTGATCGCCGGCCCGGTCGCGATCCGGAAGCGCTCTCCCGGAAGGGCGGCATAGCCGGCCTCGGCGAGCGCGTCGAGGACGGGCGCCTCCGCCTCCACCGGGACCCAGACGTTGAAGCCGGTGGCGCCATGGGCGGTGACGCCGCGCCGCTCGAGGGCGTCGAGGAGCCCCTCACGCCGGCGCCGGTAGGTGTCGGCGGCGTTGGCGAGCAGGAGCTCGAGCCCGGGGCGCGACCAGAGGCTGATGACGAGCCTCTGGAGGAGGTGGCTCACCCAGCCGGGGCCAGCCGCCAGCCGTCCCTCGACTCGCGCGACCGTCCCCTCGTCCCCGCACACCACGGCCAGGCGCAGGTCGGGCCCCAGGGTCTTGGAGACGGAGCGGACCACCGCCCACGCGGGGGCGCCGGGGATGGCGGTCCCGACCACCGTCCCACCACCGACCGCCTCGGCGTGATCGTCCTCGACCACCAGGGCGTCGGGATGGCGGGCGAGCACGCGGCGCAGCTCGGTGCGCCGGAGGTCGTCGAGGGCGCCGCCGAACGGGTTCTGGCTGCGCGGGGTCATCACCACGGCGCGGGCGCCGCGGTGGAGCGCTCCGTCCAGGTCCTCGGCGAGCATGCCCCGGGCGTCGACCCGCACGGCCAGGGCGCGGAGCGACATGGCCCGGAGCAGGTCGAGGACGGGCGGGTACACAGGGTCCTCGACGGCGACCCCGTCGCCGGGCCGGAGATGGGCTTCCAGGACCCGTTCGATGCCGTCGACGGCGCCGCTCACCACGGTCAGATGGGAGGCGTCGAGACCGTCCGCGCGGAGGCGCTCGCGGGCGAGGTCGGCCAGGTCGGGTTCGACCAGGGGCGAGCCGTACGACGCCGACTGGCGAGGAAGACCGGAGAGCGCCCGGCTCCAGTCGGGGAGGAGCTGGGGATCGGGCCGGCCCTGGGCGAGGTCGCGGAGTCCAGGACGGGGCCGCGCGGTCACCCCGGCATGGAGAGGCGGCCGGGGGGAGATCGAGGTCCCCGAGCGGCCGGACCCGACGGTGAGGCCGCGCCGGCCCAGCTCCCGGTAGGCGGCGGCGACCGTCGCCGGGCTCACCCCCAGCTCGACCGCCACCCGGCGGACGGTGGGCAGGCGCTCTCCCGGTTGGGCCCGGCCGTCGCGGACGGCTCTCTCGACCGCGGCGGCGAGGTCGACGGCGTGCCGGCCGCTCATGTAAAATAGTTCGGTAACATTCACCATTTTGTATCATAACATATGACCAAAGACAGGGCCGACGACGAGGAGGGGGGTGAGCCGACCGCCGGCGCCGCGAGCCCGCGGGTCGAGGTCCGCCGGCACCCCGACCGGGCCCGCTACGACCGGGAGACGATCCACGCCATCCTCGACGGGGCCCTGGTCTGCCACCTCGGCGTGATCGTCGACGGGGAGCCGCTGGTACTGCCCACCGGGTTCGGCCGGGTGGGCGAGACCCTCTACCTCCACGGCGCGGCCGCCAATCGCAGCCTGGCGGCGGCGCTCGAGGGCGTCTGCGTCACCGTCACCCACCTCGACGGCCTGGTGCTGGCGCGCTCCGCCTCCGGCCACTCCATGAACTACCGGAGCGTCGTGGTGCGGGGACGCGCGCGCGCGGTCACCGACCCCGCGGAGCGCCGGGCCGGGTTGCGCGCGGTGATGGAGCACGCCATCCCCGGACGGTGGGAGGAGGTCCGCCAGCCCAGCGCCAAGGAGATGGAGGCCACCACGGTGATCGCCGTGGACCTGGCGGAGTGCTCGGCCAAGGTCCGCAGCGGACCACCGCTCGACCCGGCGTCGGACCGGCGGCTGCCGGTGTGGGCGGGCGAGGTGCCGCTCCGGGTGGTGGCCGGACCCGCTCTCGCTGACCCCGCCGCCGGCGAGGGCGTCCCCGAGGCGCGCAGCGTCGCCGCGATACGGCGACGGTTCCCCGGCTTCTCCCGCGACGGCGGGTGAGCGGGTGACCCGAGCCCGCCTCACTCCCCTCCTCACCGCCTCCTTCGCCGCCGTCTTCCTGATCTGGGGGTCCACCTACCTCGCCATCCGCCTCGCGATCGAGACGATGCCGCCGCTCACGATGGCGGGAGTCCGGTTCCTGCTCGCGGGCATGCTCCTCTTCCCGATCGCCTACCTGAGCGGCGACCGGGACGGCGATCCACTGCGACCGGTCCATTGGCGCTCGGCGCTGGTCATCGGTGCCCTGCTCCTCACCGCCGGCAACGGGGTGATCACCCTCGCGGAGCAGCATGTGGCCTCGGGGCTGGTCGCCCTCCTGGTCGCCACCGTCCCGCTCTGGATGGCCCTCCTTGCCCACCTCGGCGGCCTGCAGCGGGTGAGCCGGCTGGGCATGGCCGGCCTGGTCGCGGGCCTGCTGGGAGTCGGCCTGATGCTCCGCCCCGGCAGCGTCGGCGCCGCCTCCCCGGGCTGGATCGCCTTCACCCTCCTCTCGCCGCTGGCCTGGGCCGTGGGCTCGATCTACGCTCGTCGCGCCCCGATGCCCCGGCGCCCGCTGCTGGCGACGTCGCTCGAGATGCTGTGCGGCGGCGCCCTTCTCTGCGCGGAAGCCGGCGTCCTCGGAGAGTGGGGACAGGTGCACCTGGCGGCGCTCTCGGCGGTCTCGGTGGCGGGGTTCCTCTACCTGGTGGTGGCCGGCTCCCTGGTCGGGTACAGCGCCTACACGTATCTGCTCGGGAAGGTCTCCCCCCAGGCCGCGTCGAGCTACGCCTACGTCAACCCGCTGGTGGCGGTGCTGCTGGGATGGGCGTTCGCCGGCGAGACCGTCACCGCCACCACCCTGGTCGCGGCGGGGTTGATCGTCGTCGCGGTGGTCGTCCTGCTCGCGGGCGACCGCGGCCCGACGGCGCGGGGGGCGCGGGCGGCGTGCCCCGCGAGCACCGAGGGGGAGATCGCCTGATCGCGGAGCTCGCCCGATCCCGGAAGACCGCCGGCTTCCCCCCGGCGGCGACAATGGCCGGGTGACCTCCGAGCCGGCCCTCCCGGCCCGCGACCCCGCGATCGACGCCCCACCGCCGTCCGGAGACGCACCGCCCGGCCCGGAGGTGGCCACCCTCGGTCCCGGTGAGCGCCTTCTCCAGGGCAAGTGGGGATGGCTGGACGTCGTGATCCTCGGTCCGATGATCGCGAGCTGGGTCTGGTACTACGTGGGGATCCCAGTCGGGACATGGCTGATCCTCCACAACCGGCCGATCCTGGCGGCCGCCCTCCGCGGCCAGCTGGCGGCGATGATCCTGAGCGGGGCCGCGGTGCGCACCTCCGGCGTGAGCATCTGGCTGGCCCTGCTCGCCCCGCTGCCCATCACCATGTGCACGGACCCGTGCTTCTTCTACGCGGGCCGGCGCTACGGCCGCGTGCTGATCGACCTCCTCGCGCGGAACGACCCGAGGTGGAGCCGCCGGGTGGCCCGCGGGGAGCGGACCTTTGCCCGCTTCGCGAGCTGGGCGGTGTTCCTAGCCCCGGTGCTCTGGCTGCCCAACGCCCTCTTCTACTTCCTGGCCGGGGAGACCCGGCGGATGCCCTTCTGGCGCTTCATCATCCTGGACGCCGCCGGCGAGCTCGCCTTCATCGCCGAGGTCGAGGCCCTCGGCTATTTCATCGGCAAGCCGGCCGAGGACGTCGCCAACGCCCTCGCCAGCTACAGCCTGCCGATCGTGCTGGGGATGGTGGTCGTGATCGTGGTGCTCTCGGCGGTGAACGGCGCGCGGCGCGCGCGGATGGGCGCGGGCCCCGGGCGATGACCCGCGTGGAGCGCCCGACATGACGGGCCCGGCCGATTCGGCCACAATCTCCACCGTGGCCGACGGCCCGCGACAGTTCGTCCTCGGGGTGGACCTGGATGGCGTCTGCGCCGACTACTACCCCTTCATGCGCCGGGTGATCGCGGAGTGGCTGGGACGGGACGTGGAGTCGCTCCCCCAGGACGTCGGCTGGGACATGACCGAGTGGGGCGTCGAACCCGGCGAGTTCCACAAGGTGCATCGCTTCGCGGTGGTGGAGCGCAACCTCTACCTCGACATGGGGATGATCCCCGGCGCCGGGCCGGCGCTGCGCCGCCTCTCCAACATGGGCATCCGGATCCGGATCATCACTCACCGGCTGGTCATCGAGCACTTCCACCGGATCGCGGTGGGGCAGACCGTGGAATGGCTGGACCGCCACGGCATCCCCTACTGGGACCTCTGCTTCATGGGCGAGAAGGGCGCGGTCAACGCCGACCTCTACGTCGAGGACGGTCCGCACAACATCGAGGCGCTGCTGCGTGAGCAGCGGGACGTCATCGTCTTCAGCCATGCGGCCAACCGGCACATCGACGTGCCCGCCGCCGGACGCGCCCGCACGTGGGCCGAGGCGGAGCCGCTGATCGTCGAGCGCTTCCACGCCTGGGAGCGGCGCGGGGGCCCGGAGGGGATGCGCCGCCGGGCCTCGGATCGCGCCGCGGAGTGACAGCGGCAAGCGTCGAGGTCGACGGCCACCACCTCGCCATCTCCAACCCCGACAAGGTCTTCTTCGCGGAGCGGGGGATCACCAAGCGCCAGCTGGTCGACTACTACCTGACGGTGGCGGACGGCGCGCTCACCGGCTGCTTCGACCGCCCCTCCGTGCTCAAGCGCTACCCCAACGGGGCAGCGGGCCCCCACTTCTTCCAGAAGCGGGCGCCGGTCGGCGACGCCGGCTACCTGCGCACCACGACGGTGCATTTCCCGAGCGGGCGCACCGCCGACCTGCTGGTCATCGACTCGGCCGCGGCGCTGATCTGGTCGGTGAACCTCGGCTGCATCGACATCAACCCCTGGCCGGTGCGCAGCGGCG